>Ga0314774_1001750_pt1 | contig 13338 bp, 5 predicted proteins | sample MetaGCBIA2018_FD_204515 | JGI IMG/M metagenome (GOLD analysis project Ga0314774, IMG submission 204515) | Cryopeg brine microbial communities from Beaufort Sea near Barrow, Alaska, United States - CBIA 2018 | ecosystem: Environmental > Aquatic > Marine > Coastal | place: USA: Alaska | collected... | reverse complement strand
TATCTTCCTGTAAATCCTCAGGCTCAATTCTTTTACTTTTTGCTGCTTTAGATTTAAAGAATGAAAAGGTCTCATCTTTAAGACTCCTAAAATCTATATTTGGAACTGGAACACCATCCCACTTTTTACCCTGACGTTCCAATAAAAATTTGGTTAGAGCTGCTCCCTTTAATTCTTGTAAAGTACTTCCGGAACGGTAATAATATTTGCCTCTTAAACTAATAGGAAAAGGGTATGGTTCTACTACGATTTCCAGATACTCCTTATTCCCTTCTGTATTCAGGTTTACATCGAGCATTAAACCTAATATATCTCGTGCCTGATTTGGAATATCTTCAAGTAATTTCCTGGCATTTGGTAAATGCTTTACCTGCCCGTCGTCATTTTTTCCTATAAATAAGGTCCCGCCTTGAGCATTGGCAAAACCACAAACCCATTTAAAGTAATCCTCCCGCCAGGATTCCTTCCATTCTATATTTTGTGATTCTTGGGTCATTTATTCTTTTCAGTTTCTATTAAATGAGTAATTCAAAAGCTCCGCAGTAGGCCAAACTTTAGATTCGAATTGTAGAATATTGCATCATATATTTATATGAGAAATTTTTAAATATTACCACTCAAGGTATATGATCTGTCTGCGACTTATTACACGGTAGGAAACGCTGTTAATTGTGGTACAAGGTAGGAAATTTTGAGTAATGGCTAAAAAATAAAAATAGAATGAGGACAGTTGATGCCATTATTCTTACGTTAATTGAAAGTGACATCATCTTCTGAAATGTCAGAGGTCCGCATCTTTAAAATTTTACTTTATAAGGCCGTTCTTCACAAGGGAAATAATAAACAATACCATCGCCCATTTCGGATCGATCTTAGCCTCCTTCATTAAATTCTCAAACTTGTTATAAGTCCCTTTCACATTTGAATTCTAGTTTTTCAACCATTTCGTGATTTGATAGAACCGACTTTAATTCGGTCAGGTCCATAGTGATCTTTGCCTCCCGGACTTTTTCTAGGCATTTTTAACGTGTCTTCAAGCACTTTGACAATAATTTGCTCCCAGTGATATACATTGCAAATTATTTATAAAAATCAGGATGAGTGTCGTCTACCTCGTAATCCTTTTTTTTCTGATTCCATTTTTTGTTTTTTGGATCTGCTGCTTCCATAAGTGATTCCAGAATGGCCAAAGTGGGGTTTATTTTGTTCTTTTCTATATCCTTTATGATCGCTATAAGTGAATTTATCCTACTCTTTAAATTGTTTTCCAGGGATTTCATATTTGGGCCCAATGACTCTGATGGAGATATCTTGTTTTGATCAAAAAAATCCATCATAATTGTCAGGGCCTCGGAATGAGATCCAGCAATCTGTTCGGAAAACTTCCGAAATCTTTTGGCTGTTTTGATGTTTAATTTTATGCGTGAATACGAATCCATAGCCTTAATTTTTTTGTTTGATGGTCCCCTTAAACCCTGTATTTATTGGCTTTCAGAAAGGGATGGACCCCTCTTTTAAACATATTTTACTCCCGGACAACAAAATTAATTTTTAAGTAACTGATTATTAGTATGATGAAAAAAGTGGAAATACCTTAACATCGCGCAGCGTGTTATCCTCTTGCTCTTCCACTTTTTTTTCAAGGACATAAATTCCTTGCAATTTTGCATGGACCATCAAAGAATCTTGGAACAAAAATTTTTGTTAAAATTCATAAATGTGAACCATTATTCTCGACGTAAAATCCAAAAATTAGGATCACAGAACATTCAAAATACCCTGAAATTCAGTTATTTAAGATACATATTATTTCATTTTTACGTGAAATAAGTTTTCACTCTTAATGGTATGAATTGGTGTTTTTAAAGTTGATTGGGTTGGCGGATAATGGCAAACTGTGTCAAATAACACCAATCTGTTTTTTAACACTTTTTCAAATGATTTACTTTTTATATCCGGAGCGTTTTCCATTTTTGATTTTCGGGTTGAAAGAAAAAATAGAGGTTGAACTGAACGAAACCTTGTCGGTTTTGATTTACTTCCCATAGAGCCATCGCTGTTACCATTTTTTGATATGCCTTTAACCAGGAATTTAGAATTAGGATAGGCCGCCCGAAAATCCCGACTTTTGGGAAGGGTCACCTACAAGGCCAGCTAATTTCTAAATTCCGGACCTTTGCTTTCTCAAAAAATGGTATATGGCAGAATGGGTCTGGAAGGTAAATCAATTAACAAGGTGAAGATCCAACCGGTCCCGGCAAGTACAAAGCGTGAAAGAAATTCAGATCCGGCGGACTCAGGCAAAAAAGTGCTTCCCGGAGTGGAGCGGTTCCGCTTATTCTGCGGATTAGCGCAACGAAGGGATTCACTTTTTTGCCTGTGTCCAAGACTTTTTCGACGAAGCGCTTTCCCCGCAATACGGAACGTCTCTTTTGGGGAGTGTCAGGATAAAGGGGAATGTGCTGAGGGTTTCAAGATGTATTTTTATTTAAATAAGTTCATATCTGCTATCAGCCCAGTCAACAATAAGTTGCATTTGAAAAGTTCCTGGGAAACATTCGTAATTCTGAGACTTCCTCAAAATATAAAAATTATGGGTGCATCCTATAAAATATTAACGTGTTAAGTCCCGCCCAACCAATTAAAATATCGTTGTCTAAAATTTTAATTAGGAATTAGTTAACCATAAAATATCTAACTGTGTTTAACTTTTCGTTATCATTTAGGTGTTATGTCGATAAAATATGCGTTTTGTCGATTTTTTTATTTAGTTTCAATGTTATTTTCAATATGACTGCCTATGCGAAAAATTACTTTTTTCCTTTTTTTGATTGCCATTATTTTTTTATGCTTTAATAATTCTTTATTATTGGCTAACACGCCTGTGAATTTAGAATTAAAGTCAATTAGATTTAAGAAGGATAGTTCTAAATTAATTATGGAGCCATCCATAATTCTAGGAGATAATCCAAGTGTTTGTAGTGGTGTTACTTCGGCATCAATTACATATTCATCTCCAACAGGAAACCCGGTGAGATACAGCATAGAATTTGATGCTGCGGCTATAGGAATAGGTTTTTCAAATGTGAGTAACCAAAATTTACCTTCTAATACTATCCCATTACAGATTCCTAATAATTCAAATTCAGGAACATATAATGCTAATATTATTGTTTATGATAACTCGGGAGTTCCAAGTGAATTATTAAGCTTTGCAATAGTCATTACAGGTTTACCTTCAGTAAATAAGCCCAGTAATGTTGCTGTTTGTAATGACGGGCTAACTTCAGCAATTTCCTTTTCTGGAAGTGCTGTCAATGGAACAACTTATAATTGGAGTAATTCAAACACTGCGATAGGTCTTGGATCAAATGGTATAGGAACTATTCCCGGATTTACAGCAACAAATACTACCAGTCAACCACTAGTTTCTACTATAACAATTATTCCTGAAGCGGCTAATTGTGAGGGAACTCCAAAAACTTTTTCTATAACTGTAAACCCCACACCTTCGGTTAATGCTCCAAATAATATTGTAGTTTGTAATGGAGCGCAAAATTCAGCAATTTCATTATCAGGGAGTGCTGTAAATGGAACTACTTATAATTGGAGCAATTCGAATACTGCGATAGGTCTTGGATCAAATGGTACTGGAACTATTCCAGGATTTACAGCAACAAATACTACCAGTCAACCTCTAGTTTCTACTATAACAATTATTCCTGAAGCTGCAAATTGTGAAGGAACTCCAAAAACTTTTTCTATAACTGTAAATCCGACGCCATCGGTAACTGTACCGAATAATATTGTAGTTTGTAATGGAGCGCAAACTTCAGCAATTTCATTATCAGGGAGTGCTGTAAATGGAACTACTTATAATTGGAGCAATTCGAATACTGCGATAGGTCTTAGGTCAAATGGAACTGGAATTATTCCAGGATTTACAGGAACAAATACTATTAGTCAACCTCTAGTTTCTACTATAACAATTATTCCTGAAGCTGCAAATTGTGAAGGAACTTCAGAAACCTATACAATTACCGTAAATCCAACACCGAATGTTCAAAAACCAAATGATGTTGTTTTATGTGCAGGATCTTCCTCTTCGCTTATCTCACTTGAAGGAAGTAATGTTAATGGAACATCTTATTCCTGGACAAATTCAAATCCGGCAATAGGGCTTTCAGCTTCAGGAATGGGGGATATTCCAATTTTTACTGCTTTAAATAATTCTACTGAAATTATTTCTGCTGAAATTACCATAATTCCGGAAGCAAACAATTGCGAAGGTGTTTCAGAAAAATTTACCATAACTATTAACCCTTATCCTGAAGTAGCACTTATTGAGAGCCAAATTTACTGTAAAGGTTTACTTACAAATGAAATCCCGCTTGTAGGCAATATTTATGGAATTACCTATGATATTTCTGGAGGAACATCGATTGGTTTAACCAATAGAAATGGGGTTTCTTCTATACCGGCCTTTACGCCGCTTACGGGTACTGCAACAATAACGGTAACACCAAGAACTACAACTTGTGTAGGAGATCCAATATCATATTCCATAAGCGTTAATCCCACACCAAATATTGCTGTTTCACCTGCTTCTCAGGCAATATGTTCTGGAGAAACAACTTCAATAAATATTTCTAGTACCACTCCAGGAAGTAGTTTTGGTTGGACAATATTTGAAATTTTACCTCCAGGCAGTATAACCGGTGCTACAGGGGGTACCGGAAATAGGATTGAACAAACCTTAACTAATACTTCCAATGCACCTTCCACAATAAAATATAGAGTAATACCTGTTTCAAATAATTGTGAAGGATCTCCTGCAATAGTTACAATTACTGTAAATCCAACACCAGATTTTACAGTTATAAATCCGGAATCTGTATGCTTTCCAGCGGAAGTTGATCTCACATCGACTGAAATTATAACAAACTCCAGCTCAGGTTTATCATTCACATATTGGCAAAATGAAGCTGCAACTATAAGTTTACAAAATCCTGAAAAAGCTGGAGCCGGAACTTTTTATATTAAAGGAACAACAAGTAGTGGCTGTGAAATAATTAAGTCGGTAACTGTAATTGAGAATCCTTTACCGCAATTAACAAGTGCGTTGCAGGTTCCGGGTTTCTGTTCAGAAACATTATTTAGCTATCAGTTTACAAGTGATATCCCAGAAACAGAATTTAGTTGGAGCAGACCTGCAATTTCAGGTATTTCTACTCCCCCAAACAGCGGATCGGGTGATATTAATGAAGTATTGGTTAATACTACTACAAAACCTATTGAAATAGTATATGAGGTTACATTGATTAGTCCTGAGGGCTGTATTAATAATACTCAAATTAAAACGACAATTACTCCTACACCTATTTTAAGCAGTGCATTGGATGCGGGATCTATTTGTAGTGGCGTTCCATTTGAGTATGCTCCAACAAGTGCTACAGGCAGTACTGTTTTTCAATGGTCTAGAGCAGCCGTAGATGGAATAAGCAATAGCGCTACTTCTGGTACTGGAAATATAAGTGAAACATTAATTAATACAACAAATCAAACACTTGGTGTAACCTATAGATTTACATTAGCTTCTAATAATTGCCAAAATCCGCAGATTTATAATGTAACAGTTACTGTAACCCCTTCACCAGATACTCAAGTTATGGTAGCAAAAGGTGGGGAAACGCCTGTTGAAAACGAAATAGAAATTTGTCCCGGAGAAAGCATCTATTTATTTTCAAATACTTCTTTCCCAAACGACGCTAACATTCCTTCTTCAATAATAAATTCTTCATTCAATAATGCTAATCAAGGTTGGGTAACAGAGCAGCAAAATAATAATAGAAGATGGAATTTAACAAACAGTGGAACTTTAGCCGAATCTACTTGTAGTTATGTTTTTGTAGGACCAAATTGGTGGAATTTTGAATATAGATGTAACGATATTAATTTTCAATCTAATGATAATTCGCAATTCTTTTTAGTTAACAGTAATATTAATTCGGGTAATTTCAATAATGTAAACTTAATTAGTCCAACATTTAATACTCAAAACTATAACTCTTTAGAATTGAATTTTTGGCATGTTTACAAAGACGGTGGTGGTGGAAACCCAGATGATAGAGGTTATTTGGAATATAGAACTCAACAAAATAATGGAAATTGGAATGGCTGGCAAGAATTAGATAATTATAGATCTACTGAAGGAGAGGCAAATAATTTTATTCAAAGAACTTATGCTATAAATAATTTAATTGGATTTGGAAATGTTCAAATAAGGTTTAGATATCATAATGCCAACAATGATTATTATTGGGCAATAGATAATGTAACTATTACCGGAAATGGTGCTGTTGCTCCCCAGGTACAATGGACTTCAGATGTTGGAGAATGGACATCAAATGAAGAGGATCCTGAGAATATAATTCCTAGTCAAACTACAATTTATACAGCTACTTACACCGATCCTGAAACCGGATGCCCCGGAAGTGATTCTGTAAAAGTTATTGTAAGGCAACCACCATCTGCAACTATAACTGCAAATTATTGTGGAGACTCAAGATTTATAGAGTTAGTGTCTGATAATGAATTTAGTTCCTATTCGTGGGAATCTGGCGGAGAGATTTTGGGAACAGGGAGAACCTTAGAGGTAGAAATTGCTTCAACATATTCTCTTACCGTTGTTGATGCATTCGGATGTACAGGATCTGGTTCCATAAACATATCAGATGAATTAATTGTAAATGGGGATTTTGAAGATGGCGCTACAGGGTTTTATACTGATTATCGCAATAGAACCGGTACCGGAAATCTTTATCCTGAAGGTGATTTTGCTGTAGATAGCAATGCAAGGGATTATCATAACGATTTTAACGGTAGCGATCATACTACAGGAAATGGGAATTTTATGATCATTAATGGAGATCCGGGAACTGGAAGAGTGATTTGGAGACAAACTATAGAAAATATTCAGCCAAATACCAATTATTACTTTAATGCCTGGGGAACAAATATTAATCCTAAAACCCCGGCAAGATTACAGTTTAGGGTAAATGGTATAGCTACTGGTTCTGTAGCTGATCTTAGAGGGATACCTGTAGGAGAATGGGTGAAATTTTATAGTAATCCCTTTTGGAATTCGGGCAATGCAACTTCTGCAGTACTGGAGATCATCAATCTTGAAACCATAAGAGATGGGAATGATTTTGGTATTGACGATATTTCTTTTGGAACTCTTGAACCCGTTGTTTTTAGTATAGATCCGGATAATAATTCTCCTCTTTGTAGCGGGGGTACTTTAGAACTATATGCAAACCTAACAGGAGGAAGGGAACCCATTGAATTTACGTGGACAAATGCAGAAGGTGTAGTAATTTCAAATGAAGAAAACCCTATAATAGAAAATGTTTCCGAAGAAGATTCTGGAATATATACACTTTCAGTGACCGATGGGTATGGCTGTTCCCCAACTATTGCAACATCTACTGTCACCATATTTTCTAAAAGTGTAGTAAATGCAGGAAAAGATTTTTCGGTGTGTGCCGATGCAGGGGAAATACCATTGGAAGGTTTAATCACAGGCTCTGTAAGTACAGGTACTTGGGTTGGTGGAAAAGGTACATTTACTCCCAATGCAAATTCACTAAACGCAGTTTATACGCCAAGCCCTGATGAAATTTTAAATGGATTTGTTACGTTGACTTTAACTTCGGCAGTGCCAGAGGATTCTGATAATCCCTGTCAACAAATATCCGATGAGATCACAATTCAAATTAATTCTTCCCCACTTTTAACTATCGATAAGACAGATTTATCCTGTTTTGGGAGTGATGATGGAACTGCAACTGTAAACATTTCGGAAAATACCGGTACAGCACCTTTTACATATTTATGGAGCGATGGACAAATGACAAAAACAGCAACAAATCTTGCTATTGGAGACCATGAAGTTATTGTAACCGATAGTAAGGGATGTAGTGCAGTTGCTTCTATCACCTTGTTACAACCTGCCCCGCTCGAAATAATATCCACAAACACTACTTCCCCAATTTGTTTTGGAGGCAGTGAAGGAACAGCAACTATAGAAGTAACCGGTGGCTTTATACCCGATGTTACTTTGCCAAACTATCTTTTCTATTTAAGCGATAGTGAAGGAAATGAAATAAGCAGAATTGAAAATTCAGAAAGCAATATTTTCATTGTTGAAGGTCTAATTTCGGGGAATTATACATTTTCGATTAGTATAGCAAACGGCTGTACTTCAACATCTACGGGTGTAATCATTATTCAGCCAGATCCTATTACAATTGAAGCCGGTAGTGATATCAATTTTGATCAATGTGGAATTTTAACCACAACACTATCTGCCAATATTCCGCAGGCAAATGAAACTGGATTATGGACTGTAGACGATAGTAGCGGAGTTATAATTGAACCAACAAATCCAAATTCAGAATTTAGAGGAAATCCTCTCACTTCTTATGTTTTAACCTGGACAATCACTAATGATGTTGAATGTGTGATAAGTGATACTATTAATATAAGTTTTCCTGAAAGTTGCAGCACACTTGATTTTGATGGAGAAGATGATTATGTCCATTTTGAAAATAATTACAATATGTCTGGTGCATTTAGTGTTGAGGTTTGGATTAAACCACATAGTATTAATGGAATCAAAACACTTCTTTCTAAAAGAGATGCAGATAATTTGAATGCAAATGGGTTTGATTTAATTTTAAATAATGGATCTCCGGTATTTAGAATTAATGGGACTTCAATCAATACCAATTTTAAAGTCAATACTTCCAGATGGCATCATATTGCAGGGACTTTTGATGGAAACACTGCGAAATTATTCGTAGATGGGATTGAATTAAAATCTGTTCCAACAACTTCTCCAAATGCCAACCAATTTCCATTTCTAATTGGCGCTCTTTATAAACAATCTACTCCATCTCAACCTGTAAATTTTTTCCATGGCTGGATGGAAGAGGTGAGAATTTGGAATAAAGCAATTACTCAAGATCAATTGAGGTTTATGATGAATCAGCGATTAAGAGATAATAATAATGTAAGAGGTTTGGAAATTCCAATTGATGTGCCGGGAGATTTAAAATGGAATAATTTAATAGGATATTACAAGATGCTAAAAGTTGAAAATGGTTTTTTAATAGGAGAAACTACAACTAGTATAAACGGTAAATTAATTAATATTACAACCAATCAAGAGAATACGGCACCATTACCTTATATATTGTATACAGAGAATAATGGGGATTGGTATGCAAATTCTACCTGGCAATTACCTGAAATTTTAAATGATAAAGTAATAACACAAAGAAATGTATGGGAATCACCAAATAGTTTAGGGATAGATAAAAAAACTAAAATTGATTGGAATATTGTAAAGCTTTCTAAAAACGTAAAAAATCCTGCTACTCCAAACAATGCAAATAGAATTTCACTTTTGGGATTAATTTCTGAAGGTGGAGTATTTGATATGATGGGAGATGGTAATTTTGAAGGGAATGAACTTAATATTAGTCATTACTTAAAATTGGATGGGATTATTGACTTAAATGGAGAATCTCAACTGGTTCAAAAAGGAGGTAGTATCATTGAAGGTGATGGATATATTGAAAGAGATCAACAAGGAACTGCCAGCAGTTATAATTATAATTACTGGTCTTCTCCTGTATTACCGAATTTTGGAGCTTCGCATTACAAAGTAGGAGAAGTTTTATTTGATGGGTCTACAAGAGGAACATCCACCTATAAAAATATAAATTTTGGAAATGCTTATACCCATGCAGATGTAGCACTTACAAGTCCTATAAGAATTAGTAATTATTGGATATATGCATTTAGAAATAGAACTGCAAACGACTATAGTTCATGGGAGCATATAAGTAGTGACAAAATTGGGCTTCTTCCTGGTGAAGGATATACTATGAAAGGATCTCAGGATATTTCTACAAGTGAAGCGCAAAATAAAAACATTGACCAAAATTATACTTTTAAAGGATTTCCCAATAACGGATTAATATCACTCACAGTTGGCACAGGACAAAATTATTTAATTGGAAACCCATATCCATCTGCTTTAGATACTAAAAAATTCATTTTAGACAATTTAAATTCTGCTGATGTTTCTGAGGCAACTAATACTAAAAACGTGTTTAATGGTGTAGTTTACTTTTGGGATCATTTTGCAGGTAAAACTCATATATTAAAGGAATATGTTGGCGGTTATGCTGCAATAAATTTATTGATGGAAGGTGTGCCGGCAGCTTCGGTAGACGACAGAATAAATAATTCAAATCCGTCACTTAGGGGTTCAAAAAAACCTATGCGATATATTCCGGTAGCACAGGGATTTTTTATAAATACCGTACTTGATCCAGAACTTTCTGGTAATTACTCGGTAAATGGGGGACAAGTTATTTTTAATAATGATCAGCGGGAATATGTTAGAGAAGTGGGGAATAATCCAAATTCTCAATTTTTAAAACCAGAAATTTTAAATAAAGGAGAAGGTGAAATTGATAAAAGAGATAAAATAAGACTGGATTTTAAATCTCCATTAGGTTATAATAGACAAATCCTTGTAGGTGTAGATGATGCCACCACTGCAAATTTCGATATTGGTTATGATGCTCCACTTATGGATTATAATTTAGAGGATATGTATTGGATAATTGATCAAAAAGAATTTATGATCCAAGGAGTTCCGCATTTTAATAAAAATCAAATTTTACCTTTAGGAATAAGAATTGAAAATGAAGGAGAGATTGAAATAAGTATAAATGAATTAAAGTTCATTAACGATGAAACCAATATATATTTGAAAGATAATATAGATAGTACTTATCACAATTTAAAAGAAACTAGTTTCAAAACTAGTTTAGAAAAAGGTGAGTATTTTGACAGATTTGAAATTGTATTTCACAACAATATTATTATTGTTGAAATTCCACCAGTGATAGACTTACCTATTAAGGATTCAGATTTAAAAATATATCATTTTTATACCCTGAACGATTTATTAATTATAAATCCTCTGGAAATAAAAATTGATAAAATTATATTATATAATATGCTGGGACAAGTACTTGAAGAGCATAATTTAAGATCGACCGACAAGCAAATAAATTTACCATTAAGAGATTTTAATTCTGCAGTATATATTATTAAAGTTTTTTCAGAGCAGGGCATTATAAATAAAAAAATTATAATGCGCGATTAACAGAATTTGTTTATGTGGAACATTCGAAATCCTGTTGCTCAATGAATCCAAATTTGAAATTGAGAAAAAATTCCATACTGGAACTTTTGCCGGAATCCGAAAGAACAATTGATTCCCACAATGGGAAACCGATGGTTGCAGAAGGAATTAATGGGGAAATTAGTTACTCAAAACAGATTCAAGGGATGTAGAAACCATGTAACCTTTGGGGTAGGACTCACGTAAAACACTTCATGTTCTATTTTCCATGCCAGAGTGCGATTACAAGGCCGGCTAATTTCTAAATTCCGGAACTTTGCCTTCTCAAAAAATGGTATATGGCAGAATGGGTCAGGAAGAAAAATCAACCAGCTGGTTGAAGTCCCAACCGGTTCCCGGCAAGTACAAAGCGTGAAAGAAATTCAGATCCAGCGGACTCAGGCAAAAAATTGCTTCCCGGAGTGGAGCGGTTCCGCTTTTTCTGCGGATTAGCGCAACGAAGGGGACCACTTTTTTGCCTGTGTCCAAGACCTTTTCGACGAAGCGCTTTCCCCGCAATACGGAACGTCTCTTTTTGGGAGTATCCAGATAAAGGGGAATGTGCTGAGGGGTTGGGAGTTCTAATATAAATTTACCTTTGAAGTAGGTGGGGAATAATTACCTTTAATATAAAATGATATTGTTTTCCGTTGGAATATTATCAGCTCATCCGTTGAAATGGAATTATGATCCTTTATTGCTTGTTCAGGAATTACACATGGAGCCTTAGGCACTCGTTCCCATAAAATTTCCTTTTTTTTCATTGTTCAGTTTTTCATTGACGTCCTTGAAATTTTTATAAGAATTGCGCTTATCGGTAACATTCTCAAACCGGGTTAAAAGTTCCCGGGTTGCACTATCCCCTGCAGGATCATTGTCCAGATAAAGAAGTACCTGGTCATACTCCGGGATATAAGTTTGAATTTTGGTCAAAAAAGAAAGCGAGTTAAGGATGATCACATCAGAAGTATTCATCAGCTCTTTCTCCAGAACAGCCAGGGTAAGAAGGTCAAACATCCCCTCGGTGACCAACAACCTGCAAGAGCCATTTTTAAGATGCGTATAAGATTTCGGGGAGCTGGAACCTTTGAAATACTTATTGCGCAGTTCCCATCCGCCCAGATGATTTTGCAGCCCCAGGGAGAAGAATTCCTTCCCTTTGAAGCTATACCTGATTTCCTTGCAATACACGTTGCCTAATGCCAGAGGAATGCCCCTGGATCGTAAATATCCACTCAGGGCCGGGTGCGAAATGCTTTGAACCTGTACAATGGCAATTACAGCGTCGTTGTCCTTTTTCGTTCCAGGGATATCCGGGCAAAAAGAAAAAGAAACGATATTGTCTGATAGGAAATTTAAGGCATCCTGAAAAGAACAGTTCTTAAGAAGCATTACCAGGTCGATCACATTGCCCCCTTTTCCTGTTCCGAAATCATACCACAGGTTTTTATTTAAAGAAACGTTGAAAGAGGCTTGGGTTTCTGACCGAAGGGGACTCAGGAACCAAGCTTCTTTCTCCGCTATTTTGGTGGGAAAGTGCCCAAATTTTGCAAGCGATTTTACGATGCAAATATTACGGGCTTTTTCCCAGCTTTTAGGTGTTTCCATTTTTTCTATTTTTTGTCATTTTCGCTGCAAATCCCAACAATTCAATTCAATATTCAGCATCGTTTTATTTTTGATGACAAAACGATGAGAAAACGATGAGGTCGAAAACGCTTGATACCACTGGTCTATATTACTATCTCTCATCATTCATCAAAAAAAAAGAAATAATAAAGAGCAAAATAACTATGGTTATTTTTCCATACATCCAGAAATCGTCATCGATCCCTCGAAAAGTCCCTAAAACACTAGCTTCATCGTGCTCATCAATCGCTCATCAATTCATTACTTTATATCATCACTGAAATTCTGTAGTATGAAGGATTTTTTAACTGTTTAATATCGGCCCCTGGCTTCAATCATACCCAACCCGCCATCCTGCCAGATCATCATCTTTTTATAATTCAGCGAGTTATTCTGATTACTTAAATTCCAGTCCTTCTTTAAGATCTGTCGCAATTGGG
>Ga0314774_1001747_pt1 | contig 13360 bp, 12 predicted proteins | sample MetaGCBIA2018_FD_204515 | JGI IMG/M metagenome (GOLD analysis project Ga0314774, IMG submission 204515) | Cryopeg brine microbial communities from Beaufort Sea near Barrow, Alaska, United States - CBIA 2018 | ecosystem: Environmental > Aquatic > Marine > Coastal | place: USA: Alaska | collected... | reverse complement strand
AAGCACCACCGAATAGTTTTTCGCGTGGGCGTCCGGCGCCCCGATGAGGTAATTGAAGACCAACGCCTGAGCGAAAGCCCACACGTCGCCTTCCGGGTCTGTCGCGACGTCCCGCAGCAGCCTGGCGATGTCGGCCGCCGACGGCCCTCCACTGGCTTCGTACTTCTTCCGCGGGTACACCGCGAGGGCCTGGCAGAAGTCCTCTTGATGCACGCGGACGATGCTGCCATCGCGCGCGCGACGACGGTCAAATCGGGTGACAACGAGCGCGGGTTCCCCGTCGAATTCACGGAATTCCGTCTTGGCAACGCGGAGTCCAACGGCGCCTGCGGCTTCCATCGAGATGTGCTCGACCAGAGCTTGATGCTGGTAGTCCATGATTCCCGGCTTGATGATGTGCGTGGACGGCGCATCTCCGGTCACTTCCGCCCATTCGCCGTCGCGGTTCCGCGTGAGCGTGAACTTGCTCTGCGCACCCGCGAGCGACCACTTCTCGCCGGAGACCGCCCACTCCGAAGTCTCGCTCCGCAGGTCGCGAAGCCGTGCGCCGATGTTCGAATCCGTGAGGACCTGCACCCCGTTGGTCCGCGTGGCTGGCCCCGGCGGGACGAAGCTCGCGCCGCCAGCGCAGTCCCTACCCATGTGCATCAGCAACGCAAAGGGGTTCTCCGCAGATACTCCGAATTCAGCCGCCCATCGCGAGCGGACCTCACTACTGTCTGGGAGTAGCCCCCACATGAAGGGGACAATGTTCTTTCCGCGAAAGCGAGCACGGCTGACGGGCATCGACAGTGACAGCGGCGGACGGCTCGCGTCTGAGGAGTAGTCGGCGTCATAGGTAAACGAAAGGCGTCCAAAATCATCCTGGACTGCCGCACCGATCACCGCGCCATACAGCTCGACGTCCAGTTGGTGTGCCACCGCTAGAGCTCCTCGGTGCCTTCGAGAATCGACACATCGAACCGCTCGCCGCTGCTCGGCTCAGGCACAACACTGCGACGCGACCACACGGGCGTCAAGGAGATTTCGAGATCGAGCGCCTTGGCGGCCGCGAGTAGCGTGGTCGCGTCGATTCGCGCGCCAGATTCGAGAGCAATGACCGTCGCCCGGCTCATTCCCGCTTTCTCCGCGAGTGCACTCTGAGTCAGGCGCTGGCTCTCGCGCTCCGCACGCAGCGCCGCCCCGAGCGACTGGAGTGTTCTGATTCCGTGCATGATGTCAGCCTACGTTGACTTTGCGCAAAGTCAAGCATCTTCGACATTCGGATTCGTAATGTCAGTCACAGTTGACTTTGCGCAATGTCAACTGTCGTTGACATTGCTGCTGATAGTGCCAGTCAAAGCGGGCAACATGCGCCCGGAGCGGCCCATACGACCCGTAGTTCAGTTGTCGTCACCGTCGCGGTCCTCGCCGTCATCATCAAGATCATCGTCGTCATCATTCTCATCCTCATCGACCCCGGCATTCCGCAAGTCCATGGGCGCTCGTGACCGCGCCAACCGGGCGCTCACGTACTCACAGCGCGCGCATCAGGCGTGAACCCGGGCCACCGGCGGGCGCTAGCGACGTCGGACGCTGCCTCCCCCGGCTCGTGGTGCCGGCATCCGGGACCTTCGTCATAGGCTGGCCCCATGGTCAACGACGCCCACGTCCCCGGCGGCTACGCCCCGTCCCGCCACACCCTCGAGAACCTGCACACGGAGAAGCGGATCTTTCCGCCGCTCGTGGGCATGGCCGCGCACGCCAACGCGACCGGCTACGAATACAAGAAGGCCAAGGTCGACACGCTCGAGTACTGGCGCGAGGCAGCGCTGCGCCTCGACTGGCACGAGCCCTTCACCGAGATCCTCGACTGGTCCGACGCCCCCGTGGCGCGATGGTTCCACGACGGCACCCTCAACGCATGCGACAACGCAGTGGACCGCCACGTGCGCGAGGGTCGCGGGGAGCGCGTCGCTTTCCACTTTGTGGGCGAACCCGGCGACACCCAGACCCTCACCTACGCCGACATGCTGGAGCGCGTCCAGAAGGCCGCCCGCGGCCTGGAGTCGATCGGCATCGGCAAGGGCGACCGCGTCGCCATCTACCTGCCCCAAATCCCCGAGGCCGTGGTCGCGATGCTCGCCTGCGCGCGCATTGGCGCCATCCACTCGGTCATCTTTGGCGGCTTCAGCGCTGAGAGCCTCCGCCAACGCATCGACGATGCCGAGGCCAAGTTGGTCATCACAGCCGACGGCGGCAACAGGCGGGGCGCCCACCTCGCCTTGAAGCCCCTCGTGGACGAGGCGCTCGCCAGCCATGGCGAGGGCACCGACCACCCCGGGCCGTGCAAGTCCGTCGAGCACGTCCTCACGGTCAAGCGCACGGGTCAGGACACGGCGTGGGAGGCGGGTCGCGACGTGTGGTGGCACGACGTGGTGGACCCGCAGCCCGCCGAGCACAAGCCCGTGTGGGTCGAGGCGGAACACCCGCTCTTCATCCTGTACACGTCGGGCACGACCGGCACGCCCAAGGGGATCTATCACACCACCGGCGGCTACCTCACGGGAGTCGCGCACACGCATCGGATTGTGTTCGACATCAAGCCCGAGACGGACGTGTATTGGTGCAGCGCGGACGTCGGCTGGATCACCGGGCACAGCTACATCGTTTACGGGCCCATGATCAACGGCACCACCCAGGTGCTCTACGAGGGCACCCCAAACACGCCGCACGAAGGCCGCTGGTGGGAGATCATCCAGGAGTACAAGGTCACCATTCTGTACACGGCGCCCACCGCGATCCGCACGTTCATGAAGTGGGGCGAGGCGATCCCCGACAAGTACGACCTCAGCTCGCTGCGGCTGCTCGGCTCGGTCGGTGAGCCCATTAACCCCGAGGCGTGGATGTGGTACCGCCGAGTGATCGGCTACGACCGCTGCCCCATCGTCGACACGTGGTGGCAGACCGAAACGGGATCGATCATGATCTCCCCGCTTCCCGGCGTGACGGGCACCAAGCCGGGCTCCGCCATGACGGCCATCCCCGGCATCGCGATGGAGGTGGTGGACGATGCCGGCTCGCCGGTGCACAACGGCGAGGGCGGCTACCTCGTCATCACCGAGCCGTGGCCGTCGATGCTGCGCGGCATCTGGGGCGACCGCCACCGCTACCAGTCCACGTACTGGAACCACTTTGACGGCATGTACTTTGCGGGCGACGGCGCCAAGAAGGACGTGGACGGAGACCTGTGGCTGCTGGGCCGTGTGGACGACGTCATGAACGTCTCGGGCCACCGCCTCACCACCACCGAGATCGAGCACGCGCTCGTGTCCCACCCGTGGGTCGCGGAGGCGGCCGTCGTGGGCGCCAACGACGAGATCACGGGCCAGGCGGTGGTCGCGTTCGTGATCGTGAGGTCCGATGCGGCCGACGTCCCCACCGACGGTGAGGCCGTCACCACGGCGCTACGCAATCACGTGCGCAAGCAGATTGGACCGCTCGCCAAGCCGCGCGACATCCTGGTGGTCGCCGAGGTGCCCAAGACGCGCTCCGGCAAGATCATGCGCCGCCTGCTACGCGACGTGGCCGAGAACCGCCCGGTGGGCGACGTGACAACGCTGGCCGACTCCTCGGTCATGGACGCCATCCGCAGCGGCTTGGCTGAGGGCAAGGCTGACTAGCGCGCGCTGTCACATTGATCTTGGTAGCGTCGGCCCATGAAAGAAGAGATATCGGGCGCCCCGGTCTATCTACTTGGCGCCGGCTTCTCTCGCGCGATAGCCACCTGCATGCCGCTCACCAACGAGCTGGGCGAGGCCGTGGCTCTCCGCACCGACGTCTCTGCGGAAGAACTATCTGCCCTCGGCGGCTTCGAGGCATATTTGTCACAACTCATGACGCGCATGCCCTTTCTGGAGGGACACGAGAACGCTAGCCGTGCGGCTTCGGCAGAACGGATGATTGGCGCCATCGCAAGCGAATTAGACCTGCGTGTCGACGTCGCCTCAAGCACTCCTCCACCGCTGTGGTTGGAGCAACTCGTCGCCCTTTGGCACGCTGAACGCGCTGTCGTGATTACGCTCAACTACGACACCCTCGTCGAATTGGCTGTGAGTGCTGGCGGCCTGTCAGTCTCTCGAGCCGGTTCTGACCGGATACGGATCTACGGATCGCAGGTTGTGGACCCCGCGCCTTCGCTCGACCGGGTGACCACTTACGGGTCACAGGCACCTCCATCGGACGACTCATTCCAACTCATCAAGCTCCATGGGTCGCTGAACTGGTACTGGACTTCGGGCGATCCCGCATCGGCGACGCGCGAGTATCAGGGGCGCGCTTACGGTGAGGCTCCGGCAGCCGACCGTGCCCGGCTTCCCCCAGTACGGCTACTCGATCGCCTGCTCATCCCGCCCGTATCAAGCAAGGATTCGTACTACTCGTCAACACTCACCGAAAAGCTCTGGCGGTCTGCTCGCGAAGCCATTCGCAACACCAGCCGTCTGACCGTACTCGGCTACTCCTTTCCCAATGAGGATCATGTGGTCTCGGCCTTGATTCAACAAGCCCCGGAGAGAACAAGGGTCGAGCTTGTTGATAAGTCTCCGGGAGATCCCAACGACGGGGAAACCGTGTCAGGCCGGCTCCACCGTCTCGGGTTGACAGTCTCCGCTGCGTGGCCTGGTGACGACGCAGTGGGCCGATACGTGGGCAACCTGATACGTGACAGACGCGCCCTGACGCACTCGCCAGTTGTCCTGTCGGAATTTGCACGGAGTCCCGTGGTCGCCTCGATCGCCGATCCCGCGAGCACTGCCGTGACCCAACTCGGGATGTGGGTATCCGGTTCGACGATCAAGGTAGAGGCCATCTCGCGAGCTGCTGAAACCTCGCCCATGCCACCGCACGAGTTACTCCTGCAAGGCGTCGCCGTCACCGGCGCTACGCTGTCCGACTTCGTCACGGGTGGCAAACTCCAGGAAATCGTCAACTCGGACTTCGCATTGGAATTCGAATTCCGTGGACGGAAGTACGCTCCGATTGCCATCTGGCCAGAGAAGCTGGGTCGCTGGGATGTGTTGCGCGTCGAGTGCGTGCCCCTCGCTCGCTTGCCTTCGCGCTAAGGCAAGAACCCTTGCACTCGCCGATCGCGGCGCGCCCCCGATACGAGATCTGCCCACTCGCCAATCTGCGACTTTCCTGGTGGGGGTGACACAAACGTGGTTTGGTCCATTGAGGGCACAGTTGACCGCAGTGCCCCGGAAGGAGCAAGCAAGGCGCAAAGGGAACGACCTGCGGTGCGAATGCGAGTGAACGACGGCGTCGTCGTGATCGTCTTTGTCTTCATCGGCGCCGTGCCGCCAAGTATCGGACGGTTTCACCGCTTGCGAGTCTCTTGGCCCGGGCTTGAGGAAGACCATCATACGAACCGCCCGATCAAACGTTCAATATTTCACCATGTTCAGCTAAACTGAACGGGTCACAAAATTGAACGGAGCAACATGGATGCCACCAGTCTCCTCGAACGAGTGGGTATGCGCCTGCGCGCATACGGCATCGCGCTCGAGGTCCAGAACGTTGACTTCGCCGGCCTTGACTTTGCCCCCGACATAGGCCCGTCAGTCCACCTGAGCCGCGGGACCACACGAGCGGACTACGACGCTGTCCTCATGTCGAAGCCCAACCTCACCGCATTGCTCCAGCAAGCACGCCAACACGAGTCCAGGAATATCCTGCTAATCACTCAGTATCTCAACCCGCGGACCGCCAACACGCTGCAACGGGCAGGTATCCAATACGTTGATGGCGCCGGAAACACGATGCTCGATTTTGGTGACGTGTATGTGCGCGTCGAGGGCCGGCGTCCCGAAGGTGGGAACGAGAAACCTCACGGACAGTTCACCACCGAGACTACGAATCTCTTCAGCCCGCGTAGGGCCCAAGTGATCATGGCCCTAGTGAGTTGGCCGCAACTGGAGAATGTGTCAGTGCGTGCCATCGCGGAATGCGCTGGCACCTCGGTTGGGATCGCCCAGTCAACGACCACCCTCCTCCGGAAGATGGACCTAGAACCCCACCGTATGCAGCGCGACCACGACCGCCTTATCGACATGTGGGTGGCGGCATACCCAGAGGGACTCGGCCGAACACTCGCAATAGGTTCATTCGAAGGCGACCCCAGTCCGTATGGCCTAGACCACGCGGACGCGGACATCTGGATAAGCGGAGAGTCTCTAGCGCCAGGCCTATCGGGCCAACAGACACTCACTCTCTATGTAGAGAACTTCGACTCCCGGCTTGCCGCGAGACGCCGATGGCGGCGATCGCAATCGCCGAACATCTTCGTGCGACGCAAGTTTTGGCACAGCCCTGAAGAAGAACTCCCGGCGATGCTTCTGACTCCAGCAGAGGCCCCTCCGCTCATCGTCTATGCAGACATGATGGCGATCAGCGACCCACGCGTAACAATCGCTGCTGAGGAGTATCGAGAGGGGCACCGTGGCCTTGCGGATTTCCGACGCAGATGAGTTCGCAGATGTCGCTGTCGTAGTTGGCGACCTAGTTGCGCGCTCACTTGTTGACCCCGATCGTCTGCTACTCGTCGGAGCGAGATGCCGAGACTTGTTGCATCGGGAACTCGGCCACACGACTGCCATCCGCAGGACCGACGATATCGATTTTGGCATCGCAGTCGAGTCGCTCTCGGACTACAGGAAGATCGTAGAGACACTCGAGTCGACCGGCACGACCGCAGCAAGGTTCAACGTCAACGGGCTAGCCGTTGACATAATGCCCTTCGGACGCATCGAGGATCCCAGAGGAACTGTCACACTGGGCTCTCGCTACGGGTCATTCAGCGTCGAGGGTTTTCGCTCGGTCTGGGAAAATGCGCAGGCCATTGAACTGGACGACACGGCTACGATCCGGGTGCCGCAGGTGGCCGGATATGCGGTCCTCAAGGCTCACGCGTATGCAGAGCGCGCAGCGAGATTCGAAATCAAGGACGCGGAGGACCTCGCGACCGTCCTCACGTGGTATCGAGAATCCCAAGCAATCGAGGACGCCCTCTTTGACTCCGAGTTCGGGTACGACGTGCTTCAGCAAACAGACTTCGACGTCCCGGCGGCAAGCGCATACATTCTTGGCATCGACATGCTCCAGTCCTTACCGACCACCGACCAGGGGGCGCTCAGAGGCGCGTGGAACCGGTGCCGGGATGACCTGCTCATCCAGCGCTATTCACTACACTCTACGAACCTCGATGCAGCAAACTCCATCAGTTCACTGCGGCGCGCTTTCGAATCTCAGAACCCTGTTCGTCGACCCTCAAAGGAGTGGCCGCTTTAGGCTCGCGAAGGGGCTCAGGCGGTGAGCGCGGCCGACCGGGCGAGACCGCTCGCCAAGCCGCGCGACATCCTGGTGGTCGCCGAGGTGCCCAAGACGCGCTCCGGCAAGATCATGCGCCGCCTGCTACGCGACGTGGCCGAGAACCGCCCGGTGGGCGACGTGACAACGCTGGCCGACTCCTCGGTCATGGACGCCATCCGCAGCGGCTTGGCTGAGGGCAAGGCTGACTGACCGCGGCGGACCCCACAGATAGCGGGGCCCACCGCGAGCCAGTCCTGTCAACTAGCCGACAGAGGCTGGTGTTGCCTGATAGAACAGTGCTTCGGGGTCCGACGCGCTCCCAAGGACGATGAACTCGACGTCGCCCGTCACGCTCGAGGGCAGATATACCTCGTCGTAGAACTTGTACTCGGTGCCCACGGACACCTCAGCATCCAAGAGTCTTCCATAGCCTGCCGCCTCAAGGGCGTCATCGACGCAGAATCCGTAGTCGTCCTGAACACTTCCATTGACGACGACCTCGAAATCGGGCGTGTCGAAGAAGTCGTTCGTGAACGCGCCGTCAGCGATGGACGTGGGCGACATGGTGCCGACCACGGCGAAGCAACGTGCGCCGGCATCGTCGTCATAGTCGTCAAGCGGCAGCGTCACGAGACCCTCGAAGGTTCCTTCCCACAGAGTGCCGTCTTCCCCGAAGAACGACGTGTCGTAGGTCCAGGGAACGTCGATTGCCAGCGGGTCAGTCGCGGTGCCGGCGCCGCCGGAGGCGTCGGGGGTGGGGGCGGGCTCGGCGCTGGTCGTCTCGTCGGAGGTCGCCTCTTCCGAAGCGGGCGCCTCGTCGGCGCTGCTCGTGGGAGCGGCAACCGCGTCGTCGTCACTGCCGCTGCCGCCGGTCACGGCCGCACCAATGCCAACGCCGATTAACAATGTCCCCACGCCGATCACGGCAACGAGCCACCACGGCGCGCCGGACCTCTTGGGCACGGTTCTGCCCTGCACCGCCACGCTCGCTGCGGCGGGCTGCGCCGCACTGGCCTGCGCTGCTGTGGGTTGCGCCGTACCGGCCTTGGGCGATCGGTGCTCCGTCCAAGCGCTGCCGTCCCAGTACCGCAGCTGCGCAGAATCCTCGGGATCGTCCTGCCAGCCGGCCGGAGGTAGGCCTGTGTCGTCCGTCATGATGTGCTTCCCCTCGTTCTTCTCATGGCCTCAGCGCCACTTGCTTCACACCATCTCACGCACCTCAGGCACCGTCCAGGGACTCATGTCAAACTGAGCCGTGCACACTGCAGTCGAAGACCCCTTCAGACCCGACGTGGTCGCGCTGCTCGAGCAGCACCTCGCGGTCACGAAAGACACGGCCCCTCCTGAGTCCTGTCACGCGCTGGATGCGAACGAGCTACGTGCACCGCACATCACGTTCTTGGCGGCACGGGACGACGACGAAACGCTGCTCGGCATGGGCGCGCTCGCGGACCTGGGCGCCGCCCACGGCGAGATTAAGTCGATGCACACGGCGCTCGGGCGCTCGCGGGCGCGGTATTGCCGCCGCCGTGCTGACCCGCCTGGTCGAGATCGCGCGGGAGGCGGGCTACACGCGCGTGAGCCTCGAGACGGGAACCCAGGATTTCTTCGAACCCGCACATCGGCTCTACGAGCGCCACGGCTTCACCGAGTGCGGGCCGTTCGACACCTACGTGGCGGATCCCCACTCGCGCTTCTACACGCGGAACCTTTCCGGCGAACCGGGCTAGAGCGCGACATCGCCTGAAGACCGGCGTCGACTAGAGAGCCGCGTCGGCCGCCCTCAATGCGTCCCACACTGCACGGCGCTCGGCCTGCGCATCGGGGTCCGGCACCGGCAGCGAGGCCAGGAGCCGCTGGGTGTACGGCTCACGCGGCGAGCCGAGTACCTCGTCGCCCGTGCCCTCCTCGACCAGCTTGCCGCGGTGGAGCACCGCGATGCGATCGGCGAGCATGTCCACCACCGCGAGGTCGTGGCTGATGAACAGGGCCGCAAAGCCCAACTCACGGTGCAACTCATCGAACAGGTCGAGCACGCGCGCCTGGACGGACACGTCGAGCGCGGAAGTCGGCTCGTCGGCGATGAGCAGTTCGGGGTTAAGGGCAATCGCCCGGGCGAGGCTCGCCCGCTGGCGCTGACCGCCGGAAAGTTCATGCGGATAGCGCTCACGGAAGTAGGTAGGCAGTTGCACGGCCTCAAGCAATTCGTCGACCCTCGCACGGGCGTCGGCGGCGTTCTCGGCCTCGCCATGCACCACGAGTGGCTCGGCCACGCACTCGGCGATGGTGAGCAAAGGGTTGAAGCTCGTCGCAGGATCCTGGAACACAAAGCCGATGCGGCGTCGCAAGGGGCGGAAGTTCCGCTCGCGCATCCCGTGCATCTCGGCACCCAGCACCGTGAGTGAGCCTCCGGAGACCCTGGTGAGACCCGCCATGGCCCGGCCGATGGTGGTCTTGCCCGACCCGGACTCGCCCACCAGTCCCAGCACCTCGCCGGGACGGATCCGGAGGTCGACGCCGTCCACGGCCACAAAGTCGGGCTGCCGGAAGCGACCCGGATAGGTGATCCGGAGGTTCTTGGCCTGGACCACGGGCGTGTGATCGTCCCAGCCCTCGGGGCGAGCCGCCGCCCGCGCGTGCGCCCGCGCAAGGCCCTCGCCGATGCGCGGGACCGCGGCAAGAAGCTGCTTCGTGTAGGGCTCCTTGGGCGAGTTGAAGAGCGTGCGGACGTCGGCCTGCTCCACCAGCTTGCCCTGATACATCACTGCCACCCGGTCGGCGAGATCCGCCACGACGCCCATGTTGTGGGTGATCAGAACAATGGCCGTGCCGAACTCGTCGCGGACTCGGCGCAGCAGGTCCAGGATCTCGGCCTGCACTGTCACGTCAAGAGCGGTGGTGGGCTCGTCGGCGACAATCACGCCGGGCTCGAGCACGAGCGCCTGAGCGATGACGATGCGCTGCTTCTGGCCGCCGGAGAACTGGTGAGGGTAGTGGTCGACGCGCACCTCGGGGTCGGGGATTCCGACGCGGCGCATCACGTCAATCGCGGCAATCCGCGCGTCCTTCTTGGAGATCTTCTGGTGAGCGTGCAGGCCCTCGGCAATCTGCCAGCCGACAGGGAACACGGGGTTGAGCGCGGTCGACGGCTCCTGGAACACCATGGCGGCGTCACGCCCGCGCGCCTCGCGCAAGTGAGAACCGGACATCGTGACGATGTCGCCGTCGCTCGCACCGTCCCTGCGGGTGAGCAGCACTGCCCCGCGCACGGTCGCGGTCTCGGGCAGGAGGCCCAGGATGGTCTTCGCGGTCACGGTCTTGCCGCTTCCGGACTCGCCCACGATCGCGAGCACCTCGCCCGGGTGCACGGCGAGGCTCACGCCGTCGACGGCGCGCACCGGTCCCGCATCGGTCTGGAACGTCACCGCAAGGTCGCGGATTTCGACGACGTCGCTCACGGCGCCCCCTCTCGCGAGGTGGTCGGTTTCGGTGGGGTGGTCGACTCCTGGGAGGTAGCCGACTCCTGTGGGGTGGTCGGTTCAGGTGCGAGGTCCACACCCAGATCCTCGACAGGCTCGGCCCCCGCGACGCGCTTGCGCAGGCGTGGGTCGGCAAGGTCGTTGAGGCTCTCGCCCACGAGGGTGAGGCCCAGCACCACGAGCACGATGGCCGCGCCGGGGAACACCGAGGTCCACCAGATGCCGCTCGTGACATCGGACAGCGACTTGTTGAGGTCATAACCCCACTCAGCAGCCTGAGTCTGCTCGATGCCGAAGCCAAGGAACCCCAGTCCCGCCAGCGTGAGGATCGACTCCGAAGCGTTGAGGGTGAGGATCAGCGGCAGGGTGCGCGTGGAGTTGCGCAGCACGTGCTTGGTCATGATCCGGAAGTTGGAAGCACCCATGACGCGCGCGGACTCCACGAACGCCTCGGACTTGATGCGCAGCACCTCGGCGCGCGTCACCCGCAAATATTGCGGGATGAAGATCACCGTGATCGACAACGCCGCCGCGAAGATGCCACCCCACATGTCCGACTGCCCGCCGCTGATGACGATGGCGAGCACAATCGCCAGCAGAAGCGACGGGAACGAGTAGACCGCATCCGCGATCACAATGAGGACACGGTCAAGCCAGCCCCCAAAGTAGCCGGAGAGAAGCCCAAGAATCACGCCAATGACGATGGAGGCGATGACCGCGACGACGATCACGTAGAGCGCGGTGCGCGAACCCCAGATGAGTCGCGACAGCACGTCGAGGCCACCTTGCGTGGTGCCAAGCCAGTGTTCGTTCGAGGGTGGCTGCTGTGCACCGAATGCTCCACCCTCGTCCCGCAACTGGCTGAAGCCGTACGGGGAGAGCAGGGGCGCGAAGAGCGCGGTCAGCAGGAAGATCGCCGTCAGCACCAGCCCGCCGATCAGCATGCCGCGCTGCAGGCCGACGCTCACGCGCAGTTGGGAGACGATCGGCACGCGCGACCAGCGGGACCGGTGGTGGACCTCGGTCTCGGTGGCGGGGTTGGAAGCCTGTGTCATGTCAGTACCTCACCCGGGGGTCGATGAGCGCGGCGATGACGTCGACGATGAAGTTGGTCACCGCGACGATGACGGCGAGCAGTACGACGATGCCCTGGACGGCCACGAAGTCCCGCGCCTGCAGGTATTGGGCCAGTTGGAAGCCGAGGCCCTTCCATTCAAACGTGGTCTCGGTCAACACCGCGCCGCTGAGCAGGAGCGCGATCTGCAGGCCGATGACGGTGATGATGGGAATGAGCGCGGGTTTGTAGGCGTGCTTGCGCAGCAAGCGCCGTTCGGACACGCCGCGAGAGCGCGCCGCCTCAACGAACCCCGCGCCGAAGGTCGAGATGACGTTGGTCCGCACCAGCCGAAGGAACACGCCTGCGGTCAGAAGCCCGAGCGCGGCCGCAGGGAGCACCGCGTGTTGGAGGACGTCCCACACGATGGCGGGGTCCCCGGTGCGGAACGCATCGATGATGTAGATGCCCGTCGGGTTGTCGAGCTTGTGCAAATCGAGTTCGGTGCGCGTGGACGCCCGTCCCGCGACGGGAAGCACGTCGAGCCACACGGCAAAGATGAGCTTGAGGAGCAGTCCCGCGAAGAACACCGGCGTCGCATAGGCCAGAATCGCGCCGATGCGAAGCACGGCGTCGGGGGCCTTGTCCCGGCGGTAGGCGGCGATTCGCCCCAGCGGAATCCCGATCAGGAAGGCAACGACGAGGGCATACGCGGCGAGCTCAAGCGTCGCGCCCCCGAAGTGGGTGAGCACCTCAGTGACGGGGCGGTGGTCCGACAGCGTGGTGCCGAAGTCTCCGGTCGCCAGGCCGCGGAGGTAGTCGAAGTATTGAATGAGGATGGGACGGTCGTAGCCCGCTTGGTGAATGCGTTCGGCGAGCTGGTCGGCGGGCAACCTTCCGCCCTGCGAAGCGGTGATCGGGTCGCCCGTGGCGCGCATCAGCACGAACACCGTCGTGACAAGGATGAATACGGTGGGGATGATCAGCAGCGCCCGCACCACGAGATAGCGCCCGAGCGAGCCCCCGGACTTCTTGGAGCTGGCTTCCGGCGCGTCCTCGATGACGGGCGTGGTCATACCTTGATCCTCAATGTCCACGTGGGGACTCTACACGGAGCGCAGACGCGAAAGCGTGGGGGGGACCGGTTGCCCGGTCCCCCCCACGCATCGCGATTAGCCCTTGGACAGGGCGCCGTAACGGAACTTGAATGAGGCGTCCAACGTGTCCTCTGCGCCCGAGATGTCGGTACCAGTGATCGCCACCTGAGCACCCTGCAACAGGGGCACGGTGGGAAGGTCGGCGGCGACGGCATCCTGGATCTGCTCAATGAGAGCGGTGCGTGCGGCCGGGTCGGTCGTGACCGCCTGCTCCTGGATCATGTCGGTGACGTCCTGGTTCACGTAGTGGTTTCCCAGGAAGTTGTCGATCTGGAAGAACGGCGCCAGGTAGTTATCGGCATCGGAGTAGTCCGGGAACCAAC
>Ga0314774_1001746_pt1 | contig 13362 bp, 1 predicted proteins | sample MetaGCBIA2018_FD_204515 | JGI IMG/M metagenome (GOLD analysis project Ga0314774, IMG submission 204515) | Cryopeg brine microbial communities from Beaufort Sea near Barrow, Alaska, United States - CBIA 2018 | ecosystem: Environmental > Aquatic > Marine > Coastal | place: USA: Alaska | collected... | reverse complement strand
CTGTTACTTGTTGGTACAGCTATAGTATAGGAAGCATCAAAATAGGTTTTTGTTATATCATTAAAATTGGTAATTGTTGAATTTGCTTTATCTCTGGTAACCGTAATGCTATATGTTTTTGTGGTTGAACCATCTTGTGCTGTTACTTTTACATCTACCGTATTTGACCCTGCATTTAATGCTAAAGAACCAGATGCATTGCCACTTGCTACTGTAGCATAACCCCCTCCGTTAACTTGAGCTTGTATTGTTGCATTCGCATCTAATTGTGTTGGGGTTACCGAAATGCCTGTTGTAGCATTACTTACACTCGCTGTATAGGGTAAGCTTCCTGATGCAAATGTTGGACTTAAAGTTCCTGCTGAAATGCTTAAGGCACTTAAATCTGCGTTTGAGGATAAATAAGTAAACCCAGTTTTTGTTGCTGTACAGTTAGTAGTTACACTTATGCTTCCTGAAGTCCCATTAGCTACAACTGCGGTAATACTTGTTGAAGAAACTACCGTAAATGAACTGGCGGCTATGCCTCCAAAACTCACGGCTGTAGTGCCTGTAAAATCTGTACCTGTTAGGCTAACTGTTTCACCTGTTGCTGCTGATGTTGGCGAAAATGAAGTTACTACTGGTACGTTATTTACAGTTATATTTTTTGTTACAGTAGTACTACAGCTACCTGCGGTTAAGGTATAACTGATGTTTACATTACCAGCAACTTTACCTGTTACCACACCAGTTGTTACATCTACATCTGCTATGGTAGTATTGTCGCTATCCCATGTGCCAGAACCAGATGAATCTACTCCAACTACCTCAGAAACGCCGTAATAAGTCCCTTGATTAACTTCTACAATTTGCCTATCTGTTGAAGAAACAGTGGTTGCAAAACCAATAACTTCACTTTGTAGTACTGCACCACCTTTACTTCCTTTATTATAATTCCCAATACACAAACCAGCAGTAGTGCCACTTGGTGCAATAGTTGTAGTATATGAAATTACCATTGGTGTATTTAGTATTGGATTTAATGAAGCATCGGTAGCTAAAGAAGTTCCATTTTTCCATAAAGCTGTAGGATATACGTCTAAATGAAAATTAGTCCCTGATTTTCGTAATAAGCCCCCAATTCTAGTGTTCCCTGAACCTAAAATAGTGTGATATCGTTGAAATATTGAATACTCTGATTTAATAACTGCTGAAACACTAGCCAAGTTGGTAGTGGTATTAAAAAAAACACCCTTATTAAGATAAAAATCTATGGCAGGTCTGCTGTTGATATATTTTAAGCTCCCTGAGAATAGAATTTGCGGTTGAAGACTAGTATTCGTTTGGGTCATATTTTCACCATTGCCACTTTGATCATACCAAGTGGTTACAAAAGCATTATTACCAGCACCTGCAAATGTTTTTAATGCAGCTTCATCTAAATCTCCTGCTGTAGTAAAACCTATATCTGATTCAACATTATCGCTACTCCTTCTTACTTTTACCGCCGGGCCAGAATAGCTGCCAATTAATTTACGTAAGCTATAGCCCACCATAATTGGAGTTGTAGTAACTAAAGTTGAACTATATAAATTAATTGTTGCCCCAACACATACCGCACTAGGACCAGTAATAGGATTTACAACTAGTGTTGTTACAACGGCTGTACCTGTGGGTATATCAACAGAAGTTGCACCTGTAGAAGAACATACAATATTACCTGATGCCCCATTAATGGCACTGCTCTTTAAACGAGCATTAATAGTAGTAGAACTAACAGTACCACTTCCTTTTGATAAAATAACTGAAGCACCATAAGTAGAATCTGAATTTAACTTAATCTCATAGCCTGTTGGTGCTGACACAAGGATATCATTGGTTAAATTTGTCCCAGCTACAGTAAAATCTTGTGAAGTTGATGGATTTCCAGCACAACTTGTAAATGCAGTAAATGTTCCTGTGGTTGTAATAGTTGGTTCTAATCTGGTTACCGTAATGCTATATGTTTTTATGGTTGAACCATCTTGTGCTGTTACTTTTACATCTACCGTATTAGATCCCACATTTAATGCTAAAGAACCTGATGCACTGCCACTTGTTACTGTAGCATATCCCCCTCCGTTTACTCGTGCTTGTATTGTTGCATTCGCATCCAATTTGGTTGGGGTTACCGTAATGCTTGTTGTAGCATTACTTACACTCGCTGTATATGCTATAGTTCCAGATGTAAAGCTTGGACTTAAGGTTCCGGCTGTAGTAGTTAAGTCAGTTAAACTTGAGTTTGAAGATAAAGCTGATAAAACAGTGATTTCGTCAACACTTCCAGACCTTATGTAGATCTGAATGCTATCAAAACTAGGAGAAAACCCTGAATCTGATGCTGATGGGCTTGTTGGATTTGAATAATCAAACGTTGATAAATCAGGGTTTACCCACATATCTGTTTTGTTCAAATCATAATCTATCCGAACCACTACAAAGTTCTGCGCGCTCAAACTCGCTGTGGATTGTGTTTGAGTAATACCAGCAACCTCTACAATTGACATTAGACTCCCTGTATTCCCTCCTATAATTCCGACGAAAGTTGTACCATTGTAAAGTCTAACATGTGGTGTTCCAGCACCTGCAGGCGATTCAAAAACAGATATAAACTGAACATAAACTACACCACTATTTTGTAATGGCAACGATCTTCCTAAAACTGCAATACCATTACAGGTCCCATAACACGTATTATCAAATTCAGCTTTAAGTCCTTTTGTGGATAAGCCATTATATGTAAACCCAGTTGTTGCAGTCTTTAAATAACGTCCTTGATAAGTGCCTTCCCAATCGGTTGTCCATCCACTACCACCACTTGCATTAAGTAATGATGAACCACTTGCATAGTCGAATCCCTCATAAGCAACTAGATTAAATCCTGATGGCGTTTGGGCATTTCCTGAAAACACCATGGATAAGAAAATCACACATAAAAAGCCAAGCCTTCTTGAGATTTTGTTTATTGAAACCATTAAATTAAATATAAATTTATACATATTCTTTTGTGTTTTTTTTGGAAACATCAATCATTTAATAATAGTAATCAAACTGAATTCTATCATCTAGAGCTAAAACATAAGACCCATTATTTTCAGGAATATTAGTTAAGCTTATCTTTACTCCTATAAGCCGTACCTCGTTTTAAGATTGTTGAAATTTTGTACAACCTCTGCAGCAGTTAAAATTCTATTATGAACTTGGAAATTCCCGATAGCACCGTTCCACATGTAAGTATTGGTAGTACCTCCAATATATAAGGTAGTATTAGCAGAGGCATTTCTGTAACCAGCAGTTCCATGAATCACTCCGTCATAATACAATTTTGCTGTATTGGATACCGCATCGTTCACAAGCACATAATTATGCCAATTACCGTCTGCTGAAGTAGAAGGTATGTTTCCAAAAGGATTATTTGAGCTATCCCAGGTATTCCAACTCAGAACCCCGCCGCTAAAAAATAAATCTGGACCTTCATTATTATTACCCGCATTAAACAACATATTGCCTGAATTAGTATTGGTTGATTTTGCCCAGACGGAGAATGTACCTGAAGCTGTTTTTGTAAGTGGTGCGTTTACATAGGTATTGGAACCATTAAACACAAGGTTTCCGCCATTAGAAGAATTATAAGTGGGGTTATTTATTAATGTCCCATTATTTCCCAAACCACTTAAGTCTGTCCAAGTTGTGCCGGTGCCAGGATAACTGGCTGCATTACCAGCATCTAGATGCATCACTAAACCATTTGTTATTATGTCGTATGATTTTGTTTGAATAGCTAGGCCATTTTTATTAACTCCAAAATCACCCCCTATAGCCCCGTATTTACTCACATAATAAAAGTTGGCACTTGAAAATTGACCATTTTTAGTAACAATTGGGAAACTATTTACCGCTAAGGTAGAGCTAACACTACCACTTTTATAGGTAGCATCCCCAGCCTGTGTAGCGGTAATTATAGCGGTACCCATACCTACAATTGTAACACTTGTCCCACTAATTGTAGCTACCGCTGGATTATTACTTGTATATGTAAATGCACCAGTACTGTTACTTGTTGGTGTTGCTATAGTATAGGAAGCATCAAAATATGTTTTTGTAATATTATTAAAATTCGTGATGCTTGGCGCAGATTTAGCAATATTATCATAGTTATATAAATCGGAAACTTCAGTATTCGTTAGAGCAACATTCCAAATACGTACATCATCCACACTACCAGTATAGGTATTTGTCAGGTTTTCTGTACCAGATGCTGTAAAGCGTTCCTTACCAATTGAAACACCATATGTTTTAAAATTAAACCTAAGTTGAGAATCATTATTTTGGCCAACTATAGATCCATCAACAAATATTTTCCGAAAATTTCCAGCGCTATAAACTAACACATATTGATGCCATTGACCATCAGATCTCCTACCTGAAGTACTAGCGGAAGGAGAAAACCCCCAGTTTGATGAATTGAAACTTATATTGGCTCCTATTCTTGAAATCATCCCAGTGTATAAATCATCACTCTCTCCAAAAGCAACAAATGCCTCATCAGCATTTACTGAAGATTTCGCCCAAATACTTATAGAAAAATCATCTTCATAATCCCCATCAGCGTTAGTATCTGGAAAGTCAGCGTACATAGTATTTCCAAAATAGATATAACCATCTACACCATCCAAGGCATAAGCTGAATTATTGTTACCAAATCTATCCATTGTTAATGCAGCACCCCCACTTATAGTACCATCATAATTATTCCCACCACTATCATTAACATTACCTGAAAATGGATAATAAGCAACTAAATTGCCTGGCTGAGGAAGAACTTGGCTATAAACTGAAATGGACAAGAAAACAATACCTAAAAAGCAAAGCCTTCTTGAGATTTTGTTTGATAAAACCATTAAATTAAATATATCCATCTATTCGTTTTTTGTAATATTGATTGTATATCAAATAAAAACCGATACCTGATTTTTATTAATAATAGTAATCAAACTGAATTCTATCACCTGAAACTAAAGTATTATCGCCATTCTCTAACTCATCGTAAGTTATTTCATCAGTTAACAGTGAATATGCGGCATTACTTATTCTAATCCCGTTAATGTACATTTTTACTTTACTATTTGTCGATGGCGATTGTGTTAAGGTAAAACTGGTTTGAGATGCAGTTGCTGAAAATTCATCGGCAACTTCCCTAACGGCGGCGGCACCTGTAGAAACAGAACCATCAGCCATTAAAAATTCAGAAGCTAAACCACCAGATTTGATGTAGGATCCGGCCGTAACAGCGGAACTAAACGTTTTTGCACCAACAACGCTTTGGTTGGTAGTTAAGTCAACATAATTTTGTGTTGATGATCCTGTTCCTCCATTGGAAATTGGCAATACACCTGTTACTTTTGAAGTAAGATCGATACTACCCGCTAATTGTGCATTAGTAATACTTAATGCCCCAATAGTTGTTAAATTACCATCCGAGGTAACATCTCCCGTTAAGTTAGCGTTCGTAGTTACATTTCCTGCCGTTAGACCTGAAGCTGTTCCCGTAATATTTGTTCCAACAAGCGCCGATGGCGTTCCTAAAGCTGGAGTAATTAAAATTGGTGAAACTTGTTTAACTAAAATCTCTCCAGTTCCTGTAAATGGAACCGCGTCCAAAACATTCTGCACAAACCCGGTAGTGGCTAACTTTGTTGAACCGTCACTAAGATCAGTTACCGTAACACCTATAGTGTTTGCATCCAAAGTTTTATTCGTTAGCGTTACTACTGCAATGTTTTTATCCGCATCACTTGTGTTGTCTACATGCTCTAAACCTAAATTTGTTTTGGCATCTACCACAGTTGTGGCATTTGTCCCTCCATTGGCAATCGCTACAACTCCAGATACATTTGTAGCTGTTCCACTGCTTGTAAGGTAAGTGTTTGAATCTACAGTACCATCAGCCTTTAAAAACTGTGATGAGGTACCAGATGGTAATAAAAATTTGTCTCCTGTTACATCTCCATTAAAGTTAAAGGCAGGGGTACTCATCATCGCATTTCCTTCAAAAAGCATAGTTCCACTTTCAGAATAAAGTTCAAGACCATAACCACCACCCGAACTTATTTGTGCTATACTAGCAGTATTATCCAAACTAATATTGAAGCGATCACCGGAAAATCCTTTTTTATAACCTGTTATTAATTTACCATTTACATCCGCAACAATATCTAAAGTAGATCTATTAGCAAAACTTCCTGAGAAACCAGAAAGATCTCCAAATGCAACGACCCCACTAGCCTGTATGTCTGCAATTATGGCAACGTCATTACTAAACGTCTTAGCTCCCGCAACCGTTTGATCAGTGCTTAAGTCCACAAAGTTTTGAGTTGGGGATCCTGTTCCTCCATTGGCAACTGGTAATACACCGCTATACGAAGTAGCTGTAGTAGATGGTGTAGACCATGCTAAAATTCCAGTTCCATTTGTTGTTAATACTTGGTTTGCAGAACCATTTACTGTTGGATAAGTATTTGTTCCCGCAACAAGAGCCGGAGTAGTAACTGTTCCACTAAAGGAAGGTGAAGCTAATGGTGCTTTTAACAAATCATTTCCATTTAGCTTTTGAAAAGCTTGAAGAATATTATCTGTTGCACTAATAGTACCAGCTCCACTTGTAAATCCTGTTAACACTTTACCAATAACTGCTGAATTAGTCAAGGTAGTTGCATTACCAGTACTTGTAACTTCTCCTGTTAAGTTCGCATTGGTAACATTTCCTGCCGTTAGACCTGAAGCTGTTCCCGTAATATTTGTTCCAACAAGTGCCGATGGCGTTCCTAAAGCTGGAGTTATCAAAATTGGTGAATCTTGCTTAACCAAAGTTTCTCCAGTTCCTGTAAATGGAACCGCGTCTATAACATTCTGCACATACCCGGTAGTAGCTAACTTTGTTGAATTATCACTAAGATCACTTACCGTAACACCTATAGTGTTTGCGTCCAAAGTTTTATTCGATAGTGTTTCTGTTCCTGCTAAAGTGGATAATGTTCCTGTTGTAGGCAAAGTAACAGCTGTTAGACCAGTTGCTGTTAATGTTTGTGAAAAGGCACCTGCTGTTGCTAAAGTGCTTCCGTCAGCTAAAGCCAAGCTTGCAGCGGTTACAGGAGCGGTTATTGTCAATTTATTAACCGTAGTGGCTGTTGCAACTCCTAAAGCTGGAGTTACCAAGCTTGGAGAAGTTGCAAAAACAGCTGAACCAGTTCCTGTCTCATCTGTAATTGCACCTGATAAATTAGCAGAAGTAAATGACCCCAAAGAGGTAGTATTCCCTGATGAAATAACCATTCCAGTTAAATCAGCATTGGTGGTATTCGCATTATCAACATATTTTGTTGTCGCTAAAGCAGTAGTATTATCTCCAGCCGTTTGCGTTACACCAATTGTTCCCGCTGGTAATGATGGCGTTCCTGTTAAAGTAGGCGAATCTGATAAAACTACATTTCCTGTTCCAGTTTCATCTAAAATTACACCAGCAAATTCAGTGGATGTAGTTGCCGAAAGCGCACTTAATTTATCTGTAGAAACTACCAATGTTTTTGATGTAGGAATTGCTGTTCCATTCACACTTGTTGCTGTTGCAACTCCCAAAACAGGAGTAACCAAAGTTGGTGAATCTTGCTTAACCAAAATCTCTCCAGTTCCTGTAAATGGAACCGCGTCCAAAACATTCTGCACAAACCCGGTAGTGGCTAACTTTGTTGAATTATCACTAAGATCACTTACCGTAACACCTATAGTGTTTGCGTCCAAAGTTTTATTCGATAGCGTTACTACTGCAGTGTTTTTAGTCGCATCACTTGTATTGTCTACATTAGATAAGCCTACCATTGTTTTATCTAATCCGTTAACTGTTCCAGTGAAAATTGCATCTGTAATTTCCGAAGTACCAGTAACTTTCAACATGGAAAGATTGGTTTGACCTAAAACGTCTAAGCGGCTACCAGAAAAGGTAGCGTCACCCATAACGTCAAACATGCCTCCAGTGAAAATTGCATCCCTAATATCCGCCAAACCATTTACTCTCAACATGGAAAGATTGGTTTGACCTAAAACGTCAAAGCGGCTACCAGAAAAGGTAACGTCACTCATAACGTCAAACAAGACTCCTGTGAAAATTGCATCATTAATTTCCGCCAAACCATTTACTCTCAACATGGAAAGATTGGTTTGACCAGCCACATTTAAATCATCATTAAAAGTTTTTGTACCAGCAACGGTTTGATCGGTAGTTAAGTCAACATAATTTTGAGTTGAAGATCCTGTTCCTCCATTGGCAACTGGCAATACACCTGTTACTTTTGAAGTAAGATCGATACTACCCGCTAATTGTGCATTAGTAATACTTAACGCCCCAATAGTTGTTAAATTACCAACCGAGGTAACATCTCCCGTTAAATCAGCATTCGTGACTACTGTAGTTGCATTCCCTGATGAAGTAACCATTCCAGTTAAATCAGCATTCGTGGTATTCGCATTATCAACATATTCTGTTGTTGCCAACGCAGTTGTATTATCTCCAGCCGTTTGCGTTACACCAATTGTTCCCGTTGGCAAGGATGGCGTTCCCGTTAAAGTTGGCGAAGCTGATAAAACCACACTTCCTGATCCAGTTATTGGATTAGAAACTAGCCCTTTGCTGCCATCCGTGAATACAGGTAATGAGGCAGTTAATGTTTGAAGTATAGGTTGAGCTGTTAATGTAGCTACCCCTGTTACTCCTAAAATTCCTCCAACTGTTACATTGTTGGTTATTGAAGCACTATTCAATGTTGCTGCTCCGCTTGTTGCTAATGTCGTCAAGCTTGTAGCTCCAGTTACTCCTAAAGTTCCTCCAACTGTAGCATTGTTTGTTATTGAGGCACTATTCAATGTTGCTGCTCCGCTTGTTGCTAATGTCGTCAAGCTTGTAGCTCCAGTTACTCCTAAAGTTCCTCCAACTGTAGCATTGTTTGTTATTGAGGCACTATTCAATGTTGCTGCTCCGCTTGTTGCTAATGTCGTCAAGCTTGTAGCTCCAGTTACTCCTAAAGTTCCTCCAACTGTAGCATTGTTTGTTATTGAGGCACTATTCAATGTTGCTGCTCCGCTTGTTGCTAATGTTGTCAAGCTTGTAGCTCCAGTTACTCCTAAAGTTCCTCCAACCGTAGCTTGACCAAGAGTATTATTTGAACTACTTAAATTCAATGCAGAAATATTTGTTCCGGTTATAGTTGCTCCACTTAAACTCGTAGCTGAAAGTGTATTTACATTTATTGTATTCGCTGTAACTGTTCCATTAAGAGTTGGTGAGGTTGCTCTAACTACATCACCTGTTCCTGTGGTAGGAATCTCTGTTGCGACATTACTAGAATTCCCAACATAAACGCTACCGTCTGCAAGGGTGTTGATGGCAGTTACTTCCGTATCCACATAATTTTTCGTAGTTGCATCTTGCGCTAATGTAGGTTCTGCAACTCCAGTTAATTTGTTTGCTCCAAGAGCCACATCGGCTGCTGCTGCACCAAATCCACTTAATGGAATGTTGGTTTTATCCAGTTTTGCATTGGTAACATTCGCATCAGCAATCTTTGATGTAGTTACATTCGCATCTAAAATCTTTGCCGTGGTTACATTCGCGTCAGCAATTTTTGATGTGATTACCGCATCATCAGCCAGTTTACCCGTAGTTACATTTAAATCTGCAATGTCTGCCTTAACTATAGTTCCGTCATTAATCATTGAACTCACTACTTTGCCTGCACCAATAGTACTTACTCCTGCATTGTCTATGGTAACATCACCACTTAAAGTTACTTCCTGGGCATCACCACTTGAATCCCCTAAGTATACTGTTCCATCTGCCAATTTATTGATTGCCGTTACTTCTGTATCCACATAATTTTTTGTAGTTGCATCTTGCGCTAATGTAGGCTCTGCAACTCCAGTTAATTTGTTTGCTCCAAGAGCCACATTGGCTGCTGCTGCACCAAATCCACTCAATGGAATGTTGGTTTTATTTAAATCAGCATTAGCTATTGTACCATCTAAAATATTTGATGTAGTAACTGCGTCTGCTGCCAATTTTGCATTGGTAACATTCGCATTTAAAATATTAACCGTTGTTACTGCATCAGTTGCTAGATCTACCGCTACAATAGTTCCGTCATTAATCATTGAACTCACGACTTTGCCTGCACCAATAGTACTTACTCCTGCATTGTCTATAGTAACATCACCACTTAAAGTTACTTCCTGGGCATTACCGCTTGAATCCCCTAAGTATACTGTTCCATCTGCCAATTTATTGATTGCCGTTACCTCTGTATCCACATAATTTTTTGTAGCTGCGTCTTGTGCTAATGTAGGCTCTGCAACTCCAGTTAATTTGTTTGCTCCAAGAGCCACATCGGCCGCTGCTGCACCAAATCCACTCAAGGGAATGTTAGTTTTATTTAAATCAGCATTAGCTATTGTACCATCTAAAATATTTGATGTAGTAACTGCGTCTGCTGCCAATTTTGCATTGGTAACATTCGCATTTAAAATATTAACCGTTGTTACTGCATCAGTTGCTAGATCTGCCGCTACAATTGTTCCGTCATTAATCATTGAACTCAAGACTTTGCTTGCACCAATGGTACTTTCTCCTGCATTGTCTATGGTAACATCACCACTTAAAGTTACTTCCTGGGCATCACCATTTATATCTCCAAGGTATACTTTCCCGTTTGCCAGGGTGTTGATGGCAGTTACTTCTGTATCCACATAATTTTTTGTAGCTGCGTCTTGCGCTAATGTAGGCTCTGCAACTCCAGCTAATTTGTTTGCTCCAAGAGCCACATCGCCTGCTGCTGCACCAAATCCACTTAATGGAATGTTGGTTTTGTCAAGCTTGATATTGGTAACGTTAGCATCTAATATTTTAGCTGTTGTTACATTCGCATCAGCAATTTTTGCCGTGGTAACATTTGCATCTAAAATCTTTGATGTGATTACCGCATCATTTGCGATATCTGCCGCGACCATAGTTCCGTCATTAATCATTGAACTCACGACTTTGCTTGCACCAATGGTACTTACTCCTGCATTATCTATGGTAACATCACCACTTAAAGTTACTTCCTGAGCTACATTGCCCCCATCTCCCAAGTACACTTTTCCGTCTGCAAGTGTGTTGATGGCAGTTACTTCTGTATCCACATAATTTTTTGTAGTTGCATCTTGCGCTAATGTAGGCTCTGCAACTCCAGTTAATTTGTTTGCTCCAAGAGCTACATCTGCTGCTGCTGCACCAAATCCACTCAATGGAATGTTTGTTTTATCCAGTTTTGCATTGGTAACATTCGCATCAGCAATCTTTGATGTAGTAACATTCACATCTAAAATCTTTGCCGTAGTAACATTTCCGTCAGCAATTTTTGCTGTAGTTACATTCGCATCTAAAATCTTTGATGTGATTACCGCTTCATTTGCGATATCTGCTGCGACTATAGTTTCGTCATTAATCATTGAACTCAAGACTTTGCTTGCACCAATGGTACTTACTCCTGCATTATCTATGGTAACATCACCACTTAAAGTTACTTCCTGAGCTACATTGCCCCCATCTCCCAAGTACACTTTTCCGTCTGCAAGGGTGTTGATGGCAGTCACTTCCGTATCCACATAATTTTTTGTAGTTGCATCTTGCGCTAATGTAGGCTCTGCAACTCCAGTTAATTTGTTTGCTCCAAGAGCCACATCGGCTGCTGCTGCACCAAATCCACTCAATGGAATGTTTGTTTTATCCAGTTTTGCATTGGTAACATTCGCATCAGCAATCTTCAATGTAGTTACATTCGCATCAGCAATTTTTGCCGTGGTCACATTTGCATCTAAAATCTTTGATGTGATTACCGCATCAATTGCGATATCTGCCTCAACTATAGTTCCGTCATTAATCATTGAACTCACGACTTTGCTTGCACCAATAGTACTTACTCCTGCATTGTCTATAGTAACATCACCACTTAAAGTTACTTCCTGAGCTACATTGCCCCCATCTCCCAAGTACACTTTTCCGTCTGCCAGGGTGTTGATGGCAGTTACTTCTGTATCCACATAATTTTTTGTAGTTGCATCTTGCGCTAATGTAGGCTCTGCAACTCCAGTTAATTTGTTTGCTCCAAGAGCTACATCTGCTGTTGCTGCACCAAATCCACTTAATGGAATTCCGGCTTTATCAAGTTTTGCATTGGTAACATTCGCATCAGCAATCTTCGATGTAGTTACATTCGCATCTAAAATCTTTGATGTGATTACCGCATCATTTGCGATATCTGCTGCGACTATAGTTCCGTCATTAATCATTGAACTCACAACTTTGCTTGCACCAATAGTACTTACGCCTGCATTGTCTATAGTAACATCACCACTTAAAGTTACTTCCTGAGCGACATTGCTCCCATCTCCCAAGTACACTTTTCCGTCTGCTAGGGTGTTGATGGCTAATTCTGCTGCTCTAGCTGTTGCAGCTTCTGATGTTATTGCATCTGCATTAGCCACCTCGGCTAATTCTGCTCTTGATGTTTCATCTGTAACTGCTGTTGCGTTTGCTGATTCGGCAGCTCTCGCAGTTGCAGCTTCAGATGATATTGCATCTGCATTAGCCACTTCAGCTAATTCTGCTCTTGACGTTTCATCTGTAATTGCTGTTGCGTTTGCTAATTCTGCTGCTCTAGCTGTTGCAGCTTCTGATGTTATTGCATCTGCATTAGCCACATCGGCTAATTCCACTCTTGAAGTTACATCTGTAATTGCTGTTGCGTTTGCTGATTCGGCAGCTCTCGCAGTTGCAGCTTCTGATGATATTGCAACCGTATTAGCCACTTCGGCTAATCCCGCTCTTGACGTTTCATCTAAAATTGATATAGCATTTATTGCAATCCCTGAAATATCCTGGTCGCCGGTGTTAACTCCTGTCGTATTGCTAATTGTAGTTGCCTGGTCGGTTGTAATTCCAACTTTAGCTGAGTTCAATGCAATGGCAGAATTTTGTGTGGTTTGCTCACCCTGTAATACTGAAATACCACCTGCGTTATCCTGCTCTGCTTGTGTCGCTCTTGTTTTCTCTGCTGCAATTGCCGCCAAATTGCTTGCAATTTCAGTGCTTACTTCTTCTGTTGGTGGCTGTGGTATATACGTCAGATTTTGCTCACTTAAAGGGCTAAAATTACCGCCTCCGGCAAAGTCGATCCCCACCTTTAATTTCTTTGTGTTCCCGTCCCAAAAAATAGCTGCAAAATCATTGCCGCTTGTTGGCGTTCCGGTTCCTAT
>Ga0314774_1001745_pt1 | contig 13362 bp, 11 predicted proteins | sample MetaGCBIA2018_FD_204515 | JGI IMG/M metagenome (GOLD analysis project Ga0314774, IMG submission 204515) | Cryopeg brine microbial communities from Beaufort Sea near Barrow, Alaska, United States - CBIA 2018 | ecosystem: Environmental > Aquatic > Marine > Coastal | place: USA: Alaska | collected... | reverse complement strand
TAACCTGTTGGCTAGTGATCAGGTGTCGCTCACGTGGTTACACGAACAGATATGGCTTGCACCACCAGACTCCGTGTGGGGTCAGCTGCTGAGCAAGCTATAGGCTGAAACGCGCAACAGCACACATCCAGCGACACATGAATTGTTCTACGCCGACATTCAGACTGAACTCTTACCCCAAATAGGGGTTCAAAAAGGGCACCACATGGCTATACCGCCATGACCTGCAAAGGAGCCCTATCTATGTCCAACTCCCACCAGACGATCAACCCGGCTACTGAAGAGATTCTGGAAACTTATACTCTGATGTCTTCAGCCGAAGCCAATACCGTGATCGAACAAACCCATGAAGCCTTTCTCGACTGGCGCAAAACGTCCTATCAGGAACGCGGTGACATTCTGCGCAAGATCGCTTCGCTGATTCGCGAGCGCAAGGATGAATATGCTGCGCTGATGACGAGAGAAATGGGCAAAACCCTTGATCAGGGCAAGCAGGAATGTGATCTGTGTGCGGCTATCTGCGAGTACACTGCCGAGCAGGGTCCCAAGGTACTGGCCGACGAAACCCGTGAATCGAGCGGGGGCCGGGCATTGGTAACCTACCGCCCACAAGGTGTCATCTATGGCATCCAGCCGTGGAATTTTCCTTTGTACCAGGTGGTTCGCTACAGCATTGCCAACCTGATGGCCGGCAATACCGTCCTGCTCAAGCACGCTGCCAATGTCTGGGGCATGGCACTTGAAGTAGAGAAGCTCTATCGCGACGGCGGTCTACCCCACCATGCATTCCGCACCCTGTTGATCGACCACGAAACCTCGGATGAGGTCATCGAGCACAAGCTGGTCCGTGGGGTAACGCTCACCGGTAGCCCCGGCGCTGGCAGTTACGTTGCACAACGCGCCGCCAAAGTGCTGAAGAAAACCGTTATGGAGCTCGGCAGCAACGATGCCTACCTGGTTCTGGCCGATGCCGATATCGAGAAAGCGGTCGAATTTTGCGTGCTGGGCCGAATCAACAACACAGGACAGACCTGTGTGGCTGCCAAGCGCTTTATTATCGTCGAATCAGTATACGACGCCTTTCGCGATGCCTTCGTTGTGGCTATGGACAAGATTGTAGTTGGCGACCCCACCAGCAAGGATACTGTGATGGGCCCCATGGCCCGGAAGGATCTGCGGGACAATCTTCACGAGCAGGTACGTAAATCGATCGAAGGAGGTGCTACCTGTGCGTTGGGCGGAGAGATTCCCGAGGGCAAGGGCTACTACTACCCCGCCACGGTACTGGAGAATGTGACCCCCGGACAGCCAGCCTACGATGACGAACTCTTCGGACCGGTTGCAGCGCTGATCAAGGTTAAAGATGAAGTAGAAGCCATGCGCATAGCCAACGACTCGCCCTATGGGTTGGGCGGCGGCATCTTTTCAAAGGATGAAAAGCGCGCACTGGCGCTTGCTCGAGATGAGTTTGATACCGGCATGGTCAACATCAACGGCTATAATCTGGCTCAACCACAGTTACCCTTCGGCGGCGTCAAGGCAAGTGGTTATGGACGCGAACATGGCGGCTTTGGTATGCACGAATTTGTTAACATCAAAGCGATCATGATCAACGAAGGTTGATTTTCTGAAACACAATGCAGCCCTCAGGCTGCACAAAAACCGGTCACGGCGGGGTGGCGCTATAACACTATAGCGTGGCCCTGCCGTACACCGGTTTTTGTGTTTCAGGTATCGCTGGACACCATCGGACGACCTTTTGCCTTATCTGCTCCATCATGACGCTTGCAGATAGCGCCACGACGCAGCCAGCGGCAGCGGATACGCGACTTCGAAGGGTGATCGTTATTGGAAGGGCCGCTCATAGAGCACCGCCAAAGGAGCAGATGTTTGCACTAGTGAGAGTCGGGTAACTAAGCATGTGTCGATCTCCGGGTTAGTGGGGATTGATCCCCTTGAGAGACACAATGCCTAGGTGCAAGTTAACGAGGGGTTAACGCCTGTAATACCACCTCAACTTTTCGTCCTGCGGCCACAGGTTGGTTGCTGTAGCGCCATCCAAGCTTCTCCGTGAAGCGCTCGGTCAGCTTCAAGCCAAGACCAAAACCGGTTTCACTGGCAGCCTCGTTCCCATCGCGCAGACTGTTGACGATATCCACATGCCCGCCCCGCTGAACGATACTCACGCTGCCACTGCGCGTATGCTGAAAGGCGTTGCGTATCAGGTTGCCGAGTACGATCCGTGTGGGCGCTTCGGGTAAGTAGAGCTCTGCAAGCTGCAGGTCCAGCTCAAGCTCAACTGGATGGCCTTGCAGCAGATACCGCAAGCCATCCACCAGCTCGGTGATCACCTCATCGACCCGCAGCGTCTTGCAGGGATGCGACGAGGTATCGTCGCGACCGAGCCAGAGCAAGGTTTCTGTCACATCTTTCATGGTCAGGCTGGCGCGATCGATGCGGTTGATGATCTCGATCTCGCGTGGATCCGGTTTGGGCCCTTCCGAGGTTTGTATTCTACGGAGCAATTCAAGATTGGCCCTCACTACGCTGATGGGTGTCCTTAGTTCGTGGCTGGTATGGCTGAGGAACAACTGCTCCCGCTCCAGTCCCTGGTGGGCTGATGTCAGGCTGGTCCTGACCAGTTCAGCAAAACGGTTCAGCTCCGGATAGACGAAGTCAGGAACCGGCTCGTTGAGATTGCGCTGACTCAGACCTGCCGCCCAGTCTCCTAAAGCGGTAATGGGTCGCGATACCCGGCGCCATAGCAGCGCGATCATGAGACCGATCATCAATGCCGTACCCAAACCGATCAATGTCAGATTGATCATCCGATTCTGCGCTGGCGATATGACCTGGCCCGAGCCGCTTGGCAGTGGCGCCAGTTGCTGAGTCACGAAGCGATCACCGGCGGGGGTTTTTTGCCGGACGGCAAAATAAAGGCGAGCCTGGGGACCTTCTTCACCCGCATACACTTTGTACAATACGCCCGGTTGGTCCGGCTCCTGACCAAAGGCATCCCGTATCATTGCCGGCTGCCGATCCCAGGTTCGAGTGACGATGTACTCTTCCCTAGGCCCTTGCACCCCCAGCTCGAAAGCAGCGGTCTGCATTGCCGCACGGCCAAGCTGCCCTGCCACGATGTTATCCATACCGCTCATATAAGAGTGCGCTGAAAGCAGTGTATAGCCCGTTACCAGCCCGATTCCCAATGCAATAAAGGTCAACAGGGCCAGCCACTTCAAACCCAGCATCCGTATCATGCCGCAGACTCCCGAATAGCAAATCCATAGCCAGCAACCGTTTGCAGCAGGTGTATTTCGGCTTCACTGTCTATGGCTCGCCTGAGGTGATGCATGTGTACCTTGAGCGCGTTGCTGTCGGGAACGTCCTCACCCCAAACGGCTTGTTCCAGCTTTTGCCGCGACACGGCGGCGGGCGACGCGCGCAGTAAATGTTCCAACAACTTCCAGCCCGTCGGCGAGACTTTCAGTCGGACGCCTGCGCGAGTGGCTTCGTGCGCCGTCAGATCAATGCGCAGATCTGCACATTGCAGGATCCTGGACTGGCCGCTACGCCGCCGTGTTAGCGCGACAACCCGCACAATCAACTCCTGCAGTTCAAAAGGTTTGACCAAAAAATCATCTGTACCCGCACGGAATCCGTCGAGCTTGTCCGTCAACTGATCTCGGGCAGTCAGCATCAGAATAGGCACATCATTGCCTTCAGCGCGCAACTGCTCACAGACACTGATACCGTCCAGTCGCGGGAGGTTCAGATCGAGTAGCATCGCATCGTAGGCATTACCCCTGCTAAGTTGCAGCGCCATGACGCCATTATCAGCATGGTCGCAACGAATCCCTTCAAGTTCGAGATATTGGATCACCGTCGCGGCCAGATCCCTATCGTCTTCCACCAGCAGAATATCCAGCATATTGTAACGGTCTCGTCAGGGTGCAGCCGGCTGTGCCTGCTGGGGTGCAGGCAAGCATCGCGCTCGGAGTAGGGAAGATCAAGTGCGGCAGTGTCGGCATCACTCGGTTAACGTTCGGTTAAATCAATGATCTCCGCACGACATGAGGTCGCGTCAAACTGTAGCTCCCGCGAAGCATTAAACACTGTTAGAATTTGTTACATGAGACCCAATCGAAGTCAACGCTTCTCGATAGCCATGGTGCTGTACGTCTGTACGCTTTTCAGCGCGCTGACCTTCGGCTTCCATCAGAGTCAGATGGCCAGCCAGTCCCTTGACAGCGTTAATGAGGTGCTGTGCGGTTCGGGTATGATCGTACCGGGTATCGAAGTGGGTGACGGGCATCAGTCACTCTCCTCCGATCTTATGCCTACCTGCCCGCTGTGCTCCTCTCTGGGTCATGGAACTGCCCTTACAGCTCTGGGCTGGTCGCTTGGCTACCTGCCGATCAGCCCCTCGACACCACCTATCAATCAGGAATGGAGCAAGCCGGCACCCCGCTTCACCTGGCCCACCCTGAATCCCCGCGCACCGCCCGTTGCCAGCTTCGCAACGGGTCTCCCTAGCTGACCGATCCAACGGCTGAAAGCTGTCCTGCCGACCCGTTGTTCCCACACTGAAAAAATATTTTTCTTTTCTCCGCCCGCGTGTTTGTGCGGGCAAATATTGACCGTGGATAACAACGATGCAAATACATATATCCTTTTGTGTTTCAGCACCCACCATAAAACTGCGGCGGCATATCGCCCTCGCCTTACTGCCAGTCCTTTTTGCTGGTAACGCCCAGAACAGCCTGGCCGCCGACCTTGGTCAAACGACCGACCACATTGAACCGTTGCAGCTTACGCCACAGGTGGTAACGGCCGTACAACAAAGCTCGCCGCTGATCATCATTGCTGACCCCAAGGATGCGAGGCAACCGATGCCCGCCAGTGATGCTACCGACTATCTAAAAACCATCCCCGGATTTTCCGCTATTCGCAGTGGCGGCAGCAATGGTGATCCCGTTTTACGCGGCATGTTTGGCTCACGACTGAACCTGCTGGCCAATGACGGCCAGATGCTTGGCGCCTGCCCCAATCGCATGGATGCACCCAGTTCGTATATAGCACCCGAGACCTACGACAAGCTGACCGTCATCAAGGGCCCGCAAAGTGTTATCTGGGGTCCAGGAGGATCCGCCGGCACGGTGCGCTTCGAGCGCGAAGCTGAGCAATTCGATACACCTGGTAGTCGCCTGCATGCCAGCATCCTGACAGGCTCCCATGGGCGTTTTGATAAGGTAATCGATGGCGCTCTTGGCAATAGCGATGGCTATATACGGATCGCCGGCAACAACGCCCGGTCTGACGACTACTCTGACGGCAACGGCGATACCGTGCCGTCCCGCTGGCATAAGTGGAACGGTGACATCGCGCTGGGCATAACGCCAGACAGCGATACCCTCCTTGAGCTCAATGCGGGCAAGGGTGATGGCATAGCACGCTACGCCGGGCGTAGCATGGACGGCAGCCAGTTTGCACGGGAAAGCCTGGGCCTGCGTTTTGAGAAGTCCTCGCTAGGCGCCATCGACAAGCTCGAAACAAGGGTTTACTACAACTATGCCGATCACATAATGGATAACTTCAGCCTGCGCCAGCCTGACCCAACCGGGATGATGCCAATGCCGATGGCGTCTGAAGTGGATCGCCGAACATTCGGCGGGCGCGTCGCCGCCACTTTTATCTGGACCGATCTGGAACTCGTCACGGGGGTCGACGCACTGCGCAGTGAGCACCGCAAACGGGGGTCCCAATACAACATGATGAGCCAGGTGTTTACCGATTCCGGTCAGTTCGCGTGGAACAAAGACGCGGTTATGCGCAACTACGGCATGTTCGGTGAAATGACTTGGTATCGCAATGACCTGAGTCGCCTGGTCACCGGGGCAAGACTGGATCGGGCCTCGACTCGAGACTACCGCGATCGCATTGGCAGCGCCGCAATGAGCGCTCCCAACCCCACCGCCGGGCAGACACGCAGCAGCACCTTGCCGAGCGGTTTCGTTCGATACGAGCAAGATCTGGTGAGCTCGCCGATCACGTTCTACGTCGGTATCGGCCATGTACAACGTTTTCCAGATTACTGGGAGCTTTTCTCCGCGGGCACCGGTCCAGCGGGGGCAGATAATGCGTTCGACGGCATTCGTGCAGAAAAGACCTCGCAACTGGATATCGGTACTCAGTACAAAGGCCCGAGACTCGAGGCATGGGCCTCAGGTTACCTGGGCCAGGTGCGCGATTACATCCTGTTCAGCTACACCACCAGCATGATGGCTATGCGCACCAGTCGGGCAGACAACATTGATGCACGCATTATGGGTGGTGAGCTTGGCCTGCTCTTCAAGATGAATAGCCACTGGACCAGCGACGCGACCCTTGCATACGCCTGGGGTAAGAACAGCAGCTCCGGACAACCCCTTGCGCAAATGCCACCGCTGGAAGGTCGCCTGGGACTCAACTACTCGCAGACTTCCTGGAGCGCGGGCGCGCTCTGGCGCATCATTGCTGCGCAAAACCGCATCGATCAAGGCAAAGGAAACGTAGTGGGTCAGGACGTAGGCAATAGCACCGGATTTGGCGTCCTGTCATTAAACGGTGCTTACCGTATGGATGAACATATAAAGCTGAGTATCGGCGTCGACAACTTGCTCGACAGGAACTACGCAGAACATCTGAACCTGGCGGGCAATTCTGCGTTCGGCTACCCCGCCGATCCGATTGCCATCAATGAACCGGGAAGGACCCTGTGGGCCAAGGTCGACTTCGAGTTTTGAGCTCCAGCCTGGCAGGTAGCCCAGCGCGCTTTCCCGAAGGGGCAGCCGCAGGGTTATTTGCCCCTCAAGGTGCGTCCTGAACCTCAAAGCTCTCAATGACCTTTTCCGTATCGTCTTCCATCAATTGCCTCAACCGTTGCTCATACTGGTCTGCGGCCTCTGCCAGATCGACAATAATCTCTACGCGACGGTTCAGCGCCCGTGTCTCAGGCCACTCATTACTGGCGCGTGGGCGGGTCTCAGCATAGCCCTGAACCTTGATTCGTCCGGCCTCCACTGCGCCTGTTGCGAGCAAGCCGTTGGCTACCGAGGAAGCACGTGCCGCCGACAAATCCCAGTTAGAGCGAAAACGTGCGGTGTTGATAGGGATGTCATCCGTATGACCCTCCACGATAATTTCCCCGGGTAACTGACCGACCACATCAGATATTTTCCACAAAATCTGCTCAAAATCCGCTGTCATGTCGGCCGATCCCGAAGGAAAGGCCCCACGCTCCTCGATACGAATAATAACCCGCTTGCGGTCCTGTTCCACCTGCAGCCGACCTTCTGTGAGCTCCTGCTCAAGGACGTTCTTGATCGCCTCCATATTCACCTGAAGCTGTTTCTCAGTGGTATCAGCCACTTTCTGTTCCAGTTCTGCTTCGGTCTCAGCGCGCAGAGTGTCTATCTGTGGCAACTCCTCGGAGGTCTGCTGGCGCACTGCCTCGATTGGCGTAGGCTCTGGCTTACCCGGTGAGAACTTATCGAAAATCGGACTGGTGCCCATGGGTATGTCCAACGCGGGAACCTCGCGCTGCACACCAAAGGCCTTGCTCAGTTCACCGGCAATCTGTTTGAACTTCATTGCATCAATTTCGGAGAAAGACAGCAGCAGTACGAAGAAGCACATCAACAACGACATAAGGTCGGCAAAGGTCACTACCCAAGCGGGTATACCAGGCTTGTCTTCCTCCTCGGGCAAATCCATCAAGCTTCTCCCGCCTCGCTTGGAGCTTTCTCACGTTTATTGGGCGGCAAGTAACTGGCCAATAATTGCTCGACGATACGTGGATTAGTACCCTCCTGAATGGCCAGAATGGCATCGATCCACAGGCTTTGCATGCGCGTTTCTTCGGTCATGCGCAGCGACAGTTTGTCAGCAATCGGGATGCAGATCATGGTAGCCAGCATAGCGCCATAGAGCGTAGTGAGGAGCGCTACGGCCATCGCCGGACCGATGGACTTGGGGTCCTCCATGTTCGCCAACATCTGCACCAGACCAATCAAGGTGCCAATCATACCCATGGCAGGCCCCACGTCACCCAACGCAGTGAACACCTTCGCCCCCCAGCGATTTCGGTCCAGGGTCAGTACCCGCTCTTTTTCCAGAATCGCCCGCACGGTTTCCTGGGGGTGGCCATCAATCAGCAGTTGAATACCATTTTGCAAAAAAGGGTTGCTGATTTCCTGATCCTCAAGGGCCAGTAAGCCCTGCTTGCGCGCTATCGTCGACAAAGCGACGAGTTCAGCGATGCTTACCTCGGTATCGGGCAAACGAAACTTGAAAGCACGCCCCGCGACTTTGATAGCACCTAGAAACTGGGTAATGCTGAATTTCGCCAACACCACCAACAAGCTGCCACCAATCACGATCAGCAGCGATGGCACGTTCATGAACACGCCAGGCGACGCGCCCAGCAAAACAGCCGAGCCAATGATACCCAGGGCACCTAACAGGCCTATAAGAGTAGCTAAATCCAAGAAAATCCCCTTGAGCGCAAGCTAGCGCGGCTGACAGAGCCTGATTAAAACTGAAGAGTCGGAATTCTAAGGCAATCGGTAACTATCTACTACCGAATTACAGGCCTATTGATTGGCCAGGATAACCATTGACGCCCTCGCCGCTTGGCATGACTCTAGGCACTGTTACCCACACAACACAACTAACAAGGAAACAACATGTTCAGTCACATCATGCTCGGTGCCAACGATATTCAGGCATCCAAAGCTTTTTACGATGCTGTACTTGGCGCAGTCGGCTGCAAGCCCGGTGTTATCGACGACAAGGGACGCTGCTTCTACTTCACTGATAGCGGCATTCTCGCCCTCACCAAGCCCATCAATGGCGAACCCGCCTCCCATGGCAACGGCAGCACCATCGGCTTCGCCGTGGAAAACTCCGAGCAGGCTGACGCCTGGCACAAAGCCGGTTTGGCCAATGGCGGCACCGACTGCGAGGATCCACCAGGTGTGCGCGAGGGTGGCGGCATGAAAATGTATCTGGCCTACCTGCGCGATCCGTCTGGCAACAAGATCTGTGCATTGCAGCGCATGGGTTAAAAAGTCGCCGTGTAAAAAAAGGACCCTGACGGGTCCTTTTTTTATGATTGCACGAAGCTTCAGTACTCAATAGCGTCTGTGCTGCCTGATGACCCCAGCCCCTCAAACGGGTATGATTCACCCCTTTTTCATCCGTTATCAATAGAAGCCCAATGTCCATGCCAAGCTCTACCGTGCCCCGCCAGATCCTCGTCACCAGCGCTCTGCCCTATGCCAATGGTTCGATCCATCTGGGGCACATGCTTGAGTACATTCAGACTGACATCTGGGTACGATTTCAGAAGCTGCGCGGTAATCGGTGCATCTACGTGTGTGCGGACGATGCTCACGGCTCGGCCATCATGTTGCGCGCCGAGAAAGAGGGTATTACCTCGGAGCAGTTGATTGACAACGTAAAAGCCGAACATACCGCTGATTTTGCCGATTTCATGGTCAACTTCGACAACTATCACTCCACGCACTCGGCGGAAAACAAGTATTTTTCCGAGCTGATTTATCAACGTTTGAAAGAAGCAGGACATATCAGCACACGGTCGGTGACTCAGTATTTCGATCCCGAGAAACAGATGTTCCTGGCTGATCGTTTCATCAAGGGCACCTGCCCCAAGTGCAACGCAGAAGATCAGTACGGTGATAACTGCGAAAAATGCGGCGCGACCTACGAGCCAACCGAACTGAAGGATCCACGTTCAGCGATTTCCGGGGCGACGCCGGTTCTGAAGGACTCCAAGCACTTTTTCTTTCGCCTGCAGGATTTCAGCGACATGCTCAAGGCGTGGACGCGGAGCGGCACCCTGCAGGATGCGGTTGCGAACAAGATTGCCGAGTGGCTGGATTCGGGCTTGCACGAATGGGACATCAGCCGTGATGCACCCTACTTCGGTTTCGAGATCCCCGGCGAGCCGGGCAAATACTTCTACGTTTGGCTGGACGCGCCGATCGGTTACATGGCCAGCTTCAAGAACCTCTGTGAGCGTCGCCCCGATCTGAGTTTTGACGCGTTCTGGGCAGCCGATTCCGAGGCTGAGCTGTATCATTTCATCGGCAAGGACATCATCAACTTCCATACGTTGTTCTGGCCGGCCATGCTTGAGGGCTCGGGATTTCGCAAGCCGACTGCCGTAAACGTACATGGCTACCTGACGGTAAACGGCCAGAAGATGTCCAAGTCGCGGGGCACTTTTATCAAGGCGCGCACCTATCTTGATCACTTGTCGCCAGAGTACCTGCGCTATTACTACGCGGCCAAGCTGAGCCGCGGCGTTGAGGACATGGATCTGAGCCTGGATGATTTTGTTCAGAAGGTGAACTCGGATCTGGTCGGCAAGGTAGTCAATATTGCCAGCCGCTGTGCGGGCTTTATTCATAAAGGCAACGGCGGCGTGATGGTTGCGGCCAATCCAGCTCCGGAGCTGACAGACGCCTTTATTGCTGCGGCGCCGAGTATTGCCGAAGCATACGAGAAACGCGACTTTTCCCGAGCCATGCGTGAAATCATGGGTCTGGCCGATAAGGCCAATGCGTATATTGCTGACAAGGCGCCTTGGGCGCTTAACAAGGTAGACGGCAAGCAGGACGAGGTACAGGCCATCTGTTCGCTGGCCATCAACCTGTTCCGCCAGCTAGTGATCTTTCTCAAGCCGGTGTTACCCAAATTGGCCGCCGATGCCGAGGCATTTCTGAACGTGCCCGAGCTGACCTGGAACAGTCACAAAAACCTGCTAGCCAACCATCAGCTCAACGCATTCAAGCCACTGCTGACGCGTATCGAGCCGACGAAAATTGACGCCATGATTGACGCATCCAGAGAAGATCTGGAAGCTGCTGCCAGCGAGTCAACACCGGCACCTGCAGGCAATGGAGAGCTGACCAAGGAGCCGATTGCACCGGAAATCGATTTCAGTGCTTTTGCCGCCATCGACCTGCGCGTCGCATTGATCGAGAAGGCCGAGTTCGTCGAGGGCGCGGACAAGCTGTTGCGTTTGACACTGGATATCGGCGATGCCAAACGCAACGTGTTCTCCGGCATCAAGAGTGCTTATCCTGACCCGTCCACGCTGGAAGGCAAACTGACGCTCTATGTGGCCAACCTGGCAGCGCGCAAGATGAAGTTCGGCGTATCTGAAGGCATGGTGCTGGCTGCCGGTCCTGGCGGTGACGAGATTTACCTGCTGAGCCCGGACGACGGTGCCAAGCCAGGGCAACGGGTAAAATAAACGAGGGGTTCAGGTAATGACGGAATTTGCCCTTATCCTGGTCAGTACCATACTGGTCAACAATTTCGTACTGGTGCAGTTTCTCGGGCTGTGCCCCTTCATGGGTGTATCCGGCAAGCTGGAGACCGCTATCGGCATGTCGATGGCGACTACCTTTGTGCTGACGTTGGCGTCGATACTCAGCTACCTGACCTTCCAGTACATTCTGGTGCCCTTTGAGCTGGAATTCCTGCGGACTATCTCGTTCATCTTGGTTATCGCTGTAGTGGTGCAGTTCACCGAAATGGTGGTACACAAAACAAGCCCCCTGCTGTACCGCGTACTGGGGATCTTTCTGCCGCTGATTACCACCAACTGCGCGGTACTGGGCGTGGCGTTACTGAACACCAACCGCGCCGAGCAGACGTTTATGCAATCTGCTGTATACGGCCTGGGGGCCGCTTTGGGCTTCTCGATGATCCTTATTCTGTTTGCCGGCATGCGTGAGCGCATTGCCATCGCCGACGTGCCTGCCCCGTTTCGAGGCGCGGCCATCGGCATGATCACCGCCGGACTTATGTCCCTGGCGTTCATGGGCTTCACCGGATTGATAAGGTTGTAGCCATGTCTGTCGTCATCACTGCCATTTTTGTTCTGCTGGCTCTAGCGCTGACGTTCGGTGCCATTCTCGGCTACGCAGCAATCCGTTTTCGGGTCGAAGGTGATCCCATTGTCGACCAGATCAACGCACTGCTGCCCCAGACCCAGTGCGGTCAGTGCGGCCATCCCGGATGCAAACCCTACGCCGAAGGCATCGCCAATGGTGGTGAGCCCATCAACAAGTGTCCGCCTGGGGGCGAATCTACCATCCAGGCGCTGGCCGACCTGCTTGACGTCGAAGTGCTGGCCCTGGATGCCGAACACGGCGAAGAAAAACCGCGCACGGTGGCCTACATACGCGAAGCCGAGTGCATCGGCTGCACCAAATGTATTCAGGCCTGCCCGGTGGATGCGATTCTGGGAGCAGCCAAGCAGATGCATACAGTGATTATCGATGAGTGCACCGGCTGTGATCTGTGTGTAGAGCCTTGCCCGGTTGACTGTATCGATATGATAGCGCTACCCACCACACCGCAGAACTGGAAATGGGATTATCCCCTGCAGACGCAAGGTGTGATCGCCACTGACCGGGGAGCCCTGTAATGCAAGCACCTATTCGTATCTGGGATATCCACGGCGGCATACACCCTGATGAAAATAAGCATCAGTCTGTCGGTTACGGACTAGAGACGCCTCCGCTTCCCGCGTACCTGATCCTGCCATTGCTGCAACATATCGGTGCGCGCGCCGAGCCAGTCGTAACGGTTGGCGATAGAGTGCTCAAAGGACAAGTGCTGGCCGAGGCCAGCGGTATGGTCAGCTGCCCTCTTCACGCGCCCACCTCAGGCACCATAGCCGCTATCGGTCCGGCACCATTTCCCCACGCATCGGGACTGGAAGAGTGGGCGATTACGCTGCAAAGCGATGGACTGGATGCATGGACTACCCTCGTACCAATCAATGACTACAGCCAACTGGAAGCAGCGTCGCTGCTGGAGATTATTCGCTTGGCGGGTATCAGCGGTCTGGGCGGTGCGGGTTTTCCTACCGCGTTCAAGCTCAAGGCACGACCCGAACAGAAGATCCACACACTGATCATCAATGGTACCGAGTGCGAGCCGTATATCACCGCAGACGATACTGCGATGCGTTACAAGGCGCCCGAAGTGGTAGCCGGCATTCAGATTCTGATGCATATCCTCAAGCCCGACGCGGTGCTGATCGGCATCGAAGACAACAAGCCCGAGGCCATTGCAGCCATGCGCGAGGCGGTGGCCGACTTGCCGATGCAAGTACTGGCTTTCCCGACCAAATATCCCTCGGGCGGTGAGAAACAACTGATTCAGATTCTGACCGGCAAGGAGGTGCCCAGTGGCGGCCTACCGGCAGATATCGGCATGGTCTGCCAGAATATCGGCACCCTGATCGCGATTCATGATGCGGTTACGCTTGGCCAGCCA
>Ga0314774_1001744_pt1 | contig 13371 bp, 8 predicted proteins | sample MetaGCBIA2018_FD_204515 | JGI IMG/M metagenome (GOLD analysis project Ga0314774, IMG submission 204515) | Cryopeg brine microbial communities from Beaufort Sea near Barrow, Alaska, United States - CBIA 2018 | ecosystem: Environmental > Aquatic > Marine > Coastal | place: USA: Alaska | collected... | reverse complement strand
ACGGCTCGTTGTGTTTGAATAAGACCTATTCAAAAAACCAACGCTCTCTTTAACGGAAATTGATATCTTTTTTGGCATCCTACAATATACAACTTATTACAGTAAATTCAAAGGCTCAATGGTATAATTAATGCCAAAATACTATATTTTATGTGCTGCTGAAATCTGACATCAGTTTACTATGGTCAATATACTTAAAATATCGTTTAAATGCAAGTTATTTGAATATTTCAACGGAATTGGTGACTTTTGGAAAATCATATCGCATAAACCCTACAATATCTACTGATTTGTAGGGTTTTTCAACTGTAAGGTACTATCAGAAAATTCTATAAAAATTTGTTCCTCTCAGGAAATAGGATGAAAAGCACTATTTGACGATCAAAAATTACTTCTTATTTCTTCGATTATAATTTTTGTCACCACGTGTTTTTGGTTTTTTGTACTTTTTAGCAATTTCCCTTCTGTAAGAACCACCTTGATTGGTTTTGCTGTTTTTTTCCTTTTTATCATGAAAACTCGCGCCCTTTTCGTCATCGGCTTTGTTCGGGTTATGAATCTCATTGATCTCGGGGCGTTCTTCCGGCGCAAGACGGGTGGAGATTTCAACTACTTCGGGAAGTTGGTTCACTTCAATTTTTGCTTGCATCAGTTCCTCTATCGCTTCTTTGGCCTCTTGTTCCTTAGGCGTAAACATGAGTAACGAGTGGCCTTGTTTTTCTGCCCTACCGGTACGGCCAATACGGTGCATATAATTTTCAGGGAAGTTGGGCACGTCAAAGTTGATCACATGACTTACCTGGTCCAGATCGACCCCACGCGCCATTACATCTGTAGATATGAGGGTTTTCGTTTTTCCTTCCTCAAAATATTTTATGGCCTGCATACGGTAGTTTTGACTCTTATTGGAATGAATCACGTCCATTTGTCGCACGCTATTTTCCAATAGAGCCTTGTGCAGACGTTCCACACCTTTTTTATTCGACACAAAAATGAGCACTTTTACATAACTTTTTTCAGACTCCAGTAAATGAGCGATAAGGTTTGCCTTTGTATAGAAGTTGGGAACTGCATACGCTTGCTGGTCTATGGTATCTAGCGGCGTACCGCTCATGGCGACCGTGATACGCTCTGGTGCGGTAAAAAAGACTTCCATAAGCTGCGAAACATCATCTGTCATCGTTGCCGAAAAAAGAATGTTTTGCCGCCGCTGCGGAAGCATATCCAAAATATTCGTCAGTTGATGCCTAAAACCCAGATCGAGCATAACGTCTACCTCATCAATTACGAGATGTTTAATAGACTTTAACTGTACCGTGCGGCTCAGGATCAGATCGTTTAAGCGGCCAGGCGTACCTACTAAAATGTCCAGTCCCTGAGCAACCGCTTCTCGCTGCCTATTGATATTGACCCCACCAAAAACCCCGGTAACCCGTACGTTCATATACTTGGCAAAATCAGTGATATTCTCTACCAACTGTAATACCAGTTCGCGGGTGGGAACGAGGATCAAAATACGTGGATTCTCCTGTTTCGAGAATTCCAAGCTCTGCAGCAATGGCAGCATGTATGCAAAAGTCTTACCCGTTCCCGTTTGCGCGATTCCCACTACATCCTTACCAGACCGGATCACCGGAAAAGCCTCCTGCTGTATCGGTGTAGGTTTTTTAAAACCCAGATCGTCAATGGCATAATGCAGCTGTTTGGATATTTTAAAATTATCAAAGTTCTCTTCCATAGGAGTGGGATTATAGTTAATGGTTTTGGGGTTGGGGTTCAATTTTGAATTATGAAAAGTTACAATCTTTGGTACTTAACGCTTTAAACCTACAAGGAGACCTCCTTGCGTCGGCAACACCTTGCAGGTTCCTCAATACAATCTACAGCTTACAATATACTTTATACAGCTTATTGCTCACTGAAAACTGCTTACTAACGCACAGGTATATCTTTCAAAATCTCCTGTACAAACTGCCAGAATTTTTTCACGGAAGAAATACTGGCGCGCTCATCTGGTGAATGTGCCCCGCGGATCGTAGGACCAAAGGAAATCATATCCATTTCTGGATAATTCTGACCTAGAATACCGCATTCCAGTCCGGCATGACAGGCAAAAACCTTTGCTTCTTCGTTATTCAATTTTTTATATTTCTCGACCAAAACCTTGAGAATAGCACTATCCATATTAGGTTTCCAACCAGGATATTCCCCTGAAAATTCTACCGTGCTGCCCATAAGTTTAAAGGAAGCCTCTAATGTATTTGCAAGATCAATTCTTGAAGATTCCACTGAAGAGCGGGTAAGGCAAAGTACCTCAATGTTACCATTCTTAACCTCAACGCGAGCCACATTGTTTGAGGTTTCCACAAGGCCTGCAATATCAGGGCTCATGCGATAAACGCCATTCCACGCGGTCTGTATGGCATTAACGAACTGCTTTTGCACTTTCGCAGTCATTACTTTTTCTGGAATTTCTGTGGCTGCGGCACTAATGGTAAGATCAGGATCTGTTTTTTTATATTCGGCTTTAATCACTTTAGCAAGCGTTTCAACGTGCTGTTCAAACGCTTCCATTCTGGTTTTATCAACTACTACCAGCGCTTCACTTTCGCGCGGGATAGCATTCCGCAGGCCACCGCCTTCCAGTTTTGCAAGCTGCAATCCGTAATTTTCATACGTATTCAGTAATAGGCGGTTCATGAGTTTATTGGCATTTCCCAGCCCTTTATGAATTTCCATGCCCGAATGGCCGCCGGTAAGTCCGTTTATTTTTATAAGGTACGCCGTTTTGCCTTCCTGAACTTTTTCCTGGCTATACGTTCTTTTGGCCGTGATATCCACGCCACCGGCGCATCCCACGCCTATTTCATCGTCTTCTTCAGTATCCAGATTTAGGAGAATATCACCTTCAAGAAGTCCGCTTATAAGGCCTTTTGCACCGGTCATCCCGGTTTCTTCATCTATGGTAAATAGCGCTTCAAGTGCAGGATGTGCGATGCTATCACTTTCCAGGATCGCCATGATCGTAGCAACGCCCAGGCCATTATCTGCACCTAAAGTTGTACCATTGGCCTTAACCCAATCGCCTTCAATCTTCATCTGTATTCCCTGGGTGGCAAAATCAAATTGAGTATCCTTATTTTTCTGGTGCACCATATCCAGATGGGATTGCAGGACAACCGCTTTTCTTTTTTCCATTCTAGTTGTGGCGGGCTTTTTTATAATCACATTACCCACTGCATCTACATGCGTTTCCAGATTTAGCTTTTCGCCAAAATCTTTCATAAATGCTATCACCTGTTCCTCTTTTTTTGAAGCGCGCGGAACGGCATTAAGATCGGCAAATTTATTCCAGACTTCTTTCGGTTGTAGGTTGCGTATTTCGGTATTGTTCATGAATCTCAAATTTACCGCGAAGATACGGTTTTGCTGAAGTAAACCAACGGATTCAAAAATGGACAGGTTTTAGTAGTTTTTCGGCTTAAAAGGCGGAAAAACAAAGACTACGCCTGTGTTTATACGTTAATCTTGGCTTAAATGGTTTGCAATCCCTTTAACGCATTCTATATTTAGACAAACAAAAAAACCGAAACCATGAACAAATTGGATGAAAATACCATAAATGAGCGTCTAGAAAAGCTGGAGGGCTGGGAATATGAGGATAATGCGATACATACTTCGCTGGAGTTTGAAGATTTTAAAGAAGCATTTGCTACAATGACCCGCATTGCCTTTGAGGCAGAAAACCAACAGCATCATCCAGAATGGACCAATACCTACAACGAACTTGTGATTGCACTCTCAACCCATGACGCCGGTGGCGTGACCGAAAAGGATTTCAAATTGGCTCATGCCATAGAAAAAATTATCGGTGGGTAGAAGGGGTTTGAAATAAAAGTTGCAGGTTGCAGGTTGCAGGTTGCAGGTTAAAAGTTAAACGATTACTCAGTTTGACATCCGTCGAGTGAGTGTGATAATAGTTGACTGAGTGAATTTCTTGGAGCTAAAGCGGAAAAGAATTTTCACCAAACAGCAGGTGGCTGAGTGAATTTCCTGAAACGCAAGCGGAAATGAATTCGTACAGAACGGGAGGTGGCTGAGTGAATTTCTTGGAGCGCAAGCGGAAAGGAATTTGTACCGAAGCCAGCAATGTTTAAAAAATTAATCAAAAACCGATCACCACTACATAGAAAAGTTGAAAAATTTAGTAAAGGTTGAGGCTCCCCTCCTTTTCAAGAAGGGAATTTTAAGCTCTGCTGAATAAAGGTAATTTCTACTATTCTCATTGGTAGCGTTTTACTTTAATTCGGAAAGTTTTCCGCGGAAGCGGAAGAATCTATTCTCTAAAATCATCCTTTTTCTTAAATTTACGGTCAAATCATAATAAATAATGGGAAGAGCATTTGAATTTAGGAAAGCACGAAAAATGAAGCGCTGGAGCGCGATGTCAAAAGCCTTTACACGTATAGGCAAAGATATCGTTATGGCGGTAAAAGAGGGCGGCCCTGATCCTGATACAAACTCCCGCCTGCGTGCGGTCATACAGAATGCCAAGAGCATCAACATGCCCAAGGATAATATGGAACGCGCCATAAAACGTGCAAGTGACAAAAGCCTGGGCGATTTTAAAGAAGTACTTTTTGAAGGTTACGCACCGCACGGAATCGCCGTTTTGATAGAGACCGCAACCGATAATAACAACCGAACGGTGGCCAATATACGCTCTTACTTTAATAAATGCGATGGCAATCTGGGCACTTCAGGTTCGGTGGAATTTATGTTTGACCACACCTGTAATTTCCGCATTCCTGCGGAAGGTCTTGATCCCGAAGAAGTAGAACTTGAATTTATAGATTATGGTGCCGAGGAAGTTTTTGAAGATGAGGACGGAATTCTGATCTATGGTCCATTTGAAAGTTTTGGCGCGATCCAGCACGCACTGGAAGAAAAGGATATCGAGATTCTTTCTTCTGGCTTTGAACGTATTCCCCAAGTCACCAAGCCACTTTCTCCCGAAGATGCTGAAGATGTTGAAAAACTGCTCGAAAAACTGGAGGAAGATGATGATGTGCAGAATGTATATCATTCTATGGAAGAAACTTCCGCGGAAGATTGATCTAGCTCTAAAATCCTTTACTTTGGGTAAAATGCAGATTTTTTGATTTGCGAATTTAATTATCCCTCTTTTAGCGAATATCTTAAAACTTCGATCAGCGAAGCGATTTCCCATGAATTCATGCCAAATTCAGCAATTTTTAGATAAATAAAAGTACTTTCTCATTACAGAATCTTTACAATAACAGAGTCTAGTTTAGGTTAACTCAAGATTAGCTTTAAATGATCAAATGGTATTACGGTATTTGTAAAAAACACTTAATATTTTCTTAGTTCATATTTTTTGGTCAATTTAGTTGTTCCAAAAAAAACCTAAACTTTATGAAATATCTTGCTCTAGGAGTTTTCATCCTTGGTTGTTGCTTCACTTCGCTTGGCCAGAATATTACGGGTACCGTGACAGACCCATCGGGTGTTGCCTTTCCCGGCGTATCTGTACTCGTACAGCAGACTAACCGTGGGACTACCACAGATTTTAATGGAAACTATTCCATAAATGCCAGTCAGGGCGATGTGCTCGACTTCACCTACATCGGTATGCAGACGCAAACCTTTACGGTGGGCAGCGATCTGATCATAAACGTCCAGATGGAAGACGACACCCAAGAGCTCAATGCAGTGGTGGTAACTGCTCTGGGCATTAAAAAAGAAAAGCGCTCTATAGGTTATGCAGTACAAGAACTGGATAATGAAGAACTCACCAGAAACAGCAATAATGATGTTTTAGGCAGTTTACAGGGTAAAGTTGCCGGTGTAAATATCAATACTTCTGGTGGTGGTGCCGGGGCCGGTTCAAATATTATAATACGTGGGATTACCTCCCTTAATCCCGGCGCTAATAACCAACCTTTATTTGTAGTAGATGGTATTCCCATAAGTAACCAGGCGCCCACGGGAAGCCTTTTGCCCAGCACAGGATCTAATGCACCTTCAAGTGCTGAGCAATTTTCATTTACAAACCGCGGTGCCGACCTCAACCCAAACAATATAGAAAGTGTGAGTGTGCTCAAAGGCCCGGCAGCAACCGCACTTTATGGGCTGCGCGCTGCAAACGGCGTGATCCTGATTACTACAAAAAGAGGGCAGAACAACACGCTTAACTTTAATTTTAAGTCGACCGTTGGATTTAGTGAAGTGAGCAAAACGCCAGAGGTACAGACTAAATGGCGCGAGGGATATAGCGGTGAAATCATCTCAACGCCAAACGATAATGCACCAAATGGCTATGATTACGCTGAAGGGGAAACTTTTGGTTTTTGGTCTTTTGGACCCAAATATGGCCCACATGAGCCTATTTATGACAATTTTAGAGACCTTTTTAGAAAAGGCTTTACTTCAACAAACACCTTAAGCATAGGCGGCGGTGGGGAAACCTACACGTATTTTGGTTCTGTGATACGTTCTGATGATGAAGGAATTGTGCCCAATACTAATTTTGACCGTACCACCCTGAAACTTAACGGCTCGGTAAATATTACGCCAAATTTTACCGTTGAACCTTCTATATCGTATATCCAGTCTAAGGGAAGGCTGCCTAATGGTGGTGACAAATCCATTATGAGTTCACTGTCTTACTGGACGCCCACATTTGACGTAAATGATTATCTCACCGCTGATGGTACCGAAAAAAATTACACGGCCGGCGTTGCAGATAGCCCTCGTTATTTTGCCGAAGTAAGCTATTTGGACAGTGAGGTCAACCGCATCTTGGCCAATACCAAATTGAATTATAAAGTAGCAGACTGGATGAACATTTCCTATCAGATAGGGATCGATAATTATCATGATGACCGTTTTCGGTTTGTTCCCGGTGATATAGATCCAGGTTCTGCAACAAAAGGGTTTATCGTGCGCGAAGGCCTCAATTATAATGAAGTCACCTCTAACCTTTTTGTAACCTTTGAAAAAGAGTTCACCGAAGATTTTTCTGCTACGCTCCTATTGGGAAATCAAATTTCGGATATCCGGTCAAAACGACTTACACGTCGCGCCGAAGGTCTGGACGCAAATGCGCCCACGGTTTTTTCACAGGCTACCAATTTTTTTGATGACCGCGGTGGGACCCAGCAAAAGATCGTTGGCCTTTTTGGAGATTTAAGATTGGACTATAAAAACATCTTATTTCTCGACCTAACGAGTCGAAATGACTGGTCTTCTACCCTACCCAAAGAAAACAGGAGCTTCTTCTACCCTTCGGCAAGTTTGAGCTATGTGTTTTCTCAATCGCTACAAAAGGCAGATGCCCTTCCCGACTTTTTTTCCTACGGAAAATTGCGAGCCTCCTATGCCGAAGTAGGTAAGGACGCTTCTCCCTATCTTGGTATTTATTACGATCAACCTACAGACTTTCCCTTTGGAACGGTTGACGGTTTTTCGCGAAACGGTCAGGGCGCGTCAAACAAGTTAAAACCAGAACGTACTTCTTCCATAGAATTTGGTGGTGAATTTAAATTCTTTAAAAGCAGATTGGGATTTGATCTTACCTATTATAAACAAAACAGTAAAGACCAAATATTACCTGTTCCAGTTGCACAGACATCAGGGTTCAACACGTTTGTACTCAATGCCGGCGAAATTGAAAACCGCGGTTTTGAAGCGTTAATGAACATTGTTCCAATAAAAACCAAAGATTTTAGGTGGGATATCACCGTAAACTGGTCCACTATAAATTCTGAAGTGCTTTCCCTCCCCGCTGGTATAGACGAGATTGTTTTTGCAGATAGCGGTTTTGCCGGAATCATTTCAAAATTGCAGGTGGGTGGCGCGCCCGGAGACCTTTTTGGGTACACGTGGCAACGCGACGAGAACGGAAACCGAATCATACGTGATGATGGTTTTCCAAGGGTACAGGCAGACAATCCTTCAGACCTAGTTAAAGTGGGCAATGCCATGCCAGATTGGTTGGGCAGTATAGGCAGTACTTTCAGTTATAAGGGACTGGCACTTTCTTTTCTTTTGGAACGTAGGGAAGGCGGCGAACTTTATGATTCTGGACAGCGTAATGGGATTCGTAACGGTAATTTAAAAATAACCGAGCAACGTGGCGAAGAAGTGATTCTGGATGGCGTGCTTGAAAATGGAACCCCTAACAATATTCCCGTAACCATTACACAAGATTACTACCGCAGTTCTTCCATTTATAACCGCGCAGCGGAAATTCTTGTGCAAGATGGATCCTGGTGGCGTTTGCGCAACGTGACCCTGTCTTACGATCTGGATGAGAAATTAGTAAGCAACACACCTTTTAATGCGGTCACTTTTAGTTTAACGGGAACCAATTTATGGATAGATACACCCTTTAGAGGTTACGATCCTGAAGGGACTCAGTTTAGCGCAGGTACAAACGCCTATGGCTTTACCGGTCTCAATATCCCCAATACGCGTTCTTATTTATTTTCAGTAAACCTTAATTTCTAAACGATGAAAAAAGTAAAAATACTTACGTTCGCAGTTCTTGGCCTTTTGTTTTTTTCAGGTTGTGACGATTTCTTGGGAGATAATTTAGATCCTAATCAAGAACTTGAAGAAAATCTAGTTCCATCAGATCTTCTGCCAACATCAATAACCTATACCTCTTCGGGATATTATAATATAGCGATAAACATGTGCCAATACTCACAACAGATCGCCTCCTATTTTCAGCCGGGGTCAGATACGCAAGAGGAGATTCAAATCGCTGGCGGCTGGTCTTTTATTTATTTGCAGGCCCTTCCAGATTTAAAAACAATGGAAGAAATCGCAATTGCACAGAACTCCACTTCCTATCAGGGCATTGCAAAAGTTTTACAGGCCACAAATCTGGGTCTTGCAACAGACCAGTGGGGTGATGTCCCTGCAGCTGATGCAACAACGGGCGAAGATGATTTTACGCCCAACTTTGAATCTCAGGAAAACGTGTATGCTTTTATAAATACCCTTCTTGATGATGCCATCACCTTACTCCAACAAGAGGACACTTCTGGACTTACTGTGGGGGAAGATGACTTGATTTACAATGGCGACCTCTCCAAATGGGTGAAAACCGCTTATTTTTTAAAGGCAAAATATGCCCTTCATACCACAAAAATTGATCAAGCTGCTGCCGTAAGTGAAGTACTTGCTGCTGCACAAAATGCATTTGAAAGCAATAACGACGATTATCAGTTGGTTTATAATACCAGAAACTTTAATCCTTGGTATGCTGGTGTTGTACTTCCCAATGCCACTGGTAATGCTTCGGTATTGGTTTCTGATCAGATCATAAGCCAGATGAACGGCACCCAGTTTCCATTTAACAGCATCGATCAAGATCCCAGACTTCCCTTTATTACAACAATAGGCAGCGACGAGACGGAATATCTGGGCGCTTTAAACGGTGCCGCTGGCGTACATGCTTTTGGTACTACAGATGATGATCCTAATATAGGTGCGACAACGGATTTTGGCGCTATGAATTTTTATAGCTCACAGACTGCGCCCATAATTTTAGGAAGTTATGCCGAATTAAAATTTATGCAATCGGAAGCGCTGTTCCTTCAAAATGGAGGTGGCACAAATACAATGGGAACTACCGCAGCAGCTTATACGGCCTATTTAACCGGCATACAAGCCAATATGGATAAACTAGGCGTTACAGGCGCGGAGCGCGATGCTTACCTTGCTGACACTTCGGTAGCGGTGGGGGCAGATAACCTCACGCTAGCCTTAATCATGCGAGAGAAGAACATAGCAACCTTTTTAAACCCGGAGTCATTTGTTGATCTACGCCGCTATAATTTTAATCCTGATGTATTTGCCGGCCTCGCGCTTCCATATAATCACAATGAAATACTAGGAGGCCAGTGGGTGCGCCGGGCGCAATATCCCTCCACCGAGCAAACACGCAATGGTGCCGAGGTTGAGAAAGTCATTAAAGGTATAGGTGAAGGTGTATGGTGGGATAGAAATTAATGTCTCGTGATTTTCGTTTATTTAAAACGGTTGTTTTTGAGGGGTTTTTAACCGAAAATCAAACAAAAACAGCCGTTTTTTTTCGATTATAATGACGGCAAATCACTCATTTTCTGTAAAAACTGATTGATTATTCCACTTAGTTTTTCTATGTCTTCTGAAGCATGTCCCGCACTGATCACGATCCTGCTCAAAACAGCCGCCTGTGGATTGGGATAATTGAAATGCGTCACCAGAATTCCATTTTTTTCTAGAAATTCTGTTAGTTGAAGATTGTAATAGTTAAAGGCGGGATGCCCTTTGGTACGTTTTAAAAATGAGTCGTTTTTCACCAATTTCACGAATAAATCGACGTTTTTTGTCAGTTTTTGCCGCTGCTCCTTATAAATGGCTTTGGCTTGTATTAAAGTTGCCATACTTGCCGGCGACGCCGGACTAGAACCACCATACTGCAGACTGTTTTTAAGTTGCTCCACACGTTTATTTCCGCCAAGAATTATCCCAGCTTGTACCGTTGGCCCTTTACTGAGCGAAGCACAGAGCAAAACCTCTTTGGCTCCCAAATCATTTAAAACAGGAAAAGCCCCGGAACCATTTTCGCCAATAATACCCAATCCGTGCGAATCGTCCGCGACCAGAATTATTCGATCTAAGGGAAGTGTCTTTAAAAATTCAAAATCAGGATAATTATCTTCGGAAAAACTGACCGTATCGAGAAATAAAACAGGTGTTTTTGATGAATTATCCTCAATTTGTGCTTCAATCGCTTTTTTTAAACCGGAGAGGTTTCGGGAAATTTTATCCCTATTTCGCAAAAGCGCGGAATGGGTATTCAGCATATGAAAAACAGCGAATGTGTCGTCATCAAAATAATCGCGCAACAGCTGTCCCGCCAAATATCCAGACGATAATAACATGGCAGCTTCAGCAGTCGTCCATTTTGCCATAAAAGACTCTGCTTGATCATAAATGCTCAGACGAATGTTTGATTTTCGCGAAGCACCATGGCTCATGCCATATTCAGCAATATTTTTCAGCAGTAAAGCTTCAAATTCTGAATGGTTTTGAAGACCCAAATACGAAGTGCCTCCAAAATACAGATATTCCCTACCCTTTTCATTAATAGTTCTTCCGGGTACTTTTTTAACGTAAATGGCCATTTATAAAAGTGTTATACCGCTGCCACCCCGTTTGGAAAAAACCACTTCTCCCCCATCGTTGATCTCCACGCCTTTTGCGATATCTTCTTTGAGCAGCATTGCGCCGTCCATATCTACATAATCCAGTTGTGGTAGCAGCTGGGCGATTGCCGAAATACCCACGGTAGATTCGGTCATGCAGCCCACCATAACTTTTAATCCCTTTTGTTTCGCTTCGGCGATCATTTTGCGCGCCGGTGTGAGGCCGCCACATTTGGTCAACTTGATGTTGATACCCGTAAAATGACCAGCGCATTTCGCCACATCTTCCGGTAGTATACAACTTTCGTCTGCGATAATGGGCAGAACGCTTTGCGCAATAACCCGTTTCATCCCGTCCCAATCATCGGCTTTTAAAGGTTGTTCTATAAATTCAACGCCCAGCTCTTTCAATTTTGGCGCGTTTGCAATGGTTTGCTCAGCGCTCCAAGCACAATTGGCATCAACTCGAAAAACGGCATCCGTATGTTTCCGCAATTCACGTACGATCGCCACGTCATCATCGGTGCCCACCTTGATCTTATAGAGCGGCCAGGGCAGTTCTTGCATTTTGGCCACCATTTTTTCTACAGTGTCTAAACCTATGGTATAATTGGTTTTAGGATACTGCGCGGTTGTGGTATTCCAGAGTTCGTAGAGCGGTTTTTTCTGGAGTTTTCCATATAAATCATTTGCGGCGAGATCTAACGCGCAAAGTGCGAAATTGCTCAACTTTTTGTTAGCAATAAAGTGATAAAAAAGTGCTGGTGTGGTAAAATCAAAAGTTTCAATTGCGTCTCGTACCGTATTGATTTCGGCTATCATGCTTTCAACGGTAATCTTATAATACGGGTTTGAAGTTGCCTCCCCATAACCGGTTTGATCATTCTGGCTAAGTTCGACAATTAAAGTTGGTTGAAAATCATGCGATTCGCGCGAGATGCTAAAGGTGTGCTTCAGCGGAAGCGTGTATTTTTTTAAATGAAGTTGCATAGTTGGATAATTAGGACAAAACCGTCAAAAATGACCTAAAATTGGACATTTACGGCTGTAAATCGGTCAAAATTAAGGCAATTTCATCACTTCTTTGTGCTCTTTTTGTGTAATCCCAACTCATATTTATAAACTTGGCGCCCCAGTTCTGCCAAAAAGGGAATTCCCACACTTTCAAATTCGTAAATACCATCGTTAAAAATCTCGTTTTTATTGACTAAAATCGTTGTTGTAAGTAAGAATTCAATCCCGTTCTTTGCATCCTTAATATAGGCGTTATCGGTAAGCGTTCCATACGCGTAGCCCACTTTATTAAAGATCTGAACGTGACTGGGTATCCTGACTTTGCTATCGCCGTAGATATAAAACTTGCCATAACTATCCTGAAAATGAGACTCGTCATAACCCATCTGGCGTGGCATTTTATGCATCGCGCCAACAAGAAATCGACGGGTTTTTTTGCTCAGGGCGAAACGCTGGTTTTCTGAATATTCCTGCGGAAACATGATTCTTTTCATCACTTCCTGTTGCGCGGCGATGGGAAAATAATTTTTTTCCGAAAAATCAAAGCTGCCAGAAATAAGGGAATCATTCCGTATAAAACCTTTGCCTTTTTGAATGTCCTCGAGTGTTAAAGCAGTAATCGGCGCGGAATAATAACCGTTAAGTGTATCTGATTTTCTACTATCCGGGTAAAATATTACATTTTTTGTTTTCGCCTCCGCGGAATTGGGCGTGCTCAACCGGTGCACGATCTGAACATTGTTAAACCCTTTATTCCTTAAACTTTTGCTGATGGAATCCCTGCCCATAAGCTCAAACAACCGGTTGTAAGCTTCATTATCGCTCACTGCAAAAATCGCTTCCACATCTTTGCGAAGGCTTGAGATCAAGGTATCACCCTCAATTTTATAGGGCGTATCCAGATCTATTGGTTTTCCGTTTTTTAGTTTTCTGCCTATAAAATGTTCCAGCGCAAGCACGGCCACCGGTAGTTTTACGCTACTTGCGGGATAAACATAGTGTGAAGCATCTATCTGAAAATCGTAGGTTGTAAATATAGGATCAACCGCTTTGCCCGAAATATGCGTGTATTTTATTTGTAGTTCGTGATTTTGAAGACCATCCATCACCCGGCTTATTTCTGGGCCACCAG
>Ga0314774_1001743_pt1 | contig 13377 bp, 9 predicted proteins | sample MetaGCBIA2018_FD_204515 | JGI IMG/M metagenome (GOLD analysis project Ga0314774, IMG submission 204515) | Cryopeg brine microbial communities from Beaufort Sea near Barrow, Alaska, United States - CBIA 2018 | ecosystem: Environmental > Aquatic > Marine > Coastal | place: USA: Alaska | collected... | reverse complement strand
TCAGTTTAACTATTAGAGTGAATAGGCAAATCTACCTATCTATATAAAAAATAGTAATCATATAGACAGATTGCAATTCTTTGCGTCCTTTGCGTAAACCTTTGCGCCCTTTGCGGTTAATTTTTTTTCTACAGTTTTCTAAAACAGAACCTAAAATATTAATGGATTCAATGGGAATAGGACAAACCTGCCTTTATTCGGGATGCATACCGTTTTATGGTATAAATAGGTTGGGATATAACGAGTTATGGAATTCAAAAAAAACAAATTCCAAATTCCAAATTCCAAATTCCAAATTCCAAATTCCAAATTCCAAATTCCAAAAATAAAATAAAATACGATGCACGCATCGGGGAATTAAAAACTAAGAGATTAAATAATAACAAATAACTGATATGGGAAAACTATTTTCTTACGGTACGCTTCAACTGGAAGGTGTACAACGAGATACATTTGGAAGAATATTAACAGGAAGCAAAGATATATTAGAAAAATACATTGTTAAAAAAATTAAAATAACCGACCCGAAAGTGATTGAATCGAGTGGTACTCACATTCACCTAATTCTTGAATACACAGGAAATAAAACAGATCTTGTAGAAGGTGTATTATTCGAATTAACTGATGAAGAATTGATGAATGCAGATGAATACGAAGTTGACGATTATAAACGTGCTGAAGTGGTATTTAAATCCGGGAAAACTGGTTTTGTTTATTTGAAAAATGAATTATAAGATTTAAGTACCTACGGGTTATTTTCCAATAAGGAACGTGGAAGAAAAACAGCCGGATTAAAAGAAAAAGAACCTTGGAAGCTATAGGAATTGTATAAATTCGTATAGTAATAAATATGCATTAATGACCGAACAAAAAGTACAACTGGAACAACAACTCTGGAACATCGCTAATACCCTTCGTGGTAAAATGGATGCCGATGATTTTAGGGATTATATATTAGGCTTCATTTTCTATAAGTACCTGAGTACCAAAATGGATTTGTATGCCAACCGCATACTAAAACCAGACGGACTCACCTTTCAGCAAGTAGAAGGCCATGTACAGGAAGCAGCATTCATGGCGGCCATTAAAGATGCCGCACTAGACAAACTCGGTTACTTCTTATTACCATCAGAACTGTTTAGTGAACTCGCCAAAAGAGGAAACTCAGGAGGGAAACACCAATTTATTTTGGGAGATTTAGCCAAAGTGCTCACGCACATTGAGCAAAGCACCATGGGTTCCGAAAGCGAAGAAGACTTTGGTAACTTGTTTGAAGACTTAGATTTAACCAGTTCCAAGCTCGGTAAATCTGAAAACGATAAAAACGAACTCATTGTAAAAGTACTCTCGCATTTAGATGAGATAGATTTCGATTTAGAAAACACCGAAAGCGATGTATTGGGCGATGCCTACGAATATTTGATTGGGAAATTTGCCAGTGGCGCAGGAAAAAAAGCAGGAGAGTTTTATACCCCACAACAAGTATCTAATGTACTCGCACAATTGGTAACCGTGGGTAAAGACAGACTAAAAGCTGTGTACGATCCTACTTGTGGATCTGGTTCCTTGTTATTGCGTGTAGCCAAACAAGTAAAAGAAGTAAGTGCGTTTTACGGACAAGAAATGAACCCAACGACCTACAACTTATGCCGAATGAACATGATCATGCACGATGTGCATTACAAGCGTTTCGACATTAAAAATGAAGATACCCTGGAGCGGCCACAGCATTTAGACCAACGTTTTGAAGCCATCGTAGCCAATCCGCCATTCTCTGCCAACTGGAGCGCAAGCCCCTTGTTTATGAGTGACGAACGTTTTTCCAACTACGGAAAACTGGCTCCAGGCTCTAAGGCCGATTTTGCCTTTGTGCAACACATGGTGCATCAGTTAGCCGATAACGGAACCATGGCCGTAGTGCTGCCACACGGGGTATTGTTTAGAGGAGGAGCCGAAGGACACATTCGTAAGTACCTCATAGAAGACCGCAACTACCTCGATGCCGTAATAGGCTTGCCAGCCAACATCTTTTACGGCACCAGTATTCCTACCTGTATCTTGGTACTAAAGAAAGAGCGATTTAATAAGGATAACATCTTGTTTGTAGATGCCAGCCAGCATTTTGAGAAAGTAAAAACCCAAAACATGCTGCGCGAAGAAGACATCAATAAAATAATTGATACTTACAAAAACCGAACTGCCGAAGATAAATACAGCCATGTAGCCAAACTTCAAGAAGTAGCAGAAAACGATTACAACCTAAACATACCACGTTATGTAGATACCTTCGAAGAAGAAGAACCCGTAGACCTGGCAAGCGTTTCTAACGAGCTTAAAGCCATTGATACAGACATGGCCACTACCGATGCTACCATAGCCGATTACTGTAACCAATTGGGAATAGTTACACCTTTTTAATGGAGAAATTAGATAATATATTATTAGGGCACGCCCTGCAACCTGTGCTGAGCCCAGTCGAAGCAGGTCAGGCTTGCTGCACTCGCTTCCCGATGAAAAATCGGAAGAGCTTAAACAAATGCCTTAATCCTTCGTGCAACTTATGAGTACCACAACAACACATATCGAAACCGAAAAGCGCTCTGCTGAGCGAAGTCGAGGTAAACTCATTCCCGAATTAAGATTCAAGGAGTTTGAAAAGGAGTGGAATTACTTTAAGCTTGAAGATGTGGTAATGAAAAAGATATCGTACGGTATCGTACAAGCTGGAGAACATATTGAAGGAGGGATGCCATACATTAAAAGTAAGGATATTAATGGCCCAATTAAATTGGATACACTTGAAAGAACATCCGATGAAATTGCTAAGAAATATATCCGTTCAGAGGTGACACCTGGAGATATTATTTTTTCTCTAAGAGGAAACATTGGTATATCTCAAATACTTCCCGAATCAATAAAAGTTGCCAACCTTACTCAGGGAACAGCAAGAATTTCTGTAAGTAATAATTATGCAAATTATTTTGTATACCAATCACTTTATACCCTTCCGGTAATTAAGAGAATACTTTGTGTCTCTAAAGGAAGTACTTTTCAGGAGATTTCTTTGGCCGATTTAAGAAATGTAAAAATTGTTTCACCTGCACTCCCCGAACAACAAAAAATAGCCTCCTTTTTAAGTGAAGTAGATGAAAAAATACAGCAGCTCACCAAAAAGAAGGAATTGTTAGAGCAATACAAAAAAGGCGTAATGCAACAACTCTTCTCTGGCCAGGTCCGCTTCAAAGACGAAAACGGAAATCCATACCCAGATTGGGAGGAGAAATTACTTGATGATGTAGCAAATATTAAAAGAGGCGCATCTCCAAGACCTATTTCAGACCCTAAATGGTTTGATACTGATTCTGAAATTGGTTGGGTCAGAATTTCAGATGTTACAAAATCGAATAAATATCTTGAGAAAACTACTCAATATTTAACAGCTGAAGGAGTTGCTAAAAGTAGACTTGTGGCGACTGGTAGTATGATTATGAGTATTTGTGCGACTATAGGAAAACCGATCTATACAAAGTTTGAAGTTTGCATTCATGATGGATTTGTGGTTTTTGAAAATTTACAAGCTGACAAAGAGTTTTTGTATTACTATTTAGATAAAATTCAACTACAATGGTATAGATATGGTCAACCTGGTTCGCAAGTTAATTTAAACAGCACCATTGTTGGTAACGAAACAATGCCGTATCCATGTATTGAAGAACAACAAAAAATCGCTACTTATTTATCGAGTATCGACTCGAAAATAGAAGCAGTATACAATCAAATAACCCAAACCCAAACCTTTAAAAAAGGGCTGTTGCAGCAAATGTTTGTTTGAAAATGAAAAATTATGAGAAATGCATTGATAATACAAAATACTAGAAATCTAACGATAACCTTTGGTGACGAATACGACAACTTTGATTACTATAAAAAGTTATTTAACGCCATGAGTAGCATGGATAAGTTACACTCTAGGTTTTTAACTGATACAAAGGAAAAAGTAATAAAGGTGCAATCATCTGTGAAGTCAATATCCATGAAATCGCCAATGGATATAGTTATGTTTATACAAGAACATTGGTACGAATCATTGTTATTTGTTATTGCTGGTTATGATAAAATACGTTCAAATACCGAATTAATATTCAATGACATTAAGGATCTTATGAAATCTTATGACCATGCAATTGGTTATTTAGATTTTAAGTTGACGGATTTCTCATATAACCAATTGCAAAATATTCTTAATTGGTTTAATAATTTGACTTTATCAGCAAAAATTGAAGTTGAGCGTTTGATTAAATCTATAGGAAGTCAGCTTAAGAATATAAATAATATTGTGTTTTAATAATAAAAGAACAAATAACCCAAACCCAAACCTTTAAAAAAGGGCTGTTGCAGCAAATGTTTGTGTAAAAATATGAAAGACTTTTGCGCACGTTCTTTAAACCTATTTTTCCATTATTTAGATAATTAACACCTGTGAAACCAAAATAAAACCTAAAATTCCAATATTAAAACCTGTTTTTCCGTAAAAAAAAAGTAAATAAAACCTGTTTTTACATTATATTTGATAAGTGTTTTTCACCAATTAATACAAAATATAAATAGTTTTCACCAATTATAAATGATTTTCACTATTATTAAAATAATCGTTTTTCACCAAAACATATGAATAATAATCGTATTTCACTTAAAATAACTATTTTTCACGGCATAAAAGCGCCAGAGGAAGGTAATTTGGTGGGGTATGGTGCACTAATTGAAGCCTATAAATTGGCTGTTCCAATCCCAAATCAATTAGCACTTATTAGTTTTAAAAAACGAAAATACACCACAGAACATTGGAGGGTCTTAACTTCCAGACATCAACCAGAAGATTCCCTTTATAAACAATTAATATTCGCTTTAAAATACGAAGGTGTCAATTTGTTAGTGCTCAAAAAACTATTTGAAGTTGTACCACAACAAGAGCTGGAAAGCATTATTAAATTAGAAGCATTAGGTCAATATAGTCGTAGAATCTGGTTTTTATATGAATGGCTTTTACAAACTAAACTAAATATTCAAGATTTAGAAAGTGGTAATTATGTACCATTACTAGACGAAAAACTACAATACACCATAAAAGGAGTACGCTCTTCCAGGCATCGTATTATAAACAACTTACCCGGAACCATTAATTATTGTCCGTTAATTCGAAAAACAGAAAAATTAGAGAAATATATTTCTGATAATTATTCCGAAAAAAAAGAAGCTTATTTAAGTGGATTGCGAAAAGATGTATTGCAAAGAGCCTCTGCATACCTCTTGTTGAAGGATTCCAAAGCTTCATTTACAATAGAGGGTGAAAGCCCGAAAAGCAAACGTGCTGCAAGATGGGGACAGGCAATAGGGCAAGCTGGATCTAAAGATTTATCTAAAGAAGAATTAATTCGTTTACAGCAAATTGTAATCGAAAATGGACGATTCACAGAAATGGGGTTTCGAGAAAAAGGCGGTTTTGTTGGCGAACATGATCGATCATCAGGAGAGCCATTGCCTGACCATATTTCAGCGAAATGGGAAGACCTGGATACATTGACAACCGGTCTTCTGAATACCAATGAAAAGTTATTGACCAGTAACTTCGATGGCGTTCTCACAGCGACAATTATTGCATTCGGTTTTGTGTTTATCCACCCATTTGAAGATGGGAATGGAAGGATTCATCGGTACTTAATCCATCACGTACTGGCTAAAAAGAAATTCTCTCAACAAGGAATGATATTCCCGGTATCATCATCAATTTTAGATCATATAGATGATTACCGTAGTGTGCTGGAGGCTTATTCACACCCATTATTAGATTTTATTGAATGGGAAGAAACGGAAGATCATAATGTAAAAGTATTAAACGAGACCTTAGATTATTACAGATACTTTGATGCAACCAGGCAAGCAGAATTTCTTTATGATTGTGTACATGATACCATAGAAAATATTATTCCGATTGAAATTAGGTACTTAACTCACTATGATAAGTTCAAGAGATATATAGATGATGAATTTGAAATGCCGGACAAATTAGTAGCGCTTCTGGTTCGTTTTCTGGACCAAAACGAAGGTAAACTTTCAAAACGTGCCAGAGAAAAAGAGTTTGCATCATTAAAAGACAGTGAACTAAGCCTAATTCAAAATAAATACATCGATATTTTTAAAAATAACAAATGAGCCATCAATCCGAAGCAATATTAGAAAATAACTTAATCAGGCAATTGGTTGGTTTAGGCTACACGTCTGTAAAAATACCAGATGGCAGTTCGCTCGTTTCTAATTTAAAAATTCAGCTAGAAGCATTTAATGAAGCCTGCTATACCGATAAAGAGTTTGATGCTATTCTCAATCATTTGGCCAAAGGCAATGTATTCGAAAAGGCCAAAACCCTAAGAGACCGTTTTAGTTTTACCCGCGATGGTTTGACAGGCTCACCAGGAGAAATAGTCTACGTACGTTTTTTCGATTCAGAAAACTGGAACAACAACTTGTTTCAGGCTACCAATCAAGTGACCCAAGAAGGCAGTTTTAAAAACAGATATGATGTTACGCTTTTGGTCAACGGTTTGCCACTCGTTCAAATAGAACTAAAACGCAGAGGGATTGAGATTAAAGAGGCTTTTAATCAAATAAATCGCTATCAATTACATTCGTTTTGGTCCAACCATGGCTTGTTTCAATATGTGCAACTCTTTGTAATCAGCAATGGTGGCAACACCAAGTATTTGGCCAATAACAAACTACAATCGGTTAAGCAAACTTTTTATTGGGCAGACGATAAAAACAAAAACGTTACAGAGCTTATCGATTTTGCTACAGGGTTTTTAAATCCGGATCATTTGGGCAAAATGATCGCGCATTATATTGTCATTAACGAAACACACAAGAATATGATGGTGCTGCGGCCGTATCAATACTTTGCTGCCGAAGCCATTATCAAACAAGTAAAATCAAATACTGAGAATGGTTATATCTGGCATACTACGGGTTCTGGTAAAACCTTAACCTCCTTTAAGGCAAGCCAGATTTTAATGGAAGTGCCGGAAGTGTACAAAGTAGTGTTTGTGGTAGACCGTAAAGATTTAGATTACCAAACCATGAAGGAGTTCAATGCCTTTAAAGAAGGGAGTGTAGACTCTACAAATAACACCAACAGTTTGGTCAATCAGTTTCTGGGGAAATTTAAAGATAAAAAAGGCGTGCGTAAAGATTCAGACTTGATCATTACCACCATTCAGAAATTAAACAATGCCATTTCGGGGCATTACCGCAACCAATTAGAGCCCTTAAAAAACGAACGTTTTGTGTTTATCTTTGATGAGTGTCACCGCTCTCAGTTTGGTGAAACCCATGGCAGAATTACCGAATTTTTTGCAGAGAGTCAGCTCTTTGGTTTTACAGGCACGCCTATTTTTGCAGACAATGCCTCAAAAAATGACTTGGGAAAACGCACCACCAAAGATTTATTTGGAAACTGTTTGCACAAATACGTGATTACTGATGCCATTCGGGACGAAAATGTACTTCGTTTTGGTATTGAATATGTGGGTAAATATAAAAACAAGAGCAATACTTTTTTCGATATAGACGTAGAGGACATCAATAAAAAAGAGGTTTTTGATTCCCCAAAGCGTCTCACGAAAATTGCAGATTACATCATCGCACTTCATTCGCAAAAAAGCTTTAACAAAGACTACTCTGCCTTATTTGCTGTGAGCAGTATAGACAATGCCATAAAATATTACGACATCTTTCAGCAAAAGAAAGAAGCCGGAGAACACGATTTACGCATTGCTGCCATATTTACCTATGGTGCTAATGAAGACAATGCCTTTGCCCAGGACTTTCTTCCAGATGATGAGTTTCTACAGGTAGCAGAACCTACATCTAATTATCAATTAAGCCATACAAGAGACAAATTAGAAGGGTATATTGGAGATTACAATACAATGTATAATACCAGTTTTACTACAAAAGATCAACAACAATTTGAGAATTACTTTAAAGACATCAGCAAGCGTTTAAAAGAACGCGAAAAAGCAACTTTCAATGAAGACAAGGATCGGTTGGATATTGTTATTGTAGTGAATATGATGCTGACTGGTTTTGACGCTAAAAAAGTAAACACGCTCTACGTAGATAAGAATTTAAAGCAACACGGATTAATACAGGCCTTCTCACGTACCAATAGAATTTTAGGCGAACAGAAGTCGCAAGGAAACATATTGTGCTTCCGTAATCTTAAAAACGCCACTGATGATGCCATTACCTTATTTTCAAACAAAGATGCCATAGAAGTGGTGACTATGCCAGATTACGAAGCAATCGCAGAGAAATTTGATGAGGCTCTTAAAAACTTACGAGAGATAGCACCAACCTACCAAAGCGTTAACGATTTAGAAACTGAAGAAGACGAAGCGGCCTTTGTGCAAGCCTTTAGAAAGTTGCTGCGAAACATGAACGTATTGCAATCGTATACCGATTTTAATTGGGATGATTTGCCAATCGATGCGCAAGAGTTTGAAGATTATAAAGGCAAGTACCTCGATTTGTACGAAAAGGTAAAACGAGATACTGCCAAAGAAAAAACATCTATTCTGGATGATATTGATTTTGAATTAGAATTGATACACAGAGATAGAATCAATGTTGCTTATATTTTAAAACTACTGGCAAAACTTAAAGACGCTAATTCAACAGAAGCAAAGGCGCAGAAAAAAGCCATCATTGATTTGTTGGGAGGGGATATTAAGTTACGAAGCAAACGGGAACTTATTGAAAAATTTATTGAAGAAAACCTCCCTCATATTTTAGATGAAGATGCTATAGAAGAAGAGTTTGAGCAATACTGGCAAGACCAAAAAGTATTGGCATTAGGCAAGCTTTGTGAAGAAGAGCATTTGGATAAAGCCCAGTTTAAAGCGCTAATTGATGCCTACATTTATAGTGGTCAAGAACCAATTCGTGATGAGGTTTTTAAATGTTTGGACAACAGACCAAGTATCCTAAAAGCACGAGATATAGGGGAACGCATCCTGGATAAAATGAAAGAATTTGTGGAAGTGTTTGTGAATGGGATGGTTGGTTAGCAACTTAGATATTGAATTTCAACAGTATTTAGACCTAACAACATAAGTAAGGCGCCGATAAAAACGAAATGAATAAAATAAAAACGGCATTCAACTATCGGGAGCGTCCCTCGTCAAACTACTTAGGTTAATCAACAACACTTAGCCAAAAAATGAAGGACTCCATGCGCAAAATAGAAATTAGAAGAGCTAAAAAAGGGGATGCCGGGTTCATCGCTTTGCTTGGAAGAGTGACTTTTACCGAAACTTTTGGTCATTTATTTAGGGACGAACAGGATTTGCTTGATTATTACAATGTAACTTTCCCGGTAGATAAAATTGAACACAGCTTATCCATGCCTAGCAATATATATTGGATTGCATTTGTGGATCGATTAGCAGTAGGATATGCAAAACTTAAATTGAATTCGCGATCGGAATTTATTTTGGATGAAAATGTTTGCCAACTGCAAAAGATCTATGTGCTAAAGGACTTTCTGTCAATGAAAATTGGGTTTGAACTACAAAACATACTTCTTAAAACAGCCAAAGAAAAAGGTCTTAATGAAATTTGGCTTTCTGTACTTAAAAGTAATGAACGAGCGATTAATTTCTATTTAAAAAACAGGTTTAAGGAAATAGGAAATCACGAATTTAAAATTGGTAAGGAAAATTTTGAATTCATTGCAATGTCAAAGCGCTTTGAGAAAAAATACAGGTGCTAACGATGTATAAGAATATTAGCTACTGAAGAGATTTCTTTTTGAAAGAGGGGATATTACAAACCCAGAACAATTGTTGTGGACCAAGTAAATCTATCAGTCAATTTGTTTAGGAAAGATCTTAAATTTCTCACTCCTCTTAATTTACTTCTGAAAGCATTTATGGGATTTATTCAATTCTTTTATACATCAGGAAATATAAAAAAACTACAATATTATCCATTGCCCCTGACTTTAGTCAGGGGATAAAGATTGAAACAAATTGGGCTTTAGCCCCTATATTTTTTTTGGGCAAGTAAAATGAAGGATGCTTCAGCCTAACAAGAATATATCAGGAACTCTAGGTGGCAAGGCTATTTCTCCCCACATTGAAATCAGATGGGATTATGCATTATGTATGGAAAAATTTCGCGGGATGGGGCTAAAGCCCTTTGTGATCTTTTTCTTTAATCCCCCTGGCTTAAGCCAGGGGGATTAGAGGGAATTGTCTATATCGTGAACAATTGTTGTGGACCAGGCAAAAATGAAGAGCTCCTTTTTCTTTCTTGCTTTCCCCAAACCAAAATGACAAATCAGAAACTTATGCAATAAAAGCTTTATTAAATAAATGTAATCCTATTCCTCCACAACTTTTGTTCCTGATCCCAAAATACCCTTTGACCGGCGCCACGGACCACGGAGTTTCTGAAGCCCTTTATCTTGAAGATCCGGATAAAAATGGAGTTGAACTTTACTGGGACAGACCAAAAAATGAATGGCCAAAAACCCCGGATGGCACCCTGAAAATGTTCACCAACCCACTTGACCTCAATGAACTTCTGAAGGAATTGAAATAATAAATGATGTTTTAGCAGGCCGGTTCTCCAGTGATTTGGCTTACATGCGTGTCATCCCAAAAAATCTTAAAAGCTTGATATTTATCATTTTAAATGATTGAACAATGCTATAAATTGCTGTATCAAAAAAAATATTAACCATTTAAATATATAATCATGACATTAGTAAAATTCAAAAATCCGCTCACTCCATCGCTTAGGGAACCATCCATTTTAAGAGACCCATTCTTTTCAGATCTGATGGACACTCAAAAAAGTCTTTTTAATTTAAATCGAATTTTTAACGGGGGTTCAGAAATAACTCCTGCAATGAACATCAAAGAAAACAAGAATGATTTTAAAATTGAAATGGCAGCTCCCGGGCTTACTAAAAATGACTTTAAAATCACAATAGATGATGGAATTTTGACCATTTCTTCTGAAAAAGAAGAAAAAACGGAGGAAAAAGAAGAGGGTTACCTTCGTAAGGAATTCAGCTACAGCTCCTTTACAAGATCCATGAGTTTACCTGAAACCGTAGATGAATCCAAGGATGTAAAAGCTGAATACCACGATGGCGTTTTAAAGCTTGTGCTTCACAAAAAACCCGGAATTATAAGCAAAGGAGCTAAAACTATTAAAGTATCTTAATTCATATTAATTGTTTTTTTAACTTAATAAATAAACTGGAGGCTCATTAGCCTCCAGTTTCTGTTTGATCCCGATCCTTAAAAATATTTTTTAATTGTTCTTTCAAAAATGTTCTCAAGAAGCTGTTTAAGGGAATTTTGATCCCCAATGTGTTATCTAATACCAATATCCCCGGTGCAGACGATACCGTTCTTTCTGTCGATCCCGTAAAATTATTTGGACCTATTCGCAGAAAGTGCCAATAAAAATTTAGGTTCTGAGAGTATGGATGTACGCGCATTAAACTATAATGGATCGAATAACTCCAAATATTGCAAAAATGACAGCAAAAAGGATAGCAAAAAGGAAAAATGCAATAATTAGCTTAACCAGCACATTTAAATCTTCTGTAGCGGTTCTAAAGTTTTCGAAAAAAATATCCAATGGTTTAAAAATTTTCGATGGTTTCATGATAATAGGTGTTTTATTATTAAATGAACTTTCCCGGAAGAGAAAAAATGTCAATAATTCCCAATGGGCCAAAGAAGAAGGAATAATATAACTTAAAAACGGAAAAACACAAACACCCGGCAAAAGGCCAATAAATTAACAATTGCTGTAACAACCCGTTAAATTTCATTTAATTGTAGTTTTAAACCATCCCGTAAAAATTATATTTATTTCCCCTTATGATTATTTAGAATTTACAACCGCGTATAAGATCTTACAAGTAGGGTTTTCCCGTATATTTTACCGGATTATTTGGAAGATTTCCAATGGATAAATCCATTTACTCAGGATAACTCCTTTTGTCTTGTCCCTGTATATTTTTAATAGACATCGTGTTTATTCAAAGCTGATTTTAGAAATATAATCAGTAAAAAACAAAAACAAAAAATTTATTTTTTTCGACAACTCCAGGAGAATATTATCGCATTGGGAATAAAACCCCCTCATAATCTGTTGAAATTTATTTTTTTTTCAAAATATGATGTAAATCAGCCAAAAATCAGACATTTTTTCCAAAGTTATTTCTTAAATTTAAAAGGTTGAAACCCTTAATGTTAGAAAAATGCCAATTCACAACAACATTTTAATTTTTACCTGCCTCGGGGTTTTTCATTTTCTACTATCAATTACATCATTAAAAACAGAAACGGATGAAAATTTACGATGATAAACACATCAAAAATGTGGTTTTTGTTGGCGCTCATAACAGCGGTAAAACCACACTTGCAGAAACAATGTTGTTCGAAGCCGGACTGATCAACAGACGTGGAACGGTAGAAGCCAAAAATACGATCTCCGATTATCACGAAATTGAGCATGAAAAAGGAAATTCTGTGTATGCAACTCCGCTGCATACAGAATGGAGAAACTACAAGATCAATATTCTTGATACTCCGGGGTTGGATGATTTCATAGGGGAAGTTATTTCATCAATCCGGGTTGCCGATACCGTAGTAACCGTCCTTAATGGTCAGTACGGAGTAGAAGTTGGGACTGAGATCATCTGGAATTACATCGATAAATATCATAAACCCACACTTTTTGTGATTAATCAAATAGACCATCCCAATGTGAAATTTGAAGAAAGCTTTAATAGCATCAAAAACCTGGTAGGGAACAATGCCGTGAAAATCCAGTATCCGCTTAAGGTTGATGGCGCTCAATGTATTGTTGATGTTTTAAAAATGAAAATGTATAAATTTTCTGCGGAAGGCGGAAAGCCCGAAAAACTTAAAATTCCCAAAGACCAGAAAGAAACAGCTGACAATTTGCACAATGAACTGGTTGAAAAGGCCGCTGAAAATGATGAAGAGTTGATGGAATTATTCTTTGAAAAGGGAAGCCTTAATGAAGATGAATTGCGCAAGGGCATTAAAGCCGGAATGCTCAATCATGAGCTCTTCCCAGTATTTTGTATTTCGGCATTAAATGATATGGGAAGTGGAAGGCTGATGGGTTTTATAGATAATGTAGCTCCTGCCGCTGCCGACCTGAAACCGGAACAAAGTGTAAATGGAAAAGAAATTTCCTCCAAAAAAGAAACCTCAACTGCAGTTTTTGTCTTTAAAACTGTACATCAGCCTAATTTAGGTCAGGTTA
>Ga0314774_1001742_pt1 | contig 13400 bp, 8 predicted proteins | sample MetaGCBIA2018_FD_204515 | JGI IMG/M metagenome (GOLD analysis project Ga0314774, IMG submission 204515) | Cryopeg brine microbial communities from Beaufort Sea near Barrow, Alaska, United States - CBIA 2018 | ecosystem: Environmental > Aquatic > Marine > Coastal | place: USA: Alaska | collected... | reverse complement strand
TAGTTTTGAAAGAAAGGCTGAAATGGATACTAATGATGAATTTGTCCTGAAGTGGGAAGCTTTAATGTCGAATTACCAGAAGCCATTTTCCTGGGCTAAGAAAGGTGAAAAATTCAAAAAGTCCAGAAATAAACAATTTATAATCTAAATAAACTAATTCGAAAATAAGAATCAGTATTACGACTTTTAAGATCATTTTAAACATCCTGATTTGGATGGAGAGGATTTTCATACTTAAATATTTTAACATAAACTACAACTAAAATGCAACAAATTTTTAAAATTCTTTGGCCGGATCGAAAAGGTTTTCCAGCGGTTTTGATGTTTATTCTTCTGCTTGGTTTTTCCGGGTATGGACAGGAGATAACTGTTTCTGGTACAGTTACAGGTGCCATGGACGGGATACCATTTCCAGGCGTGAATGTAATTCAAAAAGGAACCAGTAACGGCGTGGTAACGAATATGGATGGTGAATTTTCTATCCAGGTTTCTCCTGAAGCTGTTCTTGTTTTTTCCTATGTAGGATTTAAAGAACAAGAGGTTCAGGTTAATGGCCGGAATCAAATTGATGTTCAGTTGGCTGAAGACCTCGAATCTCTTGATGATGTGATTGTGGTAGGCTATGGCACTCAGAAAAAAGCCACTTTAACCGGGTCGGTATCAAATATTAAGGGAGAAGACCTAATGAAAAGCCAGGCTGTTAATGTTTCTACTTCCCTGGCAGGGAGGCTTCCGGGCCTATCTGTTAACCAGCGTAGTGGTGCGCCTGGAAATGAGGCTCTTGACATAACGATTCGCGGGGTGGGTACATTTGGTGATAATAACCCTTTAATCATCATTGATGGTGTGCCACGTGAAGGGGTTTTAGAGCGGCTTAATCCTGCCGATATTGAGAGTATATCTGTATTAAAGGATGGTTCTGCAGCGATATATGGTGCAAGGGCAGCAAACGGGGTAATTCTTGTTACTACCAAAAAAGGCACTCCGGGAGAGACTAAGTTTAGTCTTTCCTATAATTATGGTATAACTAATCCCACAAAACTTCCTGATATGATGGATGCAGCTTTGTTTGCAGAAGTTTATAATGAAGCGGAGTTTTATAGACAAGGTCGACCGGAAACGGGGTTTGAGCCATTTTATTCGCAGGAAGCCATTGAGAGATATAGGGATGGGTCAGATCCTATTTTATATGCGAATACGAATTGGCCTGCTGTAGCATTAAGAGATAATACTCCTCAGCAAAGGCTTAATTTTCAGGCAAGTGGAGGTTCGGAAAAGATAACATATCTCCTCTCCTATGCTGGATTAAAGCAGGAAGGTAATTTTATAAATCAACCTGATAATTATAAGCAACACAACATCCGCGTTAATGTGCAAGCTGCTTTAACTGATGATTTAACTGTTGGTGCTAACATTAGTGGTATTTTTCAGGACCGAGAAAATTCAACTGGTGCTGATTTTGTATCTACATTGCAAGCAAATCCAACTCTTGTGGCAGTATATCCAAATGGATTAATTGCGCCAGGGAGATTTAATAATAATCCGCTTTTGTCAAACCGAACAGGTTTAAATACAACCAGTAATATTCCGATAAATTCTACGTTCACGGCATCTTATGAGGTTCCATTCCTGAAGGGTCTTGCGCTTGACGCTTCCTTTAATTACGATTTAAGAAATCAATTTCAAAAGAATTTTAGCCAGCCTTACGAATTTCATCAATACAACGTTCAAACAGAGGAATATGATTTACGCAGAACTGAAGATCCAGTTCAGCTAACCAATATCTATTTTAAGGAGACTTCTGTTCTAACTAATTTCAGGATTTCTTACAAAACGCTTATTGCATACGATCATTCAATTGATGCAATGCTGGGGACAGAACAACAGAAAAGAGCGTTTAGTAGCGCCAGTGCCTATCGAAGAAATTTTGTAAGCCCTGCCATCCGGCAGATTGATGCAGGAAGTACTGATCCTGATGACAAAAATAACAGTGGTACCGCATGGGAGAATGCTTACAACAATTTTTTTGGTCGTGTCAATTATAACTTTAAATCAAAGTATTTACTTGAATTTGTATTTCGTTATGATGGATCACCAATTTTTCCAGAGGGGAACAGGTATGGTTTTTTCCCCGGGGTATCGGCAGGATGGCGGATTTCGAAAGAAAACTTCATGGCTGATGTATCCTGGGTAGATGAATTAAAGCTCAGGGCTTCATATGGTGAAATGGGTAATGACCGGGTAAGCCCTTACCAATTCATGCAGACGTTTCAATTCGGGAACAATTATGTTTTTGGAGGGTCAGACGCGCCTGGAATTTACTCCAGTACCTTACCTAACGCAAACATTACCTGGGAGGTTAGTAAAAAATTTGATGTCGGATTATTCGCTGAACTGTGGGATGGACTTTTTAGCGCAGATTTTACTGTTTTCAAAGAAAAAAGATCCAACCTTCTGTTACAACGTAGTCTTTCGGTAAGCCATTTATTTGGTTTTCCCGCATTGCCGTCCGAAAATATAGGAGAGGTGGAAAATAGTGGGTTTGAGTTGCAATTAAGTCATCAACACTCGGTGGGAGATTTTAATTATGCGGTAGGCGGGAACGTTGCCTACGCAAAAAGTAATATAATTTTTATGGATGAAGTACCGCCAGCAGAACCTTATCAGACGCAAACCGGGCGCCCAATTGGTTCTGGTCTTTATTATAAGTCTGACGGGATATTCAATACCCAGGAAGAACTGGATAATTATCCCCATGGCCAAGGTGCCCAAGTGGGAGATATTAAGGTGCTTGATTTGAACAATGACGGTCAAATAAATGGAGATGATAGATACAGGGCTAATAATTCCGCAATACCAGAATATGTTTTTGGATTATCTACAGATTTCTCTTATAAAGGTTTTGACTTAGCCTTGTTTTTCCAGGGACAAACTAATGCCTACATCAATGATGGCACCCTGAACGAATTTGGCTTACAAGATCAGGATAATGCCACTGTCTTTCGGGCAACCAACCGATGGACTGTGGATAATCAATTGGGAGCTACTATGCCCAGGGCAAATGATTGGCAACCGGGAACTACCGATTTCTTCCTTTACGACGCTACTTTCGTTAGGCTTAAGAACCTTGAGATAGGATATACCTTACCCGCTAATCTCTTATCTGGAACTGGAATTTTGGAGGATATTCGAATTTATGCAAATGGTACCAACTTATACACGTGGGCAAAGGAAATAACATATATGGATCCTGAAATGGTACCAAGTGGGGATAGCGGCGGAACCTTCACAAACTATCCTCCCTTGCGTGTTCTAAGTGTTGGTGCTCATATCAATTTTTAAAAAATAAAAAAAATGAAAAAAATAGAAAAAAAGATAAGTAAATTGCTCATCGTAATGTCAGTACTACTGGGCGTTTCATGTGAGCAAGATATTCTGGAGATAGAACCCCAGGATCGAATCGTAGAAAATGCTGTATGGAACGATGCAAACCTTATACGTGCGTATCATACTGAACTATTTAATGGTATACCTCACGGTTTTTCCATTAATCTAATCGGGAAATATACTGACGAAATGTATAACAGCACCCCATGTTGTGGCGCTAATCTTTTTGCCCTCAACACCTATAACCCTGATAATATCGCCCAAGTAGGTGGTGGAACTAATTTGAACGATTTTTGGGCTATAGGAAACGGGTATATGTATAACTGGGATCATGCATATATATATATCCGAAAGATTAATCTTTTTCTTGAAAAGATGGAGGAAACAGATATTAATTTACCTGATAAAGACTTATGGATTGCAGAAGCAAAGTTTATTCGGGCATATGTGTATTTTAACCTAATTGAAAGATTTGGAGGTGTGCCTATAGTCGATGAAGTGTACGATCTCGGGGATGAAGTAGTTTTTAAAAGAAACACTTTTGAAGAGGTTGTGGCCTTTATTGAACAAAATTTAGGTGAAGCCAAGGCTGTCCTGCCAGTTAAGTATGGATCTACTGATCGTGATTATGGAAGACCTACCGGTGATGCAGCCCAGGCCTTGCTTTCCCGGGTATACTTGTATGCCGCTTCACCACTTTTTAATTCAGGCAATGACCAGCAAAAATGGCAGAAAGCCGCCGATGCAGCAGAAGCCCTGATAAATAATGGTGATTATTCGTTGTATCCGGACTACAATGGATTATTCCAACTCTCACAAGGAGATCCCCAGAATGAGACGATCTTTTCCCGAGGCTTTACCTCAACCAATGGCCAAAATTTTCCTATGGATTACCTAAATCGTCGTTTTGGTGCATATGGTGGATGGTGGGGAAGTGGCGGACCCTCTGGAAACCTTGTGAATGATTATGAGATGCTCAATGGGGAACTCCCATTTTTGGAAAATGGGCAGGTTAATCCTGCGTCAGGCTATGATCCGCAAAGTGCTTTCGAGAACCGTGACCCACGTTTTAATGCTACTATAATTCATGACGGATCAATCTTTAGGGGTATTGAGTTTGAAATGTGGATATCGGAAGATGGAGCACAATGGGGATATGACTCATATAAAGAGACAGGAGATAATCCTCGCCCAAATACCGTAATTAAAAAGTTTGTGCCTGAAGAAGGTACCATTAATTGGGAAACTCCATCCACGGTGCAGTGGATTCATTTTCGATTAGCTGAGATATACCTAAATTATGCAGAAGCAAAGTTTGAATTAGGGGATGAAGCTACCGCCAGGGAATATCTTAATAAAGTAAGAAGCCGCCAAAGTGTTGATATGCCAGACATTCCGGAAACAGTTTCTGGAGAGGAGCTAAGACAGAGGATTTATAATGAAAGGAGAATTGAGCTAGCGTTTGAGGGGCATCGCTTCTTTGATGTTAGGCGCTGGGAAATAGCCGATGAAGTAGAAGAAGCTCCAATCACAACAATAGATATTTACAAGGATATGTCGACTGGGGATAAACGCTATGTAGAAGTTATTTTGCTGGATCGTTCTGGAACATTTCAGGAACACCAAAGCCTATTTCCCATTGCACAGGATGAAATACAGCGAAATCCGGAGTTAACTCAAACTCCAGGATATTGATTTTAGTAAAAATTTGAATGGTCAGGTCTGGCTTTAATCTTAAATGAAGACTGCCTGACTGACCATTATTGATTAATAAGTTTGCGATAATTTTATCTCCTTTAGTTATAAGGTTTTGACACTGTTCTTTCTTTGGGAGACTATAATAAAGAAACTATTATCTGAGTAGGTAACAAAAATTAAAAACACGTTTCGAGAGTATATGACAATTTCAAAAAATAATTTAACCGAAGTTATTGTAAATCATTTATGGTTATAGCCACGAATATCCTTTAAAATGAAAAAAATAAATTTTCTCGTTAAAACCTTTATAGTTGCCGTTTTGCAGCTGTTTTAATTAGGGAGGACTTATAAAAAGGGAGCGCAGGGACCGGCTTTATGCAGTCCGGACTAACTTCTGAATTTTGGTATTTCGCATTACAAAAAAAGGTAATGGCAGTAAAGGATAGGGAAGGGGATCTAAGGAAAGGAGAAGAATACCGAAGAAGCAGGAAGGGAAATTAAATGAGAAAATTTTAAGTTTCAATGAAAAAGGTAGACACATATTTTCTGGTGAGAGCTCTCAAAAGAGGAGATATAAATTCTCTTGAAAAGGATTTATAAACTCTATTATTCAAAACTTTATTGGTTTTCTAAAAAATTTGATTCTGCTACTATGGAATCTGATGATTTTGTACAACAAACCTTTCTTCAAATATGGGATAAAAGAGATCAAATAAAGGATAATATTTCCCTGGATCAGCAAATATTCGCTATCTGTAAGAATCTTATTCTTAATCATTTAAAAAGAGAGGCTAAGACTTTTGCGCAATTTGAAGAGGCCGACCTCCCTGAAGAGCTTAAAATGTATATAAAAAAATTAGGAACTTTTAAAAGCTCAATTGTTCAAGTAATAGAAACCGCTTACTTTAAAAGGTAAAAAATTATGAATCTGACATAGAGAAGAAAATAGAAGCGTCTTGGGAAGCCGATTATAATGAGGTTTCGGATATTGAAGTTGAAGCCTCTTGGAGGGGATTTAAAAATCGTATTTCCAAAGCGGGTTTCTAAGCGATTTCTTTATCGGTGAATTTCCCCCGGACGATTCTACGTTTGAAGAAGAACGGCATGGCCGGTAAAAGGGCGAAGTAAGGGAACTCGCAAAAAAAAATGAATTTCCCGATAGGTCATAAAGTGATCAAGATAAACATGCTCTTGAATCCTACTCCATGTTATTGAGGTCTGTTTTTCCAAATTAACAATCTTTATCGTTCTTGATTAAGATACTAAGTCAAAAAGCTAATTAACAATATGTTAAACTTACGATCACATATCCTACACTCAATCACTCTTTCGGGCAGGGTACTACCTTCATTTTGCATCTTATCTGCCTTCATTCTTCTTTTAGCCAGTTGTAACGTTAAGGGTTCAGCACCTCTAGCGACGCAACAAGATATTGAATGGAAAGACTATGGCGGGGGGCCTGATAATTCAAAATTTACCCAAATAACCAAGGAGAATGTAGATCAACTAGAGGTGGCATTTGTTGTACCAACCTACGATAATGCCAGTTATAATTTCAATCCCATCATTGTGGATAATGTAATGTATGTAATGGGTCGGAACAATTCGATTATTGCGGTTGATGCTAGTACCGGAGCTGAAATTTGGATTCATGAGAATCTTAGTGGAATCATTACCCGGGGAATCAATTTCTGGCAAAGTGATGATAAGAGCCAGAAGCGATTGATTATCTTCCTGAACAACACAATGCAGGCCATTGATGCAATTACCGGAAAGTCCATCATGGAGTTTGGCGAGACCGGTCCCGGATATACGGACATGCGACTTGGAGTAGATCGGGATCCAGAAACACTTGGCCGTATGACCCCGGTTCTTCCCGGCAAGGTATTTGAGGACCTGATTCTGGTGGGTTCAGCTCCAGGAGAAGACCCATTTGTAGGACCAGGCCACCTTCGCGCTTATAATGTAATCACCGGAAAAATGGAATGGATTTTTCATACCATCCCACTTCCAGGCGAATATGGTTACGACACCTGGCCAAAGGATGCTTATAAATACGTAGGAGCCACCAATACATGGGGAGAAATCTCTGTGGATGCGGAGCGTGGAATTGCTTATTTCCCAACAGGTTCGCCCACTTATGATTTTGACGGAGCCGACCGTCATGGCGCTAACCTATTTGGAAATAGCATCATTGCTTTAAATGCGAGAACCGGAGAGCGTCTTTGGCATTTCCAAACCGTACATCATGATTTATGGGATTATGACCTCACAGCTGCACCTCAGTTGATTACCGTTCAGCATGATGGCGAAGAGGTGGATGCTGTGGCAGTTGCTGCTAAAACAGGATTTTTGTTCGTGTTTGATCGGGTTACCGGCGAACCACTTTGGCCTATTGAGGAAAGACCTGTTCCTCAAAGTGAAATGCCGAATGAAAAATCATGGCCCACACAACCCTTCCCTACTGTGGTGCCACCATTCAATCGTCAGACTGTTACTGTAGAAGACATAAACCCTTACTACAGTGATGAAAAGCGTGAAGAAATGATCGAGAGAATAAAAAACGCGAAAGCGGGATTATTTCAACCAGTTTCTGATAAGTATGAAACTATTGCTATACCTGGCTCTACAGGTGGTACTAACTACGGCAATACCGCGGCAAATCCTGAGAAAGGGATTGTCTATGTGCAAACCAAAGAATCTGCATCTATCTATAAATTAAAAATTCGGGAGACGAGAAAGAATAACACTGGAATGTCGGATGATCGAATGGTCAAGGCAGAGGCTTTATATGAACAAACCTGCGTGGTTTGCCATGGAGCTGATAAAAATGGATTGGATGGATTAGGGCCTAGTTTGCTCACTATGGATCGAAGTGGAGGATTGGATGCTTTCAAATTGACGGTGACCGCCGGCAAGGGTCGGATGCCTGCATTTCCGCACCTGGATGATGAAGCCCTCAGCAATCTATACACCTACATTACATCCTTAGACGGAAGGAGAGATAATAGTAATAAACAAGAGGAGACACCTCCACCATCCGGACCTGTAGTAGATTCAGGAGGAGCGGATGTTCCAGATTTCCCACCAAAAAAAGAAGTGGGGTATCCGAAGGACTACACAGGTCCTCAATCGATTTATGTTGAATCAAATAAGTGGGGTGAGGGTGCATCCGATATCTTAACGCCCGCATGGTCATGGATTGTCGCTTATGATTTAAATAAGGGCGATATCAAATGGAAGGTGCCTTTAGGTGATGATGATGACATTGATAGCGAAGAAAATACCGGAACTGCCAACGGTTCCATACGAAAAGGAATGGTCGTTACGGCAACAGGATTGGTGTTTGCCACTGCGGGGGATGGCAGGGTTTATGCTTACGATGCTGATAATGGCAATATTCTTTGGAAAAAAGAAATAGGACGTACAAATCCTCAAGGTATTCCTGCCATGTATAAAGCAAATGGAAAACAATATCTAGTTGTATGCTCAACAGGTAACTTACCAAGTGATTCTCAAAGTGAAGATGAAGAGACGGTTCCAAAAGGATATGTAGTGTACGCTCTTCCATCTAACTAAGAAACTATTTTTCAAATTAACTAAAGAATATATAATGAAATCGATCTTGTTTTTTTTATTACTGTCAATCTTAGCCGTTTCAGTAGGCTTTTCTCAAAACAATAACCAACCTGTTAAAGTAATCTACTTTATGGCGGGTATTAAAGACCATGCGGGTCCTTCCCGACATGAAACAGAGAAAGATTTACTTGTATTGCAGCGGTGCCTAGATAGTGTTACAAATATCACCGGAACGAAAATAGTAACCCGCTTCATTTATGATCGTTCAGCACTGGATATAGAGGACATGAAAGATGCTGCAGCAATTGTTATTGAGAGCAGTTCGGAGGCTAGTAGCAAGGTACGTACGCATCCTTTGTTTCCTCCCAGCGGAGATAATACCCGAAGTTATGATCGAGAAGTTGTAAGCTATTTGGACCAAATAGATAGTCTCCATAAGGCTGGTATGGGTATAGTGGTGTTGCACTGGGCTGCAGATGCCCAGAACCAAAAAGCTGCCAGCTTATATAGAAGCTGGTTTGGTTACCAATTTATTTGGGGGTACTCAAACAATCCACTTGGAATGTGGACGGTTAAACCAATTGAGGCTGCTAAAAGTCATCCTATACTTAGAGGTGTTGGACCATGGACATATAAGGACGAAATATTCTCACGGTTTATGGTGAACCCGGCCGACCCATACAGAACGAACCTGTTAATGGGTGAGGCTCCCAAAACAAATCAGGGAAGTATAGCGCCACGAGTCCTAACATGGGCTTATGAAAATGGTCATTCACGTGGACTTGTATATGGTGGAATGGACTATCACTCTGCATTGCTTAAGGATAACTATCGTCGATTCTTATTGAATGCTATCGTATGGGCTGCCGGAATCGAAGTACCAGAAGGGGGCGTGAAATCAAATGCCAGAGGTCTCCAACTTATCGAGGCTGTTCCAGACCGATTTGATGATATGTAAGTAATTCAACTTTCGCAAGCTCCATCTACCCGCCTGCATAAAGGGTCTAATATTTAATTAGCTATCCCCCGAAGAACAAATATATAAGTTGGACATGCATTGATTTTATTGGTATTCTGGGAGTTTTTTAAATGAAAAACTGTTTTAAAAGCCGTAAATTGAAAATTATGAAAATTAGAAAGTATTTAAATTTATTACTATTTCTTTTTTTGTCTAATATTCTTTCCTCTCAAGAACTGGGAAAGTTCAAGGATATTAAGGCTTTATCTTTTATTCCTGACTATATATTCTCAGGGTCTACTCTAGATAAATGGCATAGTTTTGATTCTTCAGGAATCTGGAAAGCAAATAATGGCATCATAACGGGTGAGGTCATTCAAGGAAATGGGCCAGGCATATTAATTTTTGATGAATCTTTTCAAGATATAGCGTTTCAAATGTCGATAAAGCGGAATAGTCCCGTGGAAACTGGAGTTCTTTTTCGATTTGAACGAGTCAGGGACTTATATGAAGCTGTTTTGGTATCTATTGATAAGAGTGGCTCTTTGGTACCATATAGCATCATTTTTGATGCTAAAGGAAATGAAAAGAGTCGAGAAAGACTTCTCCGCGCTGGCGGGATTTCATATAGAGTAGCTCCGCCCATGAAAGATAACAAGGAGGAGAATAATCGTTTTTCAGGAAATAAGCGTCCAGAACCGCCACAGAATTTGCCGGTAACTAAGCCTAATACAGATTTTGTAAATGGTAAATGGAATCAAGTCGAAAGCTATGTGGACGTGAATATGATACGATCTTTTTTAAACGATGGACGTGAAGTTGGTGGGACCACCGGGGAAGAGACAAATCAGGACGGGTATGGTCCAATAGCTCTTTATATTGGTGGAGCGGGAAAGGTGCAGTTTAAGAATATATTTGTGAAGGATGCTTCAATTAAAACAACTCCGCTTGAGAAAACTTCTGATCGATTTGTCAAACAGCGTATTAGTGATATGTATTATTCTTGGGCCACAGATGCGGCTGACTTTAATAAGGATGGAATAACAGATATAGTAGCAGGCCCTTATATTTATTACGGCCCTGATTTTACAAATCGTACGGAAATTTTCCCTGCCATTACTGGTAGTCCTTCCTTGGAATTTCGCTATAATCGTATCCAGGATACATATGATTTTAACAATGATGGATGGCCAGATGTTCTTGCCAGTGCATTTACCACAACACTTTATATCAATCCTAAAGGAATGCATAAGCGCTGGAATAGCTATGACGTTCTTCCTGGAGGGGGACAGACTGAAATAACGGACTTTCGGGATATTGACGGAGATGGAAAGCCTGAATTGGTATATGGGGCAAAAGGTTTTGTGCGTTATGCAAAACCAAATAAAAAAGACCCTACAAAGCCATGGACGGTATATAATGTGTCGAAGGCAGGACATGCATTGGCACACGGTATAGGTACTGGGGATATCAATGGAGACGGAAGGATAGACATTCTCAATGCGCTGGGCTGGTGGGAGCAACCAGAAGTATTGGACACCACTAAGACGTGGAAGTATTACCCTGTAGCCTTTGGTCGATATGGCAAAAGAAGTAGTAATATAGGGAGTAGTTTAATGGCTGTTTATGATGTAAATGGTAATGGATTAAACGATGTAGTTGCGAATTTAAACTCACATGGATTTGGTTTGGCTTGGTATGAGCAAAAAAGAGATGAAAAAGGAGAAATAAGTTTTGTTCGGCATATGATCATGGATGATTATAATTTTGATAATGCTGGAGGTGTAGTGTTTTCACAATTACATGGGGCCACTTCTGGGGATATTGACAATGACGGCATTAAGGATTATGTTGTGGGAAAACGTTATTTTTCCCACTTGGACAATTATGCCGATCCGGATCCATATGGTGCTCCAGTCGTTTATTGGTACAAAACAGTTAGAGATGCTAGTGCTCCTGGTGGCGCTAGATTTGTCCCGCAATTGATTGATAATCGCTCTGGGGTAGGATCTGAAATTGATGCTGTAGATTTAGATAATAATGGAACATTGGATATTCTTACCTCTACCAACAATGGAACATATATATATTGGAACAAAACAAACCCAAATGCTCATTAATATAAATATCATCAGCGATTTTACTGTTATTTAATTAACCTAAAATGAAAACTAGAATGTATCTTTATTTGTTAATGTTGTTAATAGGAATTGTATTGGCAGTACATCTGGCAATGAATTCTGAAGTTGGAGCTATCCTTCAAAATCCTGAAATGGGAAATGCCATTTTTTGGTGTATTGGTGGAATCACTGCAATCATTATTGGAGCTACCAATTGGGACCCCGAAGTATTTGTTAGATTAAAAGAAGTCCCTGTTTGGTTATTGGTAGCAGGTGCTATGGGGGCTGCATTGGTGTTTGGGATAGCATGGATTATTCCAAAAATAGGGGCTGCACCCGCATTTGTTTTAATGATAGCAGGTCAGGTTATTGCGGGAATGGTCGTGTCACATTATGGATTGCTTGGCTCACCTGTTGAGCCTATTTCAATCACAAAAATCTTGGGTGCATTACTGCTAATAGGTGGTGCCGGATTGGTAACTTTTTCTAAATAAATTATAAAAAAATGAGTGAAAAATTTGAATTTTCTAGAAGAGATTTTGTTAAAAAAACCAGTTTAGGAGCTATGTCTTTATTGGCTTTGCCTACTTTGTCCAGTATGGGGCTTTCTGAAGATATTAAAAAGAAATTTGATATTGGAGCAACATTTATTTTGTGGGGCTATGGATCAGACAATTTAGAGCCCGCTTTAAAAGATATGTCAAAATTAGGGTATCATTCTTTTGAGACGTTTGGACAGGTCATTCAAGATTGGGAAGAAAATAAAGGAGGAATTCAAAAATTAATTGAAGAGAATGCACTGCCTATAAAATCTGCTTTCTGCATGACCGATGTTTTAGATCCATCTAAAAGAAAGGAAGAGTTAAAAAAGCTTATTAATTGGACAAAGCTGCTTAAAAAAGCTGGTGGAACATTAATCGAGTATTGCCCTTCTAGTTTAAATAGGAAGGGATACGATTATAAAGAACACAAAAAAAATATTATTGAATCCATGAACGAATATGCAAAAGCCGTTACTGATGAAGGTTTGGTTTGTGCGCTTCACCCTCATACCGGTACACCCATAGAAACCGAAGAAGAAGTGTATTTTGCTATGGAAAATTTGGATACTAATTATATGAAATTCGGTCCAGATGTCGGACAGTTGGAAAAAGGTGGTGCCGATCCAGTTAAAATATGTAATGATTTCATGTCATTGATAGAACATGTGCATCTCAAGGATTTTGAAGGAGGAGACAATGGTTATTTAGGTTATTCCCCCTTAGGAGAGGGCAAGGTTAAACTAAAAAAGATACTAAGACAAATAGAGAGAGAAAAAGACAGCTTGGTAGGAGGTATTATGTTTGAACTTGACTATGATGCAAAAATAAAGGCACCTTACACACCTTTCGATGCTGCAAAAATCTCTAGGGATTATATGGCTAAATTGGGTTACAAGTTTTAGCTAAGTAGACATTGTAATAATAGTTTTTATACAACAAGCATAGTGTTATTTTTAAGTAAATAAGTTAATAGGAAAAAATAAAACGTTTCTAGTGTTAAGTTAGGTATAATATGACGTATTAAATTAGTTTTTAGTACCTTTGGTAAAACCAAGAGATCATGATACGTTATACCATTAAGCTGAGCAAAGAAGAAGTGGACGAACTTATGTCTAT
>Ga0314774_1001740_pt1 | contig 13400 bp, 12 predicted proteins | sample MetaGCBIA2018_FD_204515 | JGI IMG/M metagenome (GOLD analysis project Ga0314774, IMG submission 204515) | Cryopeg brine microbial communities from Beaufort Sea near Barrow, Alaska, United States - CBIA 2018 | ecosystem: Environmental > Aquatic > Marine > Coastal | place: USA: Alaska | collected... | reverse complement strand
AAGCCCTCCCCTGAAGAACGACCTCGGTGGGTCAACCTCACGGTTTCCACCATCTCAATTACAGCATGCTTAGTAATTATTGCCGACTAAGCTTCTCGGCACACATAAGATTTGTGCGACTTAAAAAGCGGAGATTTTTCAAACGTAACAAATGATTGTTAAAATGTTAATCGGTTAATACTAGTTCAAATTTAAGCATAAATGTTATACGGTGTTGTAACACGTTATAATTCAAGTCTTTGTTTTGGATAGTTTTAAATGAACTTTCTTTCCCTCTCTTATTACTATTTCGATAATTTCTTTAATGTCTTTTTTGGAAGTTCTAAAATTTACAATACAAGCTCTCAAACAATATTGTTCGTTAACAATGGCATTTGATAAAAAAACTTCACCGCCAGTTTGTAACTCATTCAGTATATCTTCATTTAATTTATTAAGATAATCGTTGTTTTTAGTGTTAATAAATGGGTTATACCTAAAAGTAGTAATACTTAAATTTTGAGAAACTGCTTCTAATTCAGGATGTTTTTTAGCAAGGTCAAATAACATTTCTGAGAGTTCAATATCTTCACTAATTAGTTTTTCATAACCACTTCGACCTACTTGTTGCAATGTTAGCCAAACCTTTAAAGCTCTAAAACCACGTGAGTTTTGAAGCCCATACTCATAAAAGTTTTGAGCTATTTCGTCTTCACTGTTGCTAAAGTTATAATATTCAGGATGTGAACTATAAGTGTCAATTAAATGCTGAGGGTTTTTTACCAATGTACATCCTGCTTCAAGTGGACTATATAACCATTTATGTGGGTCTAGAGCAATAGAGTCTGCTTCTTTAATTCCTTCAAACAAATATTTAAGTTTTGGAATAATCGCAGCAGGCACACCATAAGCACCATCAATGTGGAACCACAAGTCATATTTTTTGCAAATAGCTGATATGTCACTCAAATTATCAACAACTCCTGTACTTACATCACCAGCTGTACCAACTACCATTATTGGCATACAATCATTTTCTAAATCTTTTTTTATTGTAGTTTCTAAAACTTTAGTATCCATCTTATTGGAAGCATCAGTTTGTATCCATCGTATAGATTTCGTGCCTAAACCAAATAAAATTACTGCTTTTTCAATCCAGGTATGTGTTGTTTTAGAACAGTAAACAGTTAATTTTTTTGATGTATTTTGAATCCCATCTTCTTTAACACTCTTTGGTGCTTTCGCTGTTCTTGCGGCTAAGAATGCAGTGAAATTTGCCATATTACCACCACTGACTAATATGCCACCATAGTCTGATGACACTCCAATAAATTCGGATAGCCATCTAATAGTTTGTTTTTCAATTTCAGTAGCAATAGGGCTTAAAATATGTGCTCCAACATTTGGATTGACGGAGGCAGCCAGCAAATCTGCCAAAGCGCCAATTGGGGCAGCAGAAGAAGTAATATACCCCAAAAATTTAGGGTGTCCGTTAAGTAATGAATGGTTAAATAATAAATCAGTCGTTTTAGAAAATAATTCCGTTGCAGGCTTCCCATTTTCGGGTAAGGATAAGTTTCCTAATATATTTTGCAATTGACTTGGACTTTCATTTGGAGTAACTGGTTTTTGATTTATTGAATTAATAAAATTAGAAATATCATCAATTAATTGATATCCAATTTTTCGAAACTCTTCCTTACCCATTTCGATAGATGATTTCCTTTTTGTCATAGAGTTACTTTTTACTAATGTATTACATCGGTTAGTAATGAACAGCTATAATTTTTTAAATAAATTGTTGTAGCCAGTTTAAATTCCAACATATTGTATTATTTATTGAAAACATATTTTATTCCTGCCGCATAAGATATTGGATATGTATTTTCGTAGTCGCTATTCGTGTATTCAATAGATTCAAACTGTAACCATGAATATTGGGCTTCGTTAATCAGCTTAATTAGTTTGGTACATTTTTCTTGATCATTACTATTTGAAAAGGAAAAATGGAGTTTTTTGTTCAATTTGTTTTTTGGGATATTATCCTTTTCAATTAAGTTTATAATAGCTGATGCGTATTTGGGAGATGGGTCTGTAACAATAAAATTATCAAATACAGAGTTTTCCGGGTTTTCAATGAAAAGAGTCATAAGCACTATGCCTGATTCACTGCCTTTCCCAATAAAAGTTCTGGATGTATTGTTAGTAAATTTACCATCAACATAAGAAGCCATGCTCTTATACAGCTCATAATGTTCTAAAAAAGTTTCTGGATCAGCATCAAAATCAGGTATGTTTTCTAAACTGACAACCAATGCATCAAATCCCTGAATCTTTTTTACCCCATCTATTACTTTTTCAAATTCATCTTTGGCGACTTTAGCTCTCTCCTGAAAATCTATTAAATAGATTGCTGGAAAATTAGCATTTCCTTCATATGAATCTGGTATATAAATTTTCCCGTTTGTAGGGTTCCCGTTTGATAAAAATGTAAAAATTTCAGTTTCTAATGTTTCTGGAGGTGGTGGAGGATCTGCATTAAAATTATTGGATTCCTTATTGTAAGCTAATGCAGATACTACTGTAAATAATAAAACAAATACGATGTTCATTTTTTTAAAATTATAAAGATGTTGAATAATCTATTCAATTAGCAAATGGAAAAGAGCAAAAGGGAGATGTATAAAGTTATTATTATGAACCATACAGATACAGACAATATAATTCGACTATTGCTTTGTCAAATCTAATTGTCTGTATCTGTAAGTATTCTTATTGAGCTTTAGTTCTTACTCATTTCGGCCACTTTTTTCTCTAAATGATCTGAAAGTTCATGCATTCCTTGTTCGGGACTAAAACTAACTAATCTTAAATCTTCTAAAACCACAGCGGTGTGACCGGGTTTCATATAAAATGCTTCACCTTCTTTAAATATTTCTTTTGTTCCATCTTCGTATTCAATACGAACTGAACCCATTACAACATAACCCCAATGTGGCACCTGGCAATGGTCGTTTTCCAATCCTTCAAGTAAAGGTGTGAAATTTGTTCCTTTTGGAGCGTTGTTAACATCAACAGTTAAACCGCCCCAACCGTTGATCATAGGCAGTACTTTCCCTTTTGGAAAATCATTGAGATTAACATGTGTTACCTCAGGAACTTCGTTAGGCCGAAGTACAACCTCGTTTTGTTTGCAACCTGTAATTAAAAATCCAAAAATCATAATTACTACAAATGTCAATTTTGTTTTCATAATTTTATATTTAATTGGTTATTAGATGTTCAGCAAGATATGAATTTTTAAAGTAAGTACTATTTCTAATTTTTAGTCTACCTATTTCAGGACGAGTCAAAATGTGTTACAACGGTTTGAATATGGTGCGTTTGGCATTTCAACGCTCCAATCTTTCAATTTGCTAATATGTTTATTAATTGCTACCATCTTCATTTTTAGTACTATCAGCCAAATGCACTATATTTGTTGTTAGCCTTTGTTTATATCTGAGTTGTTCTAATTGTTTCGATCTTTAATTTCATTATCAATTTGATTAATAAGTGTGACTACATCCTGACCAATTTCTTCATATAAATCAATCATATATTCTATCCAAAAGATATTTATTTTTAAAGTCTCTTTAAATTCATGATTCATCGCCAGTTCCATTTGATTAATAGGTTTGGCACTTATCCATGTAGTGTCTGTAATAATATTACTAATTATTAGAGGTTGTAGTTTAGCTGAAAAAAAATTGTCAAGAAAATCCTCCTCCAGAATATCGAGATAATTATATTTGGTTGAGTAAAGTTTCGTTATCCTAATTCTCAAACTGTCGTTTTTGATAATATGGAAACCTATTGATTTTAAATTATCATAAGCGGACGTGTTTTTTGAAAAGTAAGTACCCCCCCAAAGATTACCGTAGTAAAAGTTTAAAGTATCGTTATAGCTTTCAGAGTTTTTTAGGCTTTCAAGAACAATTTCATTTGCGTTTAGCTTCGTTTTATTATTGTTAATATTCCACTGTATATCAACCAGGTCGGTTTCTAAATTCTTCTTCATTTCTTTAAGAAGTGCGACTTCTGTTCTACGGAGATTTTGGTCGTTATTCCAATTATTAATGCTTAAGGCAATCAAAATTCCAATAACCACAAGTATAATTTCTCCAATGGCATAAAGCAGATATTTGCTTGCTCGATTTTCTTTAATCATGTTTTGTCTAATTTTTCTAAAGAATTTTATCATTGGTTAATTGTTTTTCATAATGAAGGCTAACGGGAAGCATATGAAAAGTAGGCGATTGCGTGGCGATTCGCTATCAAGTTATGCAAAGATTGAAGCGGGCTACAACCCTTGAGTTTACTAATATCCCGGCTATTATTTTTATACATTGTTATCGGTATGGATTTATCTCCCAGAGGATAATTATATTCTTAAATATTTGCTGATACATATTTAAAGATATTCTGTGGAATGGAAATTCTACCATCGTCAAGTTGAAAACTATTTACGGCTTTTCTTACAGCTGACTTTAATTCTTTTTCACTTATCATTTGTAACATACCTTGAAATGGTCCAGCCGAAACGTTTCCATACCAAAAAGATTCAAAATTGTCGTATTCAAATGGGCAATTGACCTCTCCAGATTCTATATTAATTAGACTTGCATCAGCAAAAAGGGCCTCCAGCTTACCGGGCATAGAAAGTTCAAAAGGTCCGCCACCTTTGGGCGGTTCCGGCATTGCATCTCGAACTGCTTTAAAAATGACACTAAAATCTACTTTTTCTGGAGCCCCAAAAAGTCCAACAATGATCTGTCCATTCGGTTTACAAACTCTTTTAAACTCTTGTAAAGTAGCTATTCTGTCCTCTGAATATTGCAATGAATTTGCTGCGAATACAACATCAAACATATCATCTTCAAAAGGTAGAACTTGAATATCCGCAACTTGGAATTTAACATTTGGTACACGTTTTTTGGCAAAAGAAAGTAACTCCGCTGCTATATCAATTCCTTGAACTGCTGCTCCTCGTTCATTTGCTAAAGCACTTGACCATCCTGCTCCACAACCTGCATCAAGTAGTGTGGTTCCCTTTCCCACTCTTGTAGTATTTAGCATAGCTTCCCATAAGGGTTTATGTTGGCTTTCCTGAACTTCTGCCCATCCATTGGGTGATTTTCCCCAAAGTTCACCTTGTATTTCTGATTTTTTCATGATTTATTTGTTGAGTAAAAATATACCTAAAATATTTATATTTTGTTTTTTTAACTATTAGTCTTACCGATAACGGATTTGGTTATAATTTCGTTGTGGATTGACAGTTTTGTTTGGCTTTCACTCCGAGTGTGCCGACATCTGACCGCAAAGGTGCTGAGGCACTTTTTAAGCCAAATAAAAACTGTGACAACGAAAGTTTCATAATTTATTTTAGAGTTTAAATATAGTTCTAATTTTCATTTCAGTTTCAATGCCACAATGAATTATAACCGGTGTTAGCAGCTTTATTACCAACTATTTTGCCCTTGCAAACATCAAATACTCTTCATTTTGATATCTGTCTTGAATAAAATATTTACCAAATAACTTATCAAATGTAGCTTGATGATGTTCCAATACTTGGCTTATATCTGCCTGTTCCCTCCAATTTATACCAGGTGGAAAGTAGTGTTCTTTCGTGGCTTTTGTATCAAAGAAATAAATTAGAACAAAATCACCCTTTTCTTTTGCATTGTTATTTGAAGACCCCCAGCCACCTGAACTTGTAGGTTCTCCAAGCATCGCATTCCATCCTGGATAATATCGGTAGAGTGAAAGGTATTCGTTTTCCATCCATTCCCGAGCTTCCTCTTTTGTAATTCCTTCTTGTAGAGTTAGAAATCTTGGTGCAATTATCCACTCTTTATGAGGTGGTTCAGGTTGATTCAGAATATCGGTAAAGGATAATATCCCCAATATTATAATTACTGTTAGGATTCCCAATAAATAATTTTTCATGATTGCGATCTTTAAGTTTACATTATTGCTGCTAACGGTTTTGTATTATGATTTGTGCGACTTAAAAATCGGAGATTTTTCCGCCAGAACAAATTTTTGTTGAATGTTTGTCGGTTTGTACTAAATCCGATTTGAGCATAAATTATATACGGTGTTGCCAGCTTTTATTTTAATATACTTTCTCAATTCTATCAGATTTATTTCCTATTCTATGATTAATTCTATCTCCAGTCACTGCATAGGAATAAACCATCTCTCTTTTTATTTCTCCATCAATTTTATATTCAAGAATAAAGTCGTTTTCAAATTTTATACCGATCCACTCAGTTTGTCTTTCTCCAACTCCAAGTTCTTTTATTATTTTAGTTTCTCCTCCTATTATTTTCAAATTTGTCAATTTTGTTCCAGTTTCATTAATGAACGTAATTCTCATTGTACTCATTAAAAACATTACAATATAAAAATACAAAATAACAATAGGAATATTTAAAAGCATTATTCCAGAAGTTAATATATATTTTTTTCTATTCTCTTTTTCGTTTATTAAGTTAATCAGAACTTTAACAAAAACTCCTAAATTGATTATTCCAGCGACTGCTATAAAAATCATTCCGTAGATTGTTATTGAAGTTGAATTAGTCAAATAAAATATAATTAACAAAATAGTTCCAATTAGGAACGAAATTAAAGCAGTAAAAAGTCCAATTTTATTTGTCATTTTTGTTGAAATCTAATTGCTGGCAACGTGTTATATCAGTACAAAACATACTGTTTATCATTAATAGTTTCCGGATAACCGTATGTTTTTGTTATTATTACCAACTTCAACTTTAAAGCACCAAATTTTAATACACAAGTAAAAACTGACTAATAAATTAGTATGCCTTTGAAAACGAAATATTCAACTTGATATTTAGCCATTTTTTATTGTTGTAATGATTTAAAGTTATGAAATTACCTGTGAAATCTTATGATAATTATCACACTACTTAAAAATAACCAATTAATTATGAGATGATTATAATAATCGCAACTATTCTAAATGATGTAAAACAAAAAAACACACATCGTTGAGAGGTGGGAAAAATTGCTATGAAAAAGATGTAGGAAAAATAACCTACAGATTAAATATAGTGAATTTATTTATTCAATTTAGAATTTAATTTTACCATTTGCTCACTCACTTTCTTTTGTACTACCTTCCCATAACTATCTTCTGTTATTGTAATACTACTATGTCCAAGAAGCTGTGATACAATTTCCATTGGAACATCATTATATAATAATACTGTAGATGCAAATGTTTTCCTGGCTGTATGTGTAGTCAATCTCTTTTCTATTCCAAGTATAGGTGCAATTTCCTTTAAATAGGAGTTATACCTTTGGTTGCTACAAATTTTAAATACAAACTCAGAATTTTCATCAGCATACTTATCAATCAACTCTAGTGCTTTTGGCAAAATTGGAACTGCTATGTTTTTTTGTGTTTTCTCTCTTACCATTTCAATCCAAAATTCACCATCAAATCCTTTAATAATATGTTTCTTTTGTAGTTTGCTAATTTCATTATATGCCAATCCTGTGTAGCAACTAAATACAAACCAATCTTTAACCTTTTGTAATCTTGGTTGGGTAAATTCAAATATCTCCAACTGTTTCAATTCATCTACAGATAAAAATACAATCTCCTTCTTAACACTTTTGGCTTTGTACATCATAAATGGGTCCCTCTCCAAATAGCCCTTTGATAAAGCAACTTTAATAGGTTTTCTAAACCTTTGAATAGATTTATTAATGGTAATTTGTTGCTGTTTCTTTTCAACTTTTAAGTAATATTCAAAATCAATTAAAAACTGTAATGTCAATTTTTTCAATGGGAAATCATTGGTTTTATACTTCCACTTTAGAAAGGATTTTAAATTGTTTTTCACATAGTAGAACTTATTCCAAGTTGCTTGTTTTATATCGATTCCTACAAGCTTTTTAAGCATGTTTAAGTGACTTTCGAATTGTTCAACTACATTGCGCTCTTTCATTGGTTTTTTGCCTTTATACAGCATGTGGATATCATCTACAGTAAAATTTCCTTCCTGAACTTGAAGCATTAAAAAAGCCTTATTAATTTTACTTTTAATAAGGCTTAGTTGCGTATTGATGTAGTTATTTTCATCATTTGGTGGTTTGGCTGTTTGGCGACCTCTATCCCAATATTCAGGGTTGATGAATAATCCTGTGGAGAACTGTTTTCTTTGTTTTTTGTAGGTGATTCTACAGTTAATAGGGCAATTCCCCATTTTATTGGTTTTGGTTTTATCTATATAAAATCTAATCTTGATTTTCATAATTTTAAAATTTAGTTGATTTATTAAAAGTGGGGAACCTTTTTAAAATAGTGGGGAACCTAATGGGGAACTTTTCACATCAAAAAAGTTGACAAGTTGACATTATAATATGTTTGGAAATATTGGATGTAATGAATGCAGACAATGCAATAAAATCAATTAGAATGGAGTGTTTGGTACTGTTTAAAACGAAAAAGCCAATCAATTTCTTGAATGGCTTTGTTTTGCTCCCCCTATTACTCGAAGTTGCAACTGGAATTCATTAATTCAAAACACAATTATAAGAAAATTAAGGAGTTAACTATTTATCATTCTATAAGATAACCAACTTCTCGTAAATTTACCTTTACTTGAATGTGTGATTTTTATAATAATCACTCTCGAAGTAATTGGTTAAACCAGTCTGCTTTTTGCTGATGATATACAGATCAAAGACATTCAAATATTGATTTAGAGTTACCGAAATTGCAATATAGCATCAACAATTTCATCAATTTGTGAGAAAAAAGTTTGGTCGCATTGAACAAGTTCAGCTTGAGATTCTCCAAAATCAAGCGAGTACTTCAATTCTTTACTGCTTTTAGTATCTTTAATTGTTACTACAGTATTAATGCCTTGTGGACTTGCATTATGAGTTTCATTTATTGTAACAGTAATTTGTCCTTCCAAAGGTTGTTTTAAATTTTCTCCGATACTTATTGCTAAATCCCGATGATTGTAATTGCATATATCTTTCATTGAAGCTTCAACTTGACGAACCTTATTTACTTCATCCGTTTGGTCAAAAATTTGAATTTCTTGTTGCTTTAATAAACCTTCAATTACGTAACCTGCATAACTTGTAGTATTTCCTTTTATTACAATACCTTGTGGTTCATCTTCTTCAGAACTAGTAAATGAGATTGTCCAACCAAAAGGTAATACCTTTTTAAAATAATCTGGACGGTCACCAATTAAAGTTTCTGTCTCAGTTTCTGAAACATACGTAAAAATAGCATCAGAATTTTTATAATAATAATATGACTCTACCTCAATTTTGGTTGTGCCTACTTCATAATTTCCGGTAAATATTTCTTCATTTTCAGCTATATTATCCATCCTATACAAATCTTTAAACATTTTATCCATTTTTTTTAATGGTACATTATGGATATAAAACTTACCTTTTCTTAACTCAGGATTATCTCCTTCTCCTATATATGAATAATTTATCCCTAATTTTAAGAGCATTTTTTTATCTTTTGAAATAGTTCCTGAAAAGTCAATTTTTTCTTTACCATCATAGTTTTCGTAATGTGCAGCTATCCTATTATTAGAAATTTTGGCTTTAATGGTATTAGTTTTTATCTGATAAGTTGTTGGGACATCAGTCTCTTTTGTAATTTTATCTGGTTGTGGTTTTCCTTTTAAAGTTTTTCTAGTATGAGTTGTTTGTATAAAAAAAGGAATAGTAACACTAGCTCTAAAAGATTGATTATGTGACTCACTTTCTTGACAGAGTGCTTTTGGTATATGAAAACTAAAAATGAAGAAAATTAAAATATAATTTATTCTTAACTTTTTATAGAGCATCCCAATTTTATTTATGAATAATAATGAATTTCTCATTCTGAATACCTTTTAGGATTTTCTTTAATTATTAAAACTCTTTCACTGGCAAATTTTTCAAGTGCAGCAATAATTTTTTGTGATTCTTTTTCAGCTGCACCTTCAATATATGTTTCTAGGTCATTATAATTAAGTGTATTAGCATAGATAATTTCACCAGTTTCTGTATAGATGACTCTTAAATTAAATGTAGTTTTCTCTTCGTTGCTTGTATATTTTGTGACTATATAAAAGCCAGCTAAAACTATTCTTCCTAGTTTATTGCTCATATTGGGGTCTGCTAATTCTGAAGACCCTAAATTAAGCTCTCCTAAAACTTTATCAAGATAGTTTCTATCAACTGTTCCAATATTTTTATCCCAAAGTTTATATTCAATTTCCTTATTGAAAATTGCACTTACATTTTCTCCATTTTCACGACCTCTTTCTATTGTTGCAGGTTTATGCTTAGTAAAAGCGGTTCCTATTGCTGGGTCTAGTGCACTTATGCGAATATAATCTTCCTCTATTACTTGTTTATCTGTAGAGTCAGTATTTTCTGTTTCTTGGTTTGTTTCAGGTATTTGACTTTTACGTATGGTTACGTTTTTATTAAAAACTCTTATTCCTGCTTCAATCGAGTTTTTTAAACTAGGAATAACATCATTACTAAGAGACAGTATATTAGCCCATTTATTTGTGTCTAAAGGGTTAATTGCCGAAATAATTGAAGAAATGTCTGAAGCCAAATTTAATTCTTTAAACAAAAAATGATCTTCTCCAACATATCTTGCTACTAAATCGAAATAAATTGATTCACATGCTGCTATTACTCCAACGATAACTAGTGGTGTTGCAGCTCCAACAGTTGCTGCTTCAGCGGCCAGTCCTGCAGCGACTCCTGCTCCACAGGCAACAGCCTTTGTAAGAGTGGATGAAGCCCCAATATACGTAGATAGATAATCTTCATTATTTAACATAATGATACTTGGACTTGATGGTCCATGATTGCGTTTTTCTTGCAGAACCTCAATCGAAGTTTGCTTAGTTATTGGCAATTCTATTTTATTATTGCCAATTGTGTTACCCTGTAAGTCGAGTACTGTAAGTTCAGCCATATTTCCTCCAATTGAAGAAATATTAACAATTATCTGATCTGTCACCATGCCTTTCGGAAACCCTTGTTCATCAAATAACATGGTAATTGCTTCCGAATCTTCTTTTTCTTTGAACACCATTGACTTAATTGTTTTATTATCATCCCATAAATCATAGCCTATCATAGCACCATTTTTATGGACAGCAAGTAAGTCCATTTCCTCTACATCTGTCTTTACAATAACTAGATCCTCATAAATTCCAGCTTTTTTAATATTTTTAGTTTCTTGATTAGTTTGTGTTTTGTTATTGGTACTTGCAATAGTTTTATTTTTTGTGAGCTCAGTAACTCTTTCTTTTATGGGGTTTAAAATTTTAGCTACTTGCTTCTTAGACATTGGTAAAGGGTTGTCTCCCCAACCTGATTTTGTGTAATATTGCCTTCCAAATATTGAAATGGTTAGTTTATCATCTTGATAGTTTAATTTAAATCGAAGCCTATTTTTAATCATTAAACTTTTGTAATTGTAATAGCTGGTTTCACCCGTACCTTGTTGAGTAGCAATTAAAGGACGAGGTAATTTTAATTCTTTAAAAGCACTAAAAACAGCTGGCCAAACTACTTCTTTTGAAATATTTTCAATTGTAAAGGACTTCTGGTCTTGCGCATTGATAATAGTTGTTAATAATAGCGTTGTGCATATTAAAAATAATTTTATGAATTTTTTCATGGTGCTGCTATTTTGTGAATTAAATTCAGAAATTTTATTTGTAAGCTAAATGAGAGCGCCTAAAAAAGTCTTGAAAATAATCATTCTAAGCTTGTTTCAGAATCCAATTATTCATAATAATCAATTACTACGAGAACCTGAAACAAGTTTAAGTTGATAAATACTTTATTCTTTAAACGCTTTCATTTTTAATTAATGCCAAATCCCATTTATTAATCCCCTTCTTTATAAGAATATGGAATTGGGACACTGTACATTTCCAGAATTTTCAAATTTCCTGAATCTGAATTGTGCTGAATCTTCATCCAGAGTTTAGGAACTGTATTCATTTCCCAGGTATTGTTTCTCATCATTTTCATTGTTACTTTCAAAGTTTCTCCTGGAAAAATAAGGGGAGCATCTCTGCCGGATATTCCCCAATCTGGAATTACTCTGTGACTAATATCATCTGATTGAATAGAAGGTAATAGGGGTCCCCATTGGGGCCTAACATATAATTTGTTGGCACTGTTGTTTGTTACCTCGAATACAAATTTTGGACTGTTTTCTATTTCATTTGTTACTGCAATAAGTTTCCATTCCACAGATTCAATTGTTTGCATTGGGTTAAAAGCTGGAATCAATTTTGATGTTTTTACAGCTTTTCGAATCAAGTCCGGATTACTGTTTATTTCATTTATTTTATCAGCAACAGCCTGAACATAAACTTTGTATTTTTTCTTTGATAGTTTACCTATAGCTTCATCCCAACCTTTATCTGTTTTATAGTTTCTGTCAGCTATTTTAAGTGTTAGTGTTGTTCCATCTTGTTTAAAATGTAAACGAGCTCTGTTGCTTATCATAAATGCTTTCCAAGAAATCCAATCTGATAATAACAACCCATCAGAATATTTAAATTCACCGACTGCAAAATTATTTTCTGTGAGTGCCATTTCTACTATTTGCCACGCATTATTTGGTGCTATATTTTCAATTTTTATTTCAGGATCATTCCCGAAAATTTGAGCGTTTATTGAACTGAAAGTCAGTAATAAAATTATATATATAGTGTTTTTCATCTCTTTAATTTTAAATTTTAATTAACCATTTTCCATCAATCTTTAGAAGATCTGCCTTTTTATTATCTGTATCCCCATTATTAAAAAGAACGGTGAAATTTACTTTTGCAGATTTTTCGTCTTCAGCTATTATTTCTTCTGTCATTTCAACATTTTTTATACCATCTTTCCCCTGCCATTGCTCAAATGCCATAGAACAGAGACCTTCCATCATTTTTGCTTCACCTTCTGTAAATTTTTCACCTTTTCCTGAAATATACATTTTTGCGGCTTTTTCAAATTCCTTGTTTTTCATAAAATCATACGCTTTTACAATGGCATCTCCAGGCGCTGAAGTTCCACTTGAACAAGAGTTTAAACTAAAAGCTACAGCCAATACTAAAAAGATTGCGTAAATTTTTAAATTTTTCATAATTACAGTTTTAAATTATTATTTATTTAGATTAAATTATTCTAGTAAAAAATGGGGTTTTAGTAAATTCTGAAGGGAAAATTATCATGTGTTTCCCAATTATATAGTTCAATTGTTTTGGCTTTACATTTAAAATAGCACCGTAATTATTAAATGCTTTTAAAACAAGTTCAGTGCAATACAATTTGGTGTTTGTTGT
>Ga0314774_1001737_pt1 | contig 13407 bp, 13 predicted proteins | sample MetaGCBIA2018_FD_204515 | JGI IMG/M metagenome (GOLD analysis project Ga0314774, IMG submission 204515) | Cryopeg brine microbial communities from Beaufort Sea near Barrow, Alaska, United States - CBIA 2018 | ecosystem: Environmental > Aquatic > Marine > Coastal | place: USA: Alaska | collected... | reverse complement strand
GCTGAAAACAACCGGGTCGCCAGGTGGGGGATGCCCGATGTGATGCAGCCCGAGCGGCTCTATCGCATTTTGCGCCAGGTCGGGTTGCCGGTGGGAGTGCCCGGCAGACAACTGTTGCCCGTGCGGGAGAACGGTACGCGGCTAGTGCGTGGACGCCTCGGTGACGATCTCCGTGCGGTCAGCCGACCACAGGGTGTGGAAGGTACCGGGCATGTCGACGCGGTGGTACGTGTGGGCACCGAAGAAGTCACGCTGCCCCTGCACGAGAGCGGCCGGCAAGCGCTCGCTCGCGAGCGAGTCGAAGTAGCTCAGCGCCGACGCGAAACCGGGAACCGGGATGCCCGACAGCGTCGCCGTCGACACCACGCGGCGCCAGGCCGACTCGCCGTCGGCAACGGCCTGGGCGAAGTACGGGTCGACGAGCAGCGACGGAATCGACGGGTCATTGGCGTACGCGTCGACGATGCGGTTCAGGAACTGGGCGCGAATGATGCAGCCGCCGCGCCAAATGGTGGCAATGGCGCCCTTGTCGATGTTCCAGTTGTACTTGGCTGCACCGGCGATGATCGCGTCGAAACCCTGCGCGTAGGCGACGATCTTGGAAGCGTAGAGCGCCTGGCGTACGTCTTCCTGGAAGGTGTGGCCGACCACGGCGATTTCGGGGCGGGCCGTGATGGTGGCCCGCACCGGTCCGCGCTGTTCCGGATGGCTCGAGACGGCGCGTGCGAAAACAGCTTCGGCGATGCCGCCGACGGGAACGCCGAGGTCCAGAGCGTTTTGCACGGTCCAGACGCCGGTTCCCTTGGAACCGGCCTCGTCCAGCACAACGTCGATGAACGGCTTGCCGGTCTTCGCGTCGACCTGACGCAGGATCTCTGCGGTGATTTCGATCAGGTAGCTGTTGAGCTCCCCGCCGTTCCAATCGGTGAACACGTCGGCGATGGCCTCGGGGGAGTGACCGCCGACCTTGCGCAGCAGATCGTAGGCCTCGGAGATGAGCTGCATGTCGGCGTACTCGATGCCGTTGTGGATCATCTTCACGAAGTGGCCGGCACCGTCGGTGCCGATGTGGGTGACACACGGAACACCGTCAACAACGGCGGCGATGGATTCGAGAATGGGGCCGAGGGTCTTGTAGGCCTCCACGGAACCGCCGGGCATGATGCTCGGGCCGTTGAGGGCTCCTTCTTCGCCACCGGAGATGCCGGCGCCGACAAAGTTGAGGCCCTTCGCGCTTTGCTCCTTCTCGCGACGGATGGTGTCGGTGAATTCGGCGTTGCCGCCGTCGACGATGATGTCGCCGGGCTCAAACAGCTCGGACAGCTGCGAGATGACGGCGTCGGTGCCGCGGCCGGCCTGCACCATGATGATGGCGGTACGCGGTTTGCTGAGCGAGGCGACAAAGTCGGCGATGTCCTCGGAGGCGACGAAGTTCGCCTCAGGATGCTCGGACGTGAGCAGGCGAGTGCGTTCGGGGGAGCGGTTGTAGACCGCGACGGTGTTTCCCGCGCGACCGGCGAGGTTGCGGGCCAGATTCGAGCCCATCACCGCCAGCCCGACGACACCGATATTTGCCTGTGCGGAACCGGATTCTGACACGTTTTTCTCCTTTGGGGCTGTTGTCTCCAGACCAAGATCAAGGTTAGTCGGTGGCCTGCGTGGCTCGCACCCCGCGTGGCAGACCGTTTCAGCGGGACGATGAGTACGAGTGCTATTGTTTTATATAATCAGATTTATTACGTGTAAGTCGCGCAAAGATCCGATGTAATGAAGCAACGGCCCATGTAGCGGAGCGTCAATGACTGATGAAATCCAAAACCGTGCAACCCGCACCTCTCCCACCGGAACACCGATCGTGGTGATGGGGGTGCAGGGCTGCGGCAAGTCGACGGTGGGGCGCGGCCTGGGCGATGCTCTGGGCTTGCGTTTCACCGACGGCGACGACCTGCACAGTGCGCAGGCCCGGACCCAAATGGCGGCGGGGCATCCGCTCTCCGATGCCGACCGCATCCCGTGGCTGACCCTGATTGCCGAAACGATTGCCGCGTGCCTCGAGAACGGCGAGCCCATCGTGGTGGCCTGCTCGGCGCTCAAGCGCCGTTACCGTGACCTGCTGCGCAGCATCGCGCCGAACCTCGTCTTCATCGAGCTGTTCGGTGACCAGGTGCTCGTTGCCGAGCGGCTGACCCATCGAAACCACGAGTACATGCCTGCCGCGTTGCTTGACTCGCAGTTCGCCGCTCTCGAGCCGCTCGGGGCCGACGAGGTCGGCGTACGGATCAACCTCACCAATACTCCCGACGAAATCGTCGACCTCGCTGTTGGATTCCTGCAATTGAACAACACCCCGAACTAAGAAGGAGACAGCCGACGCATGACCGATCTTGAAATGAACTGGGCGCTGTCGACACCCGCGCTGCTGGGCATCGCCGCCGGCGCGATCGCACTCTTGCTCGTCTTGATCATGAAGTTCAAGGTTCACGCCTTCCTCTCCCTGATCATCGTGAGCCTCCTGACCGCCGTGGCGACGGGCATCCCCACGTCCAGCCTCATGCCGACCTTGCTCAAGGGATTCGGCGGTACGCTCGCGAGCGTCGCCCTGCTCGTGGGCCTGGGCGCGATGCTCGGCCGGATGCTCGAAACGAGCGGTGGTGCGAAGGTGCTCACCGACGCCCTGATCAGGCGGTTCGGCGAGAAGCGGGCGCCGCTCGCCCTGGCGGTCGCTTCGCTGATGCTCGGATTCCCGATCTTCTTCGACGCGGGCCTCGTGGTGATGCTGCCCATTATCTTTGCGGTTGCCCGTCGCCTCGGCGGCTCGTTCCTCGGCTACGCGCTGCCCTCGGCCATCGCCTTCTCGGTGATGCACATCTTCGTCCCGCCGCACCCCGGGCCGGTCGCCGCCACCGGGCTGCTCGGCGCCGATGTCGGTCTCGTGCTCATCTTCGGACTAATTGTTGCCCTGCCCACCTGGTATTTCGTTGGGCACCTCTTCGGCCGGTACGCGGGACGCAAGTACGACATTCCCATCCCCTCGATCCTGAACGGCAGCACCGGAAACTTCGCCGAGTTCGAATCGACGCCCAAGGTCCGTACCGTCCTGACCCTGCTGTTGCTTCCGATTGGATTGATTTTCCTCAATACCGGTCTCAACATGGCCGCCAGTGCAGACCTGGTCTCCCTCGATAGCGGGTGGGTGGAGATCCTGCGCACCCTGGGCGAGACTCCGGTTGCGCTGCTCATCACCGTGCTGCTCGGAATGATTCTCCTCGGCTGGAAGAAGCGCAAGTCCGCCAATCTTGTGGAAGCGGTCGTCGACAGCGCGCTGGGCCCCGTGGCGTCCGTCATTCTCATCACGGGCGCCGGCGGCATGTTCGGTGGGGTGCTCCGGGAGAGCGGTATCGGCAACGCGATCGCAGAGTCCCTCGACGCCGTCGGGCTTCCCGTTATCGTCGCAGGCTTCGTCATTGCCGCCGTGGTGCGTATTGCACAGGGTTCGGCCACGGTCGCCCTGACGACATCCGCTGCCCTGTTGCAACCCGTCGTCATGGGCAACCCGAGTTTCAACCCGGTCGAGCTTGCCGCGATCGTCCTCGCCCTCGCCGCCGGTTCGGTGTTCGCCGGCCACGTCAATGACTCGGGCTTCTGGCTGGTCAGCCGGTTCTTCGGAATGGACACCAAGACCACGCTGAAGACCTGGACCGTCGGCCAGGCGCTCGTGGGCGTCATCGGCTTCATGATCGCGCTGGCGATCTACATCGTTGCGGGGCTGTTCTAGGCCCGGCCTACTCTGATTCGCCGTCTGCCCAGATCGAACTCATCTCGTCGAAGGCTCGTTCCATGATGCCGAGCATGGCGGTCTGGGCGGCGGCGGCGTCACCGCGCTGAATGGCGCTGGCGACATCGACGTGCATCTGCAGGGCGTCGTTGTGCGGATGCCGCGGCATGAGCCCGTAGTTCGTGCGGCCGGTCAGAACCTCGGCGACGAGTGAGTTGAGCTTGGCGAACATTTCATTGCCCGAGCTCGCGAGTACCAGACGGTGGAATTCGATATCCAGAATGAGGAACTCCGCCGGGTCGTCGGCCTGTCCGGCCGCCCAGAGCTTGCCGGCCAGTCCCATGAGCTCGCTCGCGTCGGCCAGTGGGGCTCTGGTAGCTGCCAGACGCGCCGCTTCCGGCTCGATCGCCGTGCGCAACTCGGTCAGGGAACGCAGCTGGTTGATCCGAGCCGGGGAGGCGAGGCGCCAGCGAATTACCTGGGGGTCGTAGAGATTCCAGTCAGATTCCGGCAGAATCTGCACGCCCACGCGGCGACGGGAGGCGACCATGCCCATCGCGGCGAGTACCCGAATCGCTTCGCGCACGACCGAGCGGGAGACACCGTAGCGCTCCTCCAGTTCCTCGATGCGAAAAACCGACTTGGTCGGCAGCTCGCCGGCGCAAATAGCCAGGCCCAGCAGGTCGAGGATCTGAGCGTGCAGGCCATGCAGGGCGGAGTTGTCGTCGAGCGCCCGGGGCAGGGCCTCCAGTGAGTCGGGCTCTGTCGCCCGCGCCACTGCGTTTACTTTATCCGTCATGCCACACATCATATCGTTTTGACAACAGGCTTGAATAAGTATGCTTTATTCTGTAATGTCTTCCATCGAGACAGATGTAAAGATGCATCGGTTGGGGATCTGTGTGACGATGCACGGGTTTGCGAATGGAGACACAGTGAAGCGTCATTCAGTTATTCGTGTTGCGGCCATCGCCGCAGCGACAATTATCGCGGCGGGAACGCTCAGCGCGTGCAGCACCGGTTCCGGTGACGAAGGAGCCTCCAAGACGCTCCGTGTCACCCTGGCCAACCACGTCTGGACCGACACGATCAAGAGCAAGCTGCCCGAGTTCGAAGCAGCCACGGGCCTCACCGTCGAACTCAGCCAGTACGGCGAAGACCAGCTCTCGGATCAGTACAACGTCAAACTCAACGCCGGCACGGACGAGATCGACGTCATGATGTATCGCCCGCTGCAGGAAGGCAAGCTGTTCGCCAAGAACGGCTACCTCGCCGACCTGAGCGATGATGTCGACTCAAGCGCTGACTGGAATTGGAGTGATTTCCAGTCGGGACCGGTGGGATCCACGACCTATGACGGCAACGTTGTCGGGGTCCCCATTATCACCGAGCAGGAAGTGCTCTACTACCGCAAGGATCTCCTCGCCGCCGCCGGACTCGAAGTCCCCACCACCATGGTCGAGCTCGAAGCCGCGGCCAAAGCGATCAAGGAACAGAACCCCGGCGTGGCCGGCTTCGTCGCCCGTACCGGCAAGTCCGCTGCCGTCACCCAGTTCTCCAGCTTTCTCTACAGCTTCGGCGGTGACTTCATCGACGAAAACGGTGACTCCGGCATCGCGAGCCCGGAAGCGAAGGAAGCCTATGCCTTCTACGGCAAGCTCATTCGTGAGTACGGCCCCGAAAATGTCAGCACGGACATGAGCTGGCCCGAGGCCATGGCCATCTTCACGCAGGGCCAGGCCGGTTTCTACACCGAGGCAGACAGCCTCTACAAGAACGCGACGGACCCCGAAACGTCCAAGGTGTCCGACACCGTCGGATTCGCGCCGATGCCGGCCGGTCCGGGCGGGTCTGTCGCCTACAACGTGCCGTCCTGGGCGCTCGGCATCAACGCCGAATCGACCAACTCGGACGCGGCCTGGAAGTTCATCGAGTGGGCAACGAGCCAGGACCTGACTCTGCAGGTGCAGCAGGACGGCGTTCCCGGAGCCCGCCAGTCAGTCTGGGAAGACCCGGCCGGTACCTCGACCTACCCGGCCGATCTGGCCGCGACGATCGCCACGAGCACGAAGAACGGTGTCGGTCACGACCGCCCGCTGGTGATCAAGGTGCCCGAGGCTCGCGAAATCGTCGGAGACCCGATCGTCATCGCCATCACCGGCGGCGATTCCGATGCGGCAGCTGATTCCGCGAGCGATTCCTTCCAGGGCATCCTCGACGACGAATAGCCGCCACCGCGCACGAGGGGCGGACGATTGACTTCTGTCGTCCGCCCCGCCCACCCCTCTGTCCTGAATGCGCAACACCAAGTGTGAGGTGAACGATGACCACAATGGTCGCCACCAAGCCCTCGATGTGGATCAATTTTTCCACCTGGGCAAACCGATATCGCAAGTGGCTTTTTGCCGCCCCGGCGATGATTTTCGTGGGACTGCTGATCGCGGTCCCGCTGGGCTGGACCTTGTACCTCAGTGTGACCGACTCCGAGGGATCGGTTCGCGCTGCGTCCAACCTCGTCGGGCTCAGCAACTATTTTGAGGTTCTCACCGACACGGAGCGCTTCTGGCCGGCCGTGATGCGCACGTTCGTGTTCACCGGCGGAGCGCTCGCGGTCGAACTGATCCTGGGCATGTGCATCGCGCTACTGCTCTGGCGCCCTTTCCGGGGCGAAAAATGGGTGCGCGTGGCCATTCTGCTGCCGCTGGTCGCTACACCGGTCGCCGTGGGAATGATGTGGCGCCTCATTTTCGACCCGAACATCGGTTTCGCCAATCAGGTGTTGAGTTGGGTCGGTATTCCGGCCCAGCCCTGGCTCTCCGGCCAGTACACGGCACTGCCCACCCTCATGTTCGTGGACATCTGGCAGTGGACGCCCATGGTGGTGCTTATGCTGCTCGCCGGCCTCACCTCGCTTTCGGATGAACCCGATGAAGCGGCGCGCATCGACGGCGCCAACTCCTGGCAGCGGTTCTGGTTCGTCACGCTCCCGTTGATGCGCGCCACCGTTATCGTGACGATTGTGCTGCGCGGCATCGACGCGCTGAAGACCTTCGACATCCTGTATGCAACTAAGGGTAAGGGCGGTGGCTCGTTCCACGAGGTCGAGACGCTCAACATCTACGCCTTCGGACTGAGCTTCGACTACAACGACTACGGGATCGCGTCCACCGTGCTGATCCTGTTCTTCCTGCTCATCATCGCGATCATGTGGGTTCTCACCTACCGCAGAAAGGCGAACCGGTCATGACCACGACGCTGTCAGCCCGTCCGGCCATCGAGACACCGCGCCCGGTCGCGATCGCACCGCGGCGTCGCAAACCGCGAGCATACAAGGTGTTTCGGGTCGTCGCCCTGACCCTCACCGTGCTGCTGTTCATCGCCCCATTGGTGTGGATGTTCATCGCGTCGCTGAAAACCAACGTCGATATCTACGATGCGAGCAAGACCCTGTTTTTCACGCCGACCCTCGACAACTACGACAATGTGCTCAGCCGCAACAACTATTTCGGATTCATCTTCAATAGTTTCTGGGTCGCGCTGCTGTCCACCCTGTTCTCCCTGCTCATCGGGGTGCCCGCCGCCTACGCGATGAGTCGTTTTGCCATGCATCGCTCCGCGCTCGTCGTGCTCATGGCGCGCATCATTCCCGGCGTCAGCCTGCTCGTGCCGTGGTACTTCATCTTCGCCAACATGCGTATGGTCGGTGGTTTCGGCGTGCTCATCTTGTCGCACATGTTCGTCGCCCTGCCGCTCATTGTGTACATCATGATCAGCTACTTCGATTCGACGCCGCTCGAGCTGGAGGAGCAGGCGCAGGTCGACGGACTCACCCATATCGGGGCGTTCCTGCGCATCACCCTGCCGCTGTCGGTTCCGGGACTGGCGACCGCCGGTATCCTCTCCTTCATCTTTTCGTGGAACAACTTCATGTTCGCCCTCGTGCTTTCCGGAGCCAATACCAAGACACTTCCGGTTGCGATCTTCAACTTCGTCTCTTATGCCAGCATCGACTGGGGCAGCCTCATGGCGGCAGCCGTCGTCGTCACCGTGCCCATCATGGTGATCGCCCTCTTCACGCAGAAGTACATCGTGTCCGGCCTCACCGCCGGGGCGACCAAGGGATAAGCGTGAGCCTCCCACCGATCATCGTGATGGGCGTGCAGGGCTCGGGCAAGTCGACCATCGGCGACCTCCTCGCCGAGCGACTCGGCGCCCGGTTTGTCGACGGCGACGCCCTGCACCCGGCCGCGAACAAAGCCGTCATGGCAGCCGGGCAGGCGCTGCAAGACGAACAACGGCTGCCCTGGTTGCACGAAATCGGGCGGCGCTTGGACGAGGGGCGACCGGGCGGCATCGTCATCGCCTGCTCAGCGCTCAAGCTCAGCTATCGCGACCTGCTGCGCAGCCATGCCGCCGATTTGTTCATCGTCGACCCCGAAGGCCCGGTCGACGTGATCGCGGCCCGGCTCCGCGCCCGTACCCACGAATTCATGCCTCCAGCGCTGCTGCAATCGCAGTTCGACACGCTTGAGGTGCGCACAGACGATGAACGCGGCGTGACCGTGGACATCCTCGATGCGCCCGGCACCATCGTCGAACGGATTATCGCGGCTCTTGCCGCCGAAACAGAAGATGAGGTCGACCGTGTCACACATCGAACGAGTTGAAACCTTTCTCGTCGCACCCCGTTGGTTGTTCGTGCGACTCGAGACCGGCGACGGTGTCGTCGGGTGGGGCGAAGCCAGCCTCGAAGGGCACACGGACGCCGTGCGTGCCGTGGTCGACCAGTTCGCGGAATATCTCATCGGCGCCGACCCCGACCGCATCGAAGATCACTGGCAGGTGCTCACCAAGAGCGGCTTTTACCGTGGTGGCCCGGTGTTCGGCAGCGCCGTGTCCGGAATCGACCAGGCCCTGTGGGATATCAAGGGCAAGTCCCTCGGCGTTCCCGTGTACCAGCTCCTCGGTGGCGCGGTGCGTGATCGCATCCGTATGTATGGCTGGGTGGGCGGCGACGATCCGAGCGGTATCAGCGATGCAATCGCCGCACAGCTGGCGGTGGGACTGACCGCCGTCAAGATGAACGCTTCCGGCATCATGAGTCGCGTCGGAACCGTCGCCGAAATCGATGGTGTGCTCGAGCGGGTCGCCGCCGCGCGCACCGCGCTCGGCCCCGACCGTGATGTTGCCGTGGACTTTCACGGCCGGTTCACCCTCGCCAATGCCCGCCGGATCGCCCCGCTGCTCGAACCGTTGCGCCCGTTCTTCATTGAAGAGCCCGTTGTGCCGGAGAACTCGCATCTGATCGGTCAGCTCACTCAGGCCACGTCCATTCCCATCGCTACCGGGGAACGGCTCTACACGCGGCAGGACTTTCTGCCCGTGTTCACGGCCGGCATCGCCGTGGCGCAACCCGACCTCTCGCACGCCGGCGGCATCTCCGAGGTGCGCCGCATTGCGGCAATGGCCGAGGTATACGACGTGCAACTGGCACCGCACTGCCCACTCGGCCCGATCGCGCTCGCCGCCTGCCTGCAGGTGGGCTTCGCCACACCCAACTACCTTATTCAGGAGCAGAGCATCGGTATTCACTACAACCAGGGCGCCGAAGTGCTCGATTATGTGCTCAACAAGGAGCCCCTCAAATTCGTCGACGGCAACATTGAACTGTTGACGGCCCCCGGCCTGGGCATTGAGATTGACGAGGTCGCCGTGCGGGCTGCCGATTCGCGAGGACATGCCTGGCGGTCACCGATCTGGCGGCACGCCGACGGCGCACTGGCCGAGTGGTGATGGGCATGACGACGCCGACACGGCTCGACCCCGCCGCGTTCCTTGCCCGGCTAAAGCAAGAACGACTGCTCGCCATCGTTCGGGGCGACAACCCGGAGGCCGCCCTGGCTGCGTCGCTTACTCTTTTCGCGAGCGGAATCCGCTTTCTCGAAGTCTCTTTGGTGACGACGGATGCCCTCGCCGTCATCGCCGAACTGGCCAGGCTCGCGCCCAGCGACTGTCTGGTCGGCGCGGGAACGGTGCTCACCAGCGACGACGTGCACCGCTCGGCCGAGGCCGGCGCGACCTTCATGGTGACGCCGGCGGTGACCGAGGCCATCGCCGAATCGGCCAGACTCGGTCTCCCCGTGTGTGCCGGAGCGCTGACTCCGACCGAGGTGGTCGCGGCCCGACGTGCGGGAGCCACTGTGGTCAAACTGTTTCCCGGATCGTTCGGCGGCCCGGCCTACCTGAAGGCACTGCGTGACCCGCTGCCCGACGTGCCGTTCGTGCCCGTCGGCGGCATCGACGCTGGGCGCGCCGAAGAATACTTCGCGGCCGGCGCCCTGGCCGTAGGGCTGGGCAGCCCTCTGGTCGGGGATGCCGCCCGAGGCGGCGATCTCGATGAACTTCGGGAGCGCACACGCACGTTCCTGGCCGTTCGCGACACGGTCACCGAGAGCTCGGCACGCGCATGAGGGGCCCCGACGTCGTCACGCTCGGTGAAACCATGGTCAGCCTGCGCACCGGAACACCGCTGCGGCTCGGCGGAACACTGCAGATGACCATGGCCGGCGCAGAATCCAACGTCGCCATCGGTCTGGCTCGGCTCGGGCATACCGTGCGCTGGGGTGGTCGTGTCGGTCAGGACGAACTGGGCCAGTATCTGCTGCGAACACTGCGCGCCGAGTCGGTTCTCGTCGATACTGTCGCGGTCGACCCCGACCGGGCGACCGGTCTGATGATGGCCGAGCGACGCATCAACGACCTGTCTCGCGTGAGCTACTATCGCAGTGATTCCGCCGGTTCAGCGCTCGGCCCAGCGGATGCCGTGGCCTGCCTGACCGCTCCGCCGCGGCTGCTGCACATCACCGGTGTCACCCCGGCGCTCTCCGGCTCGGCCGCGGCAGCCGTCGTCGAGGCGGTACGACTCGCTCGCCTGGGCGGAGCCCTCGTGAGCTTTGATGTGAATTATCGCTCCAAGTTATGGGCCACCGACGCCGCGAGAGCAACACTGTCGGCCCTGGCTCGAAGCGCCGACATCGTCATCGCCTCCGATGACGAACTCGCGCTCATCGTGGACGAGGCCGGCCTGCCCGACAGCTCGGCGGCGGCCGCGCTGTCGGGGTTCGGAGTGCGAACGCTCGTCATTAAACGTGGCGCCGACGGCGCGAGCGCGTACACCGACGGACACGTCGTGCATGCGCCCGCCGTCCCCGTGACCGTATGCGACACCATCGGTGCCGGCGACGCCTTCTCCGCCGGGTATCTCTCGGGCGTGCTCGACGGTCTTGAGCCGGTCGAGGCTCTCGCCCGCGGCACCGTCACCGGGGCCTTCGCGGTCGCCGCAGTCGGCGACTGGGAGGGCGCGCCGACCCGCGCCGAACTCGACCTGCTCGCAGCACCCGCCGGGGTCACGCTGCGCTAGAGCCGCCTCGAATTCTCACTACGTGCACAAAAAAGGAGAACCATGAAAATCGTCCAAGCAGAAGTCATCGTCACGAGCCCCGATCGCAATTTTGTCACCCTGCGCCTCACCACCGACGACGGGCTTGTCGGGCTCGGCGACGCCACCCTGAACGGCCGGGAACTGGCCGTCGTCGCCTATTTGCAGGAACACGTGGTGCCCCTGTTGCTCGGTGCTGACGCGCATCGGATCGAAGACACCTGGCAGTTCTTGTACCGCAGCGCGTACTGGCGGCGCGGCCCGGTCACCATGGCCGCGATTGCCGCCGTCGACGTGGCACTGTGGGATCTCAAGGCGCAGTCCGCCGGCCTGCCGCTCTATCAGTTGCTCGGCGGTGCCAGCCGCGACAAGATCCTGGCCTACGGGCACGCTTCCGGACGCGACCTGCCCGAATTGTTCGATTCCATTCGTAAACACCAGGCGCTGGGCTACCGGGCCATTCGAGTGCAGACGGCCGTCCCCGGACTCAAGGCCGTCTACGGCGTCGCCGCTCAAACCCAGACCAGCGGCAAACGGTACGACTACGAGCCGGCGCAGCGCGCCGACCGACCGACCGAGGAAGATTGGGACACCCGCGCCTACCTGCGGCACCTGCCGACAGTGTTCGAGGGCGTGCGTGCCGAGTTCGGCGCTGAACTGCCCTTGCTGCACGACGGGCACCACCGGATGACCCCGATCCAGGCGGCCAAACTGGGCAAGTCCCTCGAACCCTACGACCTGTTCTGGCTCGAAGACTGCACCCCGGCCGAGAATCAGGACGCCCTGCGTCTGGTGCGCTCCCACACCACGACGCCACTTGCCATCGGTGAGGTGTTCAACACGGTCTGGGACTACCAGACGCTCATCAAGGACCAGCTGATCGACTATGTTCGCTCAGCGGTCACCCACACCGGGGGGATCTCCCCGATGAAGAAGATCCTGGACTACGCCGCTCAGTACCAGATCAAGTCGGGGATCCATGGGCCGACCGATATCTCCCCGGTCGGTATGGCGGCCGCCCTCCACCTTGACCTCGCCATTCACAACTTCGGGATCCAGGAGTATATGCAGCATGGAGACGCCACCAACAGCGTTTTCGAGCAGTCGTTCAGCTTCGCGGACGGTTACCTGCACCCCGGCACCAAGCCGGGGCTGGGAGTCACACTCGACGCTGATGAGGCAGGCAAATACCCGTACCAAACGGCGTATCTGCCATTCAACAGGCTCGCCGACGGCACCGTGCACGACTGGTGACCCACGACGCTCGACACGCCCGGCCTGCAGGAGCCGCTCGAACTGTGTAAGCTTGGAGATGAACTTCGGCGAGGGATGATGCCGGGCCAGAAATATGGTCCAGCCGCATCCGTTATCGACGCGGCGGATGAGACCTTGGGCTTTTCCTCACGCTGACATGCGTTCGAGTTGAATCAGTACCCCACGTACGCGGGTTTCGGCCCGCGAACCACGATCTGGGCCCCTGCGCCCCGCAAGGAGAAACACCATGGCTAAAGAAGTAAACTCCGTCACCGCCGACCTGCGCGAAAGCTTCGGCAAGGGCGCGGCCCGCAAGCTGCGCGTGCTGGGCATGATCCCGGCCGTCATCTACGGCCACGGCACCGAGCCGGTGCACGTGTCGCTGCCCGCGCACCGCATCGGCCTGCTGCTGCGTCGCACCAACATGATCCTTGAACTGGACATCACCGGCGAGAAGCAGCTCGTGCTGGTCAAGGACGTGCAGAAGGACCCGGTGAAGGCGATCATCGAGCACATCGACCTCATCGTCGTGCGCAAGGGTGAAAAGGTTCAGGTTGAGGTTCCCGTGCACATGAGCGGTGAAACGTTCGCCAGCACCATGGCCGCGTTCGAGATCAAGTCGCTCCTGCTCGAGGTCGAAGCAACCGACATTCCCGAAAACGTTGTCGTGTCGGTCGAGGGTCTCGAAGACGGCGCGCAGCTGCACGCCAAGGATGTTCCCCTTCCGGCCGGAGCGGTGCTCATCACCGACCCCGACGCCCTCGTCGTCTACGTGCACACGCCGCGTGGCGAGTCCGAAGACGAGACCGAGGTTGTCACTGCCGGCACCCCCGCGTAGTAGGCCCTCATCAACTGGTTCCCCTTGGGTCTTCTGACACCACGTCTTTTCACCTCACGACGGAGGATTCCCCTGGACACGAACCAGTGGCTCGTAGTCGGG
>Ga0314774_1001736_pt1 | contig 13415 bp, 13 predicted proteins | sample MetaGCBIA2018_FD_204515 | JGI IMG/M metagenome (GOLD analysis project Ga0314774, IMG submission 204515) | Cryopeg brine microbial communities from Beaufort Sea near Barrow, Alaska, United States - CBIA 2018 | ecosystem: Environmental > Aquatic > Marine > Coastal | place: USA: Alaska | collected... | reverse complement strand
AATTAAGCGAATTAGATTTTTAATAGAAAGTTTCCATTTAAATAAAAGTAGAACCAAATTAACAATCGTTTAGCTTCAATTAAAACCATAGATTTTAAAACTACCCACACAAAATCATATAGAACCATAAATTGTTTCAAATCCGCCCCATTCGCGTTAACAATTAACCATTAATTAACCCTTATTTTTAAAATTCATAACCACAACTTTTACAAAAATGAGCTGATTTCTCATGGCCTACTTCTCCGCAATTCTGACATTCAAATGGTTTGATTTCATTTGATTTTAATGAAGTAAATTCAGATGATACAATTCCTGTGGGGACGGCAATAATTGCATATCCAAAAAGCATTATGAAAGATGCCAAAGCTTGCCCGAGCGGTGTGACGGGTGCTATGTCTCCATAACCAACCGTTGTTATTGTGATAATTGCCCAATAAACACTTCGGGGAATACTTGTGAAACCAGCTTCTTTGGGTTCAATCACATACATTAAACCACCTAGAATAATTACAATTGTTAACATTGAAATTAAGAAGACAGCGATTTTGTGACGACTGTTTTTTAAGGCATCACCCAAAACATCGGCGCCTATCATGTATCTGCTGAGTCTCAATATTCTGAAAATTCTTAAGAAACGAATTGACCGTACAATCATTAATGAAGCTGCTCCGTCGATGAAGAGGCTTAAATAAGATGGAAGGAGTGAGAACAAATCGACCAGTCCCATGAAAGAAAATATGTAAGAAAACGGTTTTCTAAGACTGACAATTCTTAAAATATATTCAATGGTAAATAAACCTGTTACAATCCATTCAATTGTAAGAAAAGCGAAATTATATTTTAGATTTAAGTAAGAAACGCTTTCCAGCATTATTACTACAACAGAAAGTAAAATGATAATCAATAATAGGATATCGAAAACCTTACCTGGTCGCGTATACGTTCCGTAAATTACTTCCTGTATTTTTAATTGCCACGGTCTTAGTTTGAATTCCTTCTCTCGAAATGATAAAGATTTATCGATTTGTTTTTTCATATTTTACCAACTGATGATATAAAAGTACTTAAATTTAAGATAAGTTCATATCCAATAACTGTGGAATGAATCGATGTTGTTGCATCAGTTGAGATATTAACTTAGAATTGGACTCAAAACATCAATATTATCGTCTAATTGGCATTATCTTATAACCAAAGTTCTAAATCACTTCTTATTCTTCAATAATTTGTATTTTTGAACAATGGATATACAAGAGTTAATTCAACGCAGATTTACGGGGGAACTCAACAATGAAGCTGAATATATTGAGCTTTTGGTACAAGTTTTTGCTGTTCTTATTTTAGGGCTTTTGCTCTGGAGAATAATGGTTGTTTTTCATCGAAAGAAAAAAGCCAAACGTAAGCCAAGTGCATATTTTGATAATACTTTCTCTAAAAGTTGGAGAAAATAAATATCACATTAAACCAAAGTAAGCGGATGTTGTTACATTCACTAGAAATAGTAAACGGTATATCCATCAAGATCATTTAAGAGGAAGAAAAATCATGGAAGAAAAGAAAGTTGCAGTTGTAGGAGCAGGATTAGTAGGAAGTTTATTGGCTGTTCTATTGGCAAAAAAAGGAATGCAAGTAGATGTTTTTGAACGTCGACCAGATTTGAGAAAAGCAAAAGCTATTGGCGGAAGATCTATCAATTTAGCACTTTCTAACCGTGGATTTAAAGCACTTTCACTAGCTGGATTCGATCAAGAAATTAGAGATATTTCAATTCCAATGTATGGTCGTAAAATGCACGATTTAAAAGGAAATCTTACATATCAAGCTTACGGAAAGGACAATGAAGCAATTTATTCAGTTTCAAGAGGACAATTGAATCAAAAGTTAATGAATTTAGCGGATGATTTTGAAAACGTTAAGTATCGCTTTGATCACGCTTGTGAAGATATTGATTTAACGAGTAACAAAATCACTTTTGCCAATGGTGAGTCCAAAGAAAAAAACCATTATTCATATGATCAAATCTTTGGTACGGACGGGGCTTTTTCTTCAGTGCGAGGAGTTTTGCAAAAGACGCCAATGTTCAATTATTCACAAGATTATTTACCACATGGCTATAAAGAATTAAATTTTCCTGCAAATCCTGATGGAACGCATTGCATGGACAAAAACTGCTTGCACATTTGGCCGCGAGGAGAATTCATGATGATTGCCCTTCCAAATTTAGATGGTAGTTTCACAGTGACTTTGTTTTTCCCTATGAAAGGAGAAGTTTCTTTTGAAAGTATAGATACAGAGGAAAAAGTAGTTGATTTCTTCAATAGTACTTTTGCAGATGCAGTTCCTCACATGCCAACTTTGGTTGAAGATTATTTCTCAAATCCAACATCGACCTTAGTCACAATTCGATGTAGTCCTTGGAATTATGAAGACAAAGTAATGTTGTTAGGAGACGCATCTCATGCAATAGTTCCATTTTATGGACAAGGAATGAACTCTGGTCTTGAAGACTGTTCTGTATTCTTTGAAATGTATGATGAACACAAAGATGATGTTAATGCATTGTTTGAAGCTTTCAGCAAACAACGTGTACCAGATGGAAATGCAATTGCAGATTTAGCATTGTATAACTATATTGAAATGCGTGATTTGGCTGGCGATAAAGACTTTTTATTGAGAAAGAAAATTGAACGTAAATTCAGTGACATGTACCCAGATAACTGGATGCCATTATATTCACAAGTAACTTTTAGTCATATTCGTTATTCTGAAGCATTAGCAGCAGGAAATAGACAAAGAAAAATTATGGATGAGGTCATGGAAATGAATAATATCCATGAGAATTGGGATGATCAAAAAGTAATTGACAAAATTTTATCTTTAATTAAATGAAAAATTTAGTGTTTCTAATTTATATTGGTTTTTTCTTTAGTTCGGGACTTAATGCACAATATAAGCCGAAAAAGAAAAAAAATCAATTTTATGGTAATCAAAGGTTGCAGCAACCACTTTTTAGATGGGTAACTGGCGATTATGCGAAACATGGAATTCAATTTTCTTTTGGACCAACCTATACTTTTACAAATACCAAAGCTGAAGAAGGGGAGTTTACAATAAAATCAGACAATCTTGGAGCAGATTCACTTATTCGATATTCACAAGAAGCGAAAAGTCGAATTGGAATTTTTGTTGAATTAGGAATGGTTCACATCACCCGAAAACCAAGAAAGATTATTCATTATTATGATTGGGGAATAGGCTTTAAATTATATGGTGGAAGAGAAATTACAGAATCAAAATTTTATGACAACAGAGACACACTAATTGGTGAACTAGATGGCGAAGGTAAGTTCTATAATGGATATTTATACGGAAGATTTAGTGCGCACAATGTATTTCAAATCAATCCTAATTTCTTCCTAGACAATGCACTTGGATTTAATGTGGATTACGCCCTAATGAATGGCAATATGGTCTACGATGGTTTTCGTGTTCCAACGGAAGAAAAATTTCAAGGAGATTTAATAGGTCAATTGCACTATTCTCTTGGTTTGGGAATAAAGCCTAGAGCAGACAAAGGATTTTTCTTTGTCCCCAGTATTGAAATACCTTTTCTGGGAGTTCAGGAATGGAATGGAGGTTCGCCAGCAATTCACTGGTTTTCTAGCAAATATTATCCTGCAATGTTAAGGCTGAAGTTTGTTTGGTTATTCAATAGAGATCCAGACAGATGTCCTCCTGTAGATGTTAATATTATTGACAAACGCTATATGGAAGAACAGAAGAACAAGTAGGTTTTAAACTGACTCTAACGCTTATTTTTAAAGAAAACTTTCATTAGTTCACTGCATTCGTCTGCTAAAATTCCTCCCACAATTTCTGTTGTAGGATGGAGAATATTATCATAACGCAATGCGCCACGTCTTTCGTCTTTGGCACCGTAAACCACTTTGCTAATTTGCGACCAATTTAATGCTCCAGCACACATTACACAAGGCTCCAGTGTAACATAAAGAGTACATTTCTTTAAGTATTTCCCTCCTAAATATTCTGCCGCTGATGTTATACTTTGCATTTCCGCATGAGCCGTTACATCGTTGAGTTGCTCTGTTAAATTATGACCTTTAGCAATAATCTGATTATTTGCGACAATTATCGCTCCAACAGGAACTTCATCTAAATCAAATGCACGTTTAGCTTCGTCCAAAGCTTTTCGCATAAAATAAGTATCATCGAAGGGAGTAATCATGTCTAGTTCTTAGTTTTTGGATAAAAATATTGTCCTCAAAAGTAAATTTTATATGTGGATTAACAAACCAAGAAGACTACCAAAACATTCCTGAGAAAATCTTTGTTCAATAACCCAATAATTTCATTATTTCTAAATGCGTAATTGTTAATTCTCTAGTTCGTAATTGATTATTTCATCACTTTCTACATCAATCTGGTCTATTTTCTCTTCGTTTTCGGTGTTTTCTTTTGTGCCTTCACTATAATAAATCAAATACATGAGCACTGATATAACGACTGAATAAATTAGAAAACGAACAATCATTTTCCTATTTATAGAAAAGTTTTGATGCTTTTTAAAGTCGAATTCAGTAGTTTTCATCACTTTTATGGTAATTTTTAGTAACCTTACGTCAAAAATAACGTATTTCTTTATTATACACTACAAAGCTATAATTATGAGTTTAAAAAACTGTCCTAGTTGTCAGGAAGAATTTGAAGGAAGAAGGAACAAGAAATTTTGTTCAGTCGCTTGTAAAAATCAATTTCACAACGAAGAATACCGTAACGCTAACCACACAGTTATTAATTTGAATAAAACGCTTCAAAAGAACCGCGTAATTTTAAAAGACCTTTTTAAAGTCTACAGAAGTTCAGCGATTCCACTAACCATTCTTGAAGCGCATGGTTTTAATTCACGTTTTCACACCCATTTATTTAATGCTCCTTCAGGAGATAGATATACAATGGTTTATGAAGTTGGATATAAGACGTCTTTTGACAATCAAATTCATATCGTAGAAATGGAAGATGTTGAGTAAAATAAGGTAGTTAACTCGATTCAATTTCTTATTTTAGCGACTTGACATCTAACTTAAAATCAAATATGGATTCTAATAAGAAATACATTTTAGTTACTGGCGGAGCTGGTTATATTGGTTCACATACCGTTGTTGCATTAGTTGAAAAAGGATATACCCCTATCATTATCGACGATTTTAGAAATTCCAATAGAGATGTGATTTACCGTCTGGAAAAAATTACAAAAGAAGAAATCATTTTCTTTGATGCCGCATGTCAGGATGCTATGCGACTCAAAGGGATTTTTAGTCAGTTTCCAGTGTATGGAATTATTCATTTTGCTGCTGATAAAGCGGTGGGGGAATCGATGGAAGAACCATTAAAATACTTCAATAATAATTTCGGAAGTTTAATCAGTATGCTTGAATTAGCGAAAGAGTTTGAAATAAAACGATTCGTATTTTCTTCTAGCTGCACAGTTTATGGAGAACCAGAAAATATTCCTGTAAATGAGCAAAGTCCTGTTTCTTATAGCTCTCCTTATGGATTTACAAAGAAGGTTTGTGAAGAAATGATTCAACAATTTGTTGCAAGTTGTCCTTTTGTAAGATCAACTTTATTGCGTTATTTTAATCCGGTTGGAGCTCATGAAAGCGGAATTATTGGTGAAGAACCAGATGGGAAACCAAATAATTTACTGCCTTTTATCACGCAAACAGCAGCTGGCGTAAGGAAAGAATTAACTGTTTTTGGAGATGATTATGATACACCAGATGGAACGTGTATTCGTGATTATATTCATGTAGTTGATTTGGCGGAGGCACACGTTGCAGCTTTAGAAAACACAGACAATAGTGACGTTAATCCAATGGTTTATAATGTTGGAACAGGAACAGGAACTAGTGTTCTTGAAATGATTCAAACATTTGAAAGCATTACAGGAATAAAATTGCCATATACAATCGGACCGCGCAGAGATGGAGACATCAAGGAGATTTTTGCCAATACTGATAAAGTCAATAAGGAGTTGAACTGGAAGTCTAAAAAGAATATCACAGATGCTATTTCCTCCGCTTGGACTTTTGAAAAATACATCCGAGAATTAAGAAAAAATGAATGATAAGATTTAGTTTAATACTTGTACTTTTTATATACTCTTCTTCACTTTCTGCTCAATATGAGGCGGAAAATGAAGGGTTGTATTCTAGATTTCGTCCTGGAATTGGATGGTTTTATAGTGGATTAAAACCTTTTGAAGAAGAGAAACTCCATAAATACGATCGCCTAATATTGGATGTCGTTTATAATGATTGGTATGGTGACAAAGATTATTTTGCAAGTCCACCAACTTCAATTGGCTTCAATGCTGCCTTAATGTTTGATGTCGTTTTGACCAAAGGAAACACGATGAGCTTTGGTTGGGGAGTTGGCTATAGTCATTACGGTAATAAAAGTAACTTACAATTTTCTAGAGATTTAGTGAATAAAACCACTTTAATTTCTGATTTCCCAGTGGGTTTAGAACCAAAAAGTTCAAAGTTTGGAGCCAACTATATCGAAATCCCTTTAGAATTAAGATTTAGAACCAAAGGACACAGTCATTTCAAGTTTATGATCGGAGGTAAAATCGGTTATCAATTAAACGCATACTCTAAAGAAACCTACCGTGTTGATGGAAAAAACTACTCCACAAAACAATACAATTTCGCTGACTCCAATCCATTGAGATACGGTGCAACTGTGAGAATTGGAATTCGTAATTGGGCAATTTATGGTGCATATTATTTCTCACCATTGTTTACTGATAGTGGAAGTGCTGATTTAACTCCTATTTCTATGGGGGTTAGTATTTCTTTATTTTAGAGGGTTTTAGGCTGTAAGCAGTAGGCTATGTGCGGGAATTGTTTGCATAAAGATTGATATTTATTCTTCTCAAATTAGTCGTTTTTAACCGTTAATAAAAATCAGATGATATTCTGTTCTTATTTTTCTGAAATCAGCGGTTCATGAATAGCCGGTTTAACGGTTAATGAAAATTCGTCACTATCGGTTATAATTTTTAGCGGTTTTCGAGTGATATTATTCTCTGTATCTCTGTAGTATCAAAGAACTATCGCTAGTCGTTTTTAACCGTTAGCAAAAGTTAGAGAATAGCAGTTTGTGATTTGTTAGAGATTTTAGTGATTCAATTCTTCTTTGTCTATTCTTAATCTCAACGAAATCAACTGTTCATGAATATCCGTTTTTAGCAGTTAATAAAAATTCACCACTATCGGTTATAATTTTTAGCGGTTTTCTAGTGATATCATCCTCTGTATCTCTGTGGAATTAAGGTTTTAACGCTAGTCGTTTTTAACCGTTAGTGAAAGCGTGAGAATAACCATTTCTTTTTTATCAGAAATCCCCATCATTCAAGGGTTTTTTATCTCTTGTTCAACTCAATGAAATCAATGGTTCACGCATAGCCGTTTACAACGGTTAATGAAAATCCACCACTATCGGTTATAATTTTTAGCGGTTTTCGAGTGATATTATCCTCTGTATCTCGGTAGAATTAGGGTTTTAGCGCTAGTCGTTTTTAACCGTTAGCAAAAGTTAGAGAATAGCAGTTTGTGATTTGTTAGAAATTTCCGTTCTTCAAGGTTTTTTATTTCTTGTTCAACTCAATGAAATCAGCGGTTCATGAATAGCCGTTTTTAACGGTCAATGAAAATTCGCTACTATCGGTTATAATTTTTAGCGGTTTTCTAGTTATATCATCCTCTGTATCTCTGTGGAATTAAGGTTTTAACGCTAGTCGTTTTTAACCGTTAGTTAAAGCGTGAGAATAACCATTTCTTTTTTATCAGAAATTTCCGTCATTCATGGGTTTTTTATCTCTTGTTCAACTCAATGAAATCAATGGTTCATGAATAGCCGTTTTTAATTGATAATGAAAATTCACCACTATCGGTTATAATTTTTAGCGGTTTTCGAATGATATTATCCTCTGTATCTTAATAGTATTAGGGTTTTAGCGCTAGTCGTTTTTAACCGTTAGCGAAAACAAGAGAATAGCCGTTTGTGATTTGTCAGAAATTTCCGTTATTCAAGGGTTTTTTATCTCTTGTTCAACTCAATGAAATCAACGGTTCATGAATAGCCGTTTTTAACGGTTAAAAACGCTTCCTACCAAAAAAAAACACCCCGCAGAACTGAATCCACGAGGTGTTTTAAATGTTATGGTATGTTGTGGTTTGCCTTGTATGTTTGCTCTAGAGCATGCCTACATATGCACAAACCAACATATTTCTATACCTATTCCCTAAAACTTCAACACTTCATTGAAAGTAGCACTTGGACGCATAACACTATTAATGTTCGCTTCTGGTGCGTTGTAATATCCTCCAATTGGTGCTGGACTTCCTTGAACTGCGTTCAATTCTTTAACGATTTTATCTTCGTTTTCAGCCAATTTCGCTGCGATTGGTTCAAATTTCGCTTTCAATTCAGCATCTTCTGATTGATTCGCTAATTCTTGTGCCCAATACATTGCCAAGTAGAAGTGACTTCCTCTGTTGTCCAATTCATTCACTTTACGTGAAGGAGATTTTCCTGACATTAACAATTTCACAGTTGCGTCATCTAAACAAGTCGCTAAAACTTTCGCTTTTGGATTGTCAGTAAATTCAGAATAATGCTCTAAAGAAACAGCCAATGCTAAGAATTCACCTAATGAATCCCAACGTAAATGGTTTTCTTCTAGTAATTGTTCAACGTGTTTCGGTGCAGATCCTCCAGCTCCAGTTTCGAAAAGACCACCTCCGTTCATCAATGGAACGATAGATAACATTTTCGCACTTGTTCCAACTTCTAAAATTGGGAATAAGTCTGTTAAATAGTCACGCAATACGTTTCCTGTTACAGAAATTGTGTCTTTTCCTTCTTTAACGCGTTTCAATGAGAACATTGTAGCGTCAAATGGCGACATGATTTGAATAGCTAATTTTGATGTGTCGTAATCTTTCAAATACAAGTTCACTTTCTTGATTAACTCGCGGTCATGCGCACGGTTTTCATCCAACCAAAATACTGCTGGAAGTCCACTTGCTTTTGCACGATTAATAGCCAGTTTTACCCAGTCCTTAATTGGTTCGTCTTTGGCTTGACACATTCTCCAAATATCTCCTTCTTCAACCGTGTGCTCTAACAAAACTTTGTCGTTTGCATCGATTACACGAACTGTTCCATTTGAAGGGATTTCGAATGTTTTGTCGTGAGAACCATATTCTTCCGCTTTTTGTGCCATCAAACCAATGTTTGAAACACTTCCCATTTTTGCTGGGTCAAAAGCTCCATGCTCGATACAGAAATCGATTGTTGCTTGGTAAATACTAGCATAAGAACTGTCTGGAATAACCGCTTTTGTATCTTGCGGATTTCCGTCTTTGTTCCACATTTGTCCTGATGTACGAATCATTGCTGGCATTGAAGCATCAATAATTACGTCACTAGGAACGTGTAAATTTGTAATTCCTTTGTCAGAATTTACCATTGCGATAGCTGGACCGTTCTCCATTGCTGCATTCAAATCTTTTTGAATATCTGCTTTTTCGTAATCTGGTAAATCTTCGATTCTACTCAATAAATCTCCTAAACCGTTGGTAACATCTACACCAATTTTTTCAAATGTTGCTGCATGTTTATCAAAAACAGGCTTGAAGAAAGTACGCACTGCATGACCAAAAATGATAGGGTCTGAAACCTTCATCATTGTTGCTTTCATGTGCAATGAGAACAGAACTCCTTTAGCTTTTGCATCTTTAATTTGTTCATCTAAGAATTTAATCAAAGCTTTTTTACTCATTATGGTAGCGTCAATCACTTCCCCTTTAAGTAAATCTAAATTGTCTTTTAAAATCGTTTTGCTTCCGTTTGCATCTAGTTCGATACGCACTTTTGTAGCATCATTTAAAGTTACAGATTTCTCGTTAGACATGAAGTCACCTTCCGTCATTGTAGAAACATGTGTTTTAGAATCTGAACTCCAAGCACCCATTCTGTGTGGATTCTGCTTAGCAAATTCCTTCACTGCTCTTGGTGCACGTCTGTCTGAGTTACCTTCGCGTAAAACAGGATTCACCGCACTACCTTTTGCCGTATCGTATTTGGCCTTAATCGCTTTTTCGTCGTCGTTTTTAGGCTCCTCAGGATAATCTGGCAAAGGATATCCGTGAGATTGTAATTCGCTAATTGCTTTCTTGATTTGCGTTACAGAAGCTGAAACGTTTGGTAATTTGATAATATTTGCCTCAGGCCTTTTTACCAATTCCCCAAGCTCCGCTAAATCATCAGCTACTTGCTGTTCTTTTGTTAATAATTCTGGGAATTTAGAAAGGATTCTTCCCGCTAAGGAAATATCTCTTGTTTCAAATTCAATTCCAGCCTGACTTCCAAATGCACGAATTACCGGCAATAAAGAATGTGTAGCCAACATTGGAGCTTCATCCGTCAGCGTGTAAATGATGTTTGATTTAATCGGTGCCATACCTTATTTTGTTTTGTGAGCAAACGCTCGATTATCGTATTTTTTCGAGTTGCAAAGGTAGGAAATAATTATTAATGGTTAATTGTCAATGTTTAATTGTTAAGGCCATTAGCACTAGTCGGGAATACACTTATTGGATAGTTATTTATCCGCCATTAGTTGGCATGCGTACCGACGTTTTCCTAAAGAGCCAAACGCAATTTCGACGAAGTTGAAATTCAATACAAACCCGCGTTTACAATTAATAATTAAACATTAATAATTATTAGCTGTTATATCAAACTAAAAGTAGCTTCGTATCCTTCTCCAATCCCAACGTTTCCCTAAAAAAGCAACCGCAATTTCAACGCAGTTGAAATTCAATTGCAAACGCGCGTTAACAATTAATAATTAAACATTAATAATTATTTGGTGTTATATCAGGTGAAAAGTCGCTTCATAACCCTCTCCAATTTCACATTGAGATAAGCTATTCATTGCATAATCTGTAAGTTGAAGCACACGAGAATATCCACCTGTAGTTTGGGCATCACGCATTAAAACAATCAATTGTCCAGAAGGCGTGAGTTGAACTGTTCCAGGTTGAACGGGTGCTGTAATAATTTCTGGGGCGCTGATTTCGGGTGTATTTCCCATTTGAATAGCCATTCTGTTACTACTTGGGTCTACAAAGTATTTTTGATTCAATAGCTTTTCTTTTTGCTCCTTGCTTAATAAATTGAAATCTGGTCCTGGATAAACATCCATTTTTGTTCTGCAAAATTTATCGTGAACAGGAATCACTCGTGCATTGAAATTTGTGTCTTTAAATTTCGTCTTTACATAAACTAAATGCATTCCTTTAAACAACTTTGCTTGAGGAAGCAAAATTGGATGAAAACTAGAACTATTGAGTATTTTTTCGGTCGAAAATCCTCCTAATATGCCTAAATACCCATAATTTCCTTTAAAAACATGTCCAATTTCTAAAGTACTTTCTGCTGGAACATAAATTGGTGAGGCGTGAGAAATTATTTTTCCATTCAATTTACAATGGAATTCTGCACCAGTTAATACAATAAAAGTTTCTGCATAGAAATACAATGTTGGTCCATTAATAGTAAACTCGATTACAGGCGCCAATTCCTCATGCTGCAATAAATGATTGGCCAAAATATAAGCGTGTTGATCCATCGCTCCACTTACAGGAACACCTTGTTCGCGGTAACTTAGTCGACCTGCATCTTGAATGGTGCTGTGTATTCCCGGATGTATAACTTCAATCATTTGTAAGTCTTTTTTTGAATGGAATAACTTCCAGATTTTACTTCTTCTTCTATATTTTTATAGGTAGCATAATCAATGGATTCAAAACGAATATGATCTCCAGCTTTAAACAAAGATGGATTTTTAATTTCAGTATTAAAAAAGTTCAAAGGACTTCTGCCAATAATATTCCAACCTCCTGGTGATTCACTGGAATAAATTCCTGTTTGTGTTCCAGCAATTCCGACTGAACCTGAACTGACTTTAACTCTTGGGCTGGCTTTTCTAGGGTGAGATATTTTCTTACTCATTCCACCTAAGTATGGAAAACCAGGTAAAAAACCGATAAAATAAACGGGATAAATAGGTTTAGTGTGAATTTTTATAATTTTTGAAACGCTTATGTTCTTACTTTGAGCAATTTCATCAATATCTAGTGCGAAAGGAGCTTCGTAACAAACGGGTACAATATATAGGGTAGAACTTTCTTTAAATTCCTCTAGAAGATTCGCCTCATTAAATTTTCTCACAAACAATTCAATAGCGATGTCAACAGAAACATCTGGTTTCAAGTAAAATGCACTTTCATGATAGGCAATTGTAAATCCATCTATAATTTCTGAAAATGAATTACATAAAAAATGAGTGTATTGTGTTAAAGCCTTATGAATTTTATGATCAATTTTCTCAGGATAGCGCAAGAGAATCCCATGGTCTCCAAATTGTGAAATTGTGGGTTTCTTCTTCATGGCTTCAATTTTTCTAGTTTAACTTCAATGTATTTTAAAATTTTTACCGCATTCGGATGGTCTCCATGAATACAAAATGTATCTGCTTTTATGTCCATCACCTCTCCCGAAATTACATTAATTTTATTTAAATACAATATTGAATAAAGTTGTTTCCAAACTTCTTCAGGATTTTCGATAAGTGCATTTGGATGTTTTCGACTCACCAAACGCAAGTCTATAGTGTATCGTCGATCAATAAAAGCTTCGTTGTGAATTATATGATTTTTCTTTCCTAATTGGTCTAAAAATTCATTTTTCATGGTGTAAATAGATGTTTTCAAGCCTAAATCATCCAAAACGTTTAAAAATAGCTCGGCTTTATTTCTGTCATTTATCACATCATGATACAAAGCGCCATGAGGTTTTATGTGATGAACATCAACATTGTTTTTTACTGCGATTTCATAAAAAGTAGTCAATTGATGAGTTAAGCTTTCCTTTAAATCTTCATCACTAATTTTAGTTCGAATTCTTCCAAAGTTTTCTAAATCTGGATAGGAGGGATGCGCACCAATTTTAACATTGTGCTTTTTCGCTAATGAAATGGCCCTTTGCATCGAATCAATATCTCCAACGTGTCCACCAGTTGCAATATTACATGAACTCAAATAAGGCATGATCTCCTCGTCTTGTCCAGCCATTTCTCCTAAATCCGCGTTAATATTGATTTGCATGGCAAAAAGATAGTGATTAATTATGGCTCTATATGAAATACTGTGGGTAATCAATTTTAATCCTTCGAAAAATTAATGGTTCTACTACGAATTTAACTGTAACCTACACGAGTTGTATTTTAAAGTATTTATCAAAATTATCATTTC
>Ga0314774_1001735_pt1 | contig 13421 bp, 22 predicted proteins | sample MetaGCBIA2018_FD_204515 | JGI IMG/M metagenome (GOLD analysis project Ga0314774, IMG submission 204515) | Cryopeg brine microbial communities from Beaufort Sea near Barrow, Alaska, United States - CBIA 2018 | ecosystem: Environmental > Aquatic > Marine > Coastal | place: USA: Alaska | collected... | reverse complement strand
ACGCCCTGACCCATTTCGAACCAGGAAGCTAAGCTCTTCATCGCCGATAATACTGCAGCTTACTGTTGTGGAAATGTAGGTCGCCGCCGGTTTCGTGTTCTTACTATTATTTAATCCCTTAATTTTCTGTAATTATCCTTGACATAAACTCCTAAATACTTTATTTCTTTTGCAAAAAATTTCAACTCTTCCATGGCTAGCTTTAATTTTTTTTCTTCAGGATGAGCTTCTATATCTATATGAAATTGACTTATTTGAATCGTTCCTGGAATAACATAACTTTCTAATTTAAGAAGGTTTACTCCATTTGTTGCAAATCCGCCTAGTGCTTTATACAGTGCTGCCGGAATATCTCTTACTTGGAATACTATTGAGATGATATACTCTTGCTTTGGCTCATACAGAGGAATACTGATTTCCTTAGATAAGATAATAAACCTCGTAACATTATTTGTCAAGTCTCCAAAATTTTCACTTAATATTTCTAAATTATAAAGTTTTGAGGCTAATTCTGATGCAATTGCTCCATATTGGGGATCATTTTTTTCACTAATTTCCTTTGCAGAACCTGCAGTATCAAATTTTGCTATGGCTTTATAGTTTAAATCTTCTATATGTTTATAGCATTGTGCTAGCGCCTGTGGGTGTGAAGAAATGTATTTTATGCTTTCTTTTGTTGCACCTTTAACGCCCAATAGACAATGGTTTACTGGCTCGAAATGCTCATTTACAATAAATAAAGACAACTTTGGAATTAATCTATATATTTCTTCAACTCTTCCTGCGGTAGAATTTTCTAGCGGAATCATTGCAAAATCTGCTTTTCCAGATTCTACTAATTTCATAGCATCACTAAAGCTTTCGCATGCGATGGTAATGGATCTTGGAAATACTTTTTTACAAGCTAAATGTGAATATGCACCTTCAACCCCCTGATAGGCTATTATTTTATCATTCAATTGATTCCTTTAATTTTTTTTCATATTCTACTCTAAATTACTTTTATTTTTATATAAATTACGATATAATCACCCCCTCATTAAAATGCGCTCGTAGCTCAGCTGGATAGAGCATTGGTTTGCGGTACCAAAGGCCGGGGGTTCGAATCTCTCCGGGCGCACCATTTTAAATCTTCAACTAAAAACTTAATTATTATTTCCCATATGCTGCGAGCAATATTTATTTCAAAATTTGTATTATGAAGACAATTTTATACAATCAATTACTTTAAAAAGTTATCTAGTCTTAACAGTGTTGGTGCAAAAAAAGCTGACAATATCATTAAAGAAGACAGGTATCCAAATCCAAATTATTCATTACCTCCAAGAGAAGAGTTTAAAAAGCTAAGTGATGCTATAGTAGCAAATAGATTAAGTGAAGAATTGCTTGCAATAAATGAAAAAGTTGATTAAATATCGCTTTGAATTTGCAAGGCGAGAACCAATCAGCAGAGTTCAAAGCTTCATTTCAGAAAGAAGTGATTGAATCAGTTGTAGCTTTTGCAAACAGTAATGGTGGAAAAATATTGATAGGGATAAGTGATGGTGGCAAGCTTTTGGGTCTTGATACCACAAATGAAACAGTGCAGCAGTATATAAATACTATCAAGCAAAACACACAACCAAGTATCATAGTAGATATAGACCTATATGCTATAGAAAATAAAAATATACTTATCATAGATGTAAAAGAATACCCTATCAAACCAATCTCATATAAAAACAGATACTATAAAAGAATAAAAAACTCAAATCACAGCATGAATCTTGATGAGATAGCAAACGAACATCTCAAAACGATCAATGCAAGTTTGGATTACTATATCGATGATAGGCATTACTTTCGTGACATATCGCAAGAAAATATTTAATGATGACCCGATGACTATATTAAGAAAGTACGAGTTGATCAGAGATGATAAACTTACATTTGCCGGATATTTACTCTTTACTTCAAACAACTCAGCACTGACGGCATTTCAGATTGGAAGATTTAAGGACCCTGTTACGATTATAAACAATATTGATATAAATACCGATATTTTAAGTCAAGTAGACACCGCAATAGAATTTATAAAAAAACATCTTATGACAGAGTTTATCATTACAGGTGAACCCCAAAGAACAGTCAAGTTTGATTATCCGCTTGAAGCTATACGGGAAATTGTAATCAATATGATAGTGGTAATTCTATCATAAAAATATATGACGACAGGATAGAATTTTTTAATCCAGGAAAACTGTATGGCGATATCACTATAGAAAAGTTACAAGGCGGTAATTACTCTTCAAAAACTAGAAATAGAGCCATAGCTAGTGCTTTTAAAGAAGCAGGTATCATAGAGAGATATGGCTCAGGCATCAAAAGAATCATAAATGAATGCAGGGCTCATGGAGTGATGGACCCAAAGTTTGAAGAGTTTGTTCATGGGTTTAGAGTCACGCTTTATAAAGAAAAAACCTAAAAATCGTTCAACTTTCTTCGCAAAAGAATTAAATACATCTGTGAAAAATATAGAGAGATGGTTAAAGAAGCTCAAAGATGAAGATAAGATAGAATTTAAAGGCTCTCTAAAAACTGGCGGGTATGCCGTCAAATAAATGAATCAATAATGATACACAATGAAAGCATCCAAAACAAAATCTACATTATTATAGCTGCTCGGTGGAAACACGAGCATTAAAACAAGTATATGTCTCTACATGCAGCAATCCAGACTATCAAGTGGAAATTGGTAAAGTAGCCTACGAACAACATTTATTTTCAAATTTGTATTATGACCACAATTCTGATACAATCAATTACTTTAAAAATAAAAGGGGAAATATATGAAGATTTTGTTGTCGTTTTTACTGTTCGTAAGCTTTTTGTTTGCAAGCGTAGATATAAACAATGCAGGTGAAGCAGAGTTATCTAGCCTTAACGGTGTTGGTGCAAAAAAAGCTAGCAATATCATTGCTTTTAGAGAGTCTAACGGATGTTTTAACTCTATCGATGACTTGGTAAATGTCAAAGGAATTGGTGCAAAAACTCTTGAAAAAAACAGAGAAGACATTGCTCTAGGTACATGTAAAAATTAACGATACTACTAAAAGGCCAAAATTAATTTATTTTGGCCTTTTAACCTGCTACAAAAAATCTTATCTACGAAATCGGGGTCAGGTATTGGGAATAACCTATTTTCGAAATCGGGGTCAGGTATTGGGAATAACCTATTTTAAGTTTATCTAGGCTAGCATGTTCGATAGACTGTTTTTAAAAGCTACTGAATAATTGTATTTTTCTAGAGCAAGATGATAATTTTCAAAAATAGCCTTTATAATATACAAAAAGTTATAATTTGGATATAATAGCCCTTATAAAGATTAAGGGAAAATTATGCGTTTAGATGAAATTGGTTTTTTAATAAAAAAAAATAGAAAAGCTAAAAAATTGACTCAAGCGGAATTGGCTGAGTATTCTGCTACAGGAATCAACACAATTAAAAAGATAGAAGCAGGTTTTTTGGATGAAGTTGGGATTAAAAAAGTTGAGTTTATTTTAGATGTGTTGGACTTAGAATTTTCCTTGCGTTCAAAAGGACGACCTCTAACATTGGAAGAACTAAATGAAAAATTTTGAGATTTACACCAACCAAGACAGAGCCGGCACTCTTGCAAAAGAATCAAATAAATATGTATTTACATATCATAATGATGCCAAAAGTGTCGTTTCAATCACTATGCCCATCAGAGCAGAGAGTTGGGTATCTGATAAATTACATCCAATATTTGAGATGAATCTTCCGGAGGGAGCACTTAAAGATGCTCTAAAAGAAAGGTTTTCAAAGATTATGGTTATGGATGATCTTGGTATGCTTAAGCTCATAGGTCCTTATGTCCTTGGTCGTGTAAAATATGGTAAGCCTGACTTTAGCGCTGAAGTAACATCACTCGATGATATCTTAAATAATGATACCCATGAGTTATTTGAATCGCTAATGCAAAAATTTTCAATACGATCAGGGATATCCGGAGTACAACCAAAAATATTGCTAGATATACATCATAAAAATACACTTACGACTGATCATTATATTGTAAAGTCATGGGGTAGTGAATACCCAGAATTAGCATTGAATGAGTTTTTTTGTATGGAAGCAGTTCACTATGCTGGACTAAATGTTCCAGAGTACCACCTCTCTAAAAATAGATCTATGTTTGTTATGAAAAGGTTTGATTTAAAAGATGATAGCAGATTTTATGGGTTTGAAGATGGATGTGTACTTCTTGGAAAATCGACAGAAGATAAATATAATGCTTCTTATGAAGATTTAGCAAAAGTAATAAAATCATCCGTAAGAGCCGAGGTAAGACAAAAGAGTTTAAAAGAGTTATTTACCGCACTTATTATGAACCATTTTCTTCGAAATGGTGATGCCCATTTAAAAAATTTTGGTATTTTGTATGAAGATGACTATACTGATGCGGTTATGGCTCCGATTTTTGATGTGGTCTGCACGAGTGTTTATATACAAAAAGATATCCCTGCTTTAAAAATGAGCGATGGCAAGCTTTGGTTTAAAGAAAAAACTTATAGAAATTTTGCAAAAAACACATGCAGGTTGAAAACATCAGAGATAGATGAAATAATATTAAAGTGCTCAGAAGCTGTACATAGAGCCGCATCTGACCTTGATGTTTATGTAAAAGAAAATCAGGAAATATCAACATTTGCGAATAAACTAAAAAAAGAGTGGACCAAAGGGCTCGTCTCACTAGGACAAATTGGGGTCAGTTGCCACCTTAAACCCTCATTAATTTCTTCACTTTATCTTAATAATTATACATTAATTTTCTCTCTAAGCTGATAATGCTGTTTGTTCATTTCTACCACATTGTTTTTGATAAAAAGTTGCATTATAAGCACAATTATTTTTATACAAAGAGTGAGCAACAACAATCATTTTTTTCATAACAGCAACTTGAGCTACGGTAGTGTGTTTACCATTTTCTTTTAATCTATCATAAAATTGTTTTATCTCACTGTTGTATCTGATAGCTACCATTGCACTCATAAACAATGATCCCCTATAGAGTTTTGAGCCAGCTTTTGAAATCCTGCTCTTGCCCCTAATGGAACTTCCTGATGTTCTCTCTACTGGGTCAAGACCACTTAAAGATATAATCTCTCTTTGGTTGGCATTCGGATATTTTATAAAAAGATGAATCAACGCAATAGCTGCAACATCACCTACTCCAACGATAGATTTTATATTAATGAATTTACTGTTCAAGATGGCATCATCTTGAATCATCTCTTTGATCTTTACAATGATAGCCTTCTCTTTGAATGCAAAGTTTTTAATCTCTTTTTCTAAGTCCTTAATTGCATACGATGAACCATCTTTTATTTTTATTGATTCAAGGTGGTTGTTCGCTTGCACTCTTTGTTTGCTTGTGAACTTGTAGTACCCAATAAGCTCTTTTATCTCTTGTTCTACTTTGTTTACGACGGGTACTCTAATCTCACCTTCTCTTGCGATAGATTTGCAAAGAGATAACATCTTAGCATCGACTTTGTCGCATTTTCCTCTTTGTCCTATTGCTTTTGCAAAGTTATGTGATTGTTTGGGATTTACCATAAATACCTTTATCCCTTTGAGCGCACAAAACCGTGTAAGCCAATACGAGTAGCTTCCTGTCGGTTCATATATAAATACAAGATTTTCACTCTCTTTTTTATATATCTTTTTGAGTTTAGAAAATAGAGATTTAATATCCTTTTTAGAGTTTTCTATCTCTAAATCTAGAGAACCTTTAGGAATGTGTACATTAATCGTTGACTTTGACACGTCTAACCCGATACAATTATTCATCGTAAGCCTTTATGTTTTTTTAGAGAGCTTGATAGAGCAGGAGTTAATTCACCTGCTCGACCATAACAAATCAGATATACATAATCCTGTCTCGTGATATTCAATCTAGCCAAAGCCGATTTAGTTGCCACTCAGATTTAAAGTATAATTATTTCACTGACCCACAAGCTAATTAATTTGTTTGTTTAAGAAAACTAACCGCTTCGGTACTTTGACCAATATATTGTTACTTCAAAAACTCTCTTTTTATTATAGCTGATTTGCTGTTTTGTATTATACGAGGTATTGGGAATAACCTATTTTAAGTTTATCTAGGCTACTATATTCGATAGATTGTTTTAAAAGGCTAATTTTATTTCGAGGGGGGATTATGACCGCTTATAATTCGACATTTTTAGAGTATACCAATGAAAAAAATTAAAAGTTCAAGAAAAAATGAAAGATTGTTGAGACTATAATGCCAAGATAAGCAAGAGTAGAAAGTGTAGGTTTTCATCATATCATAAACAGAGGTGTGGCAAGAGGCAACATCTTTTTAAAACAAAGAGATAAGAACATAAAGGAAGCGGTGCAGGATGGATATAAGCAAAGTGAAATCGCAGAGTTTTTGTAATTCTCAAGAACAACGATATCAAAAATTATGGCAAAGCTTAGCAAGTGAAAATGGGTTATTCCCAATACCTGACCCCATTTTTTGACCCCATTTTTGTGTGACCCTATTTTTGTGGACCCCATTTTTGTGACCCCATTTTTGGATAAAAACAGAGAAAACCTTACTCTCGGTCAGTGCAAAAATTTACAATACTATTAAAAGGCTAAAATAATTAATTTTGGCCTTTTAACCTGCTTTAATATCATGAGCAAATTGTTCTACGTCTATTTTATAGCTTATATTTCTTCCTGCGGTTCCTTCGATTTGCTTGATACAGCCAAATTCTAAAAGCTCACTTATATCTCTCTTGCATTGAGATTTTTATCTCTATTTTTATCCCAAAATTTCGTTTTTAAAACGATATGGTTTAGTTTGCTTTTTGTATCAAGAAGAGCTTTGTGCAGAGTATTTAAAAACCACTCACACCAATGGGTAATATCAAGATGGTTGTCTGCTTTTTTGATATACCCTGTTGTTTGCTCAAGTGCTTTATAGTAAGTTTTTTTATCATCATTTATCGCACTTGACATTGAGTAAAGCCTGGATATTTTAGAGTTTTCAATTTTTGATAATACAAGATCAGTAATGGCTCGTGTTATTCTTCCATTTCCATCATCAAAGGGATGAATAATCACAAACCAAAGATGTGCGATACAAGCTTTTATAAGCGTTGATTTTGTGGTATTGAACCATTGTAAAAATCTCTGCATTTCATATTCTAAATCTTTTCTTGGCGGTGCTTCATAATAAACTACTTCTTTGCCAATGTGTCCTCCAATGATTTGCATCGTATCTTCTCCCCTAAAAGTTGCAGTTTTTATCATGTATAAACCACTAAATCCTTTTGGGAAAAGTGCGTTGTGCCAACCAAAGAGTCTCTCTTTCCTCAGCTCTTCATCATAGTTTGTATTTGCATCGATGAGAATTTCCACAAGGTTGTCAGTTTTATCATTGAGCTTTTTATAATCTATTGTCTCAAATCCAAATTTTTTAGCAATAGAGGCTTTTACACTGTCTCGGTTCAGGATTTCTCCCTCTATAGCAGCCGTGCTAAGAGCCTCATTCAAGAGAGCATCAAATTGCCGTTGGAGGATATTGTCTTTGTCCATAGTTTGGCTAAGAGCTATAAGATAGCCTTGTTCGATTGAAATTTTTTGCAATAAATTTTCTAATTTCTCAAAATCATAGGTAAATTTTGGATAATCATCTTGTTGCCAAATCCATCTTTTCATAAGACTTTTCCTTTTTGGTTCGATTAATTCTCATAAGCATACCATAAATGGTGTGATTATTTTCTTTTTTCAGGCCATTATTGTATTTAAAAAACCTAAAAATCGTTCAACTTTCTTCGCAAAAGAATTAAATCCACCTGTAAAAAATGTGGTATAATTATCTTTTGGACAGGAGGCGAGATGACAAAAGAATATATTTTAACTTTTCTGAAAGAGCATAAGAAAGAACGCATTACGAAAGACGCCATATATGTCTGATACAAAACTTGTTATTGATATATTTTATCTGTGATAATCATATCCATCCATTAAAGATAACCCTTGCTCAGATAATTAGTGATTTAAAACAAATATAACGCTATGAGTTATTTTGAGTAACCTTAAAAAAGGAGTTAAAAATGCATACTACAAAAATAGTTGAAGATAAAATTATTAGTATATCAGGTAGGGAGCAAAATTTAGGAGAATTTGATATTCTGGCCCAAGCTATAAGTATGTGTGCAGATGTGAAAGATGAAGATTTACAAAAATGTTGTGATATCTTAAATATAATATTACGAAATAATGAGATAAAAATATCTGAACTCACCCTTATGGCCTCTTTTAGATATGCATTAGGCAGAACAACTTATATAGTTTCAGAAGTAGTTGAAAATATATTAAAAAACTGGGATCAATTATCTGATAAAATAAAAATCAATATGACAAAAGAGATTAAAGATGCTATTGATAACAATAACATCGGTAATCAAATTGATTTAGAGCAATGGCATAAAATAAGTACAAGAAAACTTGATGAACGCAGTAATGACACAAATGAAATTCCAAATACCTGATCTCTACTGTTCGTGAGCTTTTTGTTTGCAAGCGTGGATGTAAATAATGCGGGTGCAAAAGAGTTGTCAGCTCTTAGCGGTGTTGGTGCTAAAAAAGCTATCGATATCATTGCTTTAGAGAGGCAAACGGATGTTTTAACTCTATCGATGAGTTGGCAAAAGTCAAAGGAATTGGTGCAAAAACCGTTGAAAAAAACAGAGAAAACCTTGCTCTTGGTGAGTGCAAAAAGTAACAATGATGGAAAAGTTAATATGACAACATTACATGTAGCAGTGAAAAAGAATTGCGGAAAAGTAAATTCCCAATACCTGACCTTATTATGAAAGGAATTGTAGATGACTTTATATGAATTGTATAAATATACCACAAAGCAGATAGCTGAAGTTGATTATTTGCTAGATCAAGCAAAAAGATTTGATCTTTTAGACGAAGTTCAAGAAGCATTTTTTCAATTTAGCCCAGATTTAGTTGACGAGCACATTGAAGGTTTTGGGGAGCATGAACCATGGGCGATCTCACATAAAAGGATTATTGTTGATGAAATAGTCTATTATTTGATATATCAGGTTGCAGAAGATAAATATAAAGCTGAATATTGGATCAACGAGCAAATCTGGAAGGAAATATTTACACCATTTGTTTTAGAAAATGATTTCAGAGAGATGAAAAATGAGGAATTGTTTCATTTGTTTAAAAAGCATCTAAATAATATAGTTTAAAGAGTAAAATCAAAGCTCAAAAGAGCCTTTAGATATCTATGAGAAATATGCCCTTAGTACAATAAAAAATGAAACTATAGATATTGAAATTAAACAATTTGCTAATTATTATAAAATACCAATGAATAGAATTGAAAAGGTATTAACAGCATGTTAAAAAATATTAAATTTATCAAAGAACATTATAAAAATCAGATAGAAACGCTAAATGACTTTATTAAAGATGCTTACCCAAACTTACCAAATCAAAACAGTTCACTATTTAATGCAACTGTACATGTAGAGAGTATTAAAGATATTATTGCTAAAAAAATTGAATAAATCGAAGATAAAAGATACAGTTGATATAATGATTCCCTACTGGAAAGACAGTTTAGATGTGTGTTTACGAAAATTGGGAGCAAGAAAATAATGAAAACCAAACTTGTAGTCAAAAATCAAGAAATAGCCATGGTTCAAAATGATTATATATCACTAACTGACATAGCTAAGTATAAAGACACTCAAGAAGCAAATGAGATTATTAGAAATTGGCTTAGAAACAGAAATACTATAGAGTTTTTAGGTCTTTGGGAACAGCTCAACAATAAAAATTTTAAACCCGTCGAATTCGATGGGTTTAAAAAAGAAGCAGGACTCAACAGCTTTACTATGAGCCCAACCAAATGGATAAATAGTACTAATGCCATAGGAATCATCAGTAAATCAGGATATTGCATTTGAATTTGCTTCTTGGGTATCTGTAGAATTTAAACTATATCTTATCAAAGAGTTTCAAAGACTTAAAAATGAGGAAATAGAAAAACAAAAACTAGGTTGGGACATCAAGCGAACTATTGTCAAGATGAATTATCATATCCATACTGATGCTATCAAAAATTATCTCATTCCGGAAGATATATCCAAAAACAAGGTCTCATTTATCTATGCTAATGAAGCTGATTTGCTTAATCTTGCTTTGTTTGGCAAAACGGCAAAAGAATGGAGCGAAAAAAATCCTACATTAGAAGGTAACATACGAGATTATGCTACAGCTGAACAATTAGTTGTGTTAGCAAATCTTGAAAATCTTAATGCCCAATTTATCAAACAAGAGATATTCCCGCAAGAAAGACTTGTCAAACTCAATCAGATAGCGATCGAGCAACTAAAACTTTTATTAAATTATGCACAAAAAAGATTGGGAGAGAGAAGATGATGCTAAAAAAGGCGGAGATATCGATTTGTTGATTGTTTCAGATGAGCTGACAAAAAAAGATCTGAGATGGCTGAGAGTAGATTTTTTCAAACATTTTGGTGAACAAAAAATTGATATTGTACTCGATAATGGAGAGTTTTAAAAGGCTATATTGCTATGATGCTTGAAAAACTGATCCAAGATAAAAAACTACTAGAAAAACAACTTTTCTGGGTAAATATATCATTTGATGAATGTTCAACAATAGGGATAAAAAAAGAATATTCTGTCGATGAGTTTGGTAGATTTGAAACTCTCTGTAGTAGATATAGCAGAGGAATAGATTTTTTAATACGAAAGATTTTTAGAACACTTGATGAGTACGAGTTTGAAAACCAGGGAACTCTTGTAGATGTGGCAGAACTTTATGGAGTTGAAACAAAAAGAGTCAATGAAGCTGTTTCAAATAATCTTGATAAATTTCCAAAAGATGAAAAATTCAAGCTGGTCGAACATTTCGACCACCTCTCTCCCATCAAGTATTCACCATATTTACCAAAAGCTTTTACTAAAAAAGGACTTTGGATGTTGGCGACTATACTTTCAAGCAAACAAGCAAAAGAGACAACTTTTTTGATAATTGAAACATTTGATAAAGTAGACAATCTAAAATACAATCTCAAAAAAGTGGTGAGATAATTGCCGAACTTTTAGAAGTACCAGAAGACTATGATACAGATACAGAGACGTCTGTGGACGTAAACTTTGGACTACTTAAATATAAAAGAACTGTACAAAAAATACATAAAAAGAAGTTAATCAAGCTGTGTCAAATAATCCTGAAAAGTTTCCACATGGATATATACTTGAACTTACTACAGAAGATAAAAATGAACTGGTCAAAAAATTTGACCAGTTCACTAATCTTAAACACTCTACAGTAAATCCAAAAGTATTTACTGAAAAAGGCTTGTATATGTTAGCTACTATCATCAAAAGTAAAGTAGCAACGCAAACTTCATTACAAATCATAGAAACCTATGCCAAAGTAAAAGAGCTTTCAAGAAATATAAACAACATTAAGAGATTTCAGCTATTTTTGAAACATACATTTCACCACTAAAAGAAAAAACAAATAATTTAAAACTTACCTATATACCATCAAGTACAAAAATACCTGATGACATAGCTATAAAGCTTCATAATAGATGATGTTTTAGGCAATGGTAGCAGTATCGTTACTATCCTAAAAAAGCTATATGACACTACAAATATGTTAAACTATTTTTGCATAGTAGTAAAGGATGTAAAAAGATGAATAGAGTGTTTGTAAGTGGTTCTATATCTATCAAAACACTACCAATCGAAGTAATTAAAAGCTTCGATAAAATCATTGCCCAAAATATTCAAGTAATTGTAGGTGATGCAGATGGTATAGATGCGCTTACGCAAAACTATTTTGAATCTAAAAATTATATCAACTTAACAGTATGCTTCATATATGATAGACCACGAAATCTAGCATCAAATCTTTTTGAAATCAAAAAAATAGATTATGACACAAACCTCAAAAGTCAAAGAGAAAAACAAACTGCAAAAGATATCTATATGACAAACAATACAGACTACTCTTTTGTGATATGGGATGGCAAAAGCAAGGGAAGCTATGCAAATATCAAACGAGCCATAGAAAATAACAAAAAACTAAAAGTACACTATATCCAAGAAGAACTTACTGTGCAAAATATAGACTCAATATACAAATAAAATACTGGCTATACGCAAAGTGAAATAGTAGCTAAGATAAAAAACTCAAATCTATACATAGGCATCTCAAAGGTGAGTGAACTAAAAGAGTGGTTAATCAGCCATAAAATATTTAAAATCAATCAAAATAAAATAGAAATAAATAGTAACTATAAAGATTATTTTATAGTAGAAAATTATAGGGGTACTCAAAATATCAAATACAAGCAAGATGTGATTGAACTACTTGGTTCAAACTCAATATTTGGGATAGGTAAGTAATAATGCAAAATAATCCAAATCAAAATAGTAAAGCTCTGACCCTGCTAATTGATAAATGAGACATAAGAAGATATCTTTGAAAGTGATAGTTAGATATAATTAAGAAAAAGGAGTTTGAAATGTTAGCGATAAAGATAGATAACCCTGAAATAGAAAATAAATTTAGAGAATATGCAAAACAACAAAAGAAAACACTGGAAGATGTAGTAAGTGATGCCATGAAACTATTCTTAGATATGAATAAAAAGGATAATGAGTTGGTTCATACCAAAAAAGATCCTATGAAACACTTACATAAAGCAAAATATAATTATAAGGATGATGGTGAAGATTTGAGTGATGTAAAACCATACAGTCATATAGAAGGAGAGTGTAAATCTAACTGTGTAAACCTTAAAAAATAGATTTATTTGATATAGTCATCAAATGAATTATTCATAAGGATTTACACATGAGTTTGATCAACCACGAAGAGCTAAAAAAACAAATTAAAGAGGGAACATTCACTTCCTTGGATGATATAACCAATGAGTTTAAGAATATACTTAGAGAGGTTATTCAGACAGCTTCTTCAGAAGAACTGACTTCACATCTAGGTTGAGAGTGTAAATCTAACTGTGTAAACCTTAAAAAATAGATTTATTTGATATAGTCATCAAATGAATTATTCATAAGGATTTGCACATGAGTTTGATCAACCACGAAGAGCTAAAAAAACAAATTAAAGAGGGAACATTCACTTCCTTGGATGATATAACCAATGAGTTCAAGAATATACTTAGAGAGGTTATCCAGACAGCTTCTTCAGAAGAACTGACTTCACATCTAGGTTATGAAAAACATCGACCCTCAGATACTCCAAACTACCGTAACGGCTACAATGATAAAAAGATAAACTCCAAGTATGGTCAGTTTGATG
>Ga0314774_1001732_pt1 | contig 13425 bp, 11 predicted proteins | sample MetaGCBIA2018_FD_204515 | JGI IMG/M metagenome (GOLD analysis project Ga0314774, IMG submission 204515) | Cryopeg brine microbial communities from Beaufort Sea near Barrow, Alaska, United States - CBIA 2018 | ecosystem: Environmental > Aquatic > Marine > Coastal | place: USA: Alaska | collected... | reverse complement strand
AAAACACGATCCGCAGCATCCCCTACACGAGGACAGAAATATCTTGTCCACCAAGCTTCGAAATATCGTTGCTGAAATTCTAAATAAGTTAAACCAACAATGTTTGTGCTTCTAGTATATTCTTTTGCTCCAGATTGTAGTCCGTGTTTGGAAATGATAAACCCAATGTTAGCGCCAGTTTCGTGCATAACAGTCGTAAATGAATGTACAACGGATTGAGGTATAGCTGAACTCCAGTTTTTGCATTCTACAATATATTTAATATTGTCTAAGCTTAGTCCATCGATAGCTAAAACATCAACGTTAACAGAGCCCCGTGGGGTAGGTATATTTACCTCAATATCTGACGACAAGCCAACATTGCGAAATATTCTCTTCACACCTAATTGAAGGTCTTGCCATTTATCAGGATATGGATTATCAATCATAGAGTTTGGAGTATCCTTTTAGCTAAGCGTAAGAATTGTTCTGTCTAACTCATGTATAGCGTGGTGTGCCTTTCAAGCTTGATATATCTACTCGATCACCGATACCCTTTTCAATAGCTAATTTTCGAACCTTCTCAATATCTGTGTCTGATAAAAATGGTCCAAGATGAATTCGCTCAATCAGATCGGTTACTTCAAATTTAACTTTTATACCGTGCTCAGGTATATCTACTCCAAACTCTTCTGCCAATCGGAGAGAAATACCTATCCGAAACTCTTTTTCCCAATCGAAAGCAGTATGCTTATGCCAAAACCGTTCTATCATACTAACTTTCAGTTTTCCTTTGGTAAGATCAACATATTTGACATTGCCAACGCATAGATTTTCTTCAGCATATTTAGGGTTTAATCTAAACGGTTTTATGGATTTTTTTATCTTATCTAAGTTGGTTTGTATAGCTACACCCTTCCATTCATCGGCGTATAACTGCCACATGGCGTCGCTTTCATACAAGGATCTATGCCAACAACTTACTTTGGTTAAACGTTTTAATTCTTCAAAAGCTTTTTCAGTACCGTCAAGTTCCGCATAACGTGGATCTGTTTTATATTCTGAAGATACTATTGCCACAGCTCCTTCAAACTTATCATTAAACTCACGCGCTGAAGCAAAGTACAACTCACCAGTATTCAGAAAATCTATTAGCCTTTCTGTTTTAAAATATCGCCATAATGGTTCTATAGTATTTGGCTCATCGCCGATAAAGTTCATAATCTATCCTAATCGGTTTGTTGCATATTTTTAAGGATAGATTCCACTTTGATATAGAACTCATTAGCCTTATCGCATATAGTTGATACGCTTATAGTCATGCCCCAAAACTCATCAACAAAAATTTCAATGGCTATTAACAAATGCTCTGCGGCTAGATTAGAATCAATATATTTTGATGGAATATGTAAACTTTCATTATCCCGCGCAAAATATAACGACTTTTCCCTTAGTGATGAATATTCGCCAGAACTATAGCCTTCGAAAATCTCCTTAGCCCTATCAGCACCAATACTATTAGCTATGCGGTCACCAATTAGATAAACAGGTGATATTGCAATTTTATGCTTCATGTTATGGTTAAAAAGATGATCTTTTCCTCGTTTTACTTTTAGTAAATCCTTTTGTTGTGCTGCACGCATATACCCAGCTTTTATTTTGGCAATTTCTTCAAATATAGTGATTGATAAAAAAAGAGAGGGGGCAAAACTACCACTCTTCAACAAAGTGTATGATGCGCATATCAAATCGTAAATGTGAGCAATAGCATCGTTATACTCTTCTCGACCATGTAAGCCTGTATACCCATCTGAAAATATTACAGAAGCTTCTACAGCTATGTTATTTCCGCTCTTTTCCACAACTTATTCTCTCTTGTTAGCTCTATTTATCTGTTTTAGAAATTAAGTTTGATCTAGAGAAGCTGTTATTTTTAAAATATACCTTAACTATCAAACCACCCTACTCTTCTTAAAATTCTCAGCCTGCTCAAATATCTCTTTATAGACTTCTTTCGAGTCCACAGGTGGATAGCCCCACTCATCAAGCAATATCATCAAATCAAACTGTAGCTCCGCTTTGATATCATCACGCTTATTCCAGTCGGTGTACCTTGCCTTGTCATCTATCAGTTTTTTCACTTCTTTTGACAGCTCAAGCAGCTTGTCTTCTGGATAGGTAAAGTCGTACTTATGCGCCAGTGACAGCAGAATGTCATAAAATGCCTTTTCTTCAAAGTCGATACCCATTTCACCAAACGACGCCATCTCTTCGCGCAGCTCGTGATACAGCTTTATGATCTCATCAGAGAAATCGCCAATGACTTCAGCGCGTAGTACATCTTGCTCGTCACGGTCGTTATATTTCTCAACCAAGGCATTCATCTTCTTACTGAAATCGACGCCCTTCACCTTGTTGGTCTTTTTCAGCTCACCAATGGCTTTAGCCAGTAGCTGCTGTAGCAGCTCCAGCTTGGTGTTGGGCTGTTTAATCACCTCAAGCTTGGCTAGGTAGTCTTCATCGAAGATATCAATCTCACCATCGGTGTTATCACCCAGCTTAAAGATTTCTTCAACGCCATCACTCAGCAGCGCGTCTTTCACCAAGTCACGTACCTTTTGGTTCATCTGCTCGACGTCAGGTGCGCCACCAGTAGTGATTTTAAAGATGATGGTACGAATGGCTAGGTAGTAATGAATCTTGTCCTTGTGCGCCTTTGTGAGCTCACTGCTACCGACGCAAATATCATAGGCAGACTTCAAACGCTTGGCCAAATCCATAAAGCGTTTTTCTAGCTTCTTAGATTGCAATGCAAAGTCAGCCGCTGCATTCAAGCAATTGAGCTGCTCTAATGGCGTACCATTAAAGTACAAGCTAGAGTCAAACTTATGATAGACCGTATCCAGTAGGTTTAAATGGTCTTTGACCACCACCACTGACTTTTGGATATCTTCTAGGTTTTGAATCTGACCGCCAGTGTAATGTGAGAGCGCCAGGTTCATCTGCTTTTTGATGCCGATATAATCAACCACTAAGCCGCTCTCTTTGCCTTCAAACTTACGGTTGACCCGTGAGATGGTTTGAATCAGGCTATGCTTTTGCAAAGGTTTATCAATGTAGATGGTATCGAGAAAAGGTACGTCAAAGCCTGTGAGCCACATATCGACAACGATGGCGATTTTAAAGTTAGATTTGCCATTTTTAAACTGACGGTCAAGCTCTTTACGGTAGTCTTTATTACCAAGATTATCCCACATGCCTTTTGCGTCATCCTTGTTACGAGTCATGATCATCTTGACGCGCTCCATCGGTTTAACTTTTTTCTTATCGCTTTCAGATAAGGTTGAACCTTCTTCGCACGCTCGTACCTCATCCCACTCAGGACGCAGCTCTATGATGTCTTTATATAACTGATAGGCAGCTTCACGGCTGCTACAGACAAACATCGCCTTGCCTTTTTGTGTGGTGCCCTCAGCGACGCGTGCTTCATAATGCTGAACGAAGTCTTCGGCGATGGCGCGGATACGATCAGGGTCACCAAGAATGGTGGACATGCTCGCCATGGCTTTTTTGCTTTTCTCTATCTGATATTCATTGGTGCCAGCGTCGGCGCTCTCCGTATAGTACTTCTCTACTTCATCAAGCTGTTTGCTATCGAGTAGCACTTTGGCGGCGCGACCCTCATAGACAATACGCACGGTGATTTCATCAAATACCGACTCGACCATGGTGTAGCTATCAACGACGGGACCGAAGACATCAAGGGTGGCATCAATCGGCGTGCCCGTGAAGCCAACGTATGTGGCATTAGGCAGAGAATCATGCAAATATTTAGCGAAGCCGTAGGTCTTTTTAACACCATCTTCAGTAACGGTGATTTTTTGCTGGAGATTGATTTGGCTACGATGCGCTTCATCAGAGATACAGATGACGTTGGTACGCTCTGTCAGTAGTGCTAAGTCTTCGGTAAACTTGTGAATGGTGGTTAGGAATACGCCGCCACTCTTACGCCCTTTGAGCTCTTCTCTTAGCTCAGCACGACTCTCGACACTGATGATATTCTCATCACCGATATAGGTCTTGGCATTGGTAAAGGTTTTGGATAACTGATCATCCAAATCGGTGCGGTCAGTGATTAAGATGATGGTTGGACTACCAAGCGCCGCGTCTTTCATTAGCAGACGGGCTAGAAACAGCATGGTAAAGCTCTTACCACAGCCAGTCGCGCCAAAGTAGGTACCACCCTTCCCGTCACGTAAGCCATTATCGTCAATTAAGTTGCCATGACTATCGAGCTGCTTCATGTGCTGCTTAATATTGTCGTATAGCTTGGTGGCAGCATAATACTGCGGATAGCGACAAACGATTTTTTCTTCCTTGCTTGATTTGTCAGGTACGTAAATAAAATTACGGATGACATCAAGCAAGCGCGTTTTATCAAATAAACCGCTCATCATGGTCAATAAGGAGTGGATACCGTCTTTCTCTAACTTCTCATCGCCCGTGACTTTGCGCCAAGAGTAGTAGAACTCATAAGGCGCAAAGAATGAACCCATCTTTGAGTTAACGCCGTCACTAATCACGCATAGGGCGTTGTATTTAAACAGCTCTGGAATATCGCGCTTATAACGGGTGGTCAGCTGGGTATAGGCATCAAACATGGTGGCATCTTCACGGATGCTGCTCTTAAATTCAAACACCACCAGTGGTAAGCCATTGATATAAAGAATGCCATCAGGGATACGTAGCTCAAAGCCTTGTATCTCCATTTGATTGACGATGCGAAAGCGATTGTTATCGAGTGCTTCATAGTCAATCAGCTGGATGTATAAGTCTTTTTGGGTATAGTCTTCTCGCTTGAGTGTAAAGCCATCAGCGACAAACTTCATGATGGCTTTATTGGTATCGTACAGATCAGAGGCAGGAAGGTATTCGAGCTTATGAATAATAGACTCAATCTCATAATCAGTGATCAAGTCATCTTTATAACGGGTCGCTAGAAACTGTCGAAGATCAGACTTAATCAGCACATCATCAGGATTGCGATCAAGCGCTTCGCCAAGCGTATGTGGATAGCCCTCGGCTGCTAGCAATTCAATAATGGCTTGCTCAAGTCTGTCTTCGGTAAATTTCAATGCTTCGTCCTTTTTTATTATGCTTTATTTTTTTTCAATAATTACTATGCTAATCTAGAAGAAATACGACAACACTAGGTTATTCATACTCTTTTTTAATCGGATTGAATTTCACAATTTCACTGTAGTTAACATGCTCAATACGCTCATCATCTTCAGTAGGCTTTTCGCCTTTGTAAGTCAACATAATGGGATAATAAGTGGTATTGTCCGACAGTACTTTTAAAGTCCCTTCATAACCATAATACAAAGGCGAGTCTTCATCATAACGAGCATTGCTTGAGCCAGCATCACCGACATAATAAACATTAATAAAATCATTCTCAGGTAGGTGTAAAGCTTTCCACCAGTCATCCCTTGCACCTTGACCCATATAGAAATTCGTAAACATACTTCCTACTAGGTTCTTCCCTAACGGCTGTAGACCATTTTTAATATCTTCAGCATAAAGTCCTGCACTTCCATTGCTACCCGATTCCTCTACGTTCTTTGGTGTTTGACTCACTAACTGAAACAATCCACTCTTCAGTTTTTTAAAGCTGTATAAATCCGCTGTTGCCTTACAGATATGACAAGAGTCAATTTCTCCATCAGAAACATGTGTCTTTTCAATGATAATCAGATAACGATCTTCACCTGCTGTATTTTTATATTGAATAACAGGAAGCATTAAGGCAATAGTTGCCCTTCCAACCTCATCGTATTTTCCCAAGCCGATATACGGTGTATCTTCCATATGATCCACATGAATATCGAACATCTGACCATTGTAAAACTGACGCATAATTTCTTTAAAGCTTAAGTCTTTGATTTTGACTTGAGCCATTTGACTAGCTGAGAAAGCAGGAGCGGCAGCCATTACAGGAGCCGCAGATAGAACGCCTAAGCTGAGCGCTAAACTAAGTAACAGCTTTTTCATACTAGATTCCATTAATTCTTATGTTTTTAAGATAACCGTTTACTGTCAAAAGCTATACTACTTCCTCCACAAGTTCAGCAGCATCAGAAATACGCAATTCGCCTGACATTAACTTAGGTAAAAGGGTGTCGCGGATTCTTGATAAATTATCTACGTCTATTTGAACAGCATGAATTTTATTATGAAATGAATTTATCCAGTTATCGAAATAGTTTAAAACATCGATATTAGGCACTACTACCATATGGTTTTTTAAAATATCTGTTTTTAGATTAGTAAATACACTACCATTACCTTGCATCAAGAGTTCCTGTCTAACAACTAAAAAAAGCTGATATAAATAATTATCAGTAAATATTTTTTTCTTCGGGAAATGTAACCAGCCGTCATGGATACAAGCATCTAAATCTAAAAATTTTGGTAAGCCAGGGGTGGCGCTATTTGATAAAATTAACGAGCCTTTTTTTAATAAAGTCGTTTTATTTAATCCTTCAGGTTTAATAAATTGTTTCGTCTCAACAAGAAATCTTGAATTACTAGCAGTCGCATCACTTATTTTGACCCAAGGTAATCCTTTAGGTACTAAATAATCATGAATTGGTCGAGGAGAGCCACCACGTTTTACTTCAATATACTCACCAAGCTTACTAACTCCCCAACCCTTTGGAATCCAACCCATCTCCTCAGTAAACTCAAACGCATTAGGGAATAAATTCTGAATATCTGAATTATCCTTTTTCTCAATCGCTTGGCGCTGCTCGGCACGCTCTAATAACTCGTCAGGAATGGCGTTCCCTGCGGCAAGGGCGTTATCAATCACAGGATCAAAATCCACAAACCAGCTCTTAAACAACGCCTGCGCCATCGCTTCTAGGGTTTCGTTCATTTGGCGGTTAAGCTCGATTTTGTCGTCTAAAGAACCAAGGATATGAGCGATGGCTTTTTGTTCTGAAAGCGGTGGAAGAGACAATGGATAAATTTTCATTGCCTCTTTATCACCCCTTGGCATCTTAGTTCCTTTGGAGGTTTGAACTGTATATTGGATAAACTCTTCATTCATTAGAGAATAAAAGCCAAAGCTAGGATTAATACCTTCTCTGGCTTTAAACACAATAACATCGTTAGAACATCCACCATCTTTATTGGCTATCCAAAGCTTTCTAAAATAAGTCCTAATATTTGAGAAAAGAATATCTTCGGCTTTATAAGCTGTGAACTTTGATGCAGATGGAAGCTTTTCAGCGGCTGTAACTCCGCCAAAGTCAGGAAGCATATTATCTGTCGAAACGTAACTTTCAATGTCTATATCTTTACTATCAATCTTAGCTTTTGACATCATAAGTACGTCATCTAAAATCACTTCTTTCCAATCACTCGCCATAACCCAACACCTCCAAATTCCGACGAATGGTCGCATCTAGCTTTTTAGATTCTTGCATCTGTGCATATAGCGTTTGGCTTAACTCTAGCATCTTAGTCTCAAACGGGATGCCGTCATCTTCGATAGCAGCAGCACCGACATAACGCCCAGGAGTGAGTACATAATCATTAGCTTTGATATCATCAAGTGTGGCAGATTTACAGTAGCCTGCCTCATCGCTATAGGCTTCATAACCGCCTGCTTCCGCTTCACCGCGCCATGCATGATAAGTCTTAGCAATCGCCTCGATGTCATCAGTAGTAAATTCTTTATGCGTACGATCCACCATACTACCGATAGCACGCGCATCGATGAATAGCGTCTCACCGCTACGATTGCGCAGTCCACGTGCTTTGCTATCAGCGGAGGTGGCGGCTTTGTCCTTACTGATGAACCATAAGCACACCGGAATCTGGGTGGTATAAAACAGCTGACCCGGTAGCGCAATCATACAATCGACTAGATCATTTTCGATAATCTGTTGGCGTATCTCACCTTCACCACTGGTAGTGGTAGACATCGAACCGTTTGCTAGTACGAAACCCGCAGTTCCATGCTCAGAGAGCTTAGATATCATGTGTAATATCCAAGCATAGTTGGCATTGCCTGTCGGCGGTGTCGGATACCCTGCCCAGCGTGGATCATCGACCAGCTCGTCAGAGGCGCGCCAATCCTTTTGGTTAAAAGGTGGGTTTGCCATGATGAAGTCCGCTTTGAGGTCTTCGTGCTGATCTTTAAAGAAAGTATCGGCAGCCACATCGCCCAAGTTGCTAGAGATACCACGAATGGCAAGGTTCATCTTAGCGAGTTTATAGGTCGTGCTGGTGTACTCTTGCCCATAGATAGACACGTCTTTGGTATTACCGTGGTGACTCTCGATAAACTTGATGGACTGGACGAACATACCGCCTGAACCGCAGCAGGGATCATAGATTTTGCCTTGATACGGCTCAACCATTTCAGCAATTAGATTAACCACAGACTTAGGCGTATAGAACTCACCACCGCCCTTGCCTTCAGTCGCGGCAAACTTACCCAAGAAATACTCGTACACGCGCCCTACCGTGTCTTCTTCTGGATTACCGATGGTGTCGATGTTATTGACGACATCAATCAAAGCGGCAAGCTTACTGGCAGTTAAGCCAAGACGAGAGAAGTAGTTATCCGGCAATGCGCCCTTCAATGATTGGTTAGTCTTTTCAATCGTGCTAAGTGCCGTATCGATTTTAAGGGCAATATCTTCTTGCTTGGCATTCTGCTGGATAAAGCTCCAACGGCTCTCTTCTGGCAAATAGAAGACGTTGTCTTTGGTATAAGCTTGCACCATGTCGATGTGCTTCTCATAGCCCGTATCGATGAGCTTCTGTCTTTGCTGCTCAAAGGTATCGCTGATGAATTTCAAGAAAATCAGGCTTAAAACAATGTGCTTATATTCTGATGATTCGACGCTACCTCGTAGCTTGTTGGCAGCATCCCAAAGGGCTTCTTCAAAGCGACCATCTTTTATGTTGTCGTTCTTATTTGCAGGTGTTTTAGCCATGTTTTTTTGTTCTCTATGTTCTGAGGGGCAGTATTAGTTAAAGTTTGAATTCAGTTAGCCAGTTGTTTTAATAGATATTTATAAAGCTAACCTGTAGAAATATCGGACTAAAACAAATCTAACCTGTAAAAAGTACAATCCTTCTACAGGTTAGGTAGTAAAAGATGGTTTCTAAATAGCGCATAGATAGCTTAACAGTAACAGATCAACAATAAAAATAGTCATCATTAGTCTGTCGCTAAAAAAATACTGGCTGAGTGGGTGTTGAAAAAATCAGCTCTAAAATCCTATAACCGATATAGATTTTATGTCTTATGCTTATCGCTCAACCAACTTTTCCTCAATCATCTCAGTCAACAGCTCAGTAACCGTTTTGCGGCTCTCAAGCGCATACCGTTTGAGTGCAACATGCTTATCTTCATCTAGATTGAAATTCACGCGTACCGTCTTTTTGGAACTATCCGTCACATCCGATAAAGCCAATTGATCCTTAACGTTCTTACTAGGACGACCTGCTGATAAACTCATGACTTACTCCTCACCAAAAAATGTTTGAATCTCACTGACCAATGCGGTTATCTCTTGTATCGCATTGCTATTAGGCGATTCGGTATCAAATACTGTCTTACCAAGGGCAGCACTATTAGGATAAGCAACTCGCTGCATCACTCTGGTCTCTAATACCGGAAGATTATAATCAAGCAGCGCGGTTGCCACCTCTTTACCAATATTGGTGTTTTGAATGGCGCGTGATACGACAAACGCCGCCTTTAGTTGGCCATCCATCATCTCAATACGCTGCTGCACTAAATCAACCAAATCGCTGGTCGCCCAGATATCATAGGGGCTCGGCTGCACCGGAATCAATATAAAATCAGCCGCTTTTATAGCAGAAATAGCCAGACTAGTAGCTTGCGGCGATCCATCGATCACCACATAATCTTTATCAGAGACGTTTTTTAAATCTTTATCAAGTGTTGGTCTGTCGAGCCCGATCACTGGTACCGGATTGTCTTCATCAACTGCTCTCCAGTCACGCGCACTGCCCTGTTGGTCGCTATCTACCAGCAGCACACTATGACCTTTTAGCTGTAGTCCCCGTGCTAAATGCGTTGCAATGGTGGTCTTACCGCTGCCGCCCTTCTGATTCAATACCGCAATTACCTTCATAAATACAGATCCCTGTAGTATATATTAAGTATATAAGTATATAAGTATATAAGTATATAAGTATATAAGTATATAAGTATATAAGTATATAAGTATATAAGTATAACTAAAAATGTACGTCACATCATTACTAATAGCAATATCTTATAATAAAAATAGCATCGCCTTTTCTAACGAGCGTATATCCATCATGATGGACGTCCTGTATCAAAGACAGTATCATAAACTGCCTACTACTAGATAAATTGTCGCTATTAGATATCAATTTGAGCTACTAAAAGCAATACTTTAGCTGCTCATATTCGTTATAATCCGCTCACCAATCAAAAACCACTAATATGAATGAGGGAACCACTATGGTGAAGTGTCACTTATCGACCATCATGGGTGAAAGACGCCTTAAAATTGCCGATATCTCAAGAGATACTGGCATCAATCGTGGCACCATTACTCGCATGTATCATGAAGAAGCCACCCGCGTTGATCTAGATGTCATCGAGTCTTTATGTACTTATCTTAGAATCAATGTTGGTGATTTATACGAAATCATAAATGAGGACAGCAGTGAGTCACCAGCATGAATAACGTTGTCATGAGCTGTAATTGTCTTTAAACGAATAAAAAGACCTACAGAAGGTTATTTTCTCTTGCAATAGATTAAAATATAGGTATAATTTGACCTGTAGTAAGTCATTTTATTTATTATATGTATATAATGATCTATAGGAGAATACCAATGAATAACAATCTATCTCGGCTCAATAGCTGCACATGGTTTAATGAACAGACTAAAACGTTAGCCTCTCAGCTGTTATTAAGCTTACAAATACAGCAAGGCGTACAGTTGGCAACCCTACTTGGTGTTGACCCCATTCTTTATAATGATGAAGCGGTTTATGTCTGGGTGCAACGACAGCTAGATGACGGTCTTATCGTTGACGATCATGCGTTAAGCACCCTTGAAACTGCTTTTATAGAGTTGGTCACAGCTCACACTGACCAAGCAGCGTAATGGCTTTAGCTTATATTTACAGACAACTTGTTTAACAAGAAACAATAACCCTTAAAGCCAGATAAAGTGTCATTATCTGGCTTTTTAATATAGACAAAGATAACGACAATCAAACAAGCCTTTTTTCAGTCTTATATGTTTTAGAAGACGCAATTTTGGGCAATATAGCTCACTATTACCATACGCCTTTACTCAGTCGGCTTTGCACGCGGCACCCCAGCTATTTTATAATAAACAAAGCCTCTTTCATCTCTCAAAACACTCTTACTGTCTGCTCTAACGCACCAGCTGATTGCATCAGGCTGCGCTTCATTAACATCACAAGCCAGAATAATCTGCTGACTTTGAGCGTCATCAAATGCCTGCTTCCACCCCGTTTCAAGCTCATCGATGCCGCGCTGTAGCTCTGCTTGCTGGTATTTCATCTCTGCAATCTCATCAAAGCTTGGCACATACCAAAATACCAGGGCCACCAAACTTATTATCACAGCCATCGTACCCGCCGCGACAGCGGCTGCAATCCTTTTAATACTCATAGTCTCAATGGACTTATGAATTTTGTCCAAGTCTTTACTAGCTCTAGCCTCGACCTGCTCAATCCGCGTTTTGGTAGTGGCCTCAAAGGTCTCAATATCTTCAATAATCTGCTTATGACCAGCTTGGTACTGATTGGTGAATAGGGCTAGATTGTCAGCGCTTGCGCTAAGTTTATCAGCAACTCCTTGCATGGTACTGATTTGTACCTCTATGCTATCGTTTTTAGCAGTGACGACCGACTCTACAGCCGTATCAATCTGCTGCTTCATATCGGTGATGATGCCCGCTATTTTGTCATCATAACGACGCGGCATCTCATTGTCAGTGAAAGCCGTCACTGCTGCTTGAAGCTGCTTTAACACGAGTTCTTGATACTGGCTCAATGCCTGCGAAGTCGTGCTTGCGCTACTACCTAATTCTTCAATGGCAGAAGACACCTCATTCACCTTGCTATCAATACCGCTAAGCGAACGCTCAAGCCGCCTCGCTACCGCATCATCGGCTCGCTTAATCAGCTCACGCAAGGCCCCAATGACCGGAGTCAATGAAGTCACTAGGTTAACAAGTTGATCGTGTATGTCTTGCTCATTGCTATTGTCTTTATTCATGGGGTACTCATTATTATAATGCCGCCTAAAATGGGCGTGGTGAGGAGTAGCGGCGTGTTTGTGCTTGTTCATGCGCTTGGATGGCGTTCTTCGTTTTTTGCAGGTGATCTGTCACAGTTTGTGTGAGCGTTGCCCCATCTATGGTGATAGCAGGAACGTGCTCAAAGCGCTCATTGATTTTCGTTAACACCTCGACCTTATCTTGATTGTCAGGCAAGCGCTCAAGCTGTTGCCATAGCGTCGTTGCTGCCTTCTGCACCTGCGTTGCAATTTTTTTAGCATCGGTGTCTCGTAAACTTTTTTGTAGTGTCGTAAAGCTGTCAGTGTGTTTTAGAGTAGTGAATATAAATGCTTGTGCGGCAACCGCCTCAGCCGCGTTGATCACTTCGATCGGTGCATCAACGGCCTTAAAATCAAGGGTATTAACGCGGTTACGCACCCGTACCACTAAATTGTCAAATCGATCTCGATATGCTTTGGTCTCATTGATTCGCTGACGCTTAAGAGATGCCTGCTGCCGCCTCTGTTGTAAGGTTTCTCGCCGCCTGATCAAAGCCTCCTCTCGTGCGCGCTCAGCTTCTTCCTTAAGCAGTGCCTGTTCATGATCGTTAATGAGGCGCTGATGCAGAGCCATCGTACGGTTGCGCCAGTCCTCAAGCCGATCTGCATTTAGTTGAGTGGTCTTGGTTTGAGTAATTTCATCGTATAAATCACTATCTTGCACGATTACTGCCTCACTTTGATCAAGCAAATCGATACGCTGCTCATAAAACGGCGATAGGCGCTGATAGGTTTTCTGACTGGTATTAATTTGCTGCTTTAACTGTTTGATGTCGTTATCATTGGCAGTCTTAAACGCTTTAATATCGGCAGCCAAGGCCGTCAAACGAGTGTCAGCATCCGCGTCTATCTCTACCGCTTTTAACGTACTGAGCGCCTCACGTTCTTTTTCAAGGTACTTAAAGCGCTCAACGTCCAGATCTGCAAATGCAGCAAACTTATGATAAGTATCCATGTTATTGGTGATATCTATCTCTTGTAGATCCGCAAACGCTTGATCCCACTGTAAGGATAAGTCGGATTTTTCAATATCAATCTCATCAAG
>Ga0314774_1001731_pt1 | contig 13428 bp, 8 predicted proteins | sample MetaGCBIA2018_FD_204515 | JGI IMG/M metagenome (GOLD analysis project Ga0314774, IMG submission 204515) | Cryopeg brine microbial communities from Beaufort Sea near Barrow, Alaska, United States - CBIA 2018 | ecosystem: Environmental > Aquatic > Marine > Coastal | place: USA: Alaska | collected... | reverse complement strand
AAAACACTCCCGTATTGCACACCTTTTATTTGATTTTTAATGCTATTATTTAACATCATTAAAAATGAAAAACCCCGAAATCCTAGGATTTCGGGGTTTTTAGTTCGGGTTGATACCCATTCAGTGGGGTCGGAGGCTATCGAACTTATTTAGCCTTAATTTTACTTAACCCTTATATATACTCGTAAAACACCCATTCTTAATGATAAGTTTGATCCAATTATATCAGTTTTATTAGTTTCCCTGTAAATCTATTAATATTTTGTTAAAGAAAGAAAGGGGAAATCATAAATTGCAGGGGTATGAGAAAAAATATAAAATGAAGAAGAAATTTATTCAGATTCACGAGGTAGAACCTGAGGAGTTTAAATACGAAATTTTAGCATGAGTAGAGCATTTATTTAAGGAGTTTTCGAAAAATTTTGAACCCAAGGAACCTGCTATGTGGTTAAGTCGCAAAGATGTATCAGAGCTATTGGGTATTTCCTTGGTCCAAAGCCATTTTAATGGCATTTAACGCGAGGGGTTTTATAAATAATTCTTCCTTAATCCCAAGTTAAAAAACTAATTTTTGTCCCTAAGTGGCAGAAAACTTTGGGTTATTAGACGGACCGGCGTTGGAATTCATTTGACCAAACTAACTAACAATCAACTATACGAAAAAATGAAAAATTTATCGGTTAGAATAATCTTATCAGCTATTGTTTTTCCAGTAGTATACGCCGTATAATTTTGAGAATATAAATTGGATACTAAGTATAAATAAGAAATGTGATTTTTTTATGTTTGATTTTCTATTTATTAAGCGCTAATAAGCGGTACATCAACACAGCAGTAATTTTAGCTTGTGTTGCAACTGTATTCAAATTCCCTTTTTCATTCACTGTGTGATCACCTGAACCACCTGTGAGTCCTAAACCATCAATAGCCATATCCACATATCCAGATGTGAACGAAATATCTGCAGCGCCTGCATTTCTAGGATTAACAGCTTCTATTGGTCCAAAGCCTAAATCCTGGCTTACTTTACTATAATATCCTAACAATTTTGTGTTGCCTTCTGTTAAAGCTAAAGGTGGATAAGCGCCATTTCCAAAAGTCAATTCAGCATGTGTTTTTGGGTAATTATTGGAAATTATAGATGACATAATCGTTTTTGCTTTTTGTAATTGTTCCGGTGATGTTGCACGCAAATCGCCATGAACAATAGCCTGTTGTGCAACCACATTATTTTTTCCAAACGCAGTGCCTCCAGTCTGATTTTCACCGATTTCTAAAGTGGTTCCTCCTATAATAAATCCTGGATTAAAAGTTAAATCTTTCTCGTTTGCCAATTGTAAATAAAATTCATTTAAAATACGAGAGGTTTCATAAATGGCTCCAACACCAACATCTTCGGTGAATATTTGCGAAGAATGTGCAGGATTCCCTGAAACCTTGAGTTGCCAATCGGCAGAACCTCTTCGGGATACCACGATGGTTTTTGGGTTATTGTCACCATTTTCAAATCCTAAAGCAATATCTGCCCGTTTGGCACCTTCCAAAATATCTTTTTTAGATAATTCTAAAGGTTCTCCACTTTTTTCTTCATCACCTGTCATAATAATTTCAATAGACATATCGGCTAAAACACCGGCTTCTTTCAATGCTTTCATAGCTAGAATAATAATAACATCGCCACCTTTCATATCTGCAACGCCAGGTCCATTCATTATGGAATCATTGAGCATGGTATACTCCTGAAATGGGCTTTCCAACTCAAAAACGGTATCTATATGCCCTATTAAAAGAAATTTTGGGCCATTCTTCCCTTCTTTGGTGGCAATTAAATGTCCTGCTCTTCCATAAGGTTCTCCAGATGTTAACTGTGTTTTAAATCCGAGCTTATCAAGTTCTGATTTGAATAGTTCTCCAACTTTCTTGACCCCATCAAAATTCATGGTACCACTGTTTATATTAACAGCTTCTTTCAGAAGTTTTATGGCATTTTCAGTATGATTATCTACTGATTTTAGAATAGTTTTCTCCGTTTTCCCTGTTTGAGAAAACACAAATGAAGTAGAACAAATCAGTAAAATGAAAACAACTTGTTTTGATATCGATTTTAAAATCATACTATTTTTGGATTGAAAATGTTTCACCTGGCAAATAAATATTCAAAGCAAGGTTGTGTGCTCCAATTTTATCTTTGTGGATTGTCTTGGAATGTTCGGGATTTTGAAGTACGAGAACTTGAGATGCACCAACCACTTCTATCGATTTTCCATTTACCAAAATGGCGGTAGATTCATCAATTCCAATACCCGTCATTTCAGGATTTTCAATAACAGCGCTTATTAATCTGTTATATCGACTTCGTCTAACAAAATGTTGGTCGATAATCACGTTTGTCATCATACCTAAACCCGGCTTGATCTCGATATTATCCAATTGAATATTCTTGAAGGTGGATGAATATTCCGGATGTTTCAGTTCGTTACCGGTAATCATCAGTTTACTCATTACCGCTGCTCCAGCACTAGTTCCTGCCACAAGACTTCCATTTTCAAATGCTTGATGAATGGCAGCTTCAATAGCTGTTCCCTCTATAATATCCATAAATCTGTTTTGGTCACCACCAGAAATGTAAATAAGTTTTGCATTTTTGATAGAATCCAGTTTGGAAGCCGATATTTCTTCACCTTTTACCGCATTTAATCCGTAGATATTTTTTAATCCTTTTTCATTGAATTGTTTTGAGGCATAATAAACCGCGGAATCGGGCTCAATGCTCGACATGGGCAAAATGATGCCGTAACCATTTTTATCGATTCCGGACTCTTCAATGATTCTATCTACCATAGCTGATGACCTTGAGCCACCACCTATGATAAACAGTTTTCCATCGGTTTTTGTTTCCTGTGCAGATATTGTATTGCCAAATAAACCAACACTAATAAATATAAACGCTACTATTATTTTCTTCATCATAATTTTATAATTTTTTTCCTATTACTACCCCTCTGGTATCTCCTGTTGAAATAAACCGGGCTTCGGGACTTGTCCCGTCTAAATTGGCTCTCCACAAGGTATCTGTATCCCGGTCTCCCCAATAAATTTTTTGTCCATCTGGTTCATATGCTAATCCATAAACAACTCTGCCTATACCTACTGCAAAAGTTGAAATATTAGTACCATCTAGATTAGCCGATTTTAAGCGTATATCCCCGGAGTCAACATATTCATCATAATAAATTCTATTATTGACAACCAAGATGCTACCACCTTCAATATCTGGAATTAATAAAGTTTCGGACGTGCCATCCAGATTTTTGACCCAAACACCACCATTGTAATTAACCCAATATAGTTTTCGGTTTACTGGATCTATCGAAAGTCCATCAGGATCATTTGACTGCCCGGTAACAAAATCCTCTTTTTGGGTTATATCGGTATTATCGATATCAGCTCTTTGAATACCAGAACTTGTGTCCCAATAAATCTGGTTCATTTCATAATCAATCGTCATTCCGTTTGGACTGTCCACACCTGTTCTAAAATCTTCAAAACTGCTTCCGTCTAAATTGGATCTGTAAATTTTATCTGAACCATAATCGCTGATATATAATTTATCGTGGATCGTATCCAGTACCATTCCATAAGACGATTGTGCGGCAACACCATTTAATGGCGTAAAAATGGGTGCTTGCGTATTGATAAGTCCCTGATATACCTGAGATCCATCTGTGAAATAAATTGGAATTCCCGATGCATTTGGATCTTTAATAACAATGGTTTTTGTCGATTGTTTTATTTCTAATGAATTTGCAGTTGTTACCACTAAATTGACATCGTAAACCCCTGATTCAGAATAGAAATGTGATGGATTTGTTTCTGATGAGGACTGCCCATCACCAAAATTCCAGGAATAAGTGACTGCTCCCACGGTTTCAGGAACAATCGACATATTGGTAAAGGTGACCGTAGCAGGCGCCAACTCTTCATTATCTATGTTATATGTAAATTGAGGCACCGTGCTTGCAGGAGGAACAGGATAACCATCATCAGAACACGACTGAAATAAAAATCCAAAGCAAAACATTGCAATTACTAATATATATTTTTTCATATTGTTTTTTTATTTAATTAAAACTATTCCTCTTGGAGAACTCAATCCAGTTTTTAAAACTTCCAAATTAGATCCATCAAGATCTGATTTGTATATTTCCCCGGCATCGCGACCAGAATAATATAGTTTTCCATTCTCATAGTCCACGTCTATTCCATAAACTCGAGATCCTAGAGTTGGATTTACTTCCTGAACATTTGAACCATCAAGATTAGACATAAATAAATTTTCACTGGTTCCCCATTCATCAAAATAAAGTTTATCGTTTACAGTATCAACAAACATAGAATAACCATAACCTATTCCAGGTAATATAATTTGATCATCTGTTCCATCCATATTAACAGAGTGGATATCTTCAATCCAATAATCGTAAAGGTACATTCTACTATTTTCGACATCTAATGAAATACCTGACCATTGGGAGTCACCACCTAAACTATAGAAATCTAAATCCGGATTAGAACCGTCTAAATCTGCTTTTGATACAGTACCATAAGTACCATCTTTATTATCAACCCAATATATTTTTCCGGCATTCTTATCTATAGCAATTCCATAAGGGGTACCTAAATTACTTACAACGATTTCAGCATTTGTACCATCTAAATCCATCCTCCATATGTTATTTGATCCAACATCATTTGTAAAGTCAGACCAATAAATTTTTTCGTTGACCGCATCATACGCCATATATGCCCCACTTTTTCCAGCAACATTTAAAACATCATCTACTGTTCCTGAACCATCTAGTTTAAGTTTTCTTATAAAATCATCACTATAATCGATATAATATAAACTTGCTGAGGCAGCAGGAGCTTCACCAATAGTCACTTCTTTAGTAACCGTATTATCCCCATAAGCACTACTTGATGTTAGGCTTACAGTATAAGTTCCGGAATCTGGATACGAAAATTTTGGATTTTCATCTGTTGATGTTGAATTATCTGCATCACCAAACGACCATTCATAACTCTCGGCACCTACAGAGGTATTTGTAAACTGAACTGTAACTGTTGCAATAAGATTCTCATTATCGTCAACGGTAAAAGTGCTTGCAGGGGTTACAGTAATTTCCATATTTGATATTGTAGAACCTCCTGCTCCTGTTGATACAAGACTAACTAAAAACACATTGCTAGAGGTGTACGATTTCCTTGGAGCAACTTGATTGGATGTGGTACCATCACCAAAACTCCATGCATATGCCGTGGCATTTTGTGAAGTATTTGTAAATTGAATTTCTTCACCTACCATTACTTGATTTGCACTCGCAGTAAATTCCGCTTGTGATTGAGGTGGTGTAACATCATCCTTTTGACAGGCAAATAATGTCATTGATAAAATTCCTATAAAAATGTAATTGTGAAATTTAGTTTTCATATTGTAAATTTTAAGTTTGATGGTTCATTTTTAGTATCCTGGATTTTGGGTCATTCCGGGATCTTTGTTGGTTTGTATTTCATCTGTTGGAATTGGAAAAAGCATTTGGGTCATGCTATTTACATTTGGTAATACTGCAATGGCACGATTTGTCCTTACCAAATCAAACCATCTGTGACCTTCAAAAGCAAATTCAATTCGTCTTTCGTTCTCGATAATTTTAAGCAACTGTGTAACAGATGTTTCTGACGTAGGCGTTAAATTGGCTCGCGTTCTTATTTCATTAATATCATCTTTTACTGATGTGATATTTGGAGCAGGTAAATTGGCCTCTGCTTCTGCTCTAATTAAGTACATGTCTGCCAATCTCAAAACAATCATGTTGTCTGCTCCTAAGCTTAAATCGTCATATTTTTTTGCATAAGCTTCAGCGCCTTCAAAAGCAATACTTGCTTCGTAACGCGTATCACCGGTTTCATAAGTATTTAATAAATTTTCTGAAGGCTCAACTTCGCGTCTTCCGTTTAAAGAATGTGGAAAATTGTACTCAGCAATTCTATTTCTTTCGGTTTGAGAAAAGAAGATTTCAAAAATTGACTCCGCTGATTCATCCTGTGCAAAGACATCACTATAATTATCCAATAAGGAGTAATTTCCGTTTGCAATAACATCTGAAGCAAATGCAATTGCTTGTGGATAGTCTTTTTTATATAAATAAACCCTTGCCAATAGTGCTTTTGCAGCGAATTTGGATGCTCTCGTTTTATTTCCGGAAACTTGAAGATTTTCAGCAGCAAATGATAAATCGTTAATTATTTGACTGTACACTTCTTCAACAGAATTACGAGGTACATCTAAATTAGTAACACCAACTGTTGGATTAATTTTGATAGGAATGGCTCCAAAATAGTTTAATAAATTAAAATGATTTAATCCTCTGATAAAATACAACTCGGCTAAAGCTGTATTTTTTTCTTGCTCAGTCATAGCATCAATAGTTGGCACTTTGGTAATTATATTATTGGAAACATTGATACCATCATAAATAACACTCCAAATACCACTTATTGAACCATTTTCTGGAAGAATATTGTTATTATCAACTTCGGCATATGAGGTAGATGTTGCCGCTAATGGATGTGATAAATTGTCGGCGGCTAAATCAGAAAAAATATTATAAGTTCTGCCATAATAACTGAAACTCTGAAAAGATGCATAAGCACCTAGAATTCCTTTATTTATATCTTCCTTGGTCGTAAATGCTGCATCTGCGGGAATAGAATCTTGCGGTTCAACTTCTAAAACATCACAAGAGATTGCCAAGAATGACAATAATGCCACAAGTAAAATATTTTTCATCCACGGATTATTATTTGTTTTTAACAATTCCTTGAAACTGGCTTGAGAAATTTTCATATCTGTTTTAGTTTTTAAATATGCTTGTTTCATTGTTTAAAATTTTAAATTAAGACCAAGTGTGAAGGTTTGCGCCTGTGGATAGGTAAAGAAATCTGTTCCAATTACTGAATTGTCATCACCTCTATAATTGACTTCTGGATCTAAACCTGAATAGTTGGTAAACGTGAATAAGTTTTGCGCACTGAAATACACACGAACACTTGAAAAAATTGACTTTCTGAATGCATCTTCTCCAATAGTGTAACCTAAGGTTACATTTTTGACCCTGAGGTACGAACCATCTTCGATAAACCTGGAAGAGATACGTTTATTTTGAGAGGATTTTACCGGATCGGTAGTTGCTCTTGGAATATCCGTGATATCTCCGGGATGTCTCCAACGCCTAGTAACAGCCCCAATTTGGTTGTCTCCTCCTTGTAAAGACTCCAGAAAAAGCCTTGAACCATTAAACACATCATTTCCATAAGAACTTTGTAAGAAAATGCTTAAATCGACACCTTTATACCTAAAATCATTTGTTAGACTTGCAATAAAATCAGGATGCGGATTTCCAACAATTGTTCGATCTTCTGAAGTAATTACACCATCAAAATTAGTATCTGCAAATACGATATCTCCTGTTGAAGGGTCAACACCTAAGGATTTGTAACTGTAAAAAATTCCGATGGGTTGTCCTTCCATGATTCTGTTGCCACCGCGACCAATATCATCGATTGGTTGTCCATTGTAAAGTTCCAACACCTTGTTTCTGTTCCCTGAAATATTAAATTGTGTGTTCCAGATAAAATCTTCACCGATATAATTTTCGGATGCAATGGTGATTTCTATTCCTTGATTTTCAACTTTTCCGACATTTTCGGTTATAGAAGAAAATCCAGAATTTGGAGGCAGGGGTCTGCTCAATAGTAAATCGTTGGTTTGCTTATTGTAATAGTCTGCTGTAAGTGTCAATCTATTTTTAAAAAGCCCCAGGTTAAGACCAACATTAAATTGGGCAGTACCTTCCCATTTTAAATCGGGATTGGGAATATTGCTGGGATATATTGCGGGTTGTCCACCATAAGAGGTGTTGCCATACAATTCCGAAAACAAAAATGGACTTATATCATCATTTCCTGTCAATCCATAACTTAAACGCAATTTAAGGTCTGATACAGCATTCACATTCTCCATAAAACTTTCTTCCGAAATACGCCAAGCTACAGATGCTGCTGGAAAAAATCCGGTTCTGTTATTCTCTCCGAATTTTGTGGAGGTGTCAAAACGACCTGAAAAATTCGCGATATATTTATTGTCAAAATTATAATTTGCTCTTCCAAAAAAGGATCTTAAACCAGAATCCAATGCATTGGCACTTGCAGATACTATTGTTGATGCAGAACTGATATATTCCAAATTATCATCTGCATAATCTTGACCTCTAATAAATGATGATCTATATTGATAGCTTTCAAAGCTGTAACCTGCTAAAATTTCAAATTTATGTTTTTCCAGTTGTTTCTTATATTTTAAGAGGTTGTTTGATACAATATTGGACACATTGCTATAGGTTTCAAACCCTAACCCGTTATATTTGGCACCTTGAACCGTTTTTCTGGATTCATAAGCATGCTCCCGAAAGTTCAGGAAGTCAATTCCCCATTTTGATGAAAAGGTTAAATCATCAAAAATATTGTAATCTACATATACATTGGAGTTAGTTCGGTATGTGAAATTTTGGTTGATTGCTTCATTTGCTATAGATAATGCGTTTGAATAAGGACCATCTTGGTTGTAAGTTCCGTCTTCATTGTACACCGGAAATATAGCAGGTGTAGAAATACCATTAGGTAGAGGCCCATGCAAGGTTTGGTCACTTTCTACGCGATTGGTCTTGGCATAGGTTAATCCAATACTTGTTCCAATGGTAATTTTGTCTGAAAGTTGATGGTCAACATTAATTCTTCCATTAAGCCTTTTATAATCCGTACCAATTAAAATTCCTTCCTGATCGAAAACTTTCCCGCTCATAAAAAATTTCGTTTTTTCTGAGCCTCCCGTTGTAGAAACTTCATAACTATTAATTGGTGCGGTTCTAAAAATAACATCCTGCCAATCTGTGTCGATGGAAATATTATCCATTTGTTCCTGAGTAAATGCAGTCGTTCCTGTGAGGTCGTTTCGGTATTCCATCCATTGTCTTGCATCCAGCATATCCAATCTATTCCAAGCGCGTTGCATCCCAGAATAAACATTGACATTTACCACCGATTTTTGTGCTTTACCACGTTTAGTAGTAATCAAAACAATACCATTCGAAGCTCTTGCACCATAAATTGCAGTTGCCGAGGCATCTTTTAAAATACTTATAGATTCAATATCACTCGGATTTAGATCTGTAAGTGCGCTTGCACCTTGACCGGAATAACCTACTTGTCCAAAATCTCCAGTCGTAACCGGGATTCCATCAATAATGTACAAGGGTTGATTGGAACCGCTAATGGAACTCAATCCACGAATCCTAACTGACATTTGACCTCCTGGAGTTCCCGAATTTTGTTGTACTTGCACACCTGCTGCTTGCCCTTGAAGAATCCCATCTACCGACGATACCGGTATATCCTGTATTTGTTCAGAACTGATGGATGTTACGGCATCACTTATTAAAGCTTTCCTTTCGGTGCCAAAGCCAATTACAACAATTTCATTTAAAGCAGTATTGTCAGGCCTCAGTTTGATTATTAAAGTTGTTTTACCATCAATATTTAATTCTTGAGGAATAAATCCAATATAAGAAATAACTAAAGTGGTTACGTCTTCGGTCACTGGCAATTCAAAATTACCATCAAAATCTGTAGAGACTCCACTATTGGTGCCTTTAATAGAAACAGTTGCACCTACAAGTGGCACTCCATCAATATCCGTAACTGTTCCCTTAACAGTTTTTTGAAGCTCAACATCTGAATTATTTGACACATCATCCAGGTTTTCCTTAATCACCACTTGCCTATGATCTATTTTATAAGTCAAATTTGTATGCGCAAAAGCAGCATCTAAAATTTTTGAAACGGTCACGTTTTTAAGGTGAAGTGATACTTTATAATGTAAAACATCGTCCTTATAGAAAAAGATGAACTTACTTTTACTCTGTATTTCCTGAAATAGATCTTCCAGGGAAATATCGTTAACGTTTATATCTATTTTGGTTTGTGCTTTTGAATTATTTGCAAAAGCAGAACTTAAACCAAGGGCGATTAATAGTAGAAAAACTCTCATAATATTTACTAAATAGTATCTAAAAGATTTTATCCTTTCAAACGAATAAAGGTTCTTATTTTTATTCATAATTTTGCTTTAGTGATTAATATTGCTGAATGAAAACAGGGATGTTAATTTTTTTTAGGCTAGAAGATGTTAGCGCATCTTCTAGTTTTTTAAATAGAACAATACTTCAAATTGGTTGTTTTTAGTTAATAATTAATTTGTTGTTTTCGGTTAGCTGGTACTCAAACCGGGATGTTTCAGTTTCTTCGATGGTTTTCATAACATTTTCGATACTTTCCTTAACATCCAAATATCCAGAAAATGTTTGGTTGGCTAAATTTTGATCATTGATAACAATTTCAACGTTGTAATATCTCGCAATTTTTTTCATGATAGATTTTAACGAGTCGTTTTTAAATATGAAAATGCCGTCACGCCAGGAAAAGTATTTTTCAACATCTACCGAATCAGTTGCAATGGATTGATCCATTTTATTATAGGTAGTGAGTGTATTAGGAGAAATTTGAATATGCTCGGTAGTCTGTAAAATGGAGTTATTTTTATAGCTAAGTTGAATACTTCCACTTTTTAAAACTGTGTAGATATTATTATCTTCAGGATAATTGCTTACATTAAAAACAGTTCCTAAAACTTCAATATTTTGCTTATCGGTTTTTACTACAAAAGCTTGCTTTTCATTATGGATGACTTCAAAAATAGCTTCCCCTTCCAAATAAACTTCGCGTTTATCACCTAAGAATACCGCAGGAAAAATTAATTTTGAACCTGAATTTAACCAAACTTTACTACCATCTGCCAACACAATTTCGGAACGCTTTCCATAAGGAACGATTAAGGTGTTATATACAATATCCTTTTGTTCTAAAGTTTCCTGTCTTATCAGTTTTGAAGTTCCAATTTTTACATTTTGTCCTGAATGTGAATATGCTATTGTTGAATTATCTTCAGCAATTTCAATGTTTTTTTTATCGCTTAAAATCAGCTTAACATGACCATTTGAACTTTGATCTTTTTGAGCGTTCGCAAAATTTTCTAAAGGAGAACTATTCGGCAAAACTCTGTTAAATATACTGACGGAGAATAAAATCACAACTGCAGCAGCAGCTGCACCTAAAACAAATTTTAAACTTCGTTTTCTTAAAATATAGCGGTAAACAGAGCCTTTGATTTTTTGTTTTAAATATGATTTCTCCTCTGTTGAGAGTTGGGAAAAGTTCATATTTTGATTTGAATTGTCCTTCATTTCTCTTATAACTATTTAATATAGAGCTTCTTATGTAATTTATTAAAAGATTACACTGTGGCTCCTACTACTATAAGTCAAATAGACATAAGATATAGACACATTTTTTAAATTATTCTAATAAAAAAGTTGAAAAATGAAAATCGTAAGGATCGCTAAATTTTTTCGTAAAACTTTAATTGCCCTATAAATTATGGTTCTGGAAGTTTCAACAGAAACATTCATGATATCTGCAATTTCCATGTAGGTACGCTCTTCTGTAAACCGAAGAAATAAGCCATGTCGCTGCCCTTTACTTAGTAAGTTAATCGCATTTGATAATTTAGAAGCTCGTTCATTGGTGATTTCATTTTCAATTATTTGGGTTTCAACGGAAGAGGTAAAGCCGCTATGGAGTAAATTTTCATTCAATAAAGTGAATTTATTTTTTGGTTGTTTTAGAATTTGATTTTTTACTGAACGCAACAAATAATATTTCACGTTATCTGTATTTGCTATTGTTTTTCGGTATTTGTACAGATTTAGAAATACATCGTGAATGCTGTCCATTACGCGACTTTTATCAGAACTAAATTGCATGCCGTAACAAAATAAATCATCAATGAAGATATCATATAAGTCCCCTAACGCATCCATGCTGCCTTTTTGTAGGTCTGACCATAAAATAATTTCTCTGTCTTTAAATTGTTTCAAAGATTAATGTTTATTGAATATTAACCTATTTACTTTAAGATTAATAAATTATTATTAAAATTGTGCAGTAAATTATACGAATTATGAGATATGCATAATTAGGTATTGGATAGTGAATTAGGTGTTTTATCCAAACTCTTGAAGGCAATTTATTCTTGATTCTGTTAAGAATAAGCCAAATATCGTTATTTTAAAGGAATTTTAAAATTATAAGAACAAAAATTTTATATACACTTAAGTCCGAAAGTGGTTATTTTGTTTTTTTTTAATTTCTATAATGTATTGTCAAACTAACGTTTTGAATACAAATCTGGAAATATTTTCGTTGATTTTCCTGATTTTGAACTCAACATTTCTCTGTAATTTTTCTGGACAACGTTCTATTTTTCAGGTTCTATTGGGAACGGGTAACGGTTTTAGGGGAATAGTTTTGGAGAAATAATTTAAACCCTATGTGAAGAAACAGAATATGTCAATCTGCTAGAAATTATTTGAAACTACATCATTATAAAATCGGTAACCGGATAGGTTTTAAAGGTTAGGAAATTGAACAAGCTTTGATACTATTCAATAGAAGAGCCTTAAAACAACAAAAATTTTATATTTTTTTGTCACCTTAAAACAAAAAACCCAGTAAGCACAAGGCTTACTGGGTTATATTGTGGAGTCGGAGGGAACGACCGAAAAATTATGTTTGTAGGCTTTACAAGGGCTGCCGGATAGCTTGAAATTAATGGTATCCGAATAGGTCCCCTTTTAACAAAGTTTAACGTTTCTATGTTTCCATGGCTGATTAATTAGAACTATTCTGTTGCAAAATCTATTTGGGAGGATTTAATTGGAATCTTTTTGAAGACAAAGTTTTAGTTAATATGCTCCAACTACTCATGAAATAAATACTTGGTTTTTCTATACATCTTTGAATAGTTCCTGGAAAGCTTTTTCAATTTCAGGGACTTCCTCAGGCTGAAGATTGGGAAACTCTTTTTCCCGGGATCTTTTGGATAACTGCCCATTATTTTGTTCCAGAAATCGTACCAGCTGGGCTACCATTTTGTCAGGCATTTCAAATTCATCATCCAACAATCTTTTAAACGCGTCGTAGGCTGTGAGGTATTTTATTTCCTGGGGAATAATAGTATCGATGGTATCATTAACACAATCATATAAAAACTCAGCCTGTTTTGTAGCATCAAAAAATCGATAATAATCAAAGGTTTCATTCATCACCTGGACATTATGATCTGAAGTTTCCTGCCATTCAATGTGGTCCAATAAGGGATGTGAATAAGACCCCAGAACACTTCTATAGTCATCG
>Ga0314774_1001730_pt1 | contig 13430 bp, 8 predicted proteins | sample MetaGCBIA2018_FD_204515 | JGI IMG/M metagenome (GOLD analysis project Ga0314774, IMG submission 204515) | Cryopeg brine microbial communities from Beaufort Sea near Barrow, Alaska, United States - CBIA 2018 | ecosystem: Environmental > Aquatic > Marine > Coastal | place: USA: Alaska | collected... | reverse complement strand
AAATTGTGTATTAAAATTAAATTTTGCTGAATATCGAAAATTAGAAGTAGAATCCCTTCGATATCCAAAAGTAGAATTGAATAAAAGTTGGTCTTCAGTTTTTCTTAGACCTCTGCCTTTTTGTGCATTCAGGCCAAATCGTAAAGAAGCATTTGTTTTCCAGGATAACAGTTTCTTTTTATAATTACGTTGAAAATTACCGAAAAACAATGCTGAAATTGAATTATTTCCTCCGGCGTTCCAGTTTACAAAAGCCACCTCGTTAAAGCTAACTCCCACCGCATTTTTTTTCGTCCAAAGAATTAGAATTTCCTGGTTTACCACCATTGTTGTATCTGCAATAATTATTTTGGGTTTAATAGTATCAATTTTTTTGGGAGAAAATTCTGCGGCAAAAACCGTTAGGTTAACCAATAAGAAAAGTAATGTTAGGATTTTCTGTGGAAACATAAAAATTGAGGACATTATTAAACAATTGGCTTAAATGATCATTAACAAGCGTTGAAGTTACATTTAATTTTACTATAAAACTCTTGTTTTGTTATTTTTCATCAGTTTCCTTTTTTATAGCTATAAATCTTAGCCATTGTTTTGTTTAGAGATACTAAAAGAATGTGAAACTTGAGAGTAAACTTTTTTATTTGTACGAGATAATCCACACTTCCTTTATTTCAGAAGAAGTAAAGGAAATGTAAATTGCCTTTGGATTATGGAAGTTTTTAAAGTGTGATTTACTGGTTCGATAGGAATTTCTCTCTTCAGTTGTTTAATGAGCGTAATTGTGTCAATAGTTCCTTGTTCTTTAGATTGCTGGTCTATATCAGTAAAGGAAGGCACCAAATTTTCTACTCCAGCTTAATTGGAAAAGCCAATAACTAAGGTATCCTCACGGATTTTAAAAGGGTTTCTCACTATTTAATATGTAATTCCAGGCAGTAAAATGTTCTGGAATAACATATTAAATAGTAAGTGATTATTCCGGGACAAAATGAACAGTTTTTGATGATGGTTTTAGGTTATATTATGTTTTATAAAACACATAGTATGGACAATAAAACAATAGGATCAGTTATGATATGAGAAATCATCAGAATGAAAAACAATGGGCTTTCTAATAGTAGAATATCCCAAAGATTTGGCCTTACCGGTCACACGATCGCTTAGTTATTAGCTGTAGTTTTTTTTTGTAATATAGATCTTAATTGTTGTATTCCCAAAAATCATCAAAAAAAGAACTGTCCAGTTTCTCAGGAATAAGCTCTTTTTTCTCCAAAGCTTCAAGACCTATTAAAAGCACTTCGATATTCACATCATGAAAGTACAAAAGCAAAAGGTATTGAACTAAGATGCTTGCCGGCTATGTGGCATGAAGCCTACATTTTTTCAAAGCTTTTTTGTTCTGCTTGAAAAACAACTATCTTAGCTACTGATTATTCACCTTGAATTTAAGAAATATTTCAAAAGGAGCATTGACATTTTACTATGAAAAATAAACGTCATTCGATTAAAGATATAGCCTCTAAACTTAATGTATCTGTTACTACTGTCTCTTTTGTTCTTAATGGTAAAGCAAAGGAAATGAGAATTTCCGAGTTAGTTGCCAAAAAAATTATAGAATATACAGAAAAGATAAATTATAAACCTAATCGGGTGGCTCAGAGCTTAAGAACAGGAAAATCGAAAATCATAGTTTTTATGGTTGAAGATATTTCAAACTTTTTTTTCGCTAAAATAGCACGAATTATTGAGGACATTGCATACGAAAAAGGTTATAAAGTGCTTTTCTGCAGTAATGAAAATGATGATGAAAAATCTCTTGAACTAATTGATTTATTTAAGGTATTACAGGTAGATGGGTATATTATAATTCCCTCTGGAGGAATAGAAGACAAAATAGCTTCTTTAATATCTGAAAGTATCCCAGTTGTTTTATTTGATCGATATTTTCCCGGTCTTGATACAAATTATGTGATTATTGATAATGAAAATGCCAGTTTTAATGCGACTGCTCATCTTGCTGAAAATAAGTTTCAAAATATTGGTTTTATTACAACTGATGTAAAACAAACCCAAATGCTGGATCGATTACAAGGTTACAAAATGGCAATAAAGGAACATAATCTCAATGAAAAAATTTTACAAATCTCCTACAAAGAAAAAGACTCAGCAATTGGAAAAAGGGATATACTGGAATTTTTCAGGACTAATCCGAAATTAGATTCCGTTTTTTTTGCCACCAACTATTTAACCCAAATTGGTTTGGAAGTTATAAAAGAGAACTTTCCATCCCTTGTTAATGAAATAGGAATTATTACGTTTGATGATAACGATTTTTTTAAAATTTTTAATCCACCGATATCTGCAATAGCCCAACCTCTTTTTAAAATTGGAAATGAACTCATGGATATAATGTTGAATCTACTCAATGACTCGAATAAAACATTACCTACCAAAAGGGTTGTGTTAAATGCTAAACTTCAGGTTAGAAATTCTTCTTTTGAGAAAATCCGGTAATTTTGGTTTAAGATTTAGGATCTTAATATTTTCTCCAAGAGACTATCAATAATAAGGTTAGAACTTATGGAATTAACAGAATGACCAAGTGATATTATTTGTCTGAATATAATGTAACACCAACCAGAAAATAATTCAGTTTCCAAGGAAAATAGAAAGGAGATTTTCAAACTTCACCACTGAACTATTCAATCAAGTATTGACGCCGTTATGGCAATCCAAAATTTAATTATCCACTTCACATCAAAACGCTAGGTTTAAACGTTAAATTATATGGATTAAAAACTTGTTTTTTATTATCATTGATAAATGAATTTTATAATGATTGAGATATTTTTGGGATTATATTTAAATGTTGTTCCTAAACCTTTTAAATATATTGAATTGAAAATATAAAAGATTGAATTTTTATAAAAAATAATTTTTTTTAGCTAAAACGTTTTAGTACATTGGTCAAAACTTAAATGAAGGTTAACTTAATTCATTCTTTTAAACATCCAGGATGAATATTTAGACTTACATTTTTTTGAATAGCAAGAAATTAGCTTTGTGATTTAATTATATTTTTAACAAATTCTGATCATAACTGTCCAGTTAAAATAGACTGAGGGTCAGTTGGTTATAATCAAGTTCTTTGACATTATTGAAATCTATATTTATAAAAAGCTCATTTATAGGGGTTATCTAATAATGAGATGCCCAAGACCTGTAATATTTCGTAGGTGGAGCGTTTCATTTCAGTTTATCAGCTACAAATGAAACCAAACAATAAGCACTTATTGCGCAATAAATTTGAATTCTTACGGCATTTTCAGATGTTTCCCAAAATGATTTTATTTTCAGGTGTTGTTTGATCCATTTAAAAACAGCTCGACCTGCCATCTGTTTTTGTACAATAAGGTAACATTGTCCGCAGAAATCTTCATGTTGTTGGTCAAGAAGACAAAGGTTCTGTTTGACTCATTATCATCATATTTCACCCTACGAAGTTTTGCCGGGTAATCTTTGGAGGTATAAAAGCCGCTTAATTTTCCAATTTGATCACATCGGACCCCAGTAAGCTTATTGACTTTGTTAGAGTACATCCGCCTGAATTTTGTGTTTGACTTTGCACGAATCACAAAGTAAGCGAAGCAACGTTTTATTTTGTACAACCTGGTGAAATCAAGGTATGCACGATCAAATATATAGTGAGCGCCTGCTTCATAAACCAGCTCATCCATTGCCTTTACATTATGTACATTAGCGGCGGTAATATGCAGAAAGGCTGGTATTTGGGTATTAATATCATATAAGGTGTGAAGTTTGATACCGCCTTAGCCTTTCGGAATTTTGCCCACCAAAAGACATTTAAACAAAGATCTATGGTGGAAGAATCGAAGGCATAAATGTTTCCTTTGACTTTAAAATCGTCAAAAGAATGTAATTCCCTTGCAATGGAAATCAAATGATAGGCAAAATCTTTAAAAATTTTTGAGTTGCGAACTTCGTTGGCTTTTGCAAAGTTACTTCTGGTAACACTTTTGCCCAATCCAAGGTGATATGATTTTCCACTATGTGCATCCAGGGCAACGATTAGGTCCCGAAGGCTTTCCCGATTGGTAAGCTGACCGAATAACATACAAAGCAGTTGGTTCCAGCAAGTGAAATGCTTTACATACTTGTTTCCATTATGATTTTTCACAAACCCATCGAAAACCCGTTGGGGCAAATAACCTGTCAATTGAGAGAAAACGTATTTTCCTTGATTCATGTTAGCCAACTTTTAGAGGCTAAACCTAATCAATTCAAATCGTCACTCGCCTATGAGGCTTGTAAAGTATAGATTAGCAGTAATTTCAAAGAACATTTAAACTTTTTTAATGGAGACTAATGAATTCTGATATATTATAATTAATAAATTATATGTTTTTGCTAAAACGTTTTAGCTAAATTTAGTTACCTATTTATAATCGTTATTGGTTGATTTTTTTCGCTTCCAATAATTATACTTCTAATCTGATTTAATAAATATAATATATGTCCTTTCAAATATTAAAACAACCCAAAGTATATGACATCTGTATTGTAGGTTCAGGAGCAGGAGGCGGAATGGCAGCTAAAGTTCTTGCAGATGCAGGATTTAAAATTGCCCTCCTGGAAGCCGGTCCCGACTTCGACCCTGCCAATCCTTCCCAACGCACCCAATTACGTGGCCCATGGGAATCACCAAGACGGGGAGCTGGTTCTACCCGGCCATTCGGGGATTTTGATATGGCCTATGGAGGTTGGGAAATAGAAGGGGAGCCTTATACAAAAAAAAACGGAACTGAATTTGACTGGTTTCGTTCTCAAATGGTAGGTGGTCGTACCAATCATTGGGGCCGTATTTCTTTGAGATTTGGCCCATTGGATTTTAAAAGAAAAGATTATGACGGAAAAGGAGATAACTGGCCAATTGGATATGATGACGTTAAACCCTATTATGACAAAATAGACAAACTGATAGGTGTTTTTGGAACTAAAGAAAATTTTCCAAATGAACCGGACGGATACTTTCTACCTCCCCCCAAACCTAGGTTACATGAACTATATTTAAAAAAGGGAACTGAGAAATCAGGAATTCCCATGATACCGTCCCGACTTTCCATTTTAACAAAAAGGGTAAATAAAAAACGAGGGGCTTGCTTTTTTTGTAATCAATGTTCACGTTCTTGCTCCATATATGGGGATTTTTCCTCTTCCTCCGTTTTAGTTAATCCCGCCCTAGAAACAGGAAATGTGGATTTATTTGTAAATGCAATGGTGAGGGAAGTTCTAACCGATGGTGATGGTAAAGCAACAGGGGTTTCCTATGTAAAGAAAGAAAATTTTCAAGAATATGAGGTCAAGGCCAAAGTCGTGATTTTAGCTGCAAGTGCCTGTAGTTCAGCCAGGTTGCTTCTTAATTCCAAATCATCCCAACACCCCAATGGATTAGCCAATTCAAGTGAACTTGTAGGTAAATATCTGCATGATTCGACGGGGTCTTCACGAATGGCATTTATCCCATCCCTAATGGATCGTAAACGCTATAATGAGGATGGTGTGGGTGGATTGCATATGTATACCCCCTGGTGGTTAAACGGTCAAAAAAACCTTGGCTTTACCAGGGGATATCATATTGAATATTGGGGAGGAATGGGAATGCCGGCTTATGGTTTTGGTTTTAATGCAGATCAACTTAATGGAAAAGTCCCGGGAAAAGATGGCAAAATGAAAAAGGGAGGAGGCTACGGGCTTGGGTTTAAAGAAGACATACATAGATTTTATGGATCTACGATAGGAATGGCCGGACGTGGTGAAAGTATCCCAAGAAAAGACAATTACTGTGAAATAGATCCAAATGTTATTGACCAATATGGAATACCGGTCCTAAGGTTTAATTATAAATGGTCGGACGAAGAACGGAATCAGGCAAGACATATGCAGGATACTTTTGAAGAAATCATTCACTCCATGGGCGGAATGGCATTAGGGGACAAACCGGGAGCTGAAAGTGATTATGGATTAGAAAAACCCGGAAGGATAATCCATGAAGTAGGAACAACCCGGATGGGAAATGACCCAAAAACTTCGGTAGTTAATGAATATAACCAGGCTCATGATGTTCCAAATTTGTTCATAGTTGATGGAGGACCATTTGTATCCCAGGCCGATAAGAATCCAACCTGGACCATATTGGCGCTTGCCTGGAGAGCATCAGATTATTTAAAAACAGAAATGAAAAACAAGAATATTTAAAGTTTTAGTTATGGATAGGAGAGAAACCATTAAAACCTTGGTTCTGGGTAGTCTTGCATCCAGTTTTATTTTAAGTAGTTGCATTTCCGAAACGGATAATGCTATTCCTGAAATTTCCGATAAAAAAATTGAAGACAAAGAAGATGGTTATGGTCGTACTCCCCAGGAAGAAGCACGGGATATAGAATTAAAAAGCTGGACTTTTTTCTCTGAGCACGAAATGTCCACAATAACTTTATTAGCCGCCATCATTATTCCCAATAACGACAATTCAGGTTCTATAATTGATGCTGAAGTGCCGGAATTTATAGAATTTATAGCAAAAGATATCCCAGATCACCAAATCCCTATAAGGGGTGGTTTAAGATGGTTGGATCATGAAAGTAACCGACGTTTTGATATGTTATTTCAGGATTGTTCAAAAAAGCAACAGCATGAAATCGTTGATGATATTGCATATCCCGATGATGTCAAACCTGGGTTTCAACAAGGAACCGTGTTTTTTAGCAGACTTAGAAACTTAGTGACAACCGGCTATTTCACAAGTAAAATTGGAGTTGAATATTTAGGGTATTCAGGCAACACCCCAAATGTGTGGGACGGTGTGCCCCAGGATGAACTGGATAAACATAAGATGAAATATGATGAAAAAACTTTAGCCCAATGTATTAAACCTGGGGAAAGAAATGACATAATGAATTGGGATAATTATGAAAGTAGTATTGAATAAAATTTCATCAAAATCATTACCAATGACCGAAGATTAAATGAATTGGATAATTAAAATTTTTTTCCTATAAAGCGCTTACTAACTAAATTACTAATTTAAATTTTTAACTATGAAGTCGAGTCTATTTAAAAAGTTTTTGTTTCTTTCTATGATGTTTTGCATAGGGTTAACTCAAGCCCAAACCACAGTTTCCGGAACTGTTTCAGATGAAAATGTTCCTATTCCGGGAGTCAATGTGTTGGTTAAGGGAACCTCAAACGGTACTCAAACCGATTTTGATGGAAATTATACCTTAAAGGATATTTCTGAAGATGCTATTCTGGTTTTTAGCTTTGTAGGGTTTTTAAGTCAAGAGGTTGCCTTAGATGGTAGGTCTATTATTAATTTGATGCTCCAAGAAGATGCCATGTCCTTGGACGAAGTGGTAGTTGTTGGGTATGGGACTCAAAGAAAATCAGATCTGACGGGATCCATATCTACAATAGATAGCGAATCTATACAGGAGATGCCAGTCACAAATCCTGAGCAAGCATTGGCCGGTAAAGCTGCAGGGGTAAGTGTATCCACAAATTCTGGACGGCCAGGTGGAAATACCAGTGTTAGAATTCGAGGAAATAATTCCATTAATGCCAGTAATAGTCCTTTATATGTTGTGGATGGGGTTATTGGGGCTGGTCCCATTAATTACCTTAATCCCAATGATATTGAATCAATGCAGGTTTTGAAAGATGCTTCTGCTACAGCTATTTATGGTGCTAGAGGTGCTAATGGGGTAATCATAATTACTACCAAAAGAGGTGGTAAAAGTGAAGGTTTGGTTTCTTACGATGCATATACCAGTATAGGAACACTCACTAGAAAAATTGATGTTTTGAATTCAGCAGAATTTTTACAGACAGAATTAAATTCCTACAATAATTCAGAGAAATATGATCCTGAAGGTTGGGCTAACGGAAAATATGAAGATCCATTAAACTATAGAGATAATCCTTTACTTTTTGATTCCAGTGGTAACCCACTTTATGATACAGACTGGCAAGATGAGGCCACAAGAACAGCTATTACTCAAAGCCATAATTTATCATTTACAGGAGGAGACGACAAGCAATCCTATGGGCTATTTTTAAATTATGCCGATCAGGAAGGAATCATTTTAGAGTCTTATTTAAAACGCTACTCTGGAAGATTTGTTATGGATAACCAAATCAAGGATTGGTTAAAAGTTGGAGGAGGAATTACCTTTAATCATGTGGAGGAAAACAGGATTGATGGTTCCGTTGGCGGTCTTACTCCTTTGCGAATGACTATAGAATCCCTTCCCATAATTCCTATAAAATATGAAGGGGGAATTTTCGGAACTAATGCAGATTATCCAAACATGGAAGGGGGAGAAAATCCGGTTAATTTATTACTTAATAGGAAAAATATTCATAAAACTCAAACAGTTTTAGGAAATGTATATGCAAATATTAATTTGACTGAAGATTTAGAACTTAGAAGTAGTATTGGAACTAATATCAACAATTATCAGGAATCTTGGTATTCTGGGCGAGATTTAAGACAACTAAGTGCAAATTATGAAGGAGAAGCCTGGATTAGAAATACCAGAACAAATTACTGGCAATTTGAAAATTATCTCACCTATAATAAGGAATTTAATGAAGATAATTCTATAAAAGTACTTGCTGGAATCGGTTGGCAACAGTTCGATTCTTTTTCCACTTTTGCCGGTGCACGGGGATTTTCAGATGATTTTTATCAATATAATAATCTAAGCGTGGGAGCAAATCCATTAACCCCTGAATCTGATACTTTCAAATGGTCTATGAAATCCTATTTTGGTAGAATTAATTACAACCTAATGCATAAATATTTATTTACGGTAACAGGGCGAATAGATGGTTCTTCCAGATTTGGAAGCGAAAATAAAAGCGCATTCTTTCCTTCAGCAGCATTCGCATGGAGAGTATCTCAGGAAGATTTTCTAATAAATAGTAATGTAATTTCCAATCTTAAATTTCGAACTAGTTTTGGGGAAACAGGAAATACGGAAATAGGAGTATATCAATCTTTAGCAAGTCTTGGTTCGAGCACTGCAATTTTAGGAGGACAAAGAGCACCAGGAGTTAGTATTGGCACCTTAGCTAATCCCGATTTAAAATGGGAGAAAACAGCTCAATTTGATGTAGGAATTGAATTAGGAATGTTCAGTAATAGAATAAACCTGGAAGCAGACGTGTACTATAAAAAGACTACGGATATGTTATTAAGTGCCCCTGTTCCAACTTCCAGTGGATATTCAGGTATATTTAAAAATATTGGTAGTATGGAGAACAAAGGGGTTGAATTTACTTTAGACACAAGAAATATAAGCACATCTAATTTTGAATGGACAACCACGTTTAATATTTCATTTAATAAGAATGAAATATTAGCTTTAGGAGAAGCTGATGATGATATTTTTCCAGGGCCAAACTTTTTATCCAATACAAATATCTTAAGAGTTGGGGAACCTGTAGGTTCGTTTTACGGATTAATAAGAGAAGGAACCTGGAATTCTGATGAAATTAATGAAGCTGCTGAATTTGGATTACTTCCGGGTGATATTAAACATACAGATGTAAATGGTGACGGACAGATTAATGCCTCAGACCGGGTTATAATAGGGAATGGATTTCCTGATGGTTTTGGAGCCTTGTTCAATACATTTAGATATAAAAACTTCGATTTAACTTTAGATGTTCAATTCAGTTTTGGAAATGATATTTTAAATCTTTCAAGACACTCCGGAGAAGACAGAACTGGACAGGCAAACAGTTATTCCACAGTTCTAAATGGCTGGACACCAAACAATCAAAATACTATGATTGCCCAAAATCGCCCATCAAGAGCTTATTACACTACGAAAATTGATAGTAGAATGATTGAAGATGCTTCATTTATTAGAGGTAGAAACCTGATTTTAGGTTATAACTTCTCTAAGGAATCTTTAAAAAAGTTTGGTCTTAACAGATTAAGGGTATACAGTTCATTACAGAACTTTTTCCTTGAAACTGAATATACAGGTTACGATCCTGAAGTTTCTACTTATGGCAATTCTTTCGCCCAGGGAATAACATTTTTTGAATATCCGAAACCAAAAACAATAACTCTAGGTTTAAATCTTAATTTTTAAAAAATAACGTTATGAAAATAATAAACAAAAAATCTTATTTATTCGCTTTCGGCCTATCGTTTTTAATGCTGGGGAGCAGTTGCTCAGATTTCTTAGAAGAAGAAAATAAGTCCAACTTTACTCAGGATAATTATTTCACAACTGCCGCGCAGGCGGAAACAGCTATAAATTCCCTCTATTCAGAATTAAGATTTGTTTCAGATGGTTCCGGAACATTCGGGGAAAGCCCTTTTATGATGCTAGAGTTTCCAACAGGCCTTCTTAATACGGAGGTAGCTCAGAGCCAGTTTAACAGGGAACTTAGAGACCTTACAGCAAATGCGGAAAACAGCTATTTTAATATTTGGTGGCAAAGATCATACAGATCAATTGCAAATGCGAATCTTTCTATTGCGAGAATACCTGAAATTGAAATGAATGAAGTTGAAAAACAGAGGCTGATAGGGCAAGCCAAATTCATGAGAGCATTTAACTATTTTAATTTAGTACGAATATTTGGTGACGTTCCGTTAATTTTAGAGCCGGTAGATGCCTCATCAGAATTACTATACCCGGAAAGATTTCCATTGGAAGAAGTATATAATGCCATTGTGATGGATCTTGAAGATGCTGAAAATTCAAACCTTCCGGATATTGATGAAACAGGAAGAGTTAGCCAAGGAGCGGTAAAAACACTTCTTGCCGATGTTTATCTTACCATGGCAGGATTTCCTTTACAAGCAGGTGACGAATATTATAAGTTAGCTGCAGATAAAGCTAAAGAAGTAATAGATAATGGTAGTTATAGTTTGTTTGACGACTATGATAATTTACATGATCCTAACATCAAAAACGTAGGAGAATTGATTTTTCAAAATCAATATCTGGCAGGTGCAAATATTACAAACAACCTCACACCCTGGTTGCTTCCTAATTCTCTTGGTATTTCCAAATTTTCAGATGAATTTGGAGTAATGTACCCAACAGCAGATTTTATAAACTCTCACGAAACCGGAGACAAACGAATTGAAGAACAGGAATTTTATTTTACAAAATATCCTTCTATAGAAAATTCCGAGGAAATTGTAGATTTTAGTGCTCATTATATTTATAAGTATTTTGATGAGGAAGCAGCCTTAAGAACCGCACAAAGTGACTTAAATTGGACTTTCTATAGATATGCCGATGTATTACTTATTTATGCAGAAGCAGGATTTGAAGCGCAAGGACCAACGGCAGATATATTGGAGGCAGTAAATAAATTAAGAAGAAGAGCTAATCTTTCTGAATTTGATGCTAGCGCTAGTAGGGAAGATATTTGGGAAGAACGATTTCACGAACTTGCTTTCGAAAATAAGAACTGGTTTGACATGATCAGAAGAAGAAAAGTTCTAAATGTAAATTCAGGGGAATGGGAAAATTTTGTAGGCCACCAGTTTACTTATGGCCCTACACTAACTGAAAAGTACTTGCTCTTTGGAATTCCCCAAAGAGAGATTGACAACAATAATAAATTAACACAAAACCCAGGCTGGTAATAAATTTATTGAGGCTGTTATTAATTAGCAGCCTCAACTTTTATGTATCTAAATTTTGAGGGGATTAAATCTTAAATAAAAACATTTTGAAATTTTTTTTTATATGCTTGGTCTTGGGGCATATCATTGGATAAACCCAGTATTGGACCTCAGGAATAAACCCTTCAAGGCATAATAGTAACTCAACGAAAAATCATTAAAAAGGAAGCAAGATACTTAGAACTACACTAAATTTTTTCTGAAGCAAATAATTCCCAGAAAAATTAAATTATGAAAAGAAGAAAATTTATACAAAACACAGCTCTAATGGGAGGACTAACCCTGATTAATCCTATTTCCTTGGCTGCAGGTATATCAACTGATTTCAACGGTTTTCCGATAGTAAGGACTCAAAAAGGGGAAAGGAATTTTGAAAGTGAAATCATAGAAAATTCTATCGAAGAATTTCAGAAAAACACAAGGGACGAAGAGTTGGGATGGCTTTTTAACAATTGTTTCCCTAATACATTGGACACTACGGTTACCTATTCAGAAAATGGAGGAAATCCAGATACCTATGTAATTACTGGGGATATAGATGCCATGTGGTTACGGGATAGTTCAGCCCAGGTCTGGCCTTATTTGGCATTTGCAATGAAAGATCCCAAGCTTAAGGATTTAATTGCGGGTGTTATAAATAGACAAACCCAATATATTTTAAAGGATCCGTATGCAAATGCTTTCTATAAGGATCCAGATAAAATAGGTGAATGGACAAGTGATCTTACAGATATGAAGCCGGGGGTTCATGAAAGGAAATGGGAAATTGATTCTCTTTGTTATACAATAAGGCTTGGTTATAATTATTGGAAGAAAACAGGGGATGTATCTCCATTTGATAAGAACTGGGAAAAAGCTATAAAATCGATTTTAAAAGTTTTTAAGAATCAACAAAATAAAGAAGGTAGAGGGGAATATTTTTTTCAAAGGGAAACTCCTAATGCAACCGATACTCGGGCATTACATGGTTACGGATATCCTGTAAAACCTGTTGGGCTTATCTGTTCTGCATTTAGGCCAAGTGATGATGCTACTGTTTTTTCTTTTCTAATTCCCTCAAACTTTTTTGCTGTTGTTAGTTTGAAGCAGGCATCAGAAATGATGGACAAAATAGCAAATGATCCTACTACTGCATCAGATTTAAATGAATTGGGTAATGAAGTGGATGAAGCGTTGAAAAAATACGGGATAGTTGAACATGAAAAGTATGGGAAAATATATGCTTTTGAAGTCGATGGTTTTGGGAACCATCTCCTGATGGATGATGCCAATGTGCCAAGCCTGTTATCCTTACCTTATTTAGATGCCATAAACCCCCTGGATCCTATTTATTTTAACACCAGGAAGTTTGTATGGTCTATAGATAATCCATTTTTCTTTAAGGGGAAAGTAGCCGAGGGTATCGGTGGCCCGCACGTTGGATTGGACATGATTTGGCCAATGTCAATAATTATGCTGGGATTAACCAGTACTGATGAGAAGGAAATTAAACAATGTATAGCTGCCTTAAAATCTTCTCATGGCGAAACTGGTTTTATGCACGAAACTTTTCATAAAGACAATTCAAAGGATTTTTCGAGGTCTTGGTTTGCCTGGGCAAATACACTTTTTGGGGAATTTCTATGGAAAACATACAAAGAGAAACCTCATTTACTTAAATGATTTAACTTCAAATATTAAAATTGGAGAAATC
>Ga0314774_1001727_pt1 | contig 13442 bp, 14 predicted proteins | sample MetaGCBIA2018_FD_204515 | JGI IMG/M metagenome (GOLD analysis project Ga0314774, IMG submission 204515) | Cryopeg brine microbial communities from Beaufort Sea near Barrow, Alaska, United States - CBIA 2018 | ecosystem: Environmental > Aquatic > Marine > Coastal | place: USA: Alaska | collected... | reverse complement strand
CAAAATAAAGCTACAATTTTCAACAATCTAATTGTAAGGATGGTTCAAGCCGATAAAATACATCAGAAACAAATTGTAAGCAACTAACTACTGACCTCTATATATATATATATATCGCTCATTGCGTATTATTTCTCCATTCGAAAATTTCTCTAACTATTACCATCTTCGTTCCTAAACGGAATATATAGGAATTCATTAAAGCATTTTTATCATTGATTTAAATAAACTAATTAATCCAAATGAAGACTTTGGCTTTCATTTGAATTAATTTTACTCTAACAAACAGAAAACATATAGACTGGAGAAAAGATACTAATGTAGAGGAGATTCAAACCAAATAAGTAAATAAAATGATAGAACAATTAAAAACCTTTAAAGAAAATGTACTCGCCTTAGAAGTTATAGACGGGTTTACGGAAACAGATGAAAAACTTTGTCAAAAATTCTTTCAGCAGAAACTGGAAGAAGGATTTGAACAGGTGAATATACTGGTAAAATTAGACAACCTGAAGTTAAGCCAAAGTAGTGTTAAGGCATTTATGGAAGATACTATTTGGGCCTTACGTAACTATAAAAAAATTGGACATCTCGCTATTGTGGCTCATTCTGGAGTACTGAAAGCCTTAGTTCCAATTGACAATTTATTTTTTGAGAGAGCGAGCAAAGGCAGATATGAACGCTATTTTGACGTTTCCCAATTAGATGAAGCTGTTGCATTTGTTAACTCAATTGACAACAAAAAAGAATAACCGGGCATAATAACCAAGCAAAGCAGGAGATTGTCACATAGATAACATAAATTTATTACCCTAAGTCATTACATACTTGCTGTTTGCCTGTAATTTTGCTATATTAATTAACAAATAAAAGAGACTGATTATGGAAAATACCAAATGGGTAATTGACCCAACCCACAGTGTAGTTACTTTTAAAGTAAAACATCTAATGATCTCCACTGTAACCGGAAATTTTGAAAGTTTTGGAGGAACTGCGGAAACTGAAAGTGAAGAATTCAGCAAGGTTAAGAAACTGGAATTTAAAGCCGATGTAAAATCTGTCAACACAAATAATGAAGAAAGGGACGTTCATTTAAGGTCTGACGATTTCTTTGCTTCAGAACATCATCCTGAAATCAGGTTTACAGCGAAAAATTTTAACCTGAAAACCGGTAAGATCAAGGGTGAATTGACCATAAGAAAAACCACCAAACCTGTTAGCCTTGACGTTGATTTTGGAGGAGTGGCTGTTGATCCTTATGGCAAGACAAGATCAGGGCTAACAGCTAACGGAAAAATTAGCCGTAAAAAATTCGGATTGATCTGGAATTCGGTTACAGAAGCCGGAAATGTGTTAGTGGGAGATCAAATAAGATTGGTAGCAGAAGTGCAATTCATTAAACAAGCCTAAAACCCAAAATCCATGGAAAACAAGATATTAGGATTGCATCACATTACCGCCATTGCGGGAGATGCCCAAAGGAACTATGATTTTTACACCAAAGTACTCGGTTTGCGAATGCTAAAGAAAACCGTGAATTTTGACGATCCGCAAACCTACCATTTTTACTTTGGTGACGGAGTAGGAACCCCGGGAAGTATCTTGACTTTCTTTCCGTGGCCAGGGGTAAAACAAGGTGAGAACGGTGCAGGAATGGCCACGGGAATTGGATATTCTGTTCCTGAAGGCAGCCTGGAATTCTGGAAAGAACGCTTTGAGAAATTCAATGTTCCCAACAATGGGATCTCAAAGAAGTTTGGAGAAGATTTCCTCGCTTTTCAGGATCCGGACGGCCTCAAGCTCGAGCTGATAGTACCGGAAAATAAAGATATGCGTAGGCCCTGGGAAATCGCAGATGTCAAAGCAAAAGTTGCCATCAAAGGTTTCCATAATGTCACCCTAACCTTAAAAGATCACAAAGCCACCGCTGAAATACTCACCGATGTATTTGGATATGAACTTGTGGGAACAGAAAATAACCTGGTTCGTTTTAAAACCAATGCCGTTGAAAACGCGGCAATTGTGGATATTCTTGAAAATCCTAAAGCCGGAAGGGGCCAGAATGCCGGTGGAACCAACCACCACGTAGCTTTCAGGGTAAAAGATGAAGAAACGCTCATGGCCTTCAGGGAAAAAGTAATGCAAAAAGGACTGCAGATCACAGAGAAAATAAACCGTGATTATTTCTTTTCGCTCTACTTCCGTGAGCCGGGAGGAGTCTTATTTGAGATCGCTACAGATAATCCCGGATTTGCAACAGATGAAACAGTAGAGGAATTAGGGAGCAGCCTTCAGCTACCTGATCGCTACAAAGGGGCAAGGGCGCAAATCGAGAAAGCGCTGCCGGAACTTAAGCAGTAAATATTGAGAATGAGGGTTCAGGGCACGAAAAATTTCCTGAGCTCTTTTTTCCGTTAATTAAAAAGAAAAACAATGCATTCACAAAATATAATAACCGCGGGAAAAGACATTTCAGAAGCAAAGAAAGTACTTATACTGCTGCACGGGCGTGGCGGAAATGCCCGGGAGTTTCTTTCCCTGGCAAATCATCTGGATGTAAGTGATTTCGCGCTTCTTGCGCCACAAGCCACCAACAGCAGCTGGTACCCGCATTCGTTCCTCGCTAAACCCGCTGAAAATGAACCCTGGCTTTCTTCTGTTCTGGACATCTTAAATGATTTACTGGAAGAGATAAAAAGCAAAGGCATCACCTCAGAAAATATCTATTTCACCGGATTTTCACAGGGAGCTTGCCTCACAGCAGAATTTGTCACCAGAAATGCAAGCAGGTTTGGCGGGGTAGTTCTCTTTACCGGCGGACTTATTGGCGATAAAATATATGCTGAAAATTATAAAGGCGATTTTGCGGGAACACCTGTTTTTATTGGCACCGGAAATCCCGATGTGCACGTTCCTTTAGAAAGAGTGAACGAGACTACTAAAATTATGAAAAAGATGAATGCCGCTGTCACAGTAAAAGTATATGACAACAGGCCGCATAGTATTTCACAAGACGAAATTAAAACCGCGAACGAAATTATTTTTAAATAAGCCTTATGTCCCAAATCGCTTTTTCAGGAGCCATGTCTCCGGCAAATATTCTTTTTTTTAACACCTTGCAGAAAAGGGAAATATGCTTCTTGCCGATAGTGATAACTTCTCTGGATATGTTATTACAAAGCTTCAAGAACAAACGCCCGATGTCTAAATTGAAATTGCTTCCTGCCTTAGATAAAGTTTTTTGAAGAAATTAATTACACGCTTGTTCCTGAAAAGCAGGAGGATCAAAAATATTTCTCCCTTACACAGAAATAAATCCTCAAATTTTTGATTTTATTTTCTTAACTTAAAGTTGTTAAACAACTGTTTGACAGGTGATAATATCTTTTATTTTTAAATACTTCACCTGTTATCCGAAATCTAAGCGACTTATGAAACAGGAAACCTGGCCCGAATTATCTTTTGAAAAGGGCAACGAGACTTATCAGACTATCCATTTATGGACACAAATTGCAGGGAAGATAAAGTTGGCTAAAATGCCGTGGATCAATCATTCATGGCACGTTACCTTGATGGTGACCCCTTTTGGTTTGAGCACCGGAGATATTCCCGATCTCAAAAAGCATTTCCAGATCAATTTTGATTTTCTTAAACATCAATTACAAATAATAACCAGCGATAAAGAAGAACGGGTGTTCCCTCTTTCCGGAATGTCTGTAGCCAGTTGTTACATAAATATTTTGGCCGCGTTGAAAAATCTGGATATAGGGATCAAAATCAATCCCCTTCCCTGTGAAATTGAAAATGCCGTACCGTTTCACGAAGATGAAGATCATTCCACTTATCTGCCGGAAGTTGTTGAAAACTTACATAAAGCCCTTTTAAATATTCAAAGAGTCTTTACCGAATTCAGGGCTAAATTTACCGGGAAATGCAGTCCGGTCCACTTTTTTTGGGGCAGTTTTGATTTGGCCGTTTCCCGTTTCTCCGGCCGGGAAGCACCGCCACATCCGGGAGGAATCCCCAATTTGCCAGATTGGGTCGCAAAAGAAGCCTATTCTCAGGAAGTCTGTAGTTGCGGGTTTTGGCCCGGAAGCGAAGTAATGCCTTTTGCTGCTTTTTATAGTTATATCTACCCCGCCCCTCTGGGTTTTAGTTCGGCTTCTGTGAAACCTGAGGCTGCTTACTGGAATAATGAATTGGGCGAGTTTATTTTAACCTATAAAGATGTACAGCAGGCCGAAGATCCATCAAAATTTCTGACCCAATTTCTCGATTCTACCTATGAAGCAGCGTCCGGATTTGCTAAATGGGACAGGGAAAAATTAGAAAGTACTGCCTTTTTAAAGTTTGGTCGATAATAAAGAAAACAGGGAAGAAATAATTTACAAGCCTTAAGATGGAAATCCTATGAAACAACTCCCCCTTTTTAACAAAAATCCTTATCTTAGAGTATAAGCTCGGGCGCATCAATAGAATCCCGGTTTACTCCCCACTACATTTTTCGTAAAATAGAAATTAACCATAAAATGCATATAAGATGGGAACTGAAAACAATAAACAGGACAAACAACCGGATAAAAAAGTTGTTAAAAAGAACGATTCCCCGAGCATGTTTCTTTCATTCATTAAAATGAATATAATTTCGGTACTGCTGGCTTTGGCCCTGATTATCGTTATAATATGGTTTTCAGCAAAAAACAGCACGAACAACAGGCAATTTGAAAAAGAAAAAACATCACTGATCACCCAATCCAAAAATGAAAGATCAGCGCTGATAGCAAATTATGAATCAGAAAAAGACAGTTTGCGGCTTGTGAACCTGGAGGCTTCGGCAAAAATATTTTCCTGGTCTGTAAGGAGTGAGTTGCTTAGGAACAACACCGAAAACCTGAATCAACTTGTGAATGCATTTGTAAAAGAATCCGGTGCCGATCTGGTGCAGCTCATAGATCCGGAAACCAATAAGATCATCCTTTCATCCGACAAGAAATTTGAAGGTTCTGAATATGCCCAGAAAATTGATTTTGCATTAAAGGAGCCACATACTTTGAAAGAAGATGCTGGCATTAAGATAATCACTCCTGTAATGGGTCTCAATACGGCACTGGGAATTATAATTGTTCAGCTCAATAATAAATAAGCTCCAAAATATGATGAGACAAAAAAACCCGGTCATTAATAAAACTATCGTACCTAAACAGAACTTAAAGTGCCTTAATCCTGAAGTGCTTTGAGTTCAAAATAAAAGTGGCCTAATTGATCAAAACAGCGGAGTTTATTTGAAAATTAGGTGGTTGTATGAAACTATTGGAAAATTCACCTCCTTGTAGTACCGGTAAAATTGGAGCCTTCTTTTCTTTTGGCATTTTATGCGCTCAAAATTTTATGAATTGATTTGTCAAAAGTTCTCGATTTAAAAATTACCTTTAGGTATGGCCAACACCACTTCACAGCACATCTTAGGAACTTCCGCGAACCTTCTGGGGTTTTGCCTTTTTGTGATCACATCGTTGCACGTCGCTAATCTTACAGAAACACACCTCATAGATGAACTCACATCTATTGTCGCTTTGCTCCTTACTTTTTCGTGTGTTTTTTCATTTACTTCCATCAGGACCATCAACAGCAAAAAAGAACACCGGCTGGAAACCATAGCCGATTATCTTTTTCTATCCTCACTCGCAGGAATTCTTGTCATAATTTTACTAATCACTCTCAACATTATAAAATGATAATTAGCAGTATCAGCAAGGCCAAAATAAAAAGCGGGGAAGCTTTGAAAGGAAAAGACCTTAGAGAGGGCATTTTCGATTTGATCAAGGCTGAATATCCCGGATTTGGAAATGACGATTATATATCGCTGGACGAACTTAATAAATATCGGAGAATTTATCTCACCTCCCTTATTATTAAGGAAAAAGGAGAATTGGCCATTATAGATGGAGATGTGATGTATGCCATTAAAAATAATTCCATTCTTTCTGAAAATATTCAGGACGAAATTGAAGCAACCCTCACGACAGGCCAAAAACTGGCTGATAAAATCGCTATTTTTGGAGGGAGCTGGACTTTTATCTTCACATTTTTCAGCTTCATTTTATTCTGGATGTCAATTAATATATGGATTTTGGCAACCAGGCCATTTGACCCTTTTCCGTTTATACTTCTCAACCTGATCCTTTCCTGTCTGGCGGCAATCCAGGCCCCAATTATTATGATGAGCCAAAACCGTCAGGAACAAAAGGATCGGCAACGCGGGGAACACGATTATAAAATAAACCTCAAGGCCGAACTTGAAATTAAGTTGTTGAGTGAAAAAATTGACCATTTACTTGTGCATCAGAACAAAATATTATTGGAGATCCAGGAGGTCCAAACAGATTATCTGGAAGATTTGATGAAGGCAATCAAAAAGAAATGAAACATCCATAAGAAAAAAAATTCTCACTTAGGGAAATGTTTCCATGGATGTTACATATGTCCGCTAAAACAATAATATAAACATATGAAATTAGAACACCGCAAGCAAAAAGTGCTTCCCTGGTCTCAATTCTTCCTGAGACTTGGGCGCTACGGTTTTTTTTCACTGATATTGATCACGTTTTCAGTAGGAATAGGCGTTTTTGGTTATAATTATTTCGGACGACTCAATTGGCTTGACAGTTTCCACATGTCTTGTATGATTTTAACAGGAATGGGCCCTGTTGCCGAAATGACATCCGAAAGCGCAAAACTATTTTCCTCATTTTATGCGCTTTATAGCGGAATTGCATTTTTAAGTATTACCGCAGTTTTCTTGGCACCAATCGTTCACCGGCTATTGCATATTCTGCAAGTGGAACGGGATGACGACCCAAAGTAGTCGTCCATTCTTAATGATTTGAAACTATTGGAACTCAGGGATATTTTCAATTTTAGTCCTTCCGGGCACAAAACTTTGAAAAATTCATTTATAAACTGGCCACGAACCATATTTAAACAAAAAATAAGACCCTTGTTTTGAAATATATTACAAAAACTGTCTGGATTTTATCCCTGGTGAGTTTGTTTACAGACACAGCAAGCGAAATGCTGTATCCAATAATGCCTATTTACTTAAAATCTATTGGTTTTTCTATTGTACTGATAGGTATACTTGAAGGTTTCGCGGAAGCAACGGCCGGATTGAGCAAGGGATATTTCGGAAAATTATCCGACAATTCCGGGAAACGGGTTCCCTTTGTGCAGGTTGGATATATGTTAAGTGCCATTTCAAAACCGATGATGGCAGTTTTCATTTTTCCGATATGGATTTTCTTTGCCCGGACCATAGATCGCCTGGGAAAAGGAATCAGGACCGGTGCAAGGGATGCAATCCTATCAGACGAAGCCACTCCGGAAACCAAAGGAAAAATTTTCGGGTTTCATCGCTCCCTGGACACTTTTGGCGCGGTCCTGGGCCCTTTGTTCGCCCTGCTCTATTTATATTTCAATCCCGAAAACTATAAAACCCTTTTCTATATTGCCTTTATTCCCGGGCTTATTGCCGTATTGACCACCTTTTACCTAAAAGATAAAGGCAAAAAAATCGAGGCTCAAAAAATCATGACCCCATTTTTTTCCTTCCTAAATTACTGGAAAGTAAGTCCGCCACAATACCGAAAAGTAGTAACAGGTCTTTTAGCCTTTGCTTTGTTCAACAGCTCAGATGTTTTCCTGTTGTTAAAAGCCAAACAGGCTGGGTTAAGTGACACGATGGTAATTGGAGTTTATATTTTCTACAACCTTGTGTATGCCCTGAGTGCATTTCCTCTAGGGATTTTTGCCGATAAAATTGGTTTAAAGAAAATGTATGTTTATGGCCTTTCAATATTTGCCATTGTGTATTTTGGAATGAGCCTTAGCTCGAATATTTTTGTGATTGCCGGATTGTTTTTTCTTTATGGCGTGTATGCGTCAGCTACCGAAGGAATTTCAAAAGCCTGGATCAGCAACATCACCCTAAAAAAAGATACTGCGACAGGAATTGGGACTTATTCGGGTTTTCAAAGCATTTGTTCTATGTTGGCAAGCTCATTGGCAGGATTTATCTGGTATCGGTTTGGCGCCGGTACAACCTTCATAATTACAGGGATTACAACCCTGTTGATTATTTTTTATTTTTCTTTTTGGATCAAGACCAATCCCATACCGCTTAAACAAATGGAAAATTGAAATGATATTAAGACCTCAAGCCTTTTCTATACATATCCTGGCATCTACCGCCAATATTTCTTCTGAAGTCCCTAAAAGCGGATTTAAATCCAACTCTACGATCTCAGGAGCGGCAGTTATTAAATTGGAAACCTTAGAGATTATTTCAGCAAATACTATTTCATTTACTCCCTTCTGATTTCGAATTCCCTGAATAATTTTATATGATTTTAGGTTCCGGATCATTTCCGATGCTTCTTCAATTGAAATTGGCGCTAATGAAGCCTGAACATCTTTCAACACTTCAATATAAATCCCGCCCAGACCACACAAAACCAAATGCCCGAATTTATCTTCTTTTTTAGCACCTATAAAAAGTTCAATTCCCTTTTTCATAGGTTGGATTAAAACAGCGGTAGCGCCTTCAATCTCCATTATCTTATCGAAAGCATTGCTTAGTTTTTCTTCAGAATTGATGTTCAGGAAGATCCCTCCCACATCCGATTTGTGAACAGGGCCCACAACTTTCATCACTACGGGAAATCCAAGGTTTTTGATCTCAGAGATACATTCCTTTTGTGTTGTACAAACAACCTCAGCAACAATTGGAATTTGAGCCGCGATCAACAGTTCTTTTACCTGTTCAGGCTGTAAATAACCATTGCCGGAATTTTCAATTATAGCCCTTATTTTTTGTAGATCAAGGATTGGTTCTGGTAATGCGGTGAAATTGGGTTTTGGGGTTTTGGCTATTTTCGCCAATGCATTTCCGAATAAAACCTCATCTGGAAAATTAATATTCCCTTTTGAAATAAAAGTATCGATCTCATTTTTCACATTTACTACTGAAGGCAAAACCGAAAATATGGGTTTCTTGCATTCCCTGATTTTTTTGTGAAGCACCTCATAAACATCATAGACTTCAAATAATCCCGGGCTTCCAAAAATAACGACCATAGCATCAATAGCAGGAAATTTGTGTTCGCAAAAATCAATGATAGTTTCAAGCTGTTCCGCATTTCCGGTAGCTAAAAAATCGATGGGATTTGACACTGAAGAACCTGGGAATAATTTCTCAAGTAGTGCCTGGCTTTCTTTTCCGCTTATTTCGGGAACATTCAACCCGTTTTTTGACAAAGCATCTGTCAGCATCACTGCCGGTCCTCCGGCGTGGGTGATGATCGCGATATTTTTTCCTTTCAGTTCAGGATGCATAAAAACCGAAGCGACCGTTATCAACTCATTTCTTCCGTAACAGCGCACAATTCCCGCTTTTTTAAACAAGGAATCTACCGCTACATCCGAATTTGCCAAAGCTCCGGTATGTGAACTTGCTGCCCTGCTTCCCGCCGATGAACTTCCCGCTTTTATTGCGGCAATTTTGCAGCCTTTTTCAATTAATGAAGACGCATGTTTTAATAATTTCTTAGGATCATCGATACTTTCAATATACAGCAGTTTTACCTTCGAACTTTTTTCGCTGTCAAAAGTTTCGTCCAAATGTTCCAAAACATCCTCTACTCCTATTTGTGCAGAATTTCCAACTGAATAAACACTTGAAAAAGTTAAACCCGTTGCGGTTGCAGCTTCAATAATAAAAACCGCGGTTGCCCCGGAACCAGAAATAAAATCGGCTCCATTTTGATGCAGTTTTGGAATAGGCGTGGTAAAAACCCCTGCATAATTCTGATTGATCAACCCGATATTATTAGGACCCAATAAAGTCCCTCCGGCTGCATCTATTTCTTTTACAATTTGTTGTTCCAGTTGCCTCCCTTCCTCGTCTTTTTCGCTAAATCCGGCCGAAAAAATAATAAAACCTTTGGTGTTTTTTTGTCGTGCCAAAACCCTGACAGTTTCCAATGTGAATTTTGCGGCTATGGCTATAATCGCCAGATCCACTTTTGGGATTTCAGCGATTTCCTGATAGCATTTTACACCCTGGACTTCCGTCTCCTTTGGGTTTACCGCAAACAGGTCTCCGTTAAAATTATGGCCTATTAAATTTTTAAGAACCCTGCCTCCAGGGGTTTGGATATTATTTGAAGCTCCAATTACGACAATGCTCTTTGGTTGAATAAGTTTTTCGTGTAACATTTAAAAATTTTACTTTTTACGAAAGAATTTCCATCGCAATTTCTTTTCCCTTGTTAAAAGCCTCAATATTTTTATTGACAACGCGTTCCCCTTTTCGTTCAAAAAGGGTTTTAATTGCCTGAACCAAACTCCCTTCATCCAAAGGCAAAAGAGAAGATGCCGCACCTAATAGAACAATATTGGTCGCCTTGGAATTTCCAAGATCCTTGGCTATTTTTTTAGCATCGATCAAAATGTTGTTTGGAAGCAGTTTTATTTCCTTGTAAAGTTCTTCCATATTTGGATAATCGGGAATGTTCTCGAATGGATTTGAATCTGTGACCAGGTAGCCGTCCTTTTTCAAAAAAGGCAAATACCGCAATGCTTCCATTGGTTCTACTGAAATAATAATATCCGCTTTCCCCTGGGGAATAAGATCGGAATGAATTTCCGAGTCCGAAATGCGAACATGAGATTGCACGGCTCCCCCACGTTGGCTCATTCCGTGAACTTCAGATTGTTTCAAATTTAGGTCACTTGACAATGCCGCCGTATCTAAAACCGCAGCGATGGTCAGAATTCCCTGTCCACCAACTCCGGCTAAAATTATATTTGTTTTCATTTTTTTATATTATTATTTTTAGTTCTGTTATATAAAGTTTTAGAAACATTGGTGCTTTAACTGCAGGGTTTCCCAGAATTTTGTATTTGTTGTGCCGAAAATCCCTTAAAGAGATCTAATGATTATGCCCATTTTCGCACATATTTAAATCAATTTTTCAGCGATAATCTGCGGATGTTAAATCTGCGAAATTCTGCGGGAAACCTTTTTATGGCATTATAGCCCTGTTTTAGAATATTTCAGAAAGGTCCCTCCCCTGGACCGCAAAGATTCAAATCAATTAATTGAAGCCTTTTTCAGTTCGTTTAGCTTGTCTTTTTTTTCTTTAGGCAATTGAACACATGGACGCTCGGAAATAATCACCGATACTCCCTGATAGTTTAATTCCCGACGAACAAAATCGATATTTTCCTGGAAATTTTTATAGAGTGGATTTATTAATTTCAAGTGTTCTTTCTCTACTCCAAGACCTCTGCAAATATCGACCAACCTGCCCGAAGCCGATGAATCCTGGGCGCCGGTCATGGCAATTGCAGAATTATCGGAAATGACCACTGTGATAGGTGTTTTTTCAATAATACAATCCAATAAACCGGTCATGCCTGAATGCGTAAAGGTAGAATCCCCAATAATTGCGATAGCAGGGTGAATTCCGGCATCTGCGGCACCTTTTGCCATGGTAATTGATGCACCCATTTCAATAAGTGTATTCACCGTTTTAAATGGTGACAAAACACCCAAAGCTGAACAGCCAATATCACCAAAAACCTGTTGGCTTTGAGATTCCTTTTTTAATTCATTTATAACATCAAACATATCCTTGTGGGAGCAACCAACACATAATTCCGGAGGTCTTCCGGTAACAACTTTTGGAAGGCTTTCATTTATTACAACATCAAAACCTAAGGCCCTCGCAATATTATCGGGATTTAATTCTCCCACCCGCGGGACATCCCCGCTCAACCGGCCAATAACTTTTCTGTTTTCGCCTAAAAAGTCGGAGATCATTTCCTCAATAAAAGGATAGCCATCTTCCAGTACCAATATTTTATCACAGGTATCAAATAAATATTTTATAGCTTTTTTAGGCAATGGATAGTGTGAAATCTTTAGAATAGGATAAGGACAATCTGTCTCTTCAAAATTTTCCTTCAAATAATTAAAAGTGATCCCCGAGGCGATAATTCCAATGGAGGCATCGCTTCCCTTGATCAACTCATTAAACCCGCTTTTTTCCGAAATTTCAAGCAAGTCAGATTGGAGATCGACAAGATGCTTGTACCTGCTTCGGGCATGCATAGGAATCAACTGAAATTGCGTCGGGTTTTCCGGCAGGTGAATGCTATTTTGTTTTGTGCTCCCACCGGTTGAAATCCCAGCTCTTGAATGTGACAAACGGGTCACCATTCTTAAAAGCACCGGTAAGCTTAATTTTTCCGACAGATCAAACGCATATTTGGTTATTTCGTAAGTTTCCTGCTGGTTTGAAGGTTCCAATATTGGGACCATGGCAAATTTTCCATAATAACGGGAATCCTGTTCGTTCTGTGAGGAATGCATGGATGGATCATCGGCTACAACTACAACAAAACCACCATTAATGCCTGAAACCGACATGTTCATAAAAACATCGGCAGCAACGTTCAGGCCAACATGTTTCATAACCGTCATCACCCTTTTGCCCGCGTAGGACATCCCAAGAGCCGCTTCCATAGCGGTTTTTTCGTTCACGGACCATTTTGAATGAATACTCTGTTCTATTGCTGTTTTTGAGCGCTGAATATATTCTACAATTTCTGTTGATGGAGTTCCGGGATAGCCATAAACACCGGAGATTCCTGCATCAATGGCTCCTTGTGCTAATGCTTCGTTACCTAAAAGAAGTTTTTTCATTAAATTCTGGTTTAGAGACAAGTATTAATATTGGTCGTGAATTTAAAAAAAAACTTCATTATTTTATATGATGAAAATCAGGAACCGGGGTTATAAATTATTAAATAACAGAATATTTCATTTTTTATAACGAAATAATAAGAATGTAGCACATGAAATTAAGCAATTCATAAAATTTGGAACTATTCCAAATAAGGAATTTCAATTAATTCAGAAGAAAAACAACCAGTTAAAAACCGACATTTAATAGTATTATTTACTGAGAATTCAGATTAACAAGTCACCATTCCCTCCTGATTAAAATCATTTTATTTAAAAGCTTTATGTACCTGCCGTGCGTTCCAAATGTTAGGCAATACCAGTATAAAGCAGCAAGCTGCCAAGTGATAAAAGCACCTGTGTTTTGCGTAATTTAAAAAAAACTGAATTTAAAAACATCTGCCATATAAGAATTATTGTCGGCCGGTTATATGATGCCATCCCAAACTGCTTGTCCAAGGTTTAATGAATTAATTCTAAAAATCCAACAATATATGACTAGAGTCAGGTTTTTTAAAGAAAGCAAATTATAATTTGCATTGTCTAAAAGTTAATATAAAAACGTTTATATATGAACATTTCGCACATAGAACACTTAGGAATCGCGGTAGATAATTTAGAAGATTCCATTAAATAT
>Ga0314774_1001726_pt1 | contig 13443 bp, 8 predicted proteins | sample MetaGCBIA2018_FD_204515 | JGI IMG/M metagenome (GOLD analysis project Ga0314774, IMG submission 204515) | Cryopeg brine microbial communities from Beaufort Sea near Barrow, Alaska, United States - CBIA 2018 | ecosystem: Environmental > Aquatic > Marine > Coastal | place: USA: Alaska | collected... | reverse complement strand
TGCCTGACTAACATCTTCAAATGAAACGCTAATATTATCAAATTTCTTTCTAAAGTCAAGTGCATCTTCACCGTACTGCTTACTTACATTATACATATCTTCATAATCTGTAAGTACATCCTTTTCTATGAATGTCATCATATCACCAATATCTTTAGACATGTCTTCAACTGTATTGACGATGCTACTTGATACATCTTGAATCTTACTTGCACTTTGTGCCGATGTTTCAGCCAACTTTCTTATCTCACTCGCAACAACAGCAAAACCTTTCCCTGCCTCACCTGCTCTAGCAGCTTCAATCGCTGCATTTAAACTAAGAAGGCTTGTCTGGTCCGTGATATCTAAAATCGTTTGTGTTAAGATACTGATTTGTTCAACTTCTTTAGATTTTTCTATTGAATTGTATAATTGAGTTTTAGTTTTACCATAGATATTATTAACATTATTAATCTTATCCGTTACTTCCAAACCTAAGCTAGCAGCTCTTTTATCACTTACTAATGACAACTGAGTACCTTCTTTGATAGCCTCATGAATTATATGAATCGCTGCAACGATTTCTTCAATTCGAGCATTAATATCTTGAGAAGACGCACTTGTCTGTTCAGTACCTGATGAAATATCCAACAATGTATTCGTCATGTTTGATATATCATCGTCGAGTGCCAATAGCTGATTTTCTATTTTCTTTGAATAATCATAAATATCTTCCGAAGAGTCTTTAACCGTTACAACAATTTCTTTTTGGCTTTGAATAAACTTATTAATTGAATTTCCAATTATTTTGAACTCATTATTATATTTAAGATTAATCCGAGTATCCAGATCACCATTTTGTGTTGCATTTTCAAGCTTAGTTGTTACTTCTTTAATAGATACTGATATAATCCTAGTTAACAATAGTACGAATAAAATCGATATTAATACGATGACTGCAATAGCTCCAAGTATAATTGTTAAACTGTTCTCCAAAGTATTTATTAATTCAATCTGAATATAATCTTTTGAATTATTGATATTTTCTTTCATTGCAAGTGCAATGGGTTCGATTTCACCTGAAAAGCTTGTACTTTCATCTTGATATTCGAGTATCGTTACGAAATAATTAAACTTACTCAAATATTCTTCAACACTCACCTGAATTGCATCAAGCTGAGTAAGAATTTCTTCTGATTGAGTTTGAGTTCTAGCTTCTTCAACTAAATCAAACATCTTAAAAATATAGCTCTTCACGGTAGCAATATACTCATCACTATCACTTTGAAGGAAGTTGTTACCTTCTTGAGTTGCATCCATAAGATTATCTCTAATCTCGCCTGTGGTATTTGATAAACTGTATAACTCCTGAATTGATGTAGTTACATAATAGTATAATCCACCAATTGCAACAATCATTAACGTAATGGTTATAAACAATAGTGGTACTAATGTCCGTATATTAGTAATTCTAAATTTCATTAGAAAACTCCAATCTCATAAGAATAGACTTACCGACTTCATAAGAAGTCGGTATATGATGTGACTATATGCGTTAATCTTATACTATGCTTTATGTGATCTTATATTTCTAGTTTGAACATCAAATATTACTGCTGCAACCAATACTAATCCACGTATAATGTATTGATAAGAAACACCAACATTCATGAGGTCCATACCTTTACTCAATGATGCCATAACGAGTGCACCAATGATTGAACCAGTTACTTTACCAATTCCACCCGAAGCAGATGTTCCACCAACGAAAGCACCCGCAATCGCATCAAGTTCAAATCCCGTACCAGCGGTAGGTGTAGCTGCTTGTAATCTAGCGGTAAATAACATACCGGATAATCCAGCTAACATACCCATCGATCCAAATACAATATAGGTGATATATTTAACACTTATACCTGAAAGCTCAGCCGCTTCCGGATTTCCACCTACAGCATATATGTGACGACCTAAAGTCGTATTCTTCGTTACAAAGTTATAGATAACTAAAACGATTGCAACAACGACAGCTGTCCAAGAAAATCCTTGAAAATTCGCTATTTGCCAAACAAAATACATAACGATTATAGTAATAAATATAAGTTTGAAGATAAACATCTGTAAACTACTTACATGAAGTTTATACTCAATCTGTTTATTACGATTACGTATTTCTAAAATCATAAATAACACCATAGCTAATATACCGATAACTATAGTTAATACATGGAGATCTTCAACATGAAAAATGTCTGGAATATATCCATTACCGACAGCATTGAAATTGTCATTATCGGTAAAAATGGTTGCACTATTCGTTGTTCTGATAAGCAACCCTCTGAACATCGTCATTGCTGCAAGTGTAGCAACAAAAGCAGGAATCTTCAATTGTGCAACTAAAAAACCTGTCCAACAAACTCCTACAATTGCTCCAAGTCCTAATACTAGAGGAAAAATCAAGTAAAGTGGCAATTGGGCTTGTGAACTTAGTATTGCTGCAACAGCTCCCAAGAATCCTGCCATAAAACCTACTGATAAATCAATATGTCGAATAACAATAACAAGAGTCATACCAACTGCTAAAACTGCAATATAACCAGTCATATCAATTAAATCTGATATTACTCTTGGTGTAAGAAATAATCCATTTGTTAATGATGTAAATATTAACATAATTACCGCAAGGGCAATATACATTCCATATTCTCTAATATTATCTTTAAGTGTTGACGCTATTTCTTTAAACATTTTCATCCTCCTATAATGTAGCTAATTCCATAATATTTTCTTGAGAAGCTTCTGCGCTACTAAGTTCTCCTGTCATTCTACCTTCCGCCATTACATAAATACGATCACTCATACCAAGTACTTCCGGTAATTCAGACGATATCATGATCACGCTTAATCCCTTTGCAACAAGTTCATTCATAATTGTATAAATCTCATACTTAGCACCAACATCAATCCCTCTTGTCGGTTCATCAAGTATTAAAATATTAGGTTCAACAAACAGCCATTTACCAATTGCTACCTTTTGTTGATTCCCTCCACTTAAACTACTCACTTTTTGTTCTATAGAAGGAGTTTTTATGTTCAGTGATTTACGATAATGTTCAGCTACTTTAATTTCTTCATTTTTGTTAATAACAAAATTGTCAGAAATACTCTTCAAATTAGCCAATGTAATATTCTGTTTGACGTCCTCAGTTAGGACCAGACCATTACCTTTTCTATCCTCTGAAACATAAGCCAATCCATGTTTAATTGCTTGTTTAGGACTCTTAATTGTAACAATCTCATTATTGATGCTAATGTCTCCAGAAAGTTGATATCCTCTGGAATTACCAAACACACTATGAGCAAACTCTGTTCTACCCGCCCCCATAAGTCCTGCAATCCCAACAATTTCACCTTTTCGGATATTCAAATTCATTTCTTTAACGACATACCGACCAAGGTTTCGATCAAAAGCAGACCAATTTTTAACTTCGAGCTGAACGTCTCCGATATTTTTATGTTCTCTTTTTGGGAATATATCATTGATTTCTCGACCGACCATATATTTAATAATATCTCTCTCGTTTACTTCACCTTTTTCAGCACTAAGAGAACATATTGTTTGGCCATCTCTCAATATTGTAACAGTGTCTGCAATTTTAATGATTTCTTTAAGTTTATGGGAAATCATAATTGATGTTACACCTTGTTTTTTTAGATCTTTTAATAATTCCAGTAAGTTATCGCTATCGTCTTCATTAAGTGCAGCCGTAGGCTCATCCAAAATAAGCAGCTTAACGTCTTTACTTAATGCTTTTGCAATCTCTATAAGTTGTTGCACTCCGACTCCCAAGTCTATAATCTTAGCTGCAGGGTGCACCTTTAACCTGACTTTTTCCAGCATTTTAGTCGCCTGTATACGAGTCTCATTCCAGTTGACAACACCGTTTTTCTCTATTTCATGACCTAGATAAATATTCTCAAATACACTCATATCCGGAACAAGAGCTAACTCTTGATAAATGATTGCTATTCCTTTTTTTTCACTCTCACTTATTCCGGAAAAATTCTGTACGTCTCCTTCAAATACAATATCACCCGTATAATCACCTTTTGGATATACTCCACTTACTACTTTCATCAGTGTTGATTTTCCAGCACCATTTTCACCTACTAAACAATGTATTTCTCCCTCTTTTACTTGAAAGTTAACATTATCTAAAGCTTTAACACCTGGAAATTCTTTACATATGTTTCTTAATTCTAAAATATTTGCCATATCAAAACTCCTATCACATCAATCCATACATATTACAATAGTGATGGGCTAAACCCATCACTATTGTATATTCATCAAAGGGGTACGCTAATTATAATCCTGTGAATTCAGATGCTTCGTAATATCCAGAATCAATAATTGTAGCTTTTACATTATCTTGAGTTACATTAATAACTTTGATATCTATAGCAGGAACGTCTACTACAGCATTGTTATATGTACCATTAGTCTCAATAGTATTTCCGTCAAGAACGTCTGTAGCTGTTCCAATTGCACCAGCAACAAGATCTCTAACGTCTTTAAGAACTGTCATAGATTGTTTACCATCAATTACATATTGAATTGAAGGAATCTCAGCGTCTTGTCCAGTAATAAAGATTTCAAGTCCGTCTTCTTTAGCAAATTGATCATAGATTGAACGAGCTGTTCCATCATTAGGAGCTAGGATGAAAGTTTTTCCTTCTGGAGGAGCTACAGTAATGTGAGACTCTGCTTTTGATTTAGCAACTTCTGGTTTCCAGTCAGTTGTGATTTGCTCAATGATTTGACCCATTTCTTCACGAGTTAAAGTTGCTTTGTCTTTTAATTCTACTGCTTTAGTAGAGTTTTGAACTACAAAAGTTCCGTCAGCAATTTTTGGTTGCAATTTATTCCAAGCACCTTCAAAGAATAAGAAAGCGTTGTTGTCTGTTGCTGCACCAGCATATAGGTATAATTTTTCGCCTGATCCAGTACCTACTTTGTCTACAAGGTATTGCCCTTGAGCTTCACCAACTGAAACTGAGTTAAAAGTTACATAATAATCTACTGCATCAGTATCAGTAACCAAACGGTCATAAGAGATTACAGTAATACCTTCAGCTTTAGCTGCTTCAACTGCTGCTGCTGCTGCTGCACCATCTTGTGGAGTTATGATTAATACTTTAATGCCTTTTGCAATTAATGTTTCAACATTTTGTTTTTCTCTTGCTGAATCACCTTGGCTAAAAAGAATTTCTACTGTTTTGTCAGTTCCTTCTAGAGCTGCATTAAATCTAGCTTCGTCTTGAACCCAACGTGGCTCTTCTTTAGTAGGTAATACAATTCCGATGTCGATTGTTCCATCATCTGCTGCTTTTTCTTCAGTTGTGTCTGTAGTTGTGTCTGTAGTTGAATCTGTCGTTGCTTCATCTTTACCACATGCTGCAAATACACTTACTGATAATACAAGAATAAGTAATAACGATACCAATTTTTTCATTTTAAATCCTCCGTTTTTATATATGTTTTTTTGCTACAAGTGAAGTATATTAAAAAAATAGGCTTTCTTCCATGACTGACGTAGGTGAAAATCAGTACGATTTTAATTGATTTCATTTATCGAACTGATCGTCTGTATTATTTTAACATAATTATTGTCTAGAGACAATTTTAATGTTAAATTTATGCTATATCAGTAATATAAATAGCAAAATGTTATTGATTAAACGATTAATTCCTAAATATTGCTTCTCTTTGATGAAATCCATCAGCAATCACTGTTTCTTCAATTGTATCCAACGTAACTGATAGAACATCAAGTTTAATGAACGGAACATCTTTAAGACCGTTATTTATCACTTCAACTGAATCCACCTCTTTATCATTAGCCAAACTAATAGCCAAATCAACTGCCGTTTCAGCAAGAAGGCGGATTGGTTTATAAATAGTTATATATTGTGTTCCTTCTACTATACGTTGACAAGCAGAAATATCAGCATCATGACCAGCAACATATACGCTTCTCGCAAGACCTTTCTCACTAAGCGCTTGAATTGCCGCTTCAGCTAGCCGATCATTAGCACCGATAATTGCATCAATTTGAACATCCTTTGCCAATGTGGACGCAACAACATCGTAAGCCGGTTCTTCTCGCCAATTATCGGCCCATACATCCTCAAGGATCGTAATGGCACCCGATTGAATAAAAGGCTCAAGAACGGTCATATAGCCTCGCCTAAACATAGAAGAATTATTATCGTCAGGAGAACCGTTAATGATTATATAATTACCTTCCGGAACTTTTTCAACCAAAGCTTCTGCTTGTAGCTGTCCAACTTTAACATTATCAAAAGAAATATAAGCATCAATATCAGCATCGCTAATAAGACGATCATAGGCAATAACTTTAATGCCAGCTTTTTTAGCCTCCCCGATAGCTTCACTAATACCATCTTTATCGTATGGAATAACAACCATCACATCTACTTTCTTTTTGATGAGTAAACGAATCTGTTGGTTTTGAGTATTATTGTCCTCGTTAGCATTGTAGACAATAACTTCTACATTTTCTTCTTTTGCTTTTGCTTGAAAAACTTCTTGATCCCTCTGCCATCGCTCAATGACTAAATTGTCTGTGCAAAAACCAATTATAATCTTACCATCATCTTCAACATCATCTTTATTAAGTGTAATATATCCAAATCCCACAATGAGACTCAATCCAAGAAATACAGCAATACCCACCCCGTATTTACCAATTGTACTCTTACCTTTTTTCATTATACCCACCCCGTTATAATTATTATTTATATTCAGTTGGCGAAACACCAACAAGTTTCTTAAATAATCGGCTAAAATAATTCGGATCATTATACCCTATCTCATAACAAATCTCTTTAACTGAATATTGATTCGTTTTCAGCATATCTTTAGCAATATCAATTCGTTTCCTGCGGACATATTCCACGTAACTCAAGCCGATTTCATCTTTAAATATCTTACTGAAATATTGTGGACTGACGGATACTTCCTTAGATATATCTATAAGGCTGACTTCTTCACGTATATGTTCATCAATGTATGATTTCGCTGTAAAAACCACTTTTGAAATATGATTACCTTTTTCAGCCCTTATTTGTTCACTAATATAATTAACTTTCCTTATACACCATTGTTGTAATGATGCAATATTGTCAATATTATGCAATTCACTTAAATAGCTTGAGTAACCTACTATTTCCTCTTGTATGTTATTTCTATACGAGCAACTAAGTACCATAACCATTATTTCCAAGAGCGTATTACGTACGTTAACTTGATCACCACGAAATTTTTTATTGATTTTCATGAAAAACGTTTGAAGTGAACGATTAAGCTGTTCGATCTCTCCAAGCTCAAGCATTTTAATAATGTAGGTTTCATCTTCTTTGATGTCAATATAGCTATATTCACTGCTTTGATCTTCATTTTCAGATATATCATTAATATGCACTATATGTTCATCCGTAATTCGATTCAGACTAAACATGGCTTCTTCAAGTGAATTTTTACTTTTTTCTAGCGAATAACAAGAACCAATTCCGATAAAAATATTCGTCTCAACAATTTTTTCGATAGATTGATAAACCGTGTCTGCTAATTCTAAAGCTTTAATCCTTTGATCATATTCTGTATCAAACTCATCTTCATAAACCAAAACAGTTATTCTGTTTATAATCATTGGCCCTACAATACATTTGCATTTATACTTAATCACACTTTGTACATTATTATAAAAGGATTGTCCTTTTATTCCGGAACCAATCTTATTCCTGAGTTCATTATGTTTACCTTCTCCAAACTCTATGACCATAATATAACCGGTTTCCTTAGTTGCTTCAAATAATTCTTGATATTTCTTAAGCTCTTCTCGGTAATCTGTGTTCATAAGTAGCGAATAGATAAAACCGTGTTCAAGTACTGGAATGATTTTTTCCAGCTTTTCCTTGTTTTCAATTTCTCTTATCCTTTTATCACGTTCAAGAGTTATCTCAGATGTAATCTTCGAAATAACCTCCCTTACCTTTACTGTACTAACTGGCTTTAGAATGTAATCACTCACATTTAATTTAACAGCATGTTTAGCATACTCGAATTGTTCATAAGCAGAAATAATAACAAATCGAATATCCATATGACGCTGTTTAATTGCTTCAATTGCTTCGATGCCATTAATTCCTGGCATCTTAATATCCATCAAAACAATATCCGGATAATGGTTTTCACAAGCAATAATTGCTTCTCTTCCAGAACTGGCTGTTGCAACCACGTTTATATTGGGCATTGTATCTTCTATTAAAAATTTAAGACCATCTAACACTATCTGTTCATCATCCACAATAATCAGTTTAAACATAATCACTCCGTCAACTTTCATGAGGCAAGTGCATTGTTATTGTTACACCTTCATTAATTCTGCCGTCCATTTCAAAAACATTCGTTCTGTGGTAAAAGAGCTCAAGGCGATCTCTTACATTTCTTATTCCAATTCCGGTTTCTTTGCTATGGATATTCTGCTCATACTCATCATCATCATAATTGTGTTCACTGCTTAGCACGTTTGCTATATCGCAACTTTCAATACCTCTTCCGTCATCTTGTACAATAATCCTTATTTCATTAAGAAGATATTTCGTACTTACTCGAATCACTCCGCCTTCTTCTAAGCCGCTCAGACCATGAATGTACGCATTTTCTACTAAAGGTTGCAATATTAAAGGTGGTACTTTTTGCTGCAACGTCAGTGGATCTATATCTAGTTCGAATACTATTCTATGACCAAATCGTACTTTTAATAAATCATAATAATCTGATATATTCTTAACCTCTTCATCCAGTGTACAGGTTGAGTTCATCTTCTGAATGTTATAACGAAATAGCCTTGACATACTCTCTAAGAATTGTCCTGTTCTAGTAGCACGTTCCATTATTGACATTTGCACCCCTGCATTTATTGTGTTAAATAGAAAATGAGGATTGATCTGTGACTGAAGTGCATATAATCTTGCATTATCTAATAAATGTTCCATTTTTACATTTTTAAGTTGTTCATCTTTAAGTTTTGTTTCCGTTTCCGCCTTATAGTTAAGCTCATCTACATAATCCTTAATATTATTCTTCATTTTATTAAAAGCTATCGCTAACAACTTAAATTCATCATCATTATAGAGTATAACATCCTCTGTGGCAAAATTACCTTTTGCAATCTCTTCCGCAGCATTTGATAAATGCATAAAAGGTCGAACCATACGCGATGTTATTAAGTATACAATTATCAAAGAGATAAAGATCAAGCTAACTACAATAATATAAGTAATTGTCTGCAAAAGCCTAGTCTGACTTAACAGCCCAATATAGGATTTTGAGTTTCTTGTTAGTTGAATTTTATTTAAATCATCGATATAACCAAATAGATAGTTCTTAATATTTTTGCTGTTTTCATAACTTGTATAGTACATTGATACATTTCTTTGACGTTTATAAGATATTGCCTCATTTGATTGGTAAACATACTCTTGGCTTAGATTATGAATATTCTTCATCAAGAGATCTTCCATAGTATATACATTGTCATACTCTGAATCGAACAATAATTTAAGCTTTTGCCTACTGATATTATAGTTATTTAGCCTCGTCGAACTTTTCGAGCTTAAATAACCTAATAAATTGTCATCTAAATCTGAAATCGTTTGTTGTATTTCAGACAAATAGATATGTTTTTCAAACATTGTTTCGATTTGATTTTTATATCGGTTCATAATCATTAATGAATAAACACTTAAAATTGTCATTAAGAGGATGATACCCAATGAATAAACAATTAAATTGTTTTTGATAGATCCTACACTATTTAGTTTGGCCATTAATTTCACTCATTTCATTTAAATAAGTTTTGACATTATTCTCATCAACAACTTGTAAGTCTGTATTAATAAAGCTTGATACAAAATGATTCGTTTGATATTCGTGAAATGCTAGTATTATTTTTTTGCCAATATCCTCATGATCCGTTGCTATTGATGCTTCAATAATATTTCCTTTTTCAATATACTCAATGATTTCAGTTTCATTACCAAAACCAACTAAGACCATATCTCCTACTAAGTTATTATCAATTAGCACTTGTGCTACACCTAATGTATTTCCACCTTCAGTGCAAAAGAAAGCATTGATTGATTTATTCTCTCTCAGAACTTCTGTTGCGGCCGTTTCAGCACTTAACACCCCTTGTTCCGTATACTTAATGACATCTAGAGTAAGTTCTGGAAAAGCTTTTAACGCATCTTTAAAACCTAAAAGAATCATTTCTTCATTACCCGTAAGACTTTCTGAATAGCTTTTTTGATCAATCAACGCAACCTTACCCTTACCGTCCAAAATTTCTGCAAGTGCTTCCCCTGCCAATTGACCTATGTCATATTGGTTTACCCCAACAAAACAAATTCGAGGACTTTTAGATACGTCTTCATCAATAATAATAACTGGAATTCCAAGTTCATCAATCTCGATAATCTTATTTAGAATAGCTTCGTCGTTGTATGCATGGACAACAATACCATCAACTTTAGCATATTTCCCTTTATCAAGAGCATCCAAAACGTCTTGGTGGTAATTCGATGGATCGACACGATTGATCTCAACAGCTATATGATACCTTTCAGCTACTGAATACATCCCTTTTTCGAAGGACTCATCATAAGTTTGATTTGAGTCATCAATGATTACCATTAAATGACTCATTGCTTTTTCTTTACTTTCCCATAGATTGTCACTACTTGCTGATTTTGATAATTTTTTAGAAATCATCAGTCCGGTAATCAGTGAACTAACTAATACAATTAATAATATAAGTAGTAGACTATATAACAGCCTTTTTCTATTCATGCGAACTCTCCTATCGACGTCTTCATTACATTGTACAATACTCAGTCATCTTATTGCAACTCTATTATAGAAAGATTTTACGAGAGTTAACATTTTTCCAAGATTATTAGGAATGATATTAAACAACATCCCTTGAATAGAAAACATATATTTCAGACTTAAGTTATATTTAGTGTATTATTTTTCCTTTTTAATTAGATGATAATAGACTTATGAAACGAGGTATTTACACGAAAAAAGTGAATTGTATCTATTAAAGATACTATCCACAATTCATGTAAAGAAGTAGGAACTTATCAAATGGACAACTTAGGAATACATGACCTAATTGTTGATAACTAATCCTCCATAGCAGATATAGTGACAGAAGTTGATAAAAGTACTGTATACCATGTTTAAAGCAATAGAATCTGCTCTTCTAAATCTTCAGATAATAGTTTAGCCAATTCAAAATTATTACCTTTTAATGCCAAGGCTAATTTTGTTTCAATTGCTTTTTTCTTTTGTTCATTTTCTAAATAATTCTTATCAAAATGTTTTGCGTAAATCATCTTTCTGAATTTTCGCATACTCATTTTTCTAAGCGTCTTATCTTCTAGGATTAACACATAATCCACACAGTTGATGATAGAATAGTAATCATGAGAAATCATTATGATTGCACCATTGTAATTTTCTATAGCTTTTTCAAGTGCTATTTGAGAATAGGTGTCTAAATGACTTGTAGGTTCATCTAAGAGTAACATGTTTGCTTTACTTGCAGAAACTTTAGCCAATTGAAGTATATTCTTCTCTCCACCCGATAAAGATTCTATCTTTTGATTAACAATTTCTCCCTCAAAACCATATTGTGAAATATAGGTTCTAATCTCTTCATAAGTTTCAAATCCAACATCAAAGAACTCATCATAAATAGTGTTTGACTCATTGAGTATTTCTCCTTGAAGCTGAGATAAATAAGCCGATTCAACATCCTCATTTATATGAATCGAATCATGGTTGTTTTTAAATATTTCTCGAAGCAGTGTTGTTTTACCCGTTCCGTTTGAACCGATAAGAGCTACTTTGTCCGTTGATTTAATCTCAAAGCTAACATTTTCTAAAAGCATCTGATCAAAGGAAACACTGTAATTGTTAACTTTCAATGCAATGCTTTCTTCTATTACATTGTCAGTAACTAAATGAATGTCTGGTTGCTTAATATCTACAAAGGGTTCTTTTATTCTACGGGCTTCTAATCTTTCTTGAACTTTAACCCTAGCATTCAAAGATTTCCCATTAGACGATTCAGAATTATTAGTCGCGATAAATCTTAGTTTATCGATCAACATATCATTTCTCTCTATTTCTTCATTATCAGCAAGAGCTAGTTCTTGTAACTCGATTTTGCTCTGAAGCAACGAGAAGTTATAATCAATATATCTTCCGTCAAACTCTTGCAGTTCCATATTTTCAAGGTGTACAATTTTATTAAAACAATGATTCAACAGATATCTATTATGTGTCACTATTAACATGATTCCTTTGTGTGAATTAATTAATTTTTTAAGTGAATTAAGATTTTCAAAATCTAAGAACACATCAGGTTCATCCATCATCATTAAATCTGGAGTACTCATCATTTCCTTAATTACTTGAATTAGTTTAAATTCTCCACCACTAAGTTTAGATACCATTGAGTCTTTATGATCAATGAGGTTTGCAAGGTTTAGCTTCTTATTAATATTGCTTTCGAAATTGTCCCCATCAATTGCATCGAATGCATCTATAGCTAATTGATACTTTTCTAATGAAGTGTCAATGTCCGATGATGTTTCCATTTCAGTACAAATAGCTGTTATTTCATTTTTCAACTGAATGAATTCTTCACCTATATATTCAAAAACTGTTTTTTCTTTTATTTTGTCTTGTTGTGAGAACTGACGTACATAACCAATTCTACAATTTGGATCCATCTCTAACTTTCCATCGAACATATAGCTTTCTGGATCCATAATGATATCTATAAGTGTACTTTTTCCACTACCACTTGTTCCTATAAACGCGCAATGTTGACCTTCAACTAATGAAAATGAAATATTCTCATATAGATCTTTTTGCGGAAATGAATAAGACAAGCTATTTACTTTTAACATAATATTACCTTTCTTTAACACTGAAAAAGAGCCTATAATTAAGCTCTTCAATATATAATCTTTCTAATTGGAATTATTCAATTGATTATTATATAGTCACGACATAATTCTGAGCATAGCGAGGGTATTATAACACTTTATTGGATTGATTGCAATCATTTAATTAATTAGCTTTGGAATATTCAGTTTTGATGTTGTTTGTAAGTGGCGTCTCTATTGCTTTGAATACGGAACTGGTCGCTTGTGTCGCCATCGGATTTGGATGCAAGCTAACTTTGGGATTTGAAGAACGAACTGGTCGCTTGTGTCGCCATCGGGATAGCGATACAAGAACCTACCTCAAGCAGCCGCTCATCCCAGGTTGATTTCCTAGTGGGCTACTGAGTGCAGCTT
>Ga0314774_1001722_pt1 | contig 13467 bp, 9 predicted proteins | sample MetaGCBIA2018_FD_204515 | JGI IMG/M metagenome (GOLD analysis project Ga0314774, IMG submission 204515) | Cryopeg brine microbial communities from Beaufort Sea near Barrow, Alaska, United States - CBIA 2018 | ecosystem: Environmental > Aquatic > Marine > Coastal | place: USA: Alaska | collected... | reverse complement strand
TCCTAAAACCTATGAATTTCAGAGTGAATTTTAAAAAAAAATAGCTGGTAAATTAAAAAAGTGGGGGAGACACTAAATATTATAAAATCAACCGGATTACGCACTGAAATTACTTCTCAATAAAAACCCAAAAATTATATATTAAGGTGACGGCAATATATTGACACAAAAAATTAGGTGACAATTGATGTAACAACTTAATATTCTTTTATCTGGTTAATACATCTAAAATTGTCATTCAAATTTGTAGTTGTCATGTCTTTCTTTCAGCATTTTGCAATTCAGATCTTTTCTGTTTTCAAGTACTGTTTTGCCATACGAGGTGTGAAATATTTGTTTTTCAAGAAATTCGACGTTCAACAAGTACCATTCTTCTTCAGGATATTCAATATTAAAAAATTGTTTCCATTCCGCCCGTAAACGCTCATTTCTGAAAATATAGTTTTCAATTCCCAAATGATACAGATCTGCATCGCAAATAATTTTTTCAGCAATGGTTTTGGGGTTTTGTGGCATTTTTGTGGACAAAATACAATCTATCACAATCTTGATTTTATCCTCCGGGTAATTCTGCTTTTTTAAATATTCCAAAGCATAAACAACACTTTGATCCTCATGATTTACATAGATTTCTGCCATCCCGGTATCGTGAAAAAGTGCTGCTATTAAAATAGGTTCCAGGTCCGATCCATAAATTCCCTCATAATCGGCAATTGTCTTCACATATTGAAAAACATCCTTAGTGTGTTCTATACTGTGAAATGGTAAGGATTTACACCGGCTGTTTTCCAAAAAATCCATACAATATTCATAAGTCTCATTCAGCAGATTTGTGCGGGTAAAGCCTTTTAAAAAATTGAATGCCATGGTTAAGTTGTTAAATCAGATTTCGTGCTTAAAGTCATTTTATTAAGACAGGAGCATCTGTAAAATTAGCGAAATTTTTAATTATTAAGACTAATATAGTCCGGTTCCTAATTTACAAGATTTCAATCAAACCATCAATAAATTGAACATTTTAACCTTTTATTATGCTATCGAATTTCTTATAGATTTATTTTCATTTTGATTTTTTAGAATTAGCGTTTTTTATCTGAAAAATTCTGATAAATAATTCTTAATAATTGAATAATGGGCTAAAATTATCGGAAATTTAAATCAAACAACAATTATGAGCCGGGGATTTGTAAAAGAAGAAGATCAGGAGGAACCACCATTTATTCCACCCAGGGCCGCATTGCCGCCAGGGGTCATCAATTATGTAACTCCACAGGGTTATGACAAGCTTATTAAGGAAAAATCTACCCTTGAAAAAGAAATATCCAATCTCACTTTAGATGAGGAAAAGGAACGTAGACATGCCCTGGCAATTTTAAATGGAAAAATTAATTTGTTGAATGACCGAATTTCATCTGCCAGAATATTAAACCCTCAGGATCAATCTCAAAATGAAGCCAGGTTTGGAGCAAGGGTTAAATTCAAAATTTTGACGGGAAAGCAAAAAGGAACGATCCATGAATTTCAACTTGTAGGAGTGGATGAGGCGGATATTAAAGAATATAAAATTGCATTTGTAGCCCCAATTGCCAGGGCGCTTACCGGAAAAAAAGTGGGTGAAATCACAGAAATATCAATGGCTGGTGAAAATCAACAAATGGAGATTCTTGAGATTGAGTATTGCTGAAGACGGGAGACGGGAGACGGGAGACCGGAGACCGGAGACCGGAGACCGGAGACAGAAGATAAAAGTAATATTCGTGCATTCGTGGCTAAAAAAGAAGAGCCAAGAGTCAAGACTTAAAAAGTCGGGAGACCGGAGACCAGAGACAGAAGATAAAAAATAAAAGCATTTGTGTATTCGTGGCTAAAAAAGTTAGAAGTATGAAGTTAGAAGTACGAAGTAAAAAGGAAAATAGAGTAAAGAAAATAGAAAAGAGATTTTTTTTAGCAAAAGCTAGGGAACGAAAATAAAATCATTCGTGTATTCGTGGCTTAAAAAGAAGAAACAAGAACCAAGAGTCAAGAAACAAGACATAAAAGGTCGGGAGACAGGGAACCGAAGACAGAAGATAAAAAATAAAAGCATTTGTGTATTCGTGGCTAAAAAAGAAGAGTCAAGACTTTAAAAGTCGGAAGTCCGGAGACCGGAGACAGAAGATAAAAAAGAAAAACATTCGTGCATTCGTGGCCAAAAAAGTTAGAAGTACGAAGTGGGAAGTAAAAAAGAAAATAGAGTAAAGAATATAGAAAAGAGATTTTTATTAGCAAAAGTTTGGGAACAAAAAGAAAATCATTTGTGCATTCGTGACTAAAAAAAAACTTGTAGAAATGAATATTTATTCCTCTTTCTTTTTGAGGGTGAATTCCAAATTGTCTACTATATCACCATATTTATCAATTAAAATTTCAAAAGGGAATTCCTTAGGTGAAACTGAATAATTCAGATTTTCCAATTGATCAGCATCAATTACGGCCTTATATTTACCCGGTTTTAATCCCAGATAAGTGAAATAGCCATCACCTTCGGTTAATATTCTGGCAGCAGTTTTGCCGGTTTCGTCAAGGATATTTACAATTATCCTTCCCTGTCCGCTGGTTCCGGAAGCATCTTTAAAATAAACCATTCCCGCAACTTCCCCAAGCACTTCAATTGGAATATGCAGGGTTTTAAACTGGTTTGGGACAGTTTCCACCGCAATAACAGGATTTCTCACTTTCCAGGCTATATTGTCAAGGCTAATTGGGTCTATCTCAATTAACAACTGCACATAAGGCTGCAGATCAAAGATCCTGATGGTTGTTTTATCTTCACTGTAAACCAACCTTCCTCCCAGGTTTTTCAGTTTTAAACCGGGAACATTGGGCTCCGTTTCATCCCAAATTCCATTGGAGTTAAGGTCTAAGAACGGAATAACGGTTATGGCGCCTTTTCCAACGCTGCTGCGGTTATTATAGGTGAGATAATTCGTGCTGTCGTCAAAAAGGAAACTTCCCCTGGCCGATTGAACAAAAGATGAATTCTGGTTTCCAATTCTGGAAGTTGCAGAGGTTTGGGCAAAATCGAATAAATATCTCAATCCTACCTGAAAAGTATACGTATTCCGTTGAAAGTTGTGCTCATAACCTAAATTCATAAATCCTCTTTCAAAAACAGGTCTTTCCAAACTTAAATTCATGTTGGTGAATTTTTCAGAACTAAAATCGTATTGAATTTGTGGTGAAAACAACAGTTGATAAGCCAGGCGGTAGGTTTGTGAAAGTGTACTGTAAATTGTAGGTTTTTTTGTCCGGTCGTTATACAAACCATAGGTGGTAAGATTTGTACTTATTCCCATAAATACTCCGGATAAAAGGAGTTGAGCCGTTGTAAATTCAGTCGTTGGCAAAATTATCTGGTTCAGGCTAAACCTTGTGTATGCAGAAAAGAACCTGTTGCGAATGGGCATAGACATTGACAATTTGCGTTCTTCCAGGTAATTGAAATTGATGGCGGTTTGATCTTTATCGTAATTGATGTAATTGAGATCGATCTGAAAATTGGAAGGCGTCCTGTAACTCAGCAGGCCATCAGCTTTAACTTTATAGGTGTATTCCCCTGAGAATAGTAAGCCGGGAGCAATCCTCACCGAGGTATTTACAAAAGGCATCACTTCCCCGGAAGTAACCCCCGATAAATATTCCACCCCACCTCCAAAGGTTAAGGTGTTGCTAAGTCCGTAATTGAAATTGAGCCTGGAAAATTTACTTCTCTCGTCGTTTTCCACCATTCCGGCACTAAGTGTGTATTCCAGTTCATTTTTAGGGACAAAATTATACGGGATGTTAATTGCCCTGTCTTCAGTGCGTTCTTCTCCATAAGGACCGTAGAACCGCAGATTCACCAGGGTGTTTCCATACATTAGAGGCACCTCAAAGCTGTAAAATCCTGAAGCATCTGCCTGTACAAAATTAACCAGCACATTGTTCACATAAAGTTCCACCATCCATCGGGGCTCGGTAACATCGCTTAAGGTATAAGTCCCGAAAGACCTTCTGTTCACCAGGGGAGAGTTGCTAACCTGAGCGCCGACTACCGGTGCAAATAATGAAGAGGTAGCGCGGGTAAATATCTTCCCCGCGGTTATTTGTTTAAAGACCTTGCTCTCGTTGTCAACGTATCGCCATTGATAAAACTGATTTCGGGAAGTAAAGGGAACTTTGGTCGAATAATTTAAAAGGACATTGGTTTCCCCGCCCGCGATCATGGTCCCCAAACCAAGATTAAACCGGTTGTCGCTTTGTCCATTGGTTTGCTGGGTGGTGATTACCGCCCAATCTGCCATCCCGGCCTTAAAAAAGGGGTATGATCTTTCTATAGTGGTATCCGCCGTTACAATTCCGCGCACATTATCTAGATTGTCGCGCATTTTCTGAAGCCGTTTTTCCCTTATTATCGGCAATTCCAGCTCCGTATCCAGATTAACCGAAAGGCTTCTGAAACTGAAATCGGTGTTGAGAGCGAAAATTTTTCCGAAATAATCCGACTTTAAATAAAGGGTTGTTGGGGTTTGAATAAAATCTTCAGGCTTCAATTGAAATGTTTCATCCTTAAAAACAATTTGTGATCGTACGGGATTAATTCTGAAAGTTGCATCGGGTTGAAGTAAAAACCCGGTAATTACATTTGAATTTTCTTCAGCTTCATTTTTGATCCTCAAATAATCGAACAGATCCTTTACAGACAGATATGCATCCCGATTTTTTATGGCAACCGGAAGTTCCATCATCCCAATTTTTGGAATGCGCATTTCCACGGTAAGTTCGTCGTACCCGGGAAATTCCTGTGCAAAACTGTTGCCAGAACCCAAAATATAGATTAAAATTATTAAACAGAACGATTTAGATAATCCTGAAATAAAATCAATTAATAAATAGTGGGTTGGGGTAATTTTACACATCAATAATTACGAGGCTTTTTATTGCTGAATAAAAGTTAAGGTGAAGAAGCCATTGTATTGCCCAGGCGGATTTGCTGTTGAACTACCTACGTTAAGAGTTCCCCCAACATAAACAGGATTTGTGTCAAATAGAGGATTGGCAGTAGTTATAAATGTCTGTCCCGTACTATAGCTATCAATGTTTAATGTAATACTCCCACCATTGCTTCCATTTAAAGTAATTGAAGCTTCTGGTTGAATTTGAATTATAGTTCCCGGATTTGCCGTCACATCAAAAAGGGCAGCAGAAGGGGTAGCACCCATATTCAAAAGATACGTGTCTCCTGTATTCGTACGATTTCCATCTGAGTTTATGGTAACAGTCCCAATACCAGTACCAACAGTAAAAGCCCCAAAATTTAAAAACTGAGCAGTATTTACCTGCACCTGCACGGGAATCGGCGGGTTTTCCTGGGCCATTGATGAAAAGCAAAAAACAGTGAAGATCAATCCGAAAATTAGGTAATTAATAGTCCTTTTTGTCCCGATAAGATTATTAGTTAGTTTCATTATTTTTGAATTAATACTTTTTTGGAAAACATTCCGTCTTTCAGGTTTATGCTGAAAAAATAAACCCCTGAACTTTTTATTCCCTCAATTTCCAAAATTTCCTTTTCGGATACATTTTTTCTGTCCAGGATTTGCCCCATAACATTGCTGGCAAGTAGTACGCCACTTTGACCCGATTCCAGGTTCAAGCTCACCATTACTTTTCCACCCACAGTTTGCACGCTGAAAGGCTCATCAAACGCCATAGCAGGGTCACTGAGTTCGGTTTCTGAAAACATCAGGTGAAATCGGGATTCGTGCTGCCCAGATTTTGCATAAAATCTGTACAGAGGTTTTCTGCTTAGATTCTGCCCAATTCTTTTTTCTGAATCGATTAAATAAACATTGAAATTTGAAGGCAGGTTCTCAAGGTCTTTTAAAGCTATGAGCATCCAGCCGTCTTTTTCGGTTTTAAGACCCAACGGAATCTTTTTTGCATCCCCGCTCCCGGGTTTTGGAAGGGCGTTGATCGACAATTTTTTATTTTCAGGAGTAAGGCTGTAAAGGTTTGGAACGCTAATATCTGTATTCATCAATTTAAGCGCGTCCTTGTCTTTTTCGAAGGAAAGTTCGGCAAAATAAGGAAAATAAAGTACCGCGGGATCAGGCTTAACTTCGTTTTCAAAAGCTGCTGTGATCCTGATCAATGGAGCTTTTTCTGGTTCTCTAACTTTTAAAAATTCTTGTGTATAATTATTTGTCCGCACTGAGTTCGTAAATTCCAAAGTTGCAGTAACCTTAGAAGGAGGATTTAAAGGATCATCGCTAACGTGTATAAAAAAGCCTTGCATGGAAGGGATAATATTGGAAGATAATGTATCTGCACTTTGAATTCGGTTCACATAAGAAGTATAAGTTCCTGTGTACATGATTGTGTCTCCAGCGGTAAAAAAGTAAAGGGCATCGTCAATATTGGTTTTGGTCCAACCTGTATTGGCATCCCAGTCGATTGGAGAAGGGTAGGGGTTTCCCACTAAATTGAAGCCTTTGGTATACAATCTGTCATTGTTGTACAAGGTGATTTGTTGATTGCCATTATTAACTGTTCCCGAAATCTCCACCGTTTTGGGAGAAGTTGAATTGTTACCAAAATTAAGGGCATAACCTTTTAAAATATCCAACGTTGCAGCGGAAGAAGTATAAGCTTTCCACCCGGTAAGATCATTTGAACTGGCATCTTGCCGATTTTCATCGTAGGTATAGAAATTGGGAAATGAAGTAACAGGATCTACCAGATCCATATATGGACTAAAATCTCCAACTTTAGTATTGCTAAAAGGTGAACTGAAATATTTATATCCGAATGCTACATCCAAATAACGCTGCATTTTCATCGTTCCAATAACCTGTCCGTTCCCCGAACCGTCAATAAGTGCAGTTTGAGTGGCATTGGAAATAAGGGTGAGCGCGTTTCCCGTATTGAAATTCCCATTTTCAACTCTAAGAAACCCTGTTATTTCCAGGTTTCCAGTAGAACTAACGCCGGCAGTGTTATTTATGATCAGGTTTCTGATCCTGTTTGATGAGAATGTATTGGCGGGAATAGTTTGAGCGGCATTTCCTACAAAGGCAACGCTTCCCTGTTGGGCATCAAAAGTTCCGCTATTTAAAACTGAACCGGATATTTGTAAGGTGTTATCAATTATTGTTAAAGTTGCTCCGGCATCAATTATTATATCCTTAGCCATTCCTGGTGCTCCCGGGTTAAGAATGGGATAATTTGTGAGACCGGTATTTATTACAACATTTGTGCTCAAGGAAGGTATAGAATTACAGGTCCAGTTGGAGGTGGTGTTCCAGTCTGAATTGGTATTTCCTGTCCAGTTATATGAAGCATTCACAATAACATTGGTACTTGCACCAACACTTGTACATGCATTTATGGTACTTGAAACTGTATATGTTCCAGCCATTATTGCACTTGCGTTTGTAAGTGATGGATTTTGTAGTGTGGAAGTAAAACCATTTGGACCTGTCCAAGAATAGGTAGCACCTGCGATGGAACTTGCCGTTAAATTAATAATTCCTCCTACACACACAGAACTATTACTACCCACAGTAGGTGCGGGTGGAATTGTATTTACGGAAGCAATCACTGCTGTTCTAGTTCCTGTTGAACAGCCTGATGCTATTTCAGTTGCATCAACATAATAGGTTGTGTTTGATGAAATACTTTGCGTTGTGAAAGTCGTACCTGTTCCTAAACTTGTTCCGCCGGTTGCTGCGGCGTACCAATTAATTGTTCCTGCAGAAGCTGTTGCTCCTAGAACAACTGTGCCTGTTCCGCATCTTGATCCAGGTGCAGTACTTATAATAGTGGGAATCGTATTAACAGTTGCCAGTACAGCAGTTCTTGATCCTGTAGTACAAGTATTTGATGTCGCATCAACATAATAAGTTGTGCTTGATGAAATACTTTGCGTTGTGAAGGTCGTACCTGTTCCTAAACTTGTTCCGCCGGTTGCTGCGGCATACCAATTAATTGTTCCTGCAGAAGCTGTTGCTCCTAGAGCAACTGTGCCTGTTCCACATCTTGATCCCGGTGTTGATCCTGTAATTGCGGGAATGGTATTAACAGTTAATATTGCATGGTTTGATTCATTAGTGGCGACATACGGATTTGGATTAACATTGTTGCCGTTGGATAGACTTGCATTTCTGAAAATATAATAAGTTCCCGGATTATTAAATGGTGCAGAATTCAAATTGGGTGAAAAGCCGGCAGAAGTTCCCCCGGATATATTGTTTCGTATTCCCCCCAGGCTTGTGCTATAGGTCCATTGATAACCTGCCGCACTCAAACCTGCCGGAAGTGCTCCAAAAGTGTCTCCGGAAATTACCGCTGCTGTAGAGCCGAGACATACATTTTGGACAATATTTCCGGTTAGTTTATTTTCAAGGATTCGTGTGAGATTATTGAAATTCACCCTGTTTCCACCGCCATTTTCGTAGAAGTCGTATATCAATTGGCTTGCTCCGGAAAGGTTCATTAAAACCCGCGGTCTTAAAGACCATGCCTGATCTGACCAATTATTATATAAGAGTGTACCATCAACAGTTAACCGACTCCCGTCATCGGATCCTAAATCAACAACATACAAGCCTTTTTTGGTTGAATTCATTCTATATCTTACCGAAAAGGTTTCTGTATAAATAGAAATAGGGATGGAATTGGAAATTATATTAAAACAAGTGGCATCCCCTCCGAAGCTTTGATCGAATGTTTCAGGTTCAGAATAATTACCAACATATGTGTTAAAATTCATTCCATCGTACACATGTCCTTTCCAGAAATTAGCTCCTACAGAAAATTGACTATCAGTAGAAAGACTTCCTCCCACGGTAGTACGTGCAGGGGCACTGGTACAACCATTTACGGTAGCAATAACAGTATAAACACCTGCCATAGTAACATTTGTGTTGGTGCGGGTAGGATTTTGACCCGTAGCAACATATCCCCCAGGACCGCTCCATGAATATGTTGCACCGGAAATGTTTGAAGCACTTAAATTCAAAGTTCCTCCAACGCATATAGGTCCGTTATTTGAAATAGAAGAAATTAGAGGAAGTAGTGGAATACTAAATTCTTGAGATATTGTCTTTGTTCTGCTTTCAGGTTCTGGGTTTACTGAAGATACAAAAATTCTATAATCAGATCTATTAGAAATATTGTTAGGAATTATTATAGTTTTGGAAATAGTAGATGTTTCCCAATTGCCATTTGGAGTAGAATTAGAGCTAAATGAATCTACTACTTGGGAAATCTCAATACCACCAGAAATATAACCTAAGTAAATGTAAAATGTTGAATTATTATCAAATCTTCTATTTCCATTACCATTTGTAACATCAAAGCTTATATCCAGATTTGATCCGGCGCATCTTGGACTTGGGGAGATAACTGGAATGCCTATATTTTGCGCCTGCAATCCCAACGAACCTAAAAATAGTGTCGCCAACATTAATAAACAAGGAAACCAGTGGGCGCTCCTCATTTTATATTTTAAAATTAAAAGAGTAGTTTTTTACCATCCTTGTAAGTTAATTCAGTTTGAATTGAGATTCTCCCAATACTTTTCCCTCCTCGGTTTTATAGGTGATGTTTAATTTTCCCTTGTTAAGGTCAATTAATTCGGTATTTTGAAGTTTGAAAGCAAAATCCCGTTTCATATTGGGGGTATAAACGGCCAGGCCTTTAACCTTTCCTATTTCGGTTTTTAGGCCTTGGGGAGAAATGTGTTCTACGCTGAGTTCCCCGTAAACCGACATATTCCCGGTGCGGTTGATAACCAGGGATAATAAAGGGTTTTCGGGATCGCGGTTGAGTTCCAGTACGCTCAGTTCAATAGCCGTGGTAGAAGCTCCTTCCCTTATAATTACCGGAATGCTAATCCCAAATACGGTTTTAATATTGATGGAAATTCCTTCGGCTTCATTTTTATCTTCTTCTCCTAACGCGATTTGTTTTTCAACCGCCCTGAAATAAATATGCGAACGGTATTCGCCCTGTTCCAGATTCCCTGTTCTTGTAAGTTGTATCCGCACGGTTTGCGCTTCATTTGGTCCCAAAACCACCTGTCGCGGGTAATAACGCAGAAAATCGGTTGCGAAACGCTGACCTTCTTCGGGTTCGGTTACTTCTTCAAAATTTCCGCTTTCGGTCATTTTGTATTGAATTATGGAAATGGCATATGTTGCAGAGTCATTTCCAGTGTTGGCAAGACTTATTTCCTGGGAACGCTGTGAGCCGTCAAAAACCAACCTTTTGGGCATGATCATCAAATCTCCCTGGGCAAAACCAGTGGTGCTGAAAAGAAAGAAGGTTAAAAGAAAAACAGCGGTAGGTTGAAGTAATTTTAATATCATAATTGGGGTTAGATATCTATTTCGTTAAGTTCTTATGTTCCTGAGGCTCAAATATAAGCAAACATAAGCAATTGCAGCATGTATTCCTGCTTTTTCAGTTATAGGAAACCGTTACGTTAAAGCCCGCCGAATTTGTGTAATATCCAGGCAACTGATTGGCTTCAAGATTTAAGGTCGCACCAATTTTTAAAATATCTGAACCCTCATCTCCCGAGTTGGGCAATGGCTGTACGGTAAACCGGTTTATGAGGAGAAACTGGTCTGGATTTTCTGAATTGTACAAAGTAAAGGATTCCGGCAGGCTTATAGAATAATTGTTGTTGTTATGGGTGACGATTGCCTCTGCGGCGGTCACATCTCCCGGCACGGCATTGGAGATCTGCACCCCGTTTACGGACCTTATCCCATCGGGATCCAAGGTCAATGTTCCAGTGGTAAAGCTTCCAATTACGTTCCCAAAATCCAGATCCATAGATTTTGTGATCTTAATAGGCTCTACTACCCGAACCCTTGCTGTAATGGTTGAAGTAGCCGAAGCCTGGGAAAAGCCCAGGAAGGAGACTAGGAGGAACAACAATAGAATTGCACTTTTCATATTGGAAAAACAATTAAATTAAACTTGTTGTAAAGATGCCTTAAAACCAAAAACGCCGCCACAAGGGCGGCGTTTTTTATAATTTTAATTTAATTTCTTTTTATTCGTAAGCTACTTGTACAGTAACTGTTCCTTCGTATAAACCAGAAGGTTGATTATTACCTACAGTAAGAGTTCCACCAACATTAACAGTTTGAGCTGTTCCGTTACCTACATTTGCTGTAGCCAATTTATCATGAGTAAAAGTTACATCCATTGGGTTGGATCCATCAGTAATTGTAGAATCATCAATAGTAATGCTATAAGAATATAAGTTAGAAGCTGTAACTTCAAAAGCTGCAGAACTAAATGCTGAACTAGGAACATCCATTGATGCATCAATTGTCCTTGTTGTACCATCATTACTGATTGTTACATCTCCACCTGTTACAGCTCCAATAATTTTACCAAAATTTAAAGGAGTTCCTTCAGCTATAGAAATTGGACTAACTATTTCTGCATTAACATCCGCAGTTCCTTCTTCAGTTTGTGCAAAAGTAGTTCCGGCGATAAGAGCGAATAAGATAAAAGTAATTTTTTTCATTTTAAGTAGGTATTTATTTAGGTTGTTTGGGTTTGTCTCTATTGACAGGACAAATATGCATGCAATAAATGTTACCCACTAATTTTTTCGATGAACTCTCTATATACTCGTTAAAGTGCGCTTTTTGGCTTAAACTGAGCCAATAAAAGGGTTAAAAAAGCTTGTAGGGGCTATTTTGGATAAGGGAATTTCGTACAATTAGGGAGGAAAGGAGAGGGTTAATTGTAATTAACGGTGATATTGAAGCCGCCCGGGCTTGTGTAATTGCCGGGAGTTTGGTTTGGATTTATGTCAAGACTTGCTCCCACACGAAGGGTTTGGGAACCATTTGCCAAAGAACCTTCTGTTTTTAAACTGCTTGTAAAATCCCTGATGATGATATCATCTGTTCCATTTGTAAGAACGTGATTAGAATTCGGGAGCGTAATAGAGTAGGTGTAACCCGCTTGCCCGGTAACTTCAAAAGTAGCTGCAGAAACCGTGTTTCCATCAGTCAGTTCCACACCGCCCTGACTGCTTCGGGTATTGTCCGGATCAAGAATAACTGTACCTCCTGATTTTGCGTCCACATTGGCGAAATTCATATTGGCAGTATTGGTAATTCCTATGGGTTGGATAATGGTGACCGAAGCGGTAAATGTAGCTGTTGCCTGTGCCATTCCTTCAGTAGAGAAGGAAAGGATAATTAAGGTGAATATGAGTAGCAGGCGTTTCATCTTTTTAAACCGATTTTGTTTTGCCGGTTTCCGAAAGGTAGGAAATTCAATTCTATAATCGATGAAAAGATGTTTTTAATCGATGAAATACACGTTTCTTTAAAAAATATTTAACATTCGACATTCAAAGATTGGAAGTGGAGAGTGAAAAGGCATCTGGAAAAAGTTGAAAGTGAATAGTTGAAAGTGAAAAGTAATCAGGGTAAACTCTGATTTATATCTACGGAAATCTGAGATCCCGAGCTTTCTGGAGCCGGAAATAAAATTTCTGTATAACAAGTCAACGTTTTTCAGGTATGGTCTGGAGAATAATTCAAAGTTCAAAGTGAAAAGTAACGCAGTAATAGTGATTAATTCTGATTTATATCTGTGGAAATCTTTGTCCCGGTAGTTACGGAAGCGGGAATTATTATTTTATTATCCTTCAATCTATCTTTAAAACGGTCCGCTTTATTCAGGCATGTTAATGTCAATTTCGTTTCCCACTTCTAACTTCCTTTAAAACGGCCAACCTTATTCAGGCATGTCCAAAATCAATTTCTTCTAACTTCTAACTTCCCACTTCTAACTTCGTACTTCGTATTTCCCACTTCTTTTAAATCGCTCCCAGGGCGATGGCGATCATATCTTTAAAAGATTTTTCCCGGTCCCCGGACGATAAATGTTCTCCGGTTACCAAAGAATCTGAAATCGTGAGAATTGCCAGCGCATTTACATGGTGTTTTGCCGCGATGGTGTACAATCCTGACGCTTCCATTTCAACACAAAGCACCCCGAATTCAGCCCATTTTTTAAAGGTGTCGGGATCATCTTCATAAAATTCATCTGATGAGAGAACATTGCCCGCTTTAATGGGAATAGAATTTTCTTTGGCATATAAAGCGGCTTTCATAAATAGCTCAAAATTTGCGGTAGGGGCATAGTCGGAATTTACAAACCTGGAATTATTAATGCCAGAGGTGGAAGAAGCCGACATGGCGATAACAATGTCCCGCAGGTTCACATTTTTTTGATAAGAACCGGCAGAGCCCACCCTTATCAGGTTTTTGACCCCGTAATTTGTAATAAGCTCGTGACAATAAATTAATGTGGAAGGAATTCCCATTCCCGTGCCTTGAACAGAAACCCTCTTACCTTTATAGGTACCGGTAAATCCAAGCATTCCACGTACCTTATTATAAC
>Ga0314774_1001719_pt1 | contig 13476 bp, 13 predicted proteins | sample MetaGCBIA2018_FD_204515 | JGI IMG/M metagenome (GOLD analysis project Ga0314774, IMG submission 204515) | Cryopeg brine microbial communities from Beaufort Sea near Barrow, Alaska, United States - CBIA 2018 | ecosystem: Environmental > Aquatic > Marine > Coastal | place: USA: Alaska | collected... | reverse complement strand
CGGTCTGGGGTTGAGCACGGCATCCGCTCACTTGCAGACCCTCAAGCACGCTGGCCTAGTGACCACCCGACGGGAGGGCACCCGGATTCACTACGAACTTGCCGGTGACGATATCGCCCGGCTGTACAGCGGCGTGCGCGCCGTCGCCCAAACCTACCTCGCCGATGTCGAGCAGAAACGCATCGCCTACCTCGGTCTTGACGAACTCGACACGGGCGGCGACGAAGCACCACAGGAGATCACGCGGGAGGACCTCCTTGCCCGCGCACACGCGGGGACCGTCACCGTGCTGGATGTCCGGCCGCGGCAGGAGTTCCAAGCCGCGCACATCCCCGGTGCCCTCTCCATTCCCTTGGAGGAACTCAGCGCCAGACTTGGTGAGTTGCCGCAGGGCCGCGATATCGTCGCGTACTGCCGCGGCGCGTACTGTGTGCTCGCCTACGAGGCTGTTACCGTGCTGCGCCAGAGCGGACGCCGGGCAACGCGCCTGAACGAAGGCATGCTCGAATGGCGACTGGAAAACCTGCCGGTCTCGCCAGAGGCCGCCGCGTAAACACTGAACTCGTCCGCGTCTTCGAGAAGCGTGACGACTAAGAGCTTCGTGACTGCTACGCAGGCAATCATCACGAGCCAGATAGCTGCAACCCGCGAAAGCGCGATCGGATCCGGGTGTCGGTTGTAGTCAACTCACCGCCTCTCAATGTGCTCGGCGATGCTCTCGAAAACGGTCTGCTGAGCCTCGAGCGAGGCGCGCCAATCTCCGGGGATCGTGAGAGAGTGGTTGGCGTTCGGCACGGAAAGCACGGTTGCGCGCGTAGCTGCTATTGCTTCGGGCATCCAGACGGGATCGGCACCACCACCAATTGTCAGGTCGGCGGGCGACGCCTCGATGAGCGCACGGAACACGCGTTCGCGACGGCGTTCTCGACGAAGGCATGTGGATCGTTGAGTGCATGGTCGTCGAGCTTCCATTCGACACCCTGAACATGCCATCCCGCTTGGGCAAGCACCTCTGCGCACCAGTAGAGAAGTGGCCCCATGACGGTGTACCCCGCGCCGGGAAGCAGCACCGCGACTGGCGGCTTCTCGAGTGAAGATTCCGCTCTTACAAAAGACGACATTTTCACAGCATATTGCTCGCACCTAGTGTCCGGATAGGCAAAGCTGTGTCGAAAATTCCTCAAAATGCCCTTCCGCCTCGCGGTGCACGTCCATAGACTGGCCGCTGTGAACGACAACGCGAGTGAGATTCCTACCGAGCAGGCCGACACGATGACGAATGGCACCGAAGCACACCGTTCTGCAGAGCTGGCGGCTGAGGCGTCCGCTCATCGTCCTTTGAGCGTGTGGATGAGCGCACTCCTCGGTGTGATGGCGGCTGTTGTTGGGCTGCTGCCGTGGCTGCTTCAAGGCCTGCGTTTGCCGTTGCAAAACTTGTGGGAGGTTGAGACGGCGCCGGACGAAATGCCGCTCGTGCTGTTGCCGTTTAGCCAATATTCGTTGACCACCGAGATTGGGTTGATGGTGGTTGGCGCTGCGGTCGCCGGACTACTGGCACGCCTGTTGCGGTCGTGGATGCATCGGCGCGGGGTCCTTGCGATGTTCCTTGCGCTCATCGTGGTACAGCTTGGCGCAATCGTGCAGACCTACGTTGTGGTGCAGGGCGGGCTCCAAGATCGCAGGGACGCGACGTTCTACCTTGCGGCGGTTACCGGTGTTACGGTGCTCGCGATGCTGGTGGGGATTGCCGTGTTTTGGTTGATCGCTCGGGCTCCGCGCGCTGGCGCGCTGATCGGATACGCGATGGCCGCGGTCGCGTTGGCACCGTGGTTGGGTGAGCTCGTGCATCCGCTCACTAACCAGCAGTACGGGGCGGTAGAAGAATTTAGGCGCTGGGCGGCCAGTGTGCTGCGCTGGGCTCCGGCAATACTGGTCGGGCTTGCGGTGGGATGGTGCGGCATCCGCTCGGTGGGGCGTGTAATCGCGGTGCTGGTGAGCTTCGGGTTGCTGTGGATCGTGCCGGCACTAGCAACGGCCATCAGTTATGCCGCCGGGAGTCGGGTCTACGCGTCCGATCTCCACGGGATGGCCAGTGCCGGATTGTTGGTGTTTCGGCAAGCGGCGACCCTGCCAGAAATTGTGGTGCCGCCGCTCGCGCTCGCGGCCGTAGTGGCTGTGCTGGTTGGTGTACTGCTGCACTTGTTGCGCCGCCGCAGTAGTCGCTCGACGGTGCGGACTTCTGCCGCAAACTCCCCGAACTGGCCGGGGTCGTCGCCGTACCCGTGACCGCATTCTGTTCTCCCCGTTACCGGGCCGACTACGCTCTGCTCGTGCGCTTAGCCTTCTGCAAGAAGGTCGACGTGCTCGACGCAGCTGGCCGCTCTGGCGACGCGCTAGCTGCGCACGAGGGCCGGGTAGTCCGTGTAGCCCTCGGGGCCGGCGCCGTAGAAGGTCGTGGCGTCGGGGTTGTTCAGCGGCAGGTCTTCCTGCCAGCGGTAGGCCAGATCAGGGTTTGCGATGGCCGGACGGCCCACGACAACACCCTCGGCGTGACCTTCGCGCAGCAGGCCGAGGGCCTCATCGCGAGTCGTCATCTGCGCGAAGCCACTGTTGAGCAGCACCGGTCCACCGAAGCGGGCGCGCAGTTCCTGCACGAAGGCGCCCGTGGGTTCGGCGTGCAGCACGCTGAGGTACGCAAGCCCCAGCGGGGCAAGGCCATCGACTAGGGCGCCGTAAGTTGCGAGCACATCGGCGCTGTCCGTCTCCAGCGCGTCCTGAATGTTGTGCTCCGGGGAAATGCGCAGGCCCACGCGGCCGGCACCGATCGCATCCGCTGCCGCGGTCACGACCTCGATCACGAAGCGAGCGCGGTTTGCGGGGGAACCGCCGTACAGTCCCTCGCGTTGGTTGGACGCGGGCGAGAGGAACTCGTGCAGCAGATATCCGTTTGCGGAGTGAATCTCAACGCCATCGAGCCCCGCCGCGATGGCGTTGCGCGAGGCTGTCACGAATTCCTCAATCACGCCCGCGAGTTCACTGTCGGCGAGCGCATGCGGAACCGGGTAGGGCTGCTTGCCATCGTAGGTATGAGTCTGGCCGTTGATCGCGATCGCGCTCGGGCCGACCACGGTGTGTCCGCCGGTGGTGGCTTCGTGGGTCACTCGCCCCGCGTGGCTCGGGTAGGTGCCCTCGGACACAATCAGACCGAGCGAGGCGCGCTGGGCGTAGTGCTCGGCGACCATCGGGCCGGGAACGCCGGCTTGTCCCGATCGGGTGCGAGTGAGCGGCGCCATAACAAGGCGGTTCGTCAGGCGTAGCTCGCCCAGGGTCGTGGGGGAAAACAAATTCACAGCGAATCTCTTTCTGTCGGTGGTGTCAGGTCCAACATCGACGGGCACGCACTATTCCTCCCTGAGAATGCGCAGTGTTGGCCGGTGCCCGGTGCGGGCTAATCCGGAAGCCCGTGTGCGCCGAACCACTGTCATGATCACCGTTATTTCTCGCAGCCGCTCGGCGGCAACCTTTTTCTGGGACAGACGTCGTGGATGCTTGGCGCTAGCGGTCGGGAAACTCACCTTCGTAGTCATTCCACGTGCCGGCCACTGACTGCATCGCCCAAAGCTGGTGCTCGACCGACGCATCCTTGCCCTCGAAATCCATCACGATGAAGTTGATGACGAAGCCATCGTCGAGCGTGGCGCCATATTCTTCAGCGCGCTCTCGACTGTCGAACCGAAAGTAGTCGGCCTCCGCCGTGCTGTACGCCTCAACGCAATCGAGCGCAGATCCGCAGGCCGCGTCAGTAATCTCCATGACCTCAGTTGTGACATCGGGAGCGTCGTATTCGGAGTTCATGACGTCGTTAAGGGTGAGGTTGCTCTGGGGGTCGAAGATCGCGCATCCGGAGAGCGATAACGCAGCGATTGCGAGCACAACTGCGATGGTGCGGCGGGCGTTCATCGTGGGGTGCTCCTAGTCGCTCAAAAAGCAGGGAGGAATTACGGTTTGGGGTCAGCGTCGTCTGTTGAATACTCCGGCTTCTGGGGGTATTGGACGAAGCAAACATAATGCGCGACTTCGCTTTCCTCAGGCGACGACTGTGAGGTCTCGTTGAGACAGTCGATCAGGCGATCCATGCCGCCTGTGCCAGCTTGCGTGCTCCATTCGATGAATTCCGCCTGCGGTCGGGCAGCATCGGGGAACTGCCTCAACACTCGATTCCACACTTCGTCCGAATGTTCTTGCAGGGCAACTTGTTGCCAATCGGATGACGCTGAAGGGGCACTCGTCGGCTCAGCAGTCGTGATGGATGCGGTGCAGCCGGAGAGCGCAATAAGCGCAGCGGCGAGCACCGCCAGCATGCGACTGAAGGGCGAGACGCGTGCACTATTCATAACTCGAATGTAGCTCAACTTGTTAGTGAAGTCTTCTAGCGTGCCCGGTTCCCGAACGCCGATGCCAACCGCCCGGGAACCCGCGCAACGCCGCACCGATTATTCGGGGGCTACGGGCGTGCATGCAGACCGGCACGCTAAAATCGGCGGTGCCTCCCGTTGTGTCGGGTTAGGAAGAGGATGTTAGAACCCCAGCCAGACGACTGGATCTAGGGTCTTTCGTCTTACTTAGGAAGAAGCGATTCCCCGGTGACCTCTGCAACGAAGACTGCTGACAAGCACAGCATCACAGTGCAACAGGTTCGGAGATGGTCTGCGCTGCTTGGCGTTCTCAGCGCTGCCGTCGTGCTCGCGGTTGCCGAGTTTTTTGCCGTTTTCATTTCTCCCGCCAGTAGCCCGCTGCTCGCTGCCGGCTCGCTCGTCATCGACCTTGCTCCCGCGTGGTTGAAAGACCTGACGATCGCCTTGTTTGGCACCAACGACAAGATTGTGCTGTTGGTGTGCCTCGGAATTCTGGTGCTGATCGTCGCCATCGCTCTCGGCCTCCTCGAGTTTGCACGACCGGGTTGGGGCGTCATCCTGCTCGTGTTCGCCGGCGTAATCGCGACAATTGCGGTCACTACTCGCGCCCAAGCCACCGCAGCATGGCCCATGCCTACAGTGCTTGGCGTTGTCGCCGGAGTGCTTGTGCTGCGACTCACGATGATCCGCTTGCGCCGCTGGGTGCAATCCGCGCCGACCACCGCGGTAACGGTTGCTCGCCCCGGCGGAGCACAGCGCCAATCCACTGCCCCGAACCGGGTGCCGGCAGCGTCGCGCCGCGACTTTCTTCGTATCGTGTGGGTGACATCCATTGGTGCAGTTCTTGTCGGTGTTGGTGCGCGGGTCGTGAATGCCAGTGCCACTGTTGTCGACGCGGTGCGCACGGCTCTCACTCTGCCCACTCCGGCGGTTGCGGCCCCACCGATCCCGGCGAGTGCGAGTCTTGCGGTGCCAGGTATTTCACCGATCATTACCCCGAATTCTGACTTCTATCGCATCGACACTGCGCTTGTGGTGCCGAACATAGATGCGGATGAGTGGCGACTACGCATTACAGGGATGGTCGAAAACGAGATCGAGATCTCGTTCGCGGAATTGCTTGCTATGCCCCTGATCGAGACCGCTGTCACGCTCTCCTGCGTCTCGAACGTTGTTGGCGGTGACCTCGTCGACAACGCCATGTGGCTCGGGTACCCCATCCGCGAACTGCTTGCGAAGGCGAAGCCGTTGGCCGGCGCCGATATGGTGCTCTCGCGCAGCATCGACGGCTTCACGGCCAGCACCCCAATCGAAGCGCTGCAAGAAGAGAGTCGCGACAGCATCCTCGCGGTTGGTATGAATGGGAAGCCGCTTCCGCGCGAACACGGGTTTCCTGTGCGTATGGTCGTGCCCGGACTCTACGGCTACGTTTCGGCCACCAAATGGGTTGTTGAGATGCAAGTCACCCGCTTTGCGGACGTGAACGCGTACTGGACCGATCGTGGTTGGTCAGCAAGGGGCCCCGTCAAAGTTCAGTCGCGCATCGATGTGCCGGCTCAAGGAACGCTCGTTGATGCCGGCACCGTCGCAGTCGCCGGCGTCGCGTGGGCACCAAATACCGGGGTGACCGGGGTTGAGGTGCGCATCGACGGTGGATCGTGGACTGACGCACAACTGGCCACGGCAATCTCGGCCGACACCTGGGTTCAGTGGGTTAATGAGTGGGAGGCCACCAGCGGCGAACACGTCATTGAAGTGCGGGCGACGGATGCGGCGAGCAGAACCCAGTCGGGTGTGCCTCTGCCGGTAGTGCCGGACGGTGCCGAGGGCTGGCACCGCATCAGCGTGCAGGTTGCGTAACTCGGTTGGCAGCACCGGAGCAGAGTCCGCGGCGATCCAAGCATCCAGCAGGCTCGCCTGTATGAGCGGTGGGCCGAGGGTGGTGCGGCGCTGTCGATTATTGGCGAAGTGCAAGTCGACTTTAACTTTCCCGAAAAGCCGGGAAACCTGGTGCTCGGCGACCGGTCTGATGACGCCCTGCTGCGCGAGCTGACGGACGCGGGCACTCGGCACGGCACGCAATTGTGGCCGCAGCTCAGCCACGCCGGTGCGTTGGCGCATCACCCAATTTTTCGACCAGCCGGGCCATCGGCGTTAGCTCTCGACGGTCTGCAGTGTGATGAGCTGCCGGTTGAGTCGATCGAGGCACTCCCGGCGATCTATGCCCGAGCAGCGAAGCACGCTCAATCGGTCGGATTCAGCGGTGTCGAGGTTCATGCTGGTCACGGTTTTCTGCTTAGCCAGTTTCTTTCGCCGCTCCTCAACCGCCGAACGGACCACTATGGGGGTTCCATTCAGAACCGCTGTCGCATCCTGCTCGACATCATCAGGGAGATCCGCGCCGAGGTCGGCCCGGGATTTGCGATTGGGGTGAAGATCAACTCGAGCGATCAGCTCGATGGCGGCCTCACCGAAGATGACGCTCTCGTCGTCGTCTCGCTGCTGGGCGAGCACGGTGTCGATCTGATCGACATCAGCGGTGGCACCTACTTTCCTGGAGCGGCATCGAGTTCCGACCGCCGTTCATCCGGCCCCTACTTTCTCGACTTCGCGCGCCGGGCTCGCGCCGTGACGGATGCACCTCTGATGGTGACGGGCGGTTTCAAGACCCGGCAAGAGGCTGCCGATGCGGTGTCGTCTGGCGCGGCGGATGTCGTTGGTCTAGCCCGAACGTTGGCGCTCGAACCGACCGCTCCAGCGAAGTGGCTTGACCCTGCTGGAGGCGATCCCGAGTTTCCTCGCTTCACAGCGCCACCACCCGGCGGTATTACTGCGTGGTTCACGATGCGACTCGATGCTCTCGGCAACAACGCCGAAACCACCTATGCCGCGACCGTTGAGGAAGCGGTCGCCTCCTACGATTCCAGGGATGATGCTCGCGTTGCGATTTGGGAGCAGGCGTTCGGGCAAGCTTCGAGCTCTTAGCCCAGCCCGAGTGAGTTGCCGTGGCGGCTGAACTCAGTTGCAGCCGTCTGTTCTCACGCGGTGTTGTTCATGTGGTCGCGTCCCGGCGACCGTGCGACGACTGGAAGCGGATGAGGTAACCGTCAGGGTCGGCGACCACGAATTGCTCTACGCCGGCTTCCTCAGCGCCGACTCGGTACCATTTCGTTTCGGGCTGCATGAGTAGGTCGATTCCGGCATTAGCAAACACAGACACCAAGGGTGTGGTGTCGGAAACATTGATCTGAAAATTTACTCCGCGCCCGAGCGGTGCCTCGAGCGGGCCAGTGATCCAGTTTCGGCCTGCACCGATTTGTTCCAGCATCAGTTCTGCGGAGCCGAGAGCTATGTACGCGAAACGTTCTTCTGGTCGTGAGTAACGGACTTCAAAGCCACACACGTCACGCCAGAAGCGAAGGCTTCGATCGATGTCGATGACCAGCAGTTCGGGAACGAGCGCCGGTTCGAAGGTTTCAGTCATCAGGCCAGTGTCGCACCGCCGAAGCCCTACCGATTGCCTACGAGACCCCGCCAACGGGCGGCGTCAGCTGGCTGCCGATAGCGCGTCCGTCAAAGAAGCTGAGAACAGGATGAAGTCCGCTATGAACGCTGACGAACAGGCAAGCCTCGGTGATCTCTTGCCCCGCTGCGTTACGTCGCTGCGAGGAGGAAACCAGGATACCACGCCACAATGAAATACGAGATCAGCAAGAGAACTGCTAGCGCGACAATTCCGACACGGACGAGATCAGAGAACTGCGCGCGAACAGTGAACGCGAGCGCCGCAGTTGCAAGGTAAATCACGAGGATGATCGCGGTAAGGATGAGTGCGGTGCCCGCCCGATAGTTTGGGTCACAATTGGTCGGCGCTGGGTAGATTGCGGTGCAAATTATCGGGCCCCATGGAACCGCGACCAACCACAGCAGCGCGATTGTTGCGCCCGAGAGTGTCGTGGCGATGGTAATCGCACGCCAAGAAATTGACTGTCGAGGGCTGCTCCGACTAGCTACATCCCTCGGATCGCCCATAGGCCGAGAGTAGAGCATTAATCACTGAACCGGCAAGGGCATTGCGATCGCTTTCAGGCGTGCCAGTCGGTCCATCGACGCGCAATTGGCTCCGAACTCGACCTGCTGGCTCCCGAGTTTTGCCCCTACTTCGATGGCGGCCAACAAGTATGTGACGGCAGCGGGATGTTCGGCTCCGCACTCCGCACACCGCTGCTGGGTGTCTGGATTCGCTACGCCGGGCACTTCACTTGGCGCTACGAAAGGACTAAATTGCGGAAGAGGCAGCTCTGTCAGAATTCCGACGCGCGACGGGACTTCAGTCCACGTCGTGGGGAGTGTTGAGAGGCTCGCCTGGCTCAAGGTCGTTGTCCGTCAGATACTTGAGCGCACGCTTGATGGCATCGACTTTCCGGCTCAACTCCTTGAGCGCGGGCGCCGATTCGTCGGAGAACTCGTCTAGCCGCTCATGTTCCCGTCGAACCTCGATCTCCGTGTCGGCGAGGAATCGCCAAATAGCTGGATCTTGCTCGAGGTGTTGCCGTTCTCGCAGCACGACGGCCGCTAGTCGGCGCTCGACCACTGCTTCGAGGGTTGCAGCGGTGGTTCCCGGGCTTGCCAGGCCAAATGCGATCCCGCCGCCGCCTGCGGTGACAAGAGTGCCTGCCGTCAGCAGACCGCCGATCATGCCGCCGGGCCCAAAGCTAGCCAGCGCGCTTGTGATCACTGCGGCACCCGCGAGACCGGCACCAGCCGCGAGCGCTAGCCCGCCGGTCGCTACGACAATTGCGGCGGTTCCAGCGCCAAGCGCACCCCACTTCGCCCAATTCATCCCGCGACCTCCGCTCAGTGCTTCCTGAGCGACTTTGGCGGCGTCGAAGACGTCCGTACCGAACTTGCTTCCTAGCCCCATCTCGGCGCTGAGATCCTCCATAGCAACCTGCCGCTTGTCTTTCGGGATAGAGATTTCGAACGGTCGTATGACGTTTTCTGCGGCGAGGATCGTCAACAGTACGACAGCCTCTTCTTTCGCGATATGGCTACTCGGGAGCGGTTCCGGTACGGCCGCGAGCGGATCGGAAAAGTCGAAAGCTAGTCGCGCAACGGCCGAAGGCATTGCGCGGTTCTCGCGTTCATTTCGTTCTCTGATCACTTCAACGGTGGTCGACTGAACCTTCCGGAGCGCGCCCGAATAGCGATCGTGTAGGTCGCCGTCTAGTTGCATTCTTATGAGGTACGCGTACCTCAGCGCTAGAAGAGCAATTTGTTCCGGAGTGTCCAAGGGGATGTCGACGCCCTTGTTGATGCCCGCGAGTTCTTTCGATCGAGAGCCAAATAGAGCGAAGCCAATGGCTGCAGCCACCGCCTCGTTACCGAGGTACTCCACTGCGGCGTGGGCTTGAACCCCGATCTTTTTCGTATCTATCCGAAAGTCAATCATCCAAGGGAAGACTGAGGACACACCCCGGTGGGCTGCCACGAGGTCGGGAGCGTTCCAGAAATTAACCCACCATGCCAGGTTCGTTGGTGGATCGATTAGAGTCTCTCGCAGTTTGTCGACGTCGAAGCTTCCGTTCGCCAACGGGCTGCCGATGGTGACCATTCCGGCAACTTTGATCCCAACTGGCAAGCGCCGAACTAGGTCCGCAGCAATTACAGAGCCGAGGCTATGTCCGACGATCACTACCCTCCCCGACTCTGGCAACTTCGAGAGAATGCGGTTCAAAACTTGTGCGCGAATCTGAGGGTTCCTGAGGTAGCTGTGTGCCTGTTTGAAGGGAGGAAGTCCGATGGCCGCACCGATGACCGCATCCCCACCAAGCTGGCCATTGCCGTGATCGTGGCGCCCGAGTCTGAATTCGATGGCTCCCATACGGTGCTCGAAGTCTCTGCGATTCTTCTTTGCCGCGTCGCGTGCAGGTTGCTTGACCGTCAAGCTTGGCAACGGCTCGTTGTCGTCCCAGCCTTTCAGCGCGTGAGCGTACTTGGGCGCGATCACTTGAACAGCGTCAAGGTCTGGATATCCTAAACGAGAAAGGGCCCCTGTGAAACTGAGCTTCCAATTGTCGTCCTTGTCGCCGTCGCCGACTCCATGCAAGAACACCAGTATCGGTTCGTCTGACAAAAGAAAGCTCCATCCCTCGCAGCCCATCGGCCATGCAGCGTTGGATGCATGAGGCTTCGTCAAGGATAGCGATTCAACCCAAGACTGCTTTCGAGGCACCGCCGCAGCCGGGTGTGTCGATTACGAACACTGGTAGGCCGCGTCGCTGACAGAACGAGGATTTGACGTGCGTGTGTCGAGGGTCGCGCGAGGTAATGACCGACCAGCGGTAGCGGCGAATCCAGCTGCTGTGATCGAGTCAGCTAGCAGACTCATTGATTGCGTCGAGCCACTCTCCCCAATAGAACTTCCACTCCTCGACATCATCGAATGTCGGGAGTTGCGAATGCTGGATAGCGATCTGCGTGCGGCCGCCGCTTCGTTCTTCGAGCCGGATGATGGCGGAGCCTGTTCCCATCGCGATTCTGATGGCCTTCGCCGTCAGCTTCGATTTCAGCGCAGTCGGTATGTTGGGGAACAACTCAGCGCGATCATCGTCAGCGAGAAGTAGGCGCCGAAGTTCGTCGGCGTCGATCGCGACAGTCGCCGACTTGTTGGCGGTGAAGGTGCCGTCAGGCATTTGGTACGGGAGTCGAAGGCCGGTGATCCGCTCGCGGATCCGACGCTTGAACGACTCTTGCTTAGTCACGATGTTCTCCTTTAGGTGCCACTGCGGGGAGGCGAAACAGCAACCCACGCTCACCGTCGCCCGACCAGGGCACTACAAAAGACGAATCTGACCAACTGTCGGGCATTCAAGATCCCCTTTGCCTTCCGAGGCCGGATCGTGGGTTCCGGAAGAAGGTTCGGCGTGACAGCACGCAGTCGCAGTTTACGGCACTGGGCAGCATGACCTATTGACGCACTTGAAATGCACGTTCCCCGCAACTAGATCGATGCGTATTTAGACTTCGCCCGTCGAGAGGTGGGCGAGATCGAGCCTCTCGGAGGATTCGACGTCATTTAGATTGAACTGGGATTTACTTGAAATTGTGACCTTAAAGCTTCCGATGCTTGGATTCGCTGTGGTGAATTCCGTGGCGGCCAGGCGCTCGAACTGTCCAGCAATTTTCTGCCAAATAATCTCGCGTTCTGGCGTTCCTGGGGTGGACGAATTGAGATGTGACGACAACGAGGTCAGCGATTGCGTCGCATTTCTCGTGCTGCAGAGCGCTTCGAGCGTCCCTTCGAGCGCCTTAGTCGATTCGGTCGGAGACCAGTCATCAACCACTGAAAATTCGTCGTCGTCGAGGATTAAGGTCAGGCCCACGGAGTCTTTGGCCGATTCCTCCGACCAGTCCGGTTCAATGAAAACTCGGACTTCACGAATCCTTGCGACCATCGATCCTGGGCTGTTTGCAGGATTCTTTCCCTTGTCCTTCAAATATTTTTGCAGTCTTGTGAGAGCAGTTCCGACGTGGGTGGGAATCGCAAGGCGGCCGTATGTGCGGCCAGCCGCATCGCGAAATGCCTTTTCTTCTACTAGCGAGATTTGAGCGAGGCTGGTTTCATCGATCGAGGACGCCTGAACAGTCCAAACTCGGTCAAAATCTGCAAACAGATTACCGGCAACGTTGTGATAAAGAGGACTTTTTCCGCCGCCCCACTGAGCCGCTTGCTCTTCGGAGAGTTCCACATGCGCGACAATCTGAACTGCATTTCGCTGTCGAGCGAGATCGCAAGTTTGTGTCAGTAGTGAGTACCCACGTAAGAGCGGTAGCTTTGAATCCGCCTCTGCGACCGTGACCTCGCAAGCCTCTGCCGTATACCACCCCTGTCGCATCCTACTTTCGTCCTAGCCCATCAATGCGGCAGCATTAAGATAAGGCGCGTTGGGCTTGGAAGCGCGCTCGACGCGGCTTTCCACCCACACCGCAAGAGGGGCAATCGAAGAGGCACTGCTAGTGATCAGTCGCATACGTGTTTCATCGACGTTCATGCCAGCGAATTCGACGACAAGCGCGCGTAGGCTGCTCAAGTTGTCCAGATTCGCGGCACTAACTTGAGCATCTCGCGCCCACATGAGCACGGCTCTTTTCGAGACTCCGAGGGCTCTAGCTATCTGTTCCCATGTCAAACCAGAGCGGTCGTGAACTTCCAGCACCAGTTCCTTAGAGGTGAGAGGGGCAACGTCAGCCGGTCTAGCAAATAGGCCGAGGACCGAGGCGACCACGTCGTTTACTGAAGTAGAAGTCGCGTCACTGTAGTAATCAACTAGCCAATCCGCCTGAGCGCCGAGCTGACGAAGAGCCGCCTCGAGCGGTGCTGCTGAAAAGCTATTGCTTGAAGAGTTCGAAGTGCCATTCGACATCGGGAAGTTATACGAATCGAACTCAATCCGAGAAGTGTCAGATATCTGAAGCGTCGTCAATTTGCTCTCCTCCAAAATGTTCGAGGCCTTCGAGTGTCAAAGACCAGAGGAAGAACCGATACACAACCTCTGCTAGCGAAGATACCTGTTGCAAGATTAACGCCGGATCGACGCGCTGCTGCTTTTGTCCGCGAAAGGCGTCGAGGTCAAACAGGAAGCTGTCTTGAGGAGCGGGATCGTGTCCAGGGTCGAGCTGCAGTCCTGCTGGAACCAGGCCCGAGCGAATACTCAAGGACACTTCGTCGCTCACCTGGTAGACCGTATGGGTGATCGCTTGCGCAACTCGCACGGATCCGGTCGGGACTGAAAGCCCGGCCAATAGCGGCTCTTTGAACAACAATCTCAGTTGCTCGCTCGTCGGGGCGTCGTCCACTCTATTGGTGTATCGGACTCCGACCCGCTCGATAAACGCTGGTCGGGCATGGGTAAGGGTGGCGGCAAGAACGGGCGTGAGTTTGTGGATCATGTCATCCCGCGACGTATAGGCATTGGAGGTCAGCGATACCGAAGTGGGGGTAATCACCACCGTGTCCGTTTCGGAAAAGGACGTGAATTGCCATCGCGGGCTTTGCTTC
>Ga0314774_1001718_pt1 | contig 13477 bp, 12 predicted proteins | sample MetaGCBIA2018_FD_204515 | JGI IMG/M metagenome (GOLD analysis project Ga0314774, IMG submission 204515) | Cryopeg brine microbial communities from Beaufort Sea near Barrow, Alaska, United States - CBIA 2018 | ecosystem: Environmental > Aquatic > Marine > Coastal | place: USA: Alaska | collected... | reverse complement strand
GAGCCGCTCCGAGGTTGCGTCGATCGTGGTGCACGCCTTCTCAAGCTCGCAGCCAAGCACCTCGGCAATGGTGCGCATCGTGGTCGCCACTTGCGACGGCGAGTTCACCCGACCTCGCTGCGGGTGCGGCGTCAGGAAGGGCGCATCGGTCTCGACCAGCACATTCTCGAGCGGCGTGACCGCAAGCGCAGCGCGTAACGGGGCCGCGTTCTTAAACGTGATGTTGCCCGCGAAGCTCACGTAGTAGCCGCGATACACACACACTTGCGCCATCGCCGCATCTCCGGAAAAGCAATGAAAGACAGTCCGTTCGGGGGCGCCGTCGCGCTCCAAGACGTCAAGCACGTCCGCGTGGGCGTCGCGATCGTGGATCTGGAGCACCAGGTCCAGTTCCTTCGCGAGCGCGATGTGGTCCCTGAAGGATTGCACCTGGGCGACGCGACCCTCGGGCCCCGTGTGGTGGTAGTCGAGCCCGGTCTCGCCGATCACCCGCATGCGCGGCAGGCGTGCCAGCCGCGAGATCTCGGCAAGCGCCGCGTCGTAGTCGAGTCCGCTGGCGTGCTCGCCCGCGGCGTGTATGGGCGCTTCGTTGGGGTGTAAGGCAACACCCCCGACCAGGCGCGCGTCCGCTTGGATAGCCGCGGCCGTCCACCGTGCGGAGTCGATGTCGCACCCGATCTGGACGGCACGCGTGACGCCGACGGCGCCCGCCTCGTCAAGAATCTGGGCGGCGGTGCGCTCGACCGCACCGCGATAGGGAAAGTCGAGGTGGCAATGGTTGTCCACCACGGGCGCAGGAAGCGCCTCGGGCGGCGCGGCCCACGCGACGTCGCTCACGCCTCGGCGCGCATCCGCTCGAGTTCGGCTTCCACCATGTCGTCGTCGAGTTTGGTGAAGATGGGGCTCGGTTCCGGCACCACGGTGCCCGCAACGAGCGGGTTCCGATGCCACGTGTTGTGCTGCGGCGAGTAGTCGCCCTCGATCACGGGGTAGCTGCGATCGGCGACGTCCAGGTCCTCCACCTCGGCGATGCGCGGCATCGGGGCAAAGATCCCGGGGCCGCCGAGCGCCTCGTGAACCTTCTGGGCGCCATGCGGCATGAACGGCGCGAGCATCGTGTTCGCGTCGCTCACCAGCTGTGCGGCGACACCCAGTACAGTCTTCATGCGCTCAGGGTCGGTGGTCTTGAGCTTCCATGGCGCGGTGTCGGCCAGGTACTTGTTGGCATCGCCGACGATGCGCATCGCCTCGCTCACGGCCTGACGCTGGCGGTGGGCACCAAGGAGCCTGCCCACCTCGTCGAACCCCGCCTCCGAGGCGTCAAGCGCCGCGCGGTCGATGTCCTGCACGTCGACTAGCGGCGGAATCGAGCCGATGTTCTTGTGGAGCAACGTTGCGGTGCGGTTGACCAGGTTTCCCCAGCCGGCGACCAACTCGTCATTGGTACGGCGCTTGAACTCAGCCCACGTGAAGTCGGCATCCGAGGTCTCCGGTCCGGCGACAGCGATGAAGTACCGCAGCGCATCGGGCTGGTACCGGGAAAGCATGTCGCGCACGTAGATGACGTTTCCGCGGGAGGACGAGAACTTGTTCGACTCCATCGTCAGGAACTCGCTCGACACCACTTCGGTGGGCAATTGCAGTTCCCCGAAGTCGGAGACGTGTCCGCCCTTCGATCCCTGACCGTTTGCCGCCAGCAGTTCGGCGGGCCAGATCTGGGAGTGGAAGGTGATGTTGTCCTTGCCCATGAAGTAGTAGGACAGGGCCTCCGGGTCGTTCCACCACTGGCGCCACGCTTCCGGGTCGCCCGAGCGGCGCGCCCACTCGATTGAGGCGCTGAGGTAGCCGATCACCGCGTCGAACCACACGTAGAGGCGCTTGTGGGGATTGTCTTCCCACCCGGCGATCGGCACCGGAATTCCCCAGTCGATGTCGCGGGTCATGGCGCGCGGACGCAGGTCCTTCAGCAGGTTGAGCGAGAAGTTCAGCACGTTGGGGCGCCAGCCGTGGCGGCCGCCCAGCCACTCGCCCAGTTGCTCAGCTAGAGCGGGAAGGTCGAGGAACAAGTGCTCCGTCTCGACGAAGTCGGGCGTCTCGCCGTTGATCTTGGAGACCGGGTCAATGAGGTCAATCGGGTCGAGCTGGTTCCCGCAGGTGTCGCACTGGTCGCCGCGTGCGCCGTCGGCGCCGCAGATGGGGCACGTGCCCTCGATGTAGCGGTCCGGCAGGGTGCGGCCCGTCGAGGGCGAGATCGCGCCGCGGGCGGTCTTGGCGACCATGTACCCGTTGTCGTGGCACGCGGTGAAGAGGTCCTGCGCGACGCGATAGTGATTGCCGGTGGTGGTGCGGGTGAACAGGTCATAACTGAGACCCAGCTGAACGAGGTCCTCGACGATGACCCGGTTGTAGCGGTCGGCGAGCTCCTGCGCGCTCACGCCCTCGCGCTCGGCCTGCACCAGGATCGGAGTGCCGTGCTCATCCGTGCCCGACACCATCAAGACGTCGTGACCCGCCATCCTCATGTACCGGCTGAAGACGTCAGACGGCACACCGAATCCGGCGACGTGGCCGATGTGTCGGGGCCCGTTGGCGTAGGGCCAGGCAACAGCGGAGAGAATGTGCGACATGCCGCCCATTCTAGTGACCGCGGCGGGACGTTCTTTCAGGGCGCCGGTCGCACGAAGGTGGTGACTTTCGAAGGGTTCTCACGCGAGGCTGCCGTCGCTATGGTGAGCAGAGGCCCACGTTCATGCAGGGACCGCGCCACGCCTAGGGACACGCGATCCGTACGAAGCTCCGGAGGTATTTCGATCATGACCACAGAACCCGCTCCCACCCCTCCGGCTCCTCAGCAACCGGGGACGATGCCCAACCCCTTTGCCGGAATCCCCTTGGGCGACTATGTGAGAGACGCGGTCGCGCTTGTTCTGCTCCTGGTCTCCCTTGCGTTGCCGTGGAGCCTTGACGGCTTGATGGGCACCCGCGGCGCCACCGGTCACATCGAGGTCGTGCTGATCACGCTCCTCAGCGTGCTGTCCTTGGCCCTGACCTACTTGGCCCGCGCCCAGGTATTCGGCCCGGCGTTCACGGCGGGGAAGGCCGCGCTCATCCGCGGGGCTGCGAATCTCCCGTATGTGCTCTTGGTCGTCATCTACCTCGTCATCGACGCGTCGAAGGGCTCTGACGAGTGGTACATCTCTGGCGGCATCGGCATCGCGGCCGCCTTTGGCTTGTCCGGCGCGATTCTCGCCGGAATGCCGCGCCAGAGTGAGACCGACTCTCTTGCCGGCTGGCAGGTGTCCGTGATGCGCCAAGGAACAGTCGGGCTCGCCGCGTTGTGGACGGTGCTGTCGTTCCTCAACCTCATCTTGTCGATGGTGAGCTACCGAGAGTACAAAGGCACCGACCTCGCGATGGTCGCCATCGCGGTCCTCATTCCCCTTGCCGCGCTCGCGGCAGCGACTCTAGGACTCTTCTGGCGAAACGCCTCAGCGCGGCTCGCCCTCTTCGTTGGCGCGCTGACCGTCCTCGGCACGAGTGTGATCGACTGGTTGACCGGCTGGGACATCTCAGGGATCGGCATGGAGTCGCTTCACAAGCCCGGCCTCAACGTCCTTCCGCTGTTGGCGCTGGGCGCGATGGTGGCCTCGCCCTTGGTGCGCACCGGCATGAAGCACATGGCCCCTTCGGAACGCGATCGTCGCGCGGCCACGTGGCTCATGCTCGCTATCGCTGGGATCGCTGGGGCGTCCATCATCTCCACTATTTTGGGGCTCGTGGGGGACAACTACTCCTCGACTGGCATGGCAATCGGCTACATCGTGACGCTCATCCTGACCGCCGCCGCAGTGCTGGTTGCGGCGACATTTGTGCGGCAGAACTTCACCGGTGCGCGCCTGATCGCGTTGGGCGCCGTCGGCGCCACCATCGTCATCGGCATCGTGTCGCTGGTGCTCGTCGACAAGTTCTCACGCATCGGCAGCCTCGACATCATCGTCCACATCGGGCTTCCGCTCGCGGTCATCGCCTTGCTGGCACTGTCGATGCGCGGAGCACCCGTCGCGGCCACCGCGTCCGCCCCGCCCGCGCCACAGGCCACACCGGCACCTGTGGCACCCGCACACCCTCGCGCCGACGAGGCCGCCGACCCGGCGACGTCCGCTCAGGCGCTGCACGAGATCGCCACGACGATCCCGGAGCTGCGTGCTGCGGTCGCGGCCAACCCGTCGGCGTACCCCGAACTGCTCGAGTGGATGGGGCAGTTGGGCGAAGCTGCGGTCGACGCGGCAATCGCCGCACGCGCCAAGGACTGAGTGCGAAAAGCGGCCGTCAGCCGCTGCTGCGCGCCGCGACCACGGCCGCGTAGAGTTCCCGCTGCGGCACGCCGAACGTTGCCGCCAGGTCGGCCACCACCGCCTTGGCGCGCTCGCCTTCGCCGATGCGCGTCAGGGCCTCGGCGACGAGGCGTTCGACTGTGGGGGCCTCCGCAGAGCGTCCGGCCACCACCACGGCGACCTCGCCGCGTAGCTGCTCCGCCGCCGCCCAGGCTGCCAGATCGGCAAGCGGGCCCCTGCGGGTCTGTTCGTATCGCTTGGTGATCTCACGCGAGACGGACGCCTGGCGGTCGCCGCCGAACGCCTCGGCCATCGCAGCAAGGGTCGCCGCGATGCGATGCGGCGACTCGAAGAAGATGAGTGTGCGCTGCTCGCCCGCGAGCGCGGCCAGGGCGGACGCCTTCTCGCCTTCCTTGCGCGGCGGGAAGCCCTCGAAGGCGAACCTGTCGGTCGGCAGGCCGGATAGCGCGAGCGCGGCCAGCGCGGCTGACGGACCGGGGAACACCTCGATCGGGGCGTCGGCCGCGATGGCAACCGTCATGAGCCGGTACCCGGGGTCTGAGACCAGCGGCATTCCCGCGTCGGACACCACGACCACGGTGTCGCCCGCGAGCACGCGGTCCACGAGCCGCTGAGCCACGTGGCCCTCGTTGTGCTCATGAAGCGCCACCAGATCGCCGCCGATGCGTATCTGCGCACGCATGGCCAGTTCCTTGGTTACCCGGGTGTCCTCGGCCGCCACCACGTCGGCCGTCGCGAGGGCCTCCCACAGCCTGGCGCTGCCGTCGCGGACATTGCCAATGGGTGTGGCGGCAAGAATGAGGCGGCCTGACATGACTCCAGACTGGCACACGCCGGGACCGAGGCTGCGCCTGACGGCGCCCCGGCCAGTTAGGCTCTTGCCGTGATCCTGACCCTGTGGCGCTGGCGTGCAATCGTCATGGCCTCTGGCGTCACCCTCCTCGCCGCCGTCCTGCGCTTCGCAGATCTGGGCCACCCTCGGGCGCTCGTCTTTGACGAGGTGTACTACGTCCGCGGCGCCTACTCGCTCCTCAGAATGGGCTACGAGGGCAACTGGGGCGACGACGACGGCCACTTCGCTCTGGGCGACTTCTCGGATCTCGAGACGGAGGGCGACTACGTCGTCCACCCCATGGTCGGCAAGCTGCTGATCGCCGCCGGGATGAAGCTCTTCGGGAACGGTCCCTTTGGCTGGCGTTTTGCCGGGGCCTTCCTCGGCACCGTGACGGTGCTGATTGTGGCGTTGCTGATGCGACGGATCATGAAGTCGACGATGTGGGGCGGCGTCGCCGGTCTGTTGCTCGCGATCGATGGCCTACACATCGTCATGTCGCGCACCGCGATCCTCGACGTCTTCCTCACATTCTTTGTCGTTGCCGGCTTCGCGCTGCTGTGGCTGGATCGATGGCGGGCGCAACGCATCTACGACGCCCATCCCGCCGACACGGTGGGCGGCTTCGGACCCCGAGTGGGGATCAGGTGGTGGCGCCTCTTGGCGCTCGTCACGTTCGGGCTTGCGACGGGCGTGAAGTGGTCAGGCCTCTACTTTGCTGCGGGGTTCATGGTGCTGTTCGTGCTCCTGGACGCCGGGGATCGCAAGGCCGCCGGGTATCGGCACTGGCTATCCGCTGCGGCGCTGCGGTCCGCGCTTCCGGGGCTCTTCGCGACCCTCGTCATCCTTCCCACCGTGTATGTCGCGCAGTGGGCCAACTGGTTCGCCACAGACGGCTCGTACCGCCGCCACTGGGCGGAAGACCACCCTGGCGAGGGCGTCATGTGGCTGCCCGCTCCGTTGCGGTCGCTGTGGAGCTATCACGTCTCGATGTACAACTTCCACAAGGATCTCGAGAGTCCTCATCCGTGGGAGTCGCATCCCGCCGGCTGGATCATCCAGTTCCGCCCCACGTCGTTCTTCTTCGAACGGATCGAGGACGCCCGCTGCCTGGGCGACAACTGCGTGCAGTCGATCACGTCGGTGGGCAACCCGTTCATCTGGTGGATGGGGCTCGCGGCGCTGTGCTTTGCGATCTGGCGCTTCCTCGTCCACAGGGATCGCTTGGGGATCGTGCTGGCCGTGGGCATCTTCGTCTCGTGGCTCCCTTGGATCCCCTACGCACACCGCACCACCTTCACGTTCTACGCCGTGACGATGGTGCCGTTTGTGGTGATGACGCTTACCTGGGGGCTGCAACGATTCGCGCAACCGGATTGGCTTGAGGGGCGCTTCTCACGAAGGCGGTCGCTGGCTGTGGGCTGGTTCCTGGTGGCAGTGATGGTGATCTCTGCGTTCTTCTACCCCGTATGGACGGGCCAGTCGATTCCGGACTGGTATCGCACCATCCACGTGTGGCTTCCCACCTGGTAGTCAGGCGCTGTTGTTCTCCACCAAGCGCGACAGCACCAGTGCGCTCCTCGTGTTGTCGACCTGACGCGCCAGCCTGATCGTCTCGAGGGCTTCCTCAAGGTCGATCATGGTGGCGGCACGCATGCGCACCAAAGCGTCGGCGGAACCGGTCACGGTCCAGGCCTCTACCACGTGAGAATTGCCGCCGAGAATGCGCCGCAGTTCTTCGGGCGCCACCGTGCCCGTGCAGAACAGTTCGACGATCGCCTCGACCGCCTGCCCGTCCACCGTGGGATCGAGTCGCACACCAAAACCCCTGATCACACCTTCAGCGGTCATGCGGTCGATGCGGCGCTTCACGGCGGAGGGGGACAGACCGACGCGCTTGCCGATGTCGGCAAAGCTCGCCCGGCCGTCCACCCTGAGCCCATCGAGGATGAGTCGATCCAGGCTGTCAATGTCCATCGTGCACCTCCGTGTGCGCTCGATTATTGCATCTATCCCCTCAATTGCGCACGTAATCCACACCACTGATCGAATTCATGCACCGAATTGTTGAGATCCTTCGTTCAGGAGGTCCCCATGACAATTACCGCGCCGTCCCCGCGCGCCACACAACGCATGGCCGCCGCCATGACCGTTCTGATGTGCCGTTGTGCCGTCCCACCCACTTCACCGTGACCTATCGGATCAACCCCTGGATGGATCCCGAATCCCCCACCGACACGGATCGCGCCGTGGCCCAGTGGGAGATCCTGCGTGAGACCTACAAAGACCTCGGCTTCGACGTGCGCGAGATCGCGCCGATCGAGGGACTGCCCGACATGGTGTTCGCCGCGAATGGCGTGCTCGTGATCGACGACGTCGCCTACACGGCGAGCTTCCACTTCCCCCAGCGCCAGCCGGAGGGACCCGCATACGGCACGTGGTTCGAGGCCTCCCAGGTCTTCGGCCGCGAGGTCGTCGCCCTCGAGCTCGTGCGCCCCGAGTACTACCACCTCGACACGGCCCTCACGATTCTCGATCGCCGCCCCGGGTCCGAACACATCGCCTACCTGCCCGGCGCGTTCAGTGAAGCAACCCTCTCCGAACTGCGCCGACGCTTCCCCGATGCCATCGAGGTCTCCGAGGAGGACGCCGCGGTGTTTGGCCTCAACGCCGTCTCCGACGGCCTACACGTCATCACCGCCGCGGCCGCGACGGGCTTCCACGCCCAGTTGCGCGACCACGGCTACACCCCCATCGGCGTCGATCTCACCGAGCTGCTGCTCGGCGGAGGCGGCGCCAAGTGCTGCACGCTCGAGTTGCGCAGTGCACTCGAACCAACCGGCGCGCCCGGAAAGGAGTCCTGATGGTCCTGTGCGTAGATGCCCCCCACATGCGTGAGTGGATTGCCGAACGGGGAGTCGAGCCCATCGTCGTCGACCTGGTGGAACGCATGGAACGGGCGTTCACCCACTGGATGGATTTCGAGCGCGCGCCGCGCGTCGCGTCGCACTCGGAGAACGGCGTCATCGAACTGATGCCCACCTCCGATGGCGAGTACTACGCCTTCAAGTACGTCAACGGCCACCCGTTGAACCCCAGCATCGGGCTCCAAACGGTCTCGGGCTTTGGCGTCTACGCGGATGTCGCGACGGGCTATCCGCTGATGTTCGCGGAGATGAACCTGCTGACCGCCCTGCGCACGGCGGCAACGTCGGCCATGGCTGCGCGCTACCTGGCGCGGCCCGACTCGCATGTGCTCGCACTCATCGGCACCGGCAGCCAGTCCGAGTTCCAGACGCTCGCGATGCGCGCCATCATCGGCATCGATGCGGTGCGGATCTGGGACGTCGACCTCTCGGCCATGGACAAATATGAGCGCAACATGGCGGGCTACGGCATCGACATCTACCGCGCCACGAGCGCGGCCGATGCGGTGGCGGGCGCCGACATCGTCACCACCTGCACCGCCGACAAGACCAACGCGACGGTGCTCACCGACGCGATGGTCGAACCCGGCGTGCACCTGAACGCGATCGGCGGCGACTGCCCCGGAAAGACCGAGTTGGACGCGGCCATCCTGCCTCGTGCCCTCATCTTTGTGGAGCACGAGCCCCAGACGCGCATCGAGGGCGAGATCCAGCACCTGCCTGCCACGCACGCCGTCGAGGCGCTGTGGAGCGTCGTTGCTGGCGAGGCGCCTGGTCGCACGGACGACGCGGAAATCACCCTGTTCGACTCCGTGGGATTCGCGATCGAGGACTTCGTGGCGCTGGCCTACCTGCGCGACGACGTGACCGGCACGCGCTTCGCGGGCAAACTCGACCTGATCACGTCTCCGGAAGACCCCAAGGACCTCTTCTCCCTCGTGTCGACCCCGACCTTGGTGCGCACGATTCGCTAGACGGAGCTACGGCCCCGATCAGCGCGGTCACACCGTGCGGTGGACCACCTGAGCCGACACCTGATCCCGCGGCGTCATGAGCAACTGGTCGATGTTGACGTGCGCCGGACGCGCGGCGACCCAGGCGATCGCCTCCGCCACGTCCTGGGCCGTCAACGGGGTCATGCCCTCGTACACCTTGTCGGCCCGCTCCTGGTCCCCCGCGAAGCGCACCACCGAGAACTCCGTCTCGACCAGACCGGGATCGATCTCGCACACGCGGATCGGCTGGCCCTTCATCTCAAGCCGCAACACGCGCGTCAGCGCCCGCACCGCGTGCTTGGCGGCGTTGTAGCCCGCCCCGCCGGGGTACGGCTCGTGCGCGGCAATCGAGCCAATCGACACCAACTGACCGTCACCCGACGCGATGAGCTTGGGCAGCAACGCGCGCATGAGCCGCAGCGTGCCCATGACGTTCATCTCGAACATCTGCAACCACTCGTCGTCGTTCGCCTCGGCCACCGACGTCGTTCCCAGGGCTCCGCCAGCGCTGTTGACAAGCAAGTGACACTCGTCGATGGCTTCGCAAAACGCGTTGACCGAGGCCTGGTCGGTGACGTCGAGCACGTGTGCGGTGCCGCCGATCTCCGCCGCCAGCTCCTCAAGCCGGTCAAGACGCCTCGCGCCGACCACGACATGCCAGCCCTGTTGAGCGAGCAGGCGCGCGGTGGCGGCGCCAATGCCGCTCGATGCTCCGGTGACGACGGCAGTCCGCTGAGCCATGAGAGATTCTCCGATCGAAGTGTGTGACTGTGAACAGCCTGTCGCGTTGCGCGGCCTCGCGCCAGTGCCAGTGTGCCGCGTGTGGTCGGTTGCTCTCAGCCCTGGCCGCGCGCACCGCCCCGCCGCCGCCCGGGGAAGTGCGGCCAGCTAGCCGGACTCGCCGCGCAGGCTGTCGCGCACGAGCGCCGCCAGTGAATCGGGCGACATCCCGAGCGCGAGCGCCTTCTGGGCGAGCTCCAGGATCTCGGAGCGCAGTTGCGACAGCGCACCTGCCGCGGGCGTCGCGACGGCGCCCCGACCTCTGCGCATGTCGACCAGGCCCTCGTCGCGCAATAGTTGGTAGGCGCGCAGCACGGTGTGGAGGTTGACGTCGAGCCCCGCCGCGAGCTCGCGGGCAGGGGCCAACTTGTCGCCGGGTCGCATGGTACCGGCCACCATGTCGGCTCGGATCGATCCAGCCACTTGATCAAAGATCGGGATGTCGCTGGTCGGATCGATGCGTACCAACATTGGTCAGGCGCCCTTCCCCGTGGCCGTACGGGCAGCCAGCGCGGTGAGCAGGGCCGCGGCCGACACCGCGTCGTCCACGGTGATGACGAGTCGGCGGCCGTTCTTGCGCGTCACCTGCAGGGCGTTTCCGTTGCGAAGCACGATTCCCGTGGCGCCGGGACGCGCCCGCAACCCGTAGCCTCCGAACTCCGCGAAGCCGTTGACGGGGGCGACGCCTGCCTCGGCGACGTCGTCGAGCGGCACTCTCAGGCGTGGCAGGCCCAGCGCCGCTACGGCCGTCAGGCCGTCGGCGTCCACGCGGACGTGGAAGATGCTCGCCATCGCCGCGCCCAATGCCACGACCGCCAGCGTGCCCACAAGGTACCAAGCCACCGCGAGTTCGCCCACAATCCAGGCGGTGATCGCGGCGCCGACCATGCCCGCGCCGATCACGCTCAGCATGATGACGCCCCATCTCGCCATGGACGCGGTGCGCATCCACACGACGCGTTCGCCTGGGGCAAGTTCCATTCCGGCGGAGGGCTCCCAGTCCAGAATTTGCGCCTGCTGTCGGGGTTGGAGGAACCAACCACCGACACCCAGGAGCGCGCCGACGGCGAACGCCGCGAGCATCGTTGGCACCACGCTGGGTGCGTCGGCGGCCGATGCAAGGCCGCGCTGCATTCCGACCGACGCCGTGTTGAGCGTGGCCATGAATGCCGACATGCCGAGCGCGAGCGAGCCCATGAAGCGGAAGGTGCCGCCGCGAGCGCCACGGCGCAGCATCGGCAGGGTGGTGATCGCCACCAGCAACGGCAGGCCTAGGCCGAGCCCTACGGTGACGGCCGGGAAGGTCCACGCCGCGCCAAAGCCGTCAGGCGTCCCCGAGGGCCCCCAGTGGATGGCGGCGGGGTTTGGCACATCGCCGAGCCATGCGAACTGAAGGGTGAGTGCGGTCGCCGTCACGAGCATGGGTAGCGCGAGCACAGTGATCGCATAACGACGCACGACGCGCGGTGATTCGGCGGGTATCAACGGCAAACCTTCCTCAAGTGCAACTGTTCTATAAGAACTATAACACTTGAGGAGACGCCCCGACTAGAGCGAGCACTGCCCCGCTTGGAGCGCCTGGGCCAACGCCATGTCCGAACTGTTGTAGCCGTATCCGGTACCAGAACCCGCGCCCATCAGGACAGCGCGGGCATCGGCGACGTTTTCGAACCGATCTCCACCCACATAGATGGTGCCGCACTGCTGGCGAGTGCGGAAGTGGGCCGACTCATGGATCACGACATTGCGGCCCTCACCCTTGGCGCGGGCCCACGAGGAGAATGCGTTCGTGGTGACGTAGATGGTTGAGCCACCCGCGTAGCATCCGGAGACCCAACTTCCCGAGTGCCCACACGCCGATGAGCCCCACGAGATGCTCACGCCGTAGCTCGCCGCGATGCCGTTGAGGTACTGCTGCCCATCCCCGCTGGAGGAACTGGACGAGCCAGAGGAGCCAGAGGAGGCCGGCCTCGACTTGGCGGCCGCGGCGCGAGCCGCCGCCTCCTGTGCTTCACGGGCCAAACGGGCCTCTTCGGCCTTGCGTGCGGCCTCGGCAACTTCCCACGCAGTCACCTCGTCGGTGACGGCGGTGACGGCGGGCGTGAGCTGCTCGGCCACGGCCGACACGTCGGCAACCTCATCGGCAAGGAGAACTGCGGCGTGCGCCCGGTTGCGTTCGGTCGCCAAGGCCATACGCGTCGCATCCGTGGCCTTTCCGGCCGAAGAGTCGAACAGTTCGTCCGCGACGCGCACCTGGATACGCAGGTCCACCTTGACGTCCATCACGGCGTACATGTGGGCCAGGTCTACCTTGACCTCCGGCACGGTCGGAGCCTGGTACCACCATGTCGCCACGTGCTCGGCTCGCAGGCTGGGGACCGACGCGGCGCCCACGTTCTGCGCAGAGAAGCCCATGGCGAGAGCGGCTAGCGACACCGTGGCCATAGAGAGGGTCGCGGCCTTCCGAATCTGACTCTTCATGCTGTCCCCATCGGCCCTGCCGTCGGCCGGATGAAGCGGATGTGACGAACCGCACACGCCGCCGCATTCATGAGGAATGTGGCTTTAGTGCACCTCCTTTCGGCATCATCAGACCGCTGGGTCACCCTCTCGTAGAGGTCTCGTAGCAGGTATTTCCTTGAATTTAGGGCGCCGAGGGCTTTCGAGAACTCGGAGGGAAGTGCGGGAGGGGAGACGAGGGAGTGGGGACCCCGTGTGACAAACACCACTCCCAGCGCCACCACATCGCGCACCTGACGGAGGCGGCTCGGCGCGGAGACCTAGGGGCACCGATTGCCCGCAGATGGCGCCGCGGCGCCCCCGCAGAGACAGCAAAGGGCCGCCCTCACGGACGGCCCTTCAATGGTGGACCTCTCTGAAGCTGACTCGAACAAATGGGTCAGGCTGGGCGACCACGTTGCCAAGTGCGACTCTAGCGTTGAGCCTATCGTCGCACCGAGGACCAGCCGCGACGACAACGACCTCTGGCGACCGATCAAGCAGAAGCAGCGCAGGTTCAGCGCCGAAGAAGAACTCGCGGTCATGGCTGACTACGCCGACGGCGGCACGGTCTACTCGCTTGCGGCCAAGTACGGATGCCACCGGACGACGATCAGTCGCATCTTGAAGGCGCATGAAGTCGAACTCGCCAACGCACCAATTGAACCAGAGATGGTTGACGAGATCGTCCGGCTCTACGAGTCGGGGCTCTCGATGGACGCGACCGCTAGGCAGACCGGGGTGTCCGCGAAGACTGTACTGAATCACTTGCGCACCCGAGGCGTGCGGACAAGAGACTCACGTGGGCGCGAACGCCGAGCGTGACGGCTACTAGTTCTACTTTCCTTTGCGGCGCTCAATAACGCTCGCTCGGAAGTCCTTCAACTTCTTGAGTTCCGCTGACATCCCATCGGGGTTGATTACCTGAGTTCCGTCGCTGATCGGCGCGTCATGCCTCCATCGCGACGTGATCGCCACCCTGTCTGTCAACCTGTGGTGAGGCGCCTACCTCCTGACAATTAGTGACCCATGGGCGGGGATGGAGACTTTTCTCAAATGATGATGACTACGACTGTGCTCGACCCCTCG
>Ga0314774_1001717_pt1 | contig 13483 bp, 12 predicted proteins | sample MetaGCBIA2018_FD_204515 | JGI IMG/M metagenome (GOLD analysis project Ga0314774, IMG submission 204515) | Cryopeg brine microbial communities from Beaufort Sea near Barrow, Alaska, United States - CBIA 2018 | ecosystem: Environmental > Aquatic > Marine > Coastal | place: USA: Alaska | collected... | reverse complement strand
TTTTTCAGTTGGGAGGTTAATTTCACAACTTCCATGGCTTCTTTTACATCATGCACCCGTAAAATGTGTGCTCCTTTTGTAATTGCAATGGTATTTAAAACGGTAGTGCCATTTAGCGCTTCTTCCGGACCCAAACCAAGGGTTTTATAAATGGTCGATTTTCTTGAAATCCCCGCCAGAACAGGTAATTCCAGATTTTTAAATAACTCCAGGTTTGAGAGGAGTTCAAAATTTTGTGAGACGTTTTTTGAGAATCCAAACCCGGGATCTATAATAATATCATTTATTCCCAAAAGGCGCGCTGCTTTAATTTTTTCTGAAAAATAAAAAAGTACCTCCTGTGTCAAATCTTCATATTGGTTCAGATCTTTCATATTTTGGGGAGTTCCCCGCATATGCATCATAATATAAGGCACCTGGTATTTTGCAATTACACCCATCATATTTTCATCTAAATTCCCCGCGGAAATATCGTTGATGATGGCAGCTCCGGCTTTGATGCTTTTCCAGGCGACTTCGGCCCGGAAGGTGTCTATGGAGATAAGGGTTTCAGGAAAATGTTTTAAAATGAGTTCTACTGCCGGGATCACACGTTTTAATTCTTCATCTGTACTTATGTCTATTGCCCCGGGCCTTGTACTCATTCCCCCAATATCGAGAAAAGCAGCGCCTTCCTTCAGCATTTTTTCTGCTTTATTCAATAAAGAATCTGGAGTTATGTTCCTGCTTCCTTCATAAAAAGAATCGGGAGTGATATTTAAGATCCCCATAACTTTCGGGCTGCTTAGATCTGTGAGGTTTCCTTTGCAATTAATGGTCATTTTTATAAACTTTGAGGTTGGATAAGTGATCTGTTCAATAATTATAATGTCGCTGTAATGGTTGGTTAAATTAACAAACAGTTCCGGTAATTTGTAGAACCTGATCTGTTTTCTGAACCTCAATTTTCCCGCTCATTATTTTTTGATTGGTGATAACTTTGACTTTCTTAATTATTTGACCGAAATTTACGAAAATTAGAATGTTTTTATGAGGGATACTTCAAAACAATACGATGCGGTGATTGAAAAGTGCCGGGAGTTGTTTGCAAATAAAATGAAAGATTATGGCAGTGCCTGGCGAATTTTGAGGCTCCCGTCTTTAACCGATCAAATTTTTATCAAGGCCCAACGCATTCGGGGTCTTCAGCAAAATGAGGTGAGAAAAGTTGACGAAGATGAAAGATCTGAATTTATAGGGATCATAAATTACTCGGTGATGGCCTTGATCCAACTGGAACTGGGTATTGCCAGCACCCCGGATTTGCCCCTGGAAGAAGCTTTACATTTATACGATCAAAAAATAGTCCGGACCAAAGAATTGATGGAAAACAAAAACCACGATTATGGCGAGGCCTGGCGGGATATGCGGGTGAACTCCCTTACCGATTTGATCCTTCAGAAATTACTCAGGGTAAAACAAATTGAAGATAATAAAGGAAAAACCCTGGTAAGTGAAGGCATTGATGCCAACTACCAGGATATGATCAATTATGCCGTTTTTGCCTTGATCTTAATGGAGGAATCTGCCGCTTAAAACCTTTTTAGACGATTACATCCATTAGGAAAGAGTTTCTTGAACATGGATTTATTTATATGGATGTTACAGATGTCCGCTAAAACAATAATATAAACAGATGAAAATATTAGTTGGAATAGCCAGAATTTTTGTGGGGATATTATTTATTATCTCTGGATTTGTAAAACTGAACGACCCAATCGGTTTTTCATTTAAACTTCAGGAATATTTTGGTGCAGAGGTGCTTAACCTGGAATTTTTAGTTCCCTTCGCATTGGTTATTGCCATTGCCCTGGTTATTATTGAGATGGTGCTTGGAATTATGCTTATAATAGGATATTTGCCCAGATTCACCTTATGGAGTCTGTTGTTGATGACCCTGATGTTTACCTTTCTCACCTTTTATTCAGCCTATTTTCACAAGGTTTTGGATTGCGGTTGTTTTGGGGACGCCATGCCGCTAACCCCCTGGCAATCCTTTTATAAAGATGTTTTACTGATGATTTTGATCCTGCTGATCTTTTTTAACAGCAAGTATCTCACCCCAATTTTTGCTCCGGCATCCCACAAATGGATCGTGTTCTTGTCGTTTATGCTAAGTTTTATTTTTTGCTATTATGTGCTAATGCATTTGCCGCTAATAGATTTTAGGGCCTATAAAGTTGGAAATAATCTCCCGGAGGAAATGAAATTGCCCAAAGATGCCCAAAAAGCGGTCTACGAATATGAATGGAAATTCAATCAGGATGGGAAAGAGCTCCTGATAAAAAACACAGGGGAATTTCCACAAGTGCAAGGGGAGTATGTTGGAGTTGAAACAAAATTGGTAAAAGAAGGGGATAAGCCTAAAATAAAGGATTTTTTCATTGAAAAGGACGGTGTTAATGTGACCGAGGAAATTTTAAATAAAGAAAAACTCCTGATAATCCTTGCCTATAATCTCAGTAAAACCGAGCCCCAGGGATTTATCGATATTAAAAAATTGAGTGACCAGGCCTTAGAAAAAGGCTATACCGTTATTGGGCTTACTTCCTCAGGGGAGGAACAAAAGCGGCAGATCACAGAAAAATTTGACCTCAATTTTGATTTCTATCAAAGTGATGAGACCGTCCTTAAAACCATAGTGCGTTCAAATCCAGGAATTTTAACGCTTAAAAAGGGAACCGTTACCCAAAAAGCCCATTGGTTTGACGCATCAGATATTAAGCTTTAAAAATAAAAGCCCTGCTTTTATTTGAGCTTTTTCAAATCCTTGCCCTAATGTTTTACGGTAATCTTTATATTTGTAAAACTATACTCCCACCCTGGTTATTCAGAGGAAGTTTTAAATAAGCAATTATTGGATTTTCATCAAAAACAGGAAGCGGGAACTTTAAAACATTCAATTTCATTAAATAAAATTCATAAAATCATGAGAAAAAATATTGTAGCAGGAAACTGGAAAATGAACAACGATTTGGCTGAAACCATGGAGCTTTTGGGGCATTTAAAATCACAATTGATCAAGGAGCCAGTTGCCGAGGTTTATGTAGCTCCATCTTTTACAAATTTGTACAATACATTTCAGTCTTTAAAAGAAACGCCTATAAAGGTGGCAGCTCAAAATATGCATTATGCCAAAAACGGTGCTTACACCGGGGAAGTTTCGGCATCAATGTTGAAGAGTATTGGGGTAGAGACTGTGATTTTAGGTCATAGTGAGCGCCGTGCGCTGTTCAATGAAACCGATGAAATGCTCGCCCAAAAAGTGACTACAGCACTTGAAAATAAAATGACCGTGATTTTTTGTTTTGGGGAAGTATTAAAAGACCGCAAAGCAGAAAAACATTTTGAGGTTGTTAAAGAGCAATTGGAAAAGGGCATCTTCCACGTTTCAAAAGATGCATGGAAGAACATCATCCTCGCTTACGAGCCTGTTTGGGCTATAGGAACAGGGGAAACAGCATCTCCGGAACAAGCGCAGGAAGTTCATGCCTATGTTCGAAAAATTGTCGGAGAAAAATATGACGAGCAAACTGCCCAGAATGTTTCAATTTTATACGGCGGCAGTGTAAAACCAGATAATGCAAAAGAAATTTTCGCGAAAAAAGATGTTGATGGTGGACTTATTGGTGGTGCTGCCCTGAAAGCAATCGATTTTCTATCCATTGTAAATTCATTCTAAAATGCCAAAGACATATATCGAATTTCAGTTCACGGTAAATCCTCCGCAACCGGCATCGGAAATATTGATTGCCGAATTAAGCTATGCCGGATTTGAAAGTTTTGTGGAAAATGAAGAAGGCGTCACCGCCTATGTTATTTCCGAGGAATTTGACGAGGAGGCTTTTGCGGGATTGCATATCCTTCAGTCCGATGAATTTGAGATCACCTACACCACTCAGGAAATCGAAAAGGTAAACTGGAATATTGAGTGGGAGAAAAATTTCAATCCTATCATTATCGATAATCAGTGCTCTGTAAGAGCGCCATTTCACGAAAAGCCTGAAACCGAATTTGATATTATTATAGAACCTAAAATGTCTTTTGGTACTGGGCATCACGCGACAACAAATATGATGTTGCAATTCATCTTAAATAGTGATTTGGAAGGCAAAACAGTGCTGGATATGGGATGCGGAACAGGAGTTTTAGCTATCCTGGCCGAGATGAAAGGTGCAAAAAGCGTTGACGCCATAGACATTGATAATTGGTGCTACCTGAATTCCATGGAAAATGTAGTGCGAAATAACTGCGAGCTTATTTCCGTTTATGAAGGAGCTGCTGAGTTGCTGGAAGGTAAGCACTATGACATGATAATTGCCAATATCAACAGGAACATACTTTTAGAAGATATTTCCAAATACAGTGAATGTTTAAATCCCGGCGGGAAATTGTTTTTAAGCGGATTTTATATTGAGGATATTCCTGCAATTGAAGAAGAATGCAACCTTAAAGGATTAAAAATTGAAGATGAGCTGGAGCAGGAAAATTGGACAGCCCTAAGCTTTATTAAAAGCTGATTTTTTAATAAATTTGTATTTTAGTAACTGAATTTCAATATAAAACCAGGGAAGATGAGCACGAAGGAAAAAGTATTGGAAAAGGTAATAACCGATACCAAAAAACAGAAAAATCACGAAATAGTTTTATATAACGATGATCATAATACGTTTGATCATGTTATAGAATGCCTGATCGCTGCCTGCGACCACACTGCCGAGCAAGCCGAGCAATGTGCCGTCCTTGTCCATTATAAAGGACAGTGTACTGTAAAAACAGGAGCTTACTCAGATTTGAAGCCAAGATGTTCCAAATTACTGGATGCGGGATTAAGTGCTGAAATTCTGGGTTAGAAAGACTTATAACGGGTTGAATTTAGTTTTGGAAAATAATGCGCAAAGGTCTTAGAAGTTTTTAAAATAAAACTTATATTTGCACCCGCCTAATTAACCGATGCAAATCCATTTATTAGGCGGAATTGCATATAAAAAAGGCCTCGTGGCGCAATTGAATAGCGCATCTGATTACGGCTCAGAAGGTTCCAGGTTTGAATCCCGGCGAGGTCACATGTTTAAATTTAGAAAAACGCAATCACTTGAAATTAAAGAGGTTGCGTTTTTATTTTTTAGATATATTAATATTTTTTCGTTCACAGCTAGTCCACAAATACAAAAAGAGGTGATATTTTCCTAATCCACATTCCTCTTTTGTTAATTCATATTTTTTTCTGTACCAGAGTATTATCAATTATAGAATAAATCTTTATAACTATTCAAAAAGTTTTGGAAATAAAGCTTAATCCATATAGTTGCATTTTTTATGTACGTGATCAAAAATCAATTCTCTTGATTTTTGATCTTTTCCAAATAACACTCCATTAATTTTCCTCAAAATAAAAAATAGCTTCTATGGGCAATTTAAAGAGTTTTGAAATTCTGAAGGCTGTTGGCAAACTGGGATCAAATTTTTCTTTTTCAATGGCATTAATTGTTTGTCGGGATACTCCAATCATATCGGCCAGGTCTTCCTGGGTATAACTATTTTCAGCTCTTAGCACTTTTAACTTATTTTTCATGTATATCTTCGGGTATTTACAAAAACACATAATAAATAGGTTATTCCAATGAAAATCACCAGGTTGCTTATTTCAGCATCAAAACCAATGAGATTGGTAACGTCCAGCAAAGAATATGACAATCCCACAACAACTGCCAATCCTAATGTTAAAGCCAAGGACTCTAAATGTATTTTGCGTTGCAGCTCGTCAAGATTATTATAGAAGTTTCTGTTTGCTAAGATCATTAGAATTCCATTGCCAAAGTTTACCGAAATCGCAAAAGCCGTTAAAAATGTGTGATCATCCCAAATGTATTTAGGCCCAAAGGAAGCTATTGCCATGGTAGCCACCCAACTCTAAGTCCATGCGGCAAGTTGGTGAACCGCTTTTTTACGTTCTTTTTTCATAATAATGTAATTAAAAGTTGACTTTATGTAATGTTTACTTTACAAAAGTAAAAAATAATAATTTAAATGTCAAGTCTTATTTACAAAAATAATTAAAAATAAAAAAGAGGTGAATGAAGTTAGGGAAAGATGATTCCATTCAATACACTATAATTTTACGAATAAATGTTTAATGAAAAATGATATCATGTGAAATCAATATTAATTATGATGAGTGGAATCTTTCTGTTTTTGAATCTAATATAGAATAGGCAAATAATATTATTGAGCAGAACGAATAAGTGAGAAATGGCCTTTATAGATACTACCGTCTTCTAAGTTTAAATGGAACCAGTAATCATCTGCGGGCATAATTTTTCCATTAAAAGTTCCATCCCATCCTTTACTGATTGGATCAAGTTTTCTTAAAAGTTTACCATAGCGATCATAAATTAATATTAGAGCATTTTGCGGGTTGGATATTCCTACAATATTCCAGTTATCATGATAACCATCACCATTTGGAGTAAAATATTTTGGAATACCAAAAAGAAATAATTCCAAGCTACTGTTGCCGCAGCCATTTTTATCATTGATATAAAGAATATGATTTCCTGACGGCACATTATAGAATGTTTCCTGATTCTGGTAATTTCCTGTAGGATTATCAAGTACATATTCATAATCTCCTATTCCCATGAGCTCTGAATTGAGAATTTTTATCTCGTAGGTATCTCCTGTAGCAGTAATATTTATATTATTACTGTTAAGATCAGCTGGTCCGGAATCAATAATTTCAATATTTTTTGTTTCGGAAATGCAACCTTCGCTGGAAGTTGCGAAAACCGAATATCTACCTGGAGTTGTAACGTTAAAACTTGGAGCAGTGCTCACCAGGTTTCCTGATTCATCATACCAGTGATATTCATAACTTCCGGAGGTATTAAATGGTTTTAATTCATATGAAGGTTTTAAGGGACAGATTTGACCTAAATTGCTCAAATCAAATTCTGGTATTTCATTTACCAAAAGTTCTATATAAGAGCCAATAGAATAGCATTCGTTTGTATTCTCGTTTTCTATCCTAACAAAAATTTCCTGACGGACTGGTATTTCATTGAAGAAATTCTTTTCTTCGGTGATAGGATTTAAACTTTTTGAGGCATCACCGGCAGAATTATAAAAGGTAAGTGAGAAATTTTGGTATTCAGGTAAGGCATCGAGTATAGGTGTTCTGGCTTCACTTAGGTCAAAAAGATGTTTGCCATCATTATTTCCGTCATCATCACAAGTGCTTAAAATATGCACAAAACCTTCGGGAAGGGAAGATGTGGAAACTTCAAGATTTATACTCACAATTTCGTAACAGGGTGTTTGATTGCTTACCCTTACAAAAGCTGTGTTGGTGGTGGCATTGCTGATCGTTGCAGGTTCCAGCTCATCGGTTTCTGATTGGGCATCTGCAAGGGAAATATAAAAATCAAAATGGTATGTAGGGTCAGCACTTATTAACGGTATAGCTTCTTCCAAATTAAACGTTGAAGAAGGGTTTGGAGAATCATCATCAAAGCAGTTCCTAAGAGTAACCTCCTTTTTTACGTTGATTGGATCGTAATAAGTAACTGTAATTCGTTCCCGGGGACCCTCATAGCAACCCGCGGGTCCAGCCGAAATATAAAAATCTGTTGTAGAAATTACTATGGGGTTGTAGTCATTTCCCTCGTTTAGGGGGAGACCACCTGAAGCATCTGCAAACCAATAGATTGTTCCTGCATTTGCTTTTGCACTAACTGATACCTCACCTGATCCGCATGTGTAAGTGTTGGTAGTTTCAGTGATAGTTGGTAAATATATGCGTGAAGTAGCTGAAATATTAATTTCCGGGTCACCAGGCATACCGCCATATTCTACAATATAGCCTTTGGGATGATATTCCCATGCCTCCGGCGGATCTCCTTCAACCCTCAAATCGTTCCATGCACCTCTAATACCTACAGACGGATCTGTAATGTGTACATAATCTTCGCCGGGACCGCCATGTGCATTATCTGGTTGGTTGTTATTCCAATTAGTAAAATTTGTAGTAAAGCCGGATGCATCTCCATTCCAAAACACCACTCCACCATTCAGCCCTTCCGGGCCGGTAACCCACTTCCAAATACCTTCTGTTGTTTCGTCTGTTCCGCCAATCCAGCCAGCACCATCTGCCTGTTCCCCGCAGAGTTGTGCTTCTTCGATAGTAGTTAGAGTAGCCAGATAACCTTGCAAACCATTATAGGTGCGCTGCTCCGCAACTATTCTTGCGTCCTTCCAGGAGATTCCTAAATTTGCAACATACTCATAATAATGTCCTGTAGAGGCAAGGAAATTAGCCTGTCCGGTTGTGATAGAAAAAACTCTTTCACCTGTTATTGTATTGTTATTGCTTTGAAAATTGACATTGTAGACGGCATTAATCAGATCATTTAGGGGAGCTCCGGGGCTTTTGGTTAATTTCAGTTTTCCGGAATTTTGAACCCAGTTTGAGGAGATGTTAGGATGTGTACCGGTTAGTATGAGCTTATCGTATTGCGCATCGTATCCTTCAGAAATTTGTATATATACAGCACTAATGGGAGAGGAAGAAGGATTTTGAATATTGACAGCCGTAATGATTGGAATTGTTGATAAAGGGCAGTATAATTGATTTCCGCTGGCCGTAAGTATAGGAGCCTGAGCAAAGGTAAGCACACTTACCAAAAGTAAAAAAAGCCATAATAAACTATTAATACGGTTCATTTAAAACATTTTTGATATTCAAAGTACTATAAATACTTACCACTTTTATATATTCATATTTACATTCAATTTTTGGCTCTTTCATTTGAATAAATTATAGACAACTATACATTTGTGAAAAGCCTATTCCAGAATGATTTAATTTATTTTCTTTAAAAGCTTCAATTCAACCTATAAACGCAACTTTTAGATTTATTAAGGGAATGCTTGATTTTTTAAAATACGGTAAGGAAATAGATCCTTTCCGTGTTTTGATGAGAAGCGTTAACTTACCTCCTTAAATTGCCAAAAATAAGGTTGTAAGTGCCACATCTGACCGTTGGACAAAGGTACGTAATTGAAAGCCTGTTAGTGCAGAATGGAAAAAAAAGCGAGATTGCCTTAATCATAGGAGGTAGCAAGTCAACAGTTACAAGGGAAAATTGACTTTTTTAATGCTCATAATCCCGAATTCGGTTGGTTTCTTAAGCATTAAAAATGTTGAAATTAAAAGTGGTTGTAAAATTTTTTACTGGAGCATTTCTTTGTGAAACGGTCTCGATTACTCTTCATAATTGGGAATATGCCAACAAATTTTTAAGAATATAATACATAATTTAACAGAATAAATCTTCAAACGAGTATTTTTTTGTAAATTTGGGTCTCATCATCAAAAACCAATCATGAACAAAAAAAAACTAGCCTTTATAGTTGGTGCAGTTAGTATTTTAATTATCATATACGCTTTTTATAATAATACTTCCAGCGAAGAAATTTCTATTACAGCTAAAGTAACAAGGGGTACTTTTATAAATGAGGTTTATATATCAGGTGAAGCTCAATCCACAAGTTCTAAAGAAATTAATGGTCCAAGCAATACACGCCGTTTTGGACTTTATAATATAAAAATTCAGGATCTGGTACCCGAAGGCACCATTGTCAAAAAAGGAGAATATATAGGAAAACTAGATGTTTCTGAAATAAATGGAAAAATTTTAGATTATGAAATAAATCTTGAAAATGTACAATCTCAGTACATAACGCAACAACTTGATACCACTTTATCTTTAAAACAAGAGCGTAATGGCATTAAAGACTTATTGTTTAATATTGAAGAAGATAAATTGGAGTTACAACGTTCTGCTTATGAATCTCCAGCTACAATAAGGTCATTAGAAATTAAGATTGAAAAAACCAAACGGGATTTAAAAGAAAAAAAGGCCGATTATTCTATAAAAAAGAGACAGGCAGATGCCAGAATGATTCAAGTTGGTAACAAGGTGTTAAAAACAGAAAATCAAATTGAAGAATTAACAGCATTGCAAAAAGCATTTACCATATATTCTGATGATGGTGGTATGGTTACTTATATAAAAGAACGAAATGGCACTAAAAAGAAAGTAGGATCAATGATTTCACCTTGGGATCCTGCAATTGCAAGTTTGCCAGATTTATCTAAAATGGAATCTAAAACTTATAGCAATGAAGTTGATATAAGAAAAATAAAAAAAGGTTTAAAAGCTACAATTGGTTTTGATGCATTTCCAAATATTGAATTAGAAGGTGAAGTTACTGATGTTGCTAATATTGGTGAAAGTAAATCTGGATCAGATATTAAAGTTTTTCAGATTTTAATTAAGCTGAATGAAACCAATAAGAATATTAGACCAGGCATGACAACATCTAATAAAATTTTAATAAACGAAAAAGAAGATGTTTTAATTGCGCCACTCGAAGCTATATTTTCTCAGGATTCAATTAGTTATGCGTATGTAAAATCTGGATATTCTATTGAAAAAAAACAAGTAGAATTAGGACTCACTAACAACGATCAGGTTATTGTAAATAATGGCTTAGAGGAAAACGATATTGTTTATTTAAATAAACCAGAGGACATGGATGATAAAAGTATAACACCGTTAAAATAAAATATGATAGACGAAATACTTTTAGAAAAACTAAAGTCTAATTTTAGTGAAGCATTTTGGTTTATTAAAACCAATAAGGTCAGAACCTTTTTAACAGCATTAGGTATTATTTTTGGGGTTGCCTCTGTAATAACAATGTTGGCTATTGGGAATGGAGCTGAAAAAGAAATCCTGGCACAACTGGAATTAGTTGGCGTAAACAATATTGTTGTTTCACCTATTATAGACGAAGGCGATACTGAAACTGATGAAAATGAAGGAGAAAACAAGGGGGGGAATCGTTTTTCTAAAGGTCTTGATATTCTGGATGCCAAAAGTATAAAAGAGCATATTCCCAGTGTAAAACTTGTTAGTGCAGAAATTGTTCTGGAAACCTACATTATTAATAATGGAAAACAAAACCCGGTTAAACTTGTAGGAGTTTCCGATTCTTTTTTTGAGTCATCAAATATTAGCATCGAAAATGGGAAAAACTTTTCAGAATACCAACATACAAACTCACTACCAGTTTGTATTATTGGTAAAAAGGTAGAAAAAAAATTATTTACCGGAGAAAGCGCTTTAGGTAAACACGTTAAGGTTAAAGATGTCTGGCTTGAAGTTGTTGGTATTATTGAGGAAAAATTAATCTCAGAAAAAGCACAGGAAAATTTAGGTATTAGAGATGTAAATCAAGACGTATATGTACCCATAAAAACATTTTTAATACGTTACAAAAACCGTAAAACAAATAGTGAAATCGGAAGTTCTTCAAGGGGTGACCAAAGTGGTCCTAAAGAAAGGAACCCAAGAGGTAACTATCACCAAATAGATAAATTAACTGTACAGGTTAATAATTCTAACGAACTTAAATCAACTGCAGAGGTTTTAAGTAAAATGCTGAAGCGAAGACATAATGATCTTTTAGATTTTGAAATATCGATCCCTATTCAACTTCTTAAACAGCAACAAAAAACAAAACAAATATTTAATATTGTCTTAAGCTTAATTGCCGGTATTTCATTACTTATAGGAGGTATTGGTATTATGAATATTATGTTAGCTTCTGTACTAGAACGCACCAAAGAAATAGGAATTATGCGGGCTATTGGCGCTACAGAAGGAGATGTAATTTTGCAGTTTCTTTCGGAGTCTGTACTAATTAGTGTTGGTGGTGGTATTGTTGGGATTATCCTGGGTGTATTGTGCTCATACATTATTGAAATAGTATCCGGAATTGAAACCGTACTAACCATAAGTTCAATAACGCTATCCTTTCTTATAGCTGTTGGCGTTGGATTGGTTTTTGGGATTTTTCCTGCAAAAGCAGCTGCTAATAAAAGACCTATTGATGCCTTAAGAACAGAATAAAAAAACATGAAAAAAATAATTCTCCCTATAATTATTGGGATGTTTTCAATAATTACATTTTCACAATCAAAAAAAATAACCCTTGCAGATGCAATTACTATAGCACAAAAACAGTCGCCAGATTATAAAACCAATTTAAATAGAAATGAGGCTAGTTATTGGCGTTTCAGGAACTACAAAGCACGCTTTTTACCGCAACTTAGATTGGACGTAACATTGCCTGAATTTAGTAATTCTACCAAAAGACAAACCAACGATGCGGGGCAAGATATTTTTGTAAATCAAAATCAATTACTATTGGCAGGAGGTTTGTCACTCTCTCAAAATGTATCCTTCACAGGTGGTACTTTCTCACTGTATTCCAATTTAGAAAAGGTAGATCTCTATGGTAACAATAATATTACAAACTACTCCATAGTGCCGTTTTCTATTCGTTATCGTCAAAATTCACTTTTTTACAATAGTTTTAAATGGGATAAAAAAATAGAACCTTTAATTTACGAAGAATCTAAAAGAAATTTTATCGAGAATATGGAGAAAATTTCAATAACTACTTGCGTACGGTACTTTAGTTTGTTAAAAGCTCAAATACAGTTAAAATTTTCTCAAAAAAACGTATCAAATAAAGATACGTTATATCAAATTTCGCAGGGTCGTTTTAGAAATGGTAAAATTGCTGAGAGCGAATTGCTACAAATGGAATTGTCACTTTTAAATTCTGAAAATGAAGTAACTACGAATACCATTGAACTAAAACGTTCATCGCAAGAAATTGCTCGTTATTTAGAATTAGATAGTGAAAATCTGGAATTAAGAGTTCCTGATGAATTAGCTCTTTTTGATGTAGATGTAAACAAAGCTATTCAAGAAGCTCAATCCAACAGAAAAGCAGTTATTGAATTTAGAAGGAGAAGACTTCAGGCCGAAAATAATTTGGCCAGAGCTAAAGGAAATAACAAGTTAGAAATAAGCCTTGTTGCTAATTTAGGAATCTCCCAAAATGACTCTGATTTTGATAATCTATTCAACAATTATAACAAACAACAGTATGTGGCATTAAATTTAGGTATTCCTATTATTGATTGGGGAGTTTCTAAATCCGAACGAAAAATGGCAGAAGCTGATTTAAATTTAACAAATAATAATATCGAACAAGACAAAGAAGCTTTTGAGCAGGAAATTTATTTACACGTCCTAAATTGGTCAAGTAAGAGAGATTTTTTAACCACGTCACAAAAAGCAAAAGACATAGCAGATAAAAGTTACGAAATAACTAAAAAAAGGTATTTTCTTGGAAAAGTAACTATTACAGATTTAAATATAAGTCAGGAGAAAAAAGATCAGGCTATGGTAAGGTATTTAAATTCCTTACAAGATTTTTGGATTGACTACTATGTATTAAGGCAACTTACACTTTACGATTTTATAAATAATAAAAAAATAGAATTTGAAGATATCTAAGTTCA
>Ga0314774_1001716_pt1 | contig 13488 bp, 16 predicted proteins | sample MetaGCBIA2018_FD_204515 | JGI IMG/M metagenome (GOLD analysis project Ga0314774, IMG submission 204515) | Cryopeg brine microbial communities from Beaufort Sea near Barrow, Alaska, United States - CBIA 2018 | ecosystem: Environmental > Aquatic > Marine > Coastal | place: USA: Alaska | collected... | reverse complement strand
ATTACTGAAGAAAAAGTGCGCTTAAAAAACCATTTGGAATATTTTATCAAAGAATTAAATGAAGAAGTTTCAAACGGTAAAAAACTGGCATTTATAACTCAGGAAATTGGAAGGGAAATTAACACGATCGGCTCAAAATCAAATTTGGCGAATATGCAAAAATTGGTTGTTCAAATGAAAGACGAACTTGAAAAAATTAAAGAGCAAAACTTAAATGTATTGTAATAAAACGGGATCATCAACTTTTATAAAATTTTAAATCATTGAAAAAAGACGGGAAACTCATTGTTTTTTCGGCACCTTCAGGCTCTGGTAAAACTACAATTGTTCATCATTTATTAAAGAAACCGGAATTAAATTTAGATTTTTCCATTTCAGCAACTTCACGTCCCCAAAGAGGGAAAGAAATAGACGGAAAAGATTATTATTTCCTGTCTTTAAAAGAATTTCAAAAACATGTGGAAAAAGGGGATTTTATTGAATGGGAAGAGGTTTATGAAAATAATTATTACGGCACCTTAAAAAAGGAAATTGAAAGAATCTGGGAACAGGGCAAACACGTAATTTTTGACATAGACGTAGTTGGTGGCCTATGCATAAAAAATAAATTTCCCGAGCAAACCCTGGCTATTTTTGTTAAAAGTCCGTCAATTGATGAAATGGAACGCCGCCTTAGGCACCGAAATACAGATTGTGAAGAAAAAATTAAAGAACGTGTTAAAAAGGCTGAAAAAGAGATAAAATTTGCCAAGGATTTTGATGTGATATTGGTGAATGATGATTTGGAAAAAGCACAACAAGAAGCCTTTGATTTGGTCAAAAAATTTGTTATGTAGTTTTACAAATCACGAATTTTCAAAATTAATTATAAAACTTACAACTTAAAATACATATGAAAATCGGATTATTTTTTGGCACATTTAACCCTATTCATATAGGGCATATGATTATTGCAAACTATATGGTTGAATTTTCCGATTTGGAGGAAGTTTGGTTTGTTATTACGCCAAAAAGTCCCTTTAAACAAAAAGCAACGTTATTAAGCAATCACCACAGGTTGACTCTTGTGAATGTTGCTGTTGAAAATTATCCGAAATTAAAAACTTCGGATATTGAATTTAACCTTCCGCAACCAAATTACACCATAAATACGCTTATTCACATTGAAGAAAAATTTCCGAATCATCAATTTTGTTTATTGTTGGGTGAAGATAATTTGAAAAGTTTTCAGAAATGGAAAAATTATGAAACCATCCTAAAAAATTACGAATTGTTTATTTATCCAAGAATTTCTGAAGAAAAAATAACGCCAGAATTAATAAATCATCCAAAAATTCATCGGATAAATGCTCCTGTCGTTCAAATTTCATCAACATTTATCAGAAAGGCCATCAAAGACAAAAAAGATGTCAGTACTATGTTGCCATTCCATGTATGGGAATATATAGATGAGATGAACTTTTATAAATCATAACTTTATAAAATGTTTAACACTTCTAAATAAATAGATTCATATTAATTATATAAAATTCGCTTTTATATTTTTTGAAGCAGTATTATGGCAAAGAAACCTAAAAAAAAGGTCAAATTCAAACAAAAATTAATCAATAAATACCGTTTGGTTATTTTAAATGAAGATACTTTTGAAGAAAAATTATCATTTAATTTAACAAGGCTGAATGTGTTTATTTTTGGAACTTTATTTTCTGTTGCGATCATTGTAAGCACTATTTTTTTAATCGCATTTACTCATTTGAGAGAATATATTCCTGGATATTCTTCTATCGAATTAAAAAAAGAAGCCACGCAGTTGGTTTATAAAGTAGATTCCTTAAATCAGGTATTGGAAGTGAACAATCTCTATATTGGAAAAGTAAAAGAGTTGTTAACCGGTAAAATTTCTGAATTTCAGTTTGACAAAGATTCTGTTTTTAACACCATGAAATTTGACAAAGATTCTATGAATTTTGATCCTTCTGATAATGTTTTGGAATTTAGGTCGGATGTTGAAAGTACCGATAGGTATAGTATTTTTAATGAAGCAACAAAAAGTGCCGATATTGTCTTTTTCTCTCCAGTTAAAGGAATTGTGACCGATGGGTATAGCCTTAAAAACAAACATTTTGCCATTGATATTGCTGTTCAAATGGGAACCCCCGTTAAGTCTGTTGCCGACGGAACCGTGATTTTTGCCGAATGGACTGCCGAAACCGGCAATGTGATTATTGTAGAACACAGCAATGGTTTCATTTCCATATACAAACACAATACCGCATTGCATAAGCGGCAAGGAGACATGGTGAAATCGGGAGAAGTTATTGCTTCAGCAGGAGATACAGGCGAATATAGTACAGGGCCACACCTGCATTTTGAATTGTGGAATGAAGGGTATCCGGTGAATCCAATTAATTATATCGATTTCGAATAAAATGAGCATAAAATCAATTTTAGCAAAACCATTTGCAAAACGCATTGCGGCAAAATTTTATAAGCAAAGTAAAAATGCTGTAAAAGTTCAACAAAATATCTTGAAAAATTTAATTGAACAAGCGCAAAACACCACTTTTGGCAAGGATCATCATTTTAGCAAAATTAAGTCTTATGAAGATTTTAAAAAACAGGTTCCTATTAGGGATTATGAGGCACTTAAGCCTTATATAGAAAAGGTTGTTGCAGGAGAATCGGATGTTTTATGGAAAGGAAAACCGCTGTATTTCGCAAAAACTTCAGGTACCACATCTGGTGTAAAATATATTCCGCTTACCAAAGAATCGATGCCTATGCACATCAGTGCCGCACGAAATGCCTTGTTGCTCTATATTGCCGAAACCAATAAAGCCGATTTTGTAAACGGAAAAATGATTTTTTTGCAGGGAAGTCCTGAAATGGTTGAAAAAAACGGGGTTAAAACCGGAAGGCTCTCTGGAATAGCAGCGCATTATATTCCCAATTATTTAACCAAAAACCGATTGCCAAGCTGGGAAACCAATTGCATTGAAGACTGGGAAATAAAAATTGAGGCCATTGTGGATGAAACCATCAATGAAGATATGACCTTGATTAGCGGAATTCCTTCCTGGGTGCAAATGTATTTTGAAAAATTAACTGAACGCACCGGAAAAAAAGTGGGGGAGATTTTCCCAAACTTTAATCTGTTTGTATATGGAGGCGTAAATTTTGAACCATACCGCAACAAGTTTGAAGAGATGATTGGCAGAAAAGTCGACACCATTGAATTGTTTCCTGCTTCCGAAGGTTTTGTTGCGTATCAGGATTCACAAAGTGAAAAAGGAATGATGTTGCTGGTTGATAATGGGATGTTTTATGAGTTTATTGCTTCAGAAGAATTTTTTGATGAAAATCCGACCAGAATTTCTTTGGCCGATGTGAAAATTGGGGTAAACTATGTGCTTATTTTAAATACCAACGCAGGACTTTGGGGTTACGATATTGGTGATACCATTGAATTTGTTTCCATAAATCCGCCACGAATTAAAGTGACCGGCAGAATTAAACATTTTATTTCTGCATTCGGGGAACACGTGATTGGCAGCGAAGTGGAACGCGCCATAAACAGTCAAACTGTTCATACAACAATTACTATAAACGAATTTACCGTGGCACCACAAATTACGCCTGAAAGCGGGCTGTCTTACCACGAATGGTTTATTGAATTTGAAAATAAACCCGAGGATCTGAGTGATTTTACAAGTAAAGTTGATGCTGCTTTACAAGAGCAAAACAGTTATTACTTCGATTTAATCAACGGAAAAATACTAAGACCTTTAAAAATTACTTTGATTGAAAAAGGCGGATTTAATAAATATATGAAGTCGATAGGTAAATTGGGCGGACAAAATAAAGTGCCTCGCTTGTCCAACGACCGAAAAATTGCGGATGAACTTTTGAAATTTGAAGAAAAATGAAAGTGATTTCCGTTAATATTGGCGAGCGAAAAGTCATTAATTACAAAGGAAAAATTGTTGAAACGGGTATTTTTAAGTTTCCTGTAAATCATTCTGTTTTTTTGGGCAAAGAAGATGTTGAAAATGACGCGGTGATTGACAGAAAATATCATGGTGGAACTGAAAAAGCAGTTTACGGGTACTCCCAAAATCATTATGCCTTTTGGAAGGAATTGTATCCGGATTTAGATTGGAATTATGGTATGTTGGGTGAAAATTTAACCATTTCTAATTTGGAAGAAACCCAAATACTTGTTGGCAATACTTATAAATTAGGAGAAGCATTGTTAGAAGTCACCAAGCCAAGAGAGCCGTGTTATAAACTGGGAATTCGTTTTGGAACCCAGGAAATACTGAAACAATTCTGGAATTCCACCAAAAGCGGTATTTATTTTAAAGTGCTGCAAACAGGAAATGTTAAGGTTGGTGATGAACTGATTCTTGTAAGTCAACCTGAAAATTCAAAAACAATAGCCGAAGTTTACGAAACTAAAATATAATTCAAAAACGGGTTTGCATTTGCAAACCCGTTTTGTTTTAATAAAAATGTAATTTACTTTTTAGCCAATAAATCTCTTATCTCAACCAATAAATCTTCCTGAGACGGACCTTTTGGCGCTGCAGGAGCAGGAACTTCTTTCTTTTTTGTTTTGTTAATGGCTTTTATCATCATAAACATGACAGCCGCCACAATAATAAAATCGACTAGGTTTGTTAAAAAATCACCATAAAGCACCGCAACTTCACCAACGACTTCTCCGGCTTCATTAACAACCCCTTCTTGCATAACATATTTTAAATCTTTAAAGTCCGATTGAAAAATCAATCCAACAAGTGGCGAAACAATACCGCCGGTAAATGAAGATACAATCTTATTAAAAGCTGCACCCATTACAAAACCTACCGCAATGTCAACAAGGTTTCCCTTCATTGCAAATTCTTTGAATTCTTTAAACATTCCCATTTTATTAGCTGTTTTAGTTAATGATAAGTTTAGCTAATATAATAAAAAAATTAATTCGATTTGTGCATAAATTAGGCCTAAAGTTGATAAGTTCAAGGGTGTCAATTATCAATTTTTCATCATTAATTAAAGGTGCGTTAGGGATTGAACGGTTTGTTTGAGCTGTCCCGTTTTTACGGGAAGCGAGTAGTGAAAGCCCGACCGCTTTTTCAGCGGGAACGCCCAAATTATTATTTTTAATGGGATTTTTTGTTATGTTACCAAGGCTATTTTACAACTCTTTTTACACGCTGTGATATAGCTGCCAGCAATTCGTAAGGAATGGCATTCGTTTTTCCTCCCAAATCTTCAATATGATGTTGGTTTTTGAAAATAAGAACTTCATCCCCTTCCTGGCAGTCGATGTCGGTTACGTTAACCATCATCATATCCATGCAAACATTGCCAATAATTGGGGCTTTTTTGCTGTTGATGTAAACATAGCCCACGCCATTTCCAAATTGTCGTGGAATTCCGTCGGCATGGCCAATAGGGATGGTGGCCGTTTTTGCGGTTTCAGCTGCTTTGAATGCGCGGTTATAACCTACAGTATCCCCCTTTTTTATGTTGTTAATTTGTGAAATAACCGATTTAAGGGAAATTACATTTTTCAGCTTTGCGGTCTCGGCTTCATCGTTAGCAAATCCGTACAGTCCGATTCCCAAACGCACCATATCAAATTGCGCTTCGGAAGCATAATTAATAATTCCTGAGGTGTTTAACATATGCCTAAAAGGCGTTGTGGAAAGTTGGCTGATTAGCTGGGCCGAAACTTCTTTAAAATTGTTAATTTGTTGTAAAGTAAATTCGCGTTCATTTAAATCTTCACTTGCTGCGATATGCGAAAAAACGGAGGCAATAACAATTTCCTTTTTATTTTTAACCAATGACACAATTTCAGGAATGTCTTTTTTTGTAAAACCCAATCGGTTTAAACCCGTGTTGAATTTTATATGAATTGGATAATTTTGAAGCTTTAAATTGGCAGCTATTTCTATAATAGCTTTTAATAAAATGATGGAATAAATGTTAGGCTCGAGATTGAATTTTATAATTTGTTCCAGATTTATTTTCTGCGGATGCAGTACTAAAATGGGCGTTTTAATTCCGGCATTTCTCAAAGCAATGCCTTCATCCAAATAAGCGACAGCAAAATAGGCGACTTTTGGTTCCAGAAACCTGGCAATTTCAACAGCGCTGCTGCCATAACCAAATGCTTTTACCACAGCCATCACTTTTGTTTCGGGATGTATTTTTGATTTAAACTCATTTAAATTGTGTTCAATGGCATTTAAATCTATTTCAAGCACGGTTACGTGATTATTTCCCATTATTTTATTTGGCTTTTTTGATTTTTTCTTCAGTAATGGCTTTAAAATATGCCGAGCGGCTTAAGGGTTCATATTCTTGTGTTTCACCTAACAAAACAAGTTCTTCACTCGCAGCTTTTCTATGACTGTAATGCGCCAGGTTTCCTGTTCTTGTACAAACGGCATGAACCTTGGTCACATATTCCGCAGTTGCCATAAGCGCCGGCATTGGGCCAAACGGATTTCCTTTAAAATCCATATCCAAACCCGCAACAATAACGCGAACGCCACGATTTGCCAAATCGTTGCATACAGCAACAATTTCATTATCAAAAAATTGGGCTTCATCTATCCCGACAACGTCAACATTGCTGGCTAAAAGTCTAATATTTGCCGAAGAAGGAACAGGTGTTGATCGTATTTCATTGGCATCATGGGAGACCACTTTTTCCATGTCATATCTAACATCAATGGCAGGTTTAAAGATTTCCACTTTTTGTTTTGCAAATTGGGCTCTTTTAAGCCTGCGAATCAATTCTTCCGTTTTGCCGGAAAACATAGAGCCGCAAATTACTTCAATCCAGCCAAATTGTTCGATATGATTTACTGTATTTTCAAGAAACATTTTGTAATTTCACGCTTGAAAGGTTATTGTAATTTTTTATTATTAAAATTAAATTTAATAAAAGTATGGTTATAATTTTTTACATTTATTTTTTGTAAAAACCATTTTGTATTTTACGATTTTGATACGATACAAATTTATTAAAAATTAAACACCAACACTCATTTAATACGTCAACTTATGCACAAAAAATTAGAAGCCGAATTGGTAAGTCTGGCAAACAGCATTCTGCAAATGAAAAATAAGGATGATATAAATGCATTGCATAAAAAATCGCAAGATATTTATGAAAAACTAACGGTGTTGCGATTTGTTGAAAATAATATCGAAAAAACTTCAAACTATTCCCAGTCAGAAGAAGAGACCATGGAGACTATTCAAAATGCAAGGGTTGAAGAAATAAAATTTGAAAGTACTGTGGCTCATGAAATTGAAGAAGAAGCTGAGGAAAACGAGGCGTTTTTGGAAGATAAAATAGATGAATTGTTTAATGAAGGAGACACCATAGTAGAAGAGACTGAAAATATAAGTTATTCACTTCAAATCTCTTTGGAAGAGGAGTTTAAAGATGCCATTTCATCAGATGTTGCAACCGAATTGTTTGAAAGGGCAACCAAAGAAAATCCAATCATTGAAGAAAAAATAGCAGAAAAACAGGAAAATAAAAAGCGATCTCTAAACGATTCTTTATTTAAAAATAACATACAAGTTGGCTTAAATGACCGCATTGCTTTTGTGAATCAGTTGTTTGACGGAAGTCAGCAGGATTTCAACCGAGTGGTGTCGCAGTTAAACTCATTTAAAACAGAAGAAGAGGCCAAAAATTTCATTTATGAATTTGTAAAACCAGATTACGACTGGAGCTCCAAAGAAGAGTTTGAACAACGATTAATCAGCTTAATTGATCGTAAATTTTCATAATTGCGAGCATAGCGCGGCATTCTGTTTCTTTATAGTTTTACATTTATGAATTATCTTTTGCCGGAAGAAGAACTTAAAAAAATAACAAAACTCGACTATTTTTGGGGAAGAAAGCAAGACGACGAATTCGACCTTCATACCAATTTTATATATAAAACGGACTCTTTTGAAGCACTTTTAAAAAAGACTGAATCTGTCTTTAAAGACCATCCCCAATGTGATGATTTAAAGAATTATTCCTTAAACAGGTGGTTTAATTTATGGTCGGCAAAATGTGTTGAAAGCATTTTTTGCGAACATGAAAACGTAAAACCGCATCTTGATTCATTTAACAAATTCACCGATTTTTATATCGAAAATATTCCTTTCGACCATAAAACCACCGTTTTCCCGAAAGGTTTAAACAAATAGGTTCCTTATGCAATTCTTCATAAAAAGGAACTTATTGAATGGTTGTATAAAAATCAGAGCCAGCAACAAAGAAAACATCATAAGAACAGGCTTTTTATTGTTTTGGTAAATTATCAGGAAGAAGACGGCCATTGGAAATTAAAATCGGAAATTCATTGGTTGAAAGAACTAATTTCAGCTTATTTGTTTAATTTTGACCAGGCAAAGCTTCACCGCTTTAATTTTGAAAACACTATTGTTAGTGCCGATATTATTTGGGCAATTAAATGAGTTTTAAAGTTGAAAAGCTAAAGGAAAAATGTGAATATTCATAAATCTAAAATCAAAATTGGCTCATTGGCTAATTATCTCATTGACTAATTAAAAAAACGTGAATTATATAGGCTCAAAACACAAACTTTCTTCCTTTTTAAAAGATGCGATCATTGACACGGCTGGAAACGATTTATCGAACTTGGTGTTTTGTGATTTGTTTGCGGGAACCGGCAGTGTTGGGCGAACTTTTAAGCCTATTGTGAAACAGGTTATTGCCAACGATGTTGAATTTTACAGCTATGTGCTGAATCGGAATTATATAGGGAACCACCAAGAATTAATGTTTGAAGAACATCTCAATTTCTTAAATAATTTAAAGGAATCGGAAGGATTTGTATTTCACAATTACAGTGAAAACGGGGATGAAGGACGGTTGTATTTTTCAGCAGAAAACGGGAAAAAAATAGACGCAATCCGGCAACAAATTGAAATCTGGAAAAACACCAGTGAAATTTCAGAAGATGACTACTATTTTTTATTGGCATCCTTAATTGAAAGTGCCGATAAAGTGGCAAATACCGCATCGGTTTATGGTGCCTATTTAAAACAACTGAAAAAATCGGCCCAAAAAGAAATGATTTTAAAACCTGCATTGTTTACGCTAAACAGCAATAAACATCAGGTTTTTAATACAGACAGCAATGCACTAATCAAAGAAATAAAAGGTGATATATTATACTTGGATCCGCCGTATAATGAGCGGCAATACGGGTCAAATTATCACTTATTAAACACCATTGCAAAATACGATTCGTTTGAGCCCCGGGGAAAAACGGGTTTGCGAACCTATTACCGTTCTTCATATTGCAAGAAAAATGAAGTCAGAAATTCTTTTGAGGAGTTGATAAAAAATGCTAACTTTAAGTACATATTTTTAAGTTACAACAATGAAGGTTTAATGACTGAAGAGGAGGTGAAAAGTGTGATGTCAACCTACGGAAAATACAGCCTAAAAACCACCAATTATCAGCGTTTTAAAGCCGATAAAACAGAAAGCAGAAACCATAAAGCAACTTCGACAGTTGAATATTTACATATATTAGAAAAACAATGATGAAAGCAGCCCAATACAACCAACTTTTTGATGAATTAATAAAAAAATATCATGTTATTGACGATGTGGACCAGCCGTTTGAAAATCCGTTTGATTCCAAATCTTTTGAACATTTACTGTACAGAAAAAACTGGATTGATACCGTGCAATGGCATTTTGAAGATATTATTCGTTTGCCCAATATTGATCCGACAGAAGCCTTGGTTTTAAAACGGAAAATTGATGCTTCTAATCAGGACAGAACGGACATGGTTGAATATATCGACAGTTATTTTTTGAATAAATTCAAAAATGTAAGCGTAAAAGAAGGCGCTAAAATTAATTCTGAAACGCCTGCATGGGCAATTGACCGACTCTCTATCCTGGCTTTAAAAATTTACCATATGCGGGAAGAAGCCACGCGTGAAACGGCTTCTGAAGAACACAGGGGGAAATGTCAGGAAAAACTGAATGTATTGCTGGAACAAAGAGTGGATTTATCCACAGCAATTGATGATTTATTAAGCGATTTTGCCACTGGAGATAAATACGTAAAAGTATATAAACAAATGAAAATGTATAATGATGCGGACACAAACCCTATGTTATATAAAAAATAACGGGCTTGTTAAAAAGCGCCTGATTGGTATTAAAACAGCATTGTTTTTTTTATTACTTGTTGTTTTAAGTAGCTGTAAAAGTGCTATGGCGCCAGCATTTTCTTCCCAACAGCATCCTGCATCTCCAAATTATGAAAATGTGGCAACTTGGGCAATATTACCAGATTCCTATCCGGAAAAGTTAAAACACTGGCAAACAAATAACAATATTTTAGAAGCAGATATCTTCTATATTTATCCGACCTTAAATATTGAAAAAAAAGATTTAAGGTGGAATGTGCCAGTGACGGATTCCATTCAAAATGTTAAGGTGATTGATAAAGCCGTATATTTTCAGGCATCCGCATTTTTAAACGCCGGGAAATTGTATGTTCCTTATTACCGTCAGGCACATTTAAGATCTTATACACAGTATGAAAAGGGCGGGAAAGAAGCATTAAATTTAGCTTACGGCGATGTTAAAGAAGCTTTTAAAACCTATTTGGAAAAGTACAATCATGGAAGGCCGATAATTATTGCATCCCATAGCCAGGGAACCACTCATGCCATACGGCTTTTGAAAGATTTTTTTGACGGAAAACCGTTACAAAACCAATTGGTTGCAGCTTATATCCCCGGAATTGGCATTAAAAAAAATGAGTTTGAAGATCTTCAGATAATGACAAGCCCAGCGCAAATTGGCGGTTTTGTAAGTTGGAACACTTTTAAGAAAAATTATTATCCAAAAACTTATAATCAATGGTTTAAAGACTCTGAAGTCTCTAATCCTGTTGATTGGGACAATAGCAGTGAATCTGAGCGCTCAGATCACAAAGGATTTTTATTTACCAACGATAATTTATATAGCCAAGCATTACAGGTATATGTAAAAGATGGTTTATTGTGGGTTAGTTTGCCTCATTTTCCATACAGATTGTTGGTTTTAGGTAAAAAGAGATACCACGAAGGCGACATCAATTTATTTTGGGAGGACATCAGGGAAAATGCTTCCTTACGCGTAGAATCTTATTTAAAAGCACATAGCCTGTTGACTGAAAACAAGAATTGAATTGTTTGATGAACATTTCATTTTTTTAAGGGAGCGCATATTCAAGAAAGCAATTCATAGGTACACAATTTAAAATGTCATTAAAAATGTTACAAAAAGGGTATTTAATCGTCATAGATTAAATACCCTTTTTTATGAAAAATAGTCTCTTCATTTTAGTAACTGCATTGGTCTTAGCTTCTTGTGCAACAAAGCCATCTTTTAATTCTTTTTATGAAGAAAATAAAGAGGAATGTGAATTTTCAATAAGTTCACCAGCATTTATTGCGAATTTATTTATACCAAAAGAGGATGTTGGGGAATATAAAGCATTGTTTAAAAAAGTGAAACATTATAAAGTGATGATCTTTTCTGATGCGTCAACCTCTTTAGACAGAAAGTTTGAGCGGTTTATCAAACAAAAAAGATATGAAACCATTTTCAGCATAAATGATCATGGCGATAAAGTTCAATTATATTTTTTACAGCATAAAAATGCAATCAGAGAAATTGTGTTAAAAATTAAAAGCGACAATGATTTTGTGGTGCTTGGATTGAAAACAAATATATTGGAAAGTGATTTTAATAAAATTATTGAAAATTCAAACACAAAGATTTCAAGTAATTAAATCCTCAAAACAATAAGAAAAAGCCGTTTGAAATTTAATTTCAAACGGCTTTTTCTTTATAAAATAATAAATTCTGTTTATTTGGTAACTATTTTTTACCAAAAGTATAGGTAATACCAAAGTTAATTCCAAAAGATGAATAAGGAGCAACGGATGATAATGCTTTTGAAGAGTCTGTATTTGGATTACTTAAACTATCAACATAAGTGATCTCTCTACTTGAAGCAGGTAAATCAGTAAGTGTGGTTGTGGTAGTTGGTGCTCCAAGCGCACTAACATCTGTTGATGTATATTTAGTGTACTCAGAAGTATCTCTCGTTACATTAATACCTAAGTATTCTAATTCAGCAAATAAATTTAAATTGTCAGATAAGTTGTATTTATAACCCATCGCAGCAATTAAACCTAACGGAATTCTACCATGATATTCTTGTTCTACAGTTGTTGTAACTGTTTTAACTGGTGTTCCGGCAGGAATTGCAACGGCTCCGGCATAAGGTTCAGGTGCGGATTCAGGTATGTAAACATTTTCAGTTAATGTAACATTAACCACATTGGTTCCTTCAGCTACTGTTTTACCACCAACTTTAGTTACAGCGCCAAATTTACCGTAAATATGTTCGTTAAAGTTGTAGATTAAAGCAGCTGAAAACCCATAAGCTCTCGCATGAGCAGTAGCCTTGGTAACATCATTGACTGCCAAAGTTGCTGGGGCTGAATCACCAAAATTAGGTATTGGAAATACAGAAGTGGCATAATAATTTTTGTAAGTATCAACTACTTGGTCAGCTCCGTTTAGATAACCTAAAGCAACTTCAACACCAAAAGTTTTGTTAAAAAAGTATCCACCTCTTAACTGTGCAGTAATTCCTTCTCCATAACTTCCATAGTGATTAGTTGCTGTAGATTGATCAGCATTTAATGATGTTCCTGTTAAAATACCAGCACTACTCATTGAAATTCCGCCAGAAGCAGATACATAATATTGCGCACTTGCACTTGTCGCCATAACAACAGCAACTAATAATAATAAATTTTTTCTCATAATTTTTCTATTTGTTAATTAAGGACTGAATATACTATTTATTAAAATATATATTGTATGATAAATGTTACATATATAAAAATGATGATATTTATGTTATTAATGTAAAAAATGGCTTAATTATTGAATTTTATATAAAAATATCGACTCTTTTTTTAGTATTTCCTATATAGACTTCATTGCTGTTTACAATAACGGGGCGTTTTAAAAAAGTATATTCATCCAATATCAATTGTCGGTAGTCTTTTTCTGTCAATTGTTGACTTTTTAAGTCCATTTGTTTATATTTTTTTGCACTTCGGCTAAATAAAACTTCATAGCTTTTTGTAAGCGCAAACAATTCGTCTAATTGTTTTACAGTAATGGGTTCGGTTTTAATTTCCTGCAAAATAAAGCCGGAGGTGTCCATTTCTTTTAAAATCCTTCTGCAGGTATCACAGGTTTTCAGGTAATATATTTTTTTCATATGTGTTTTATTCTATTTTTTTGAATAGAGCCAAAAAATATCTCGCTAAAAACTTGATTTTAGTTTGTTTTTCTCGATATTTTCTTTTCTCTCAATAGGCTAATTGTTGTTTTATATT
>Ga0314774_1001715_pt1 | contig 13489 bp, 7 predicted proteins | sample MetaGCBIA2018_FD_204515 | JGI IMG/M metagenome (GOLD analysis project Ga0314774, IMG submission 204515) | Cryopeg brine microbial communities from Beaufort Sea near Barrow, Alaska, United States - CBIA 2018 | ecosystem: Environmental > Aquatic > Marine > Coastal | place: USA: Alaska | collected... | reverse complement strand
TACTCGGCGTGCTCGAGAAGGGGCCGGCGACGCTTGCGGAGTTAGTGTCCACGACGCACCTCGCGCGGCCCACGGTGCACAGGCTCGCCCTCGCCTTGGAGTACCACCACCTCGTGGGGCGCGACTCTACCGGCGCGTTCGTCCTTGGTGGCCGCTTCGCGCAACTAGCAGCGTCCGTCGGCGAGGATCGACTTGTCAGCGCCGCACAGCCCGTCCTCACGGTGCTGCGGGATCGCACTGGCGAGTCCGCTCAGCTGTACCGGCCGCACGGCGACCAGCGCATCTGCATCGCAGCGGCGGACCGCCCCGTGGGCCTGCGTGACTCGATCCCCGTGGGCACTACCATGACGATGACCGCCGGATCCGCGGCGCAAGTCCTGCTCGCATGGGAGGAGCCAGTCCGGATGCACCGCGGCTTGGCACGGGCAAGGTTTACGGCAACGGAACTCGAGTACGTGCGCGCGCATGGCTACGCGGAGTCCGCGGGCGAGCGCGAAACCGGCGTCAGCTCGGTGTCAGCCCCGGTGTGGGGCACGGGCGGCACAGTCATCGCCGCGGTCTCGATCTCGGGACCCATCGAGCGTCTCACCGCGCACCCGGCGGGCGAGCATGCCGAGTCGGTCATGGACGCGGCGCGCCAGCTCAGCGATGTGCTGCGCCGCACCGAGCACTAGCAGCGCCTCCCGCTCACTCGCGCAAAGCAAATCACCCGTCGTCCTTCCTCACCCGTAGTCCTCACTCACCCGTAGTCCCGTAGAGGTCCGTGAGCGTACGTTTTTGGGCTCCGAGGATTTCTGGCGGTCCGGAAACGCCCGGACGCACGGCGGTTTCAAGTGCTGCGCAAATCACAGTGAGTTTCCTATTAGCTCGATCTCGCACGCATCGAGCCGTCGCCGCGCGCTATTGGTCTGATTTGTCACGCTCCTAAACCAACGATTGTCCTGAATCACCGACTGCCCGGCAACAGATTCCACTTTTTGCTCCCTCTCGGACGGCGTTGAACGAAACGTTCCGTGTAAGGTGCCAACACGCGTGAAGATGCGCACCTGGGCCAGCCCGGTGAGGTTACTCCTGCAGGAATACGTGCCGATGACGACGTTGCGAGATCACCTCGAGTTGCGCAGGCACCCAATCGCCCGAACTGCCGCCTAGGCGCTCGCCGCACTGCTCGTTGTCTCTACCGCGCTGATTGGCTGGGCCCCAGCATCGGCCGCCGGTGCCTCAGGCGTCATCAACGGCTCTTTCGACGACGGCGACGCCTACTGGTGGGCCACCGAGAACCTGAGGGAGTCAGTCGATAATTCCTCCGGCGCGATGTGCGTCGAGGTACCGGGGGCGACCGTAAACCCCTGGGACGCGATTGTGGGCCAGGACGGCTTCACGCTTCCAGCCGACAACTACGTGCTGTCATTCGACGTCAGCGCCACGACCCCCGACGGCCAACCCGTGGGTGCGCGCCGCAGTCCTGCTACGTCGACGACATCGGGTCTTTCGCGACCAATGAGATCACCATCAACTGGAACTCGGCCCTAGCCTGGGTCGCGTCGTTCGCTGCGGACCAGGGTGGCGAGGCAACGGACCGGGGTGCGGCACCCGCTACGGATGACTCGGCCCCGCCGTGGATCGCGCTTCTCGTCGCCTTCGCGGCGGCCGGTGGCGGCGTCGCGTACGTGTTGTCGCGTAGCCGCGAAACTGTCAGCAGTCACTCAGACAGCAGCAGTCACCCGGCCAGCAGCAGTCATGAGACGAAGGCCACTGTGAGCTAGCGCGCGCCCGAGCCTGATCTCGGACTGGGGCGCGCAAGGGAACTCGCACCGAGCTGAGGTTCCTAGACTGGACTCATGGCAGCGATCGTAGTTTTCGACGGCGAGTGCGGGCTCTGCAACGGGTTCGTCGCGTGGCTGATCCGTCGCGACCGAGCCGGCAAGTACCTGCTCGCCGGGTCTGGCGGAGACGTGGGCCGCGAGGTGATCCGGCAAGCGGATTTGCCCGCAGACATCGGCGACTCCACGATCGTGCTCTGGCGAGGACTCGTAGCAGGAGCCGATGGCGACGGCGATGGCGACGGCGATGGCGCGGGCAACAAACCTCCCGCTTTCACGCGCTCTGACGCGGTGATCGAGATCCTCGCGGGGCTACCGCTGCCCTGGCGCCTGGCGCGCGCGGGGCGAATCGTGCCTCGGTTGTGGCGAGATCGCGTCTACGCGGCGGTGGCGGCGCGGCGTCCACGCATCGATGCCGAGGATCCCGCCTGTGGCGTGCCGCCCCCAGCGTTGGTCAAGCTCTGGAGGCAGCGCCTCGCGACGCTGGAGGATGTCTAGGTGCGCTTCCGCTCCGGCTCTGGCATCTACTCAGATCCCCACTCCAGCTTCGGCATCCAATCCCGCCTTATACCCTGCGCTTCCGCCCGGGATCCTGTCGGCTCGATCTCGCACGCTTTTGGACTTGCTTGCGCGCTATTGGCTGAATTTGGCACGGGAGCTGCGAAGCCAACCGTGGCATCGGCCGCCCGGAAAATAAAAAACTCCCCACCGCGAAGGCGATGAAGAGATTTTTTGGTAGCCCCGACGGGATTCGAACCCGCGCTACCGCCGTGAGAGGGCGGCGTGCTAGGCCGCTACACAACGGGGCCCTAGCGGCGCTCGGCGCCTTTCGGCGGGGAACGCGATTACAAAGATTACAGCATGGAGCGGGTGCCACGCGACTTTGCTGGAACGGCCTTTGATACGCTCAACATTCCATTCGACTTCACTGGGTGCACACCTGCGGCACGTACGCTGTGAGCTCCCGTGCCAGCGGTCGGTGAAGGGATAGCCAGCGAAGGAGCAGCGCGATCACCACGACAGATACGACGCCGCGCCGCGTGGCTCATACGGCGACCGTTTTCCGGCCCGAGATTCAGGCTTTGCGCGCGGCAGCAATCGCCTCGGTCCTTATTTATCATCTCCTCCCTAACCGCTTCCCCGGCGGCTTCATCGGCGTCGATGTCTTCTTTGTCATCTCGGGGTACCTCATCACGGCTCACTTGGTGCGCGACGTGTCGCGAGGCGCGCGCTCCCCCTTCGCGTTTTGGGCCAAGCGAATTCGCCGTCTGATGCCCGCCTCGCTCACGGTGCTCGCCGTCACGGCCGTCGCCACCATCGCGCTAGTGCCGCAGCAGCTGTGGCAGCAGTTCTTGCGCGAGGTGATCGCGAGCGCGCTCTACGTCGAGAATTGGTACCTCGCCAGCGCCAGCGTCGACTACCTGTCCGCGACGGCCCCACCCTCGCCAGTGCAGCACTTTTGGACGCTGTCGGTCGAGGAGCAGTTCTACCTTGTGTGGCCTCTGATCATCCTCGGCGGCTGGTGGTTGACGATGCGCCTGCGCAAGACCACGGGGGTCGCCGCGAGGCCGGTCGCCACCACCGTTCTCGCCGCGGCGTCCGTGGTGTGGGTCGCCTCGTTCGCGTACGCGTGGTTCGCAGCGGCGCACGACCCACTGCCCGCGTTTTTTGCCACCACCACACGCGGGTGGGAGTTCGCCTCAGGGGCACTTCTTGCTGCGGCCGCCGCGCGCTCGGGACGCGACCACCTCGCTTGGGTGCCCGAACGCTGGACGATGCGGGCAAGACTCTCAAGCACGTGGCTGGGCTGGGCGCTGATCGCCGTCAGCCTGGGCATTTTCGACGGCAGCACGCTACATCCCGGCCCGCCGACGCTACTGCCCGTCGCTGGCACTCTCCTCATAGTCGCCGGCGGGTTCCAGCGCGGCAAGGCAAGCCCGGGCACGATCGTCGCGTGGACACCCGTCCAGCACCTCGGTAATATCTCGTACTCGCTATACCTCTGGCACTGGCCGCTGATCCTGCTCGCGCCATACGCCCTCGGTCATTCGTTGGGCTGGAGATCACAGGTCGTCATCGTATGTGCATCCGTCGCGATCGCGACGGTGTCGTATCGTTGGATCGAGCGCCCCATGCTTGACCGCACGCCACGCATCTTCGCCACGACGCGAGGGGCCATGCTGGGCCTCGTGATCGCGATGCTCGTCGTGGTGTCGATACCGGTCGCGGGACTCGCGAGTGCCACGCATTCCGCGGCGAACGATCTCACGCAGCTCGAGGCAGAGAACTTATCCCCCGATCCGTGCCGCGGGGCCGTCGCCGTCGTCGACCTCAACGGCTGTGGCGCCCGCGCGCCGCTCAGCGTCGTCCCCGCGGTCAGCGTGGCAGCAGACGACGTGGTCCCCATCGCGCGGACCGCCCCCTGCCTGTCCCCTCCCGGCAACGCCGGGAAGCTCGGGATATGCCACCTGCGAGAGGGGAACGGGCTGCGCGTCGGACTCATAGGCGACTCCCACCTTCATTCGTTCATCCCAGCGGCGCTGGCACTCGGCGATGACTACGACTGGTCAATCACGGAGATCCATAGGGTCTCGTGCCCGTTCTCCGAGGCGTCCAGAGACTACAGCTCTGAGGCCATGCGACTGGGATGCGCGGCGTGGAATGACAGCGCACAAGCCTGGGTCGCTAAACAGAAGTTCGACCTCGTCATCACCACTCAAAGGCAGGATGTCGCGTGGTTGGCCGATGCGGGAAAGACGTCGCGGGAGACCGCGGTCGACGGACTCGAGAATGCATGGTCGTCCGTGACTGACACCGGCGCGCGCGTGCTGGTCATCAAGGACAACCCACGTCCCACCGACGAGGTGCTGGCGTGCCTGGAACTCGCGCGAAACAACCTGAGCGACGCGTGTACAGTCCCAGAATCCACTGGCTTGCACTGGGATCCCCAGGTGGAGGCGGCCGCATCGCTCGCCGACCCACGCGTCGCCCTGGTCAACCTGGACGACGCGTACTGCTGGGACGGGCACTGTCACGCCGTCGCGGGCGGCGCCATTGTCTACCGCGATCGTGATGGCCACGTGACGGCCACGTGGGCTCGATCGCTGGCTCCACTCATCGCCGATCGGCTCCCGGACGGCTTCCTGACCGACGCTGGCAGCGCCACGAGCTAGCGCCACGAGGTAACGCCGGGAACTAGGGCCGGTAACCCGGTAACTAGGGCCGGGGAAAAAGAAAAAGCCCGCCGAAGCGGGCCGTTCTTTTCGGCTGGCATCATCGACCTCTTGTCAAACCAAGATGAAGAGAGCGTAGCAGTTGACAGACTGCGCGAGATAGGTCTACGTACGAGGGGTGACGGCACCGAAACGGACGCAACCCCAGGCCTGCCAGTCAGACAGCCACAGCGCTTGTCTCGACGCCTTGGCGCGGCACAGATCGCAAACGCCGTAGACCGCTATAAGGCAGGCGAGAGCGCTCGATCTATTGCGACAGAGCTTGGTGTTGCCCCTTCGGCACTCGGGCGCCTCCTACGCGAAAAAGGCGTGACCGTTCGAAATGCTCACGTGACGGCAGAGCATGCGAAGCTGATAGCACAGGAGTACGAGGCGGGTGCGACGATGCGCGAATTTGAGGCGCGACACAAACTCTCTCATGGGGCGGTGTACCGGGCGCTACATAGAATTGGCACGAACATGCGGGCGAAAGCGCCGAGGCCGAAGATCTAGTTCGCGATAGAACTTCCGAGCTTGCGTGCCCGACGACCAAATGGAACCTTGCCGCCCTCGAGGTGGTGAAGCGCCAACTTGTTCAGATCGTGGCGCTCAAGTGAGCCGCTCGCCTCCACTTCGCCCCGATCTGCGGTAGCACGCATCGTAATTAGCTGCTCCGAGTCAGCGCTCACAACGAGGCCAGAACTACGGGTCGCAAAGATGTACTGGCGAGTTCCACGAAGCTCGCGAAGTCGGTCGACAAGATAATCCTCGATCCACGGAGCGTGCAATGCGTCTTCAGGTTGATCGATCAGCACGGGGGTCTCACCGTCAGCAAGCAGGATGACAAGGATCGCCGTGCACTTCTGACCATGCGACAGATTCTCGATCGGGATGTAGTCGGTACCCTCGGGCTTCTTGAACTTGACGCTAAGGGTGTCGGGGCAGTCGACTTGCTGGATATACAGAAGTTCGGCCCATAAGTCGCGCTCAGCGACGTTGCCTTGGAGGCGAGCGATGTCGGCTAGCGTGATGCCCGCGGGCAACTTACCGACCTTCGAAGTGTCTCCAGCCCACAAAGCGCGCGCAAAACTGTATGGATGTAGGTTCTCAGCAATCAACCCGAGGACGGTGTCGCTCAAGCGCGAACCGACCTTGATTTTGTCTAACGCCGCACGGAAATCACGGGTGTCACCCTTAGCTGGGATGTCCAGCTTCACGAAGCCAGCGGTCTTTGCGTTTAGTTCACGCACGCGCGCCCGACGGAGCGCCCGTCGCTCGTCCCGAGCCCGCTTGAGGTCCGTAAGCAACGTCTCGCGATCGGACTCCACCTGGTCGAGATCTGGTTGGGCCTCATCCTTGAGTTCCGCCGCGGCAGCTTTGGCTTTCGCGAGCGACGCTTGTACCGAACTCAGTTCCCGGCGGAGACTGGCCAGCGACGTGTTCCCGGACTTCTCAATCGTCTCATCAAGTTTTGCCTGGAAGGCTTTGAACTCAACATCGAGCGTTGCACGTACGTCATCAACGACCGCCTGGTAATCGCTAACACCCTTGTCGACCAGCTTGCCGGCCGCCTCCACAGACTCTACATATGCCATGCGAGCGGCCTTGACTTGAGCGAACTGCGACTTGTGAGAAGGGATCTTCTGATCAATCGCCGCAGGTGCCTTGGGTGCTTTGAACGCGAGAGACCCGACTTGCTCGTCTAGAGACTTGAGCTCGCCCAGTTCAGAGGTCCACAAACCCTGCTGCTTGACGAGCTTGGGGTCAAAGAGGGCCGACAACTCAGTCTCACGCGCCTGAAGGCTCGTTACCTTCGCCGCTTCTTGAATGAGCCGATCGACACGCGCCTTGGCCTGGATCAAGTCGTGAATGTTGTCCTCAAGATCGGACTCCGCAGTCTCGATGCGCTCTTCGATATCGGCGAGGTCAAGGTGTGCATCTACGAGTCCAACGCGACCAACCGGCTGACGCGCATACTCCAGTATCTCGCCTTGAGAGAATGCGGCGATACCAAGCAAACTCGATGGCTCGCGCTCGATCTCTACCCAATCGCCGTCGACGTCCTGCTCAACGACCGGCAAGGAGCCATCTTGATCGAAGGTGCGACGGATCCGATACGACTGACCGTCAACACTTGCACGAACCTGCACTTCGGTACCGTCACCAAGCGCGTAAGCCAGCCGCAGTTGAACCTCGTCATAGATCGGCCCAAATTCGCTCTGGTCGACCTGCTGATCCAGGGCGAAACGGATTGCCTCAAGAACCAGGGACTTGCCTGCGCCGGTGCCACCGAGGAAGCAGTTGAGATCCGGACTTAATCCTATGGTCGCCCCGGGGAGAAAGCCGCCCGAAATATAGACGCCGTCGATCGTCGGATGGGTAGGCGCTAGTGCCGGGTCGTCAAGCGTTGTGCGGAGGTCGGGGTCATCGAACGCATACCGAATGCCGCAGAGGTCAGGACTAGCTGCCTTGATCCACGTACGGCGGACACCGATACCCGTAGCAGAGTGGCGGCTGAGCGCCGCGCTGTAGGCATCAGAGCTCTGAACCAGTGCGGGGTGTCGCGAGTTTCCGAGTTTCGCCTCAACTCTCGCGGGCACGTCTGCTTTTACGAATTCGTACGCTGCGATGTTCTTATCAGAGAGTAACTTGTTGACGTGGGTCTGAACGGGCTGCTTGAGAAGCCCTTTCTCCTTGTCGATGTGCGCTGCGATCGCAATGCCGCCACCGTCGGCGATCTCTTTGGCACACTCCGCCATCCCCTTGGCACCGACGATGTCGAGGTGCCCGAACTGCTCTCGGCCAATACCGAGGCGGATGAGGACGTCCTCGAGCTTGGAGGCTGGAGTGCCCTCTTCCCAAATGCCAAGCAAATGTCCGTCAGAGGTGCTGAGTTCAAAGCCCGGGAGTACGAGAAGGCCTGTCCCCTCGGCGGCGGCTGTCATCTGATCACACCACGCAGCGGTGTTGTGATCCGTCACCGCGATAGCGTCGAGACTGGCATCGAGCGCGGCCCGCACAATCGCGCCTGCATCGCCGAAGTCTTCGTCCTTCGCGTCGTTCGATCCAGGCGTATGCACATGCAGATCTACAGCCCAGAAGCGGGCCCAGCCATGCTGCGCTGCAGGTGCGGAATCTTTCGCCATAGTACCCCTGATTATGACAGCACCCACTGACACGTCAAGGATTAGCGCAATGGGATTTATCAGGAGTTTCGCTCGCGGCGTTCGCGCTGCTTCCGAGCCTTCGCGAGAAGCTTGCCGTCGACGTCCGATTTGCTGAGACTCACAAGTGCACGGGCGAGGCGATAGGTGTCGACGTGCGGTCGTCGTTCAGGCTCGACTCGGATGGTGTAGGTCTTGCCTGCAGAGTCGAAAGTGCCCGAGATTTTCTCGCGGCGTCGATCCACCATCTGGCTCGGTCGACCCTCAAGGTGGGCACGTAGGGCTGCGACGGTACGACCAGCCTTCTGCGGCAGAGTAGGGAAGGCATTAGTCATCTCCTGGCGATGGAGGGTGGCTTCACGAACGGTCATTGAGACACTCGGGGCGAAGTAATCATGGAGGTCACGCTGCGCGTGGCCGGGCAGTGCCGAAAAGCCAAGGCCGTCGCGCTCAATCCAAAGCTCGGCGAGGTAGTCGCGGGTAGTGAGATAGTCCTGGAGGGTGAGGCGTGGCATAGTGCGTGATGCCTTTCGCGCCATAACTGACCTTGACCATGAAGCATGCGCGCGATTGAGTAAACCCGCTGGCAGGAGTGGTATTTACAACGGCCCCTGTGGATAGCGACCTACGCTGACGACATGGCCTCGACAAATGTCACCGCTATCCCCGGTGAACGCTGGGCATATCGGGCGAGCCGCAAGGATCCGCTTGTCGAGGTCGAGGTGGTGCGCAAGGGCACACAGCGACCAGTCCGTGTCCTTGTTCGCTTCATCGGCGAGGAGTCCGAGGGTCGTCAAGACTGGGTGACGCCCGCGCGACTCAAGGTGCTTTGGAGCCACGTCGAGGCGTATCAGGCACGCGAGGCACGGTGGACAGGGATTGATACCCACCCAGACGGCGACAACACCCCGGAGCACCACGCGATGGACGCGGCCCTACGAATCGGCCTCAGTGCCGACGTCATCAGCCTCGTGTACCGCTACCCCGGCGTGAGCGAGATCTCGGACGTGGAGCAGCTTGCTTCGGAGCTCGACCTCGACCCCGAAGTACTCCGCAGCGCCCCGGAATCGTTCGAGGAGGACGGCAAGCTGGTCGTGCCGTGGGAAACGACCGAGCTCATCGCTCGGCGGATCTGCGAACGCATGCCGGAGCGCATCATGCACCACGTCTTGGACGAGGAGGCCGAGGCAAAGGTTCAGGCGACGCACGGTTACCGGTTGCGTAACAGCCGTGGACAGGCACTGAGCTACATCGGCGCAGATGACGCGGCGCGTTGGGATGCCGAGGCCCCCTACGGTCGCCCGTGCCGCGAGGTCTTACGGGCATGGTGCAGTGAAGCGGCAGAGCGCCACGACGAACTCAGCGCACTCCGTGCGGAAGTCGCACGCGTCGACGACCTGCTCGCGCGGGCACTTCGCGAACTCCACCAGGCGGGTGCAACCAAGCAGGCAAAGGAGCTGGAGCGCGAGTTCGGCGTCCCGCTCCCGGAGGTACACGACGCCCGCCGCTACTGATCTGGCCCGGCGGGTGGGTGGCCAGCAGTCCATCCGCGCGGCATGTACTTCGACAGATCCCACGTGCTCGGATTCTTGGGCGCGTTGATACGTATGGCATCCGGGTCCGTGGTGGGGTCGAGACGGCCAGCCTCCGCCTCTAGCCACCGAGCCCATTTCAGAGCGTCGGACGCGGACGCGCCTGACGTGTTCGACGCGGCCGCGCGCACTGCCTTGGCGTAGGCGCGCAGCTCGCTTGCCCGGCGCCAACGCGCGACTTGCTCTGCTGCGCGATCCGAGTTGAGAGCGCGAAGGTGCTGCTCCTTGGCGTGCTCAATGGCTTCGGCCCACGCCACCAGGTCGCGCTCGTGTTGAGCACGGCGCTCGATACGACTCTCCACGGCCGTCGCGAAGAACTGCGCGGTGGCAATGGCTACCTGGTCGAGCTTGGACTCGACCGCCCAGCGCTTCCGGTCCGCCCACCACTGCACTGCCGTGCCGTGCTGGACCTCGACGCGCAGACGCCCCGCAAACACCTCAACCCGACTCGGGCTGACGCGCTGCCAGTCGTACTTGCGCTCCGTGATATCCACGTCGAGGTAGACGTCGCGCTTCTCACGTTCCTCGACGACACGAACAACGACCACGTCCGGTTCGCTTCGAACCGTGAAGTGGCCCGCGGGATCGGCTTCGACTTTCCACCCTCGCTTGGCGCAGTTGTCCGCGACGGCCAGCACGATCCCCAGCGCACGCTCCAGCTGATCGTCACTGACGTTGGCCACCAGCGAGCTCGCAAGCATAGCCTTGACGACTGGATGGCTGTGGTCTGCTACGAGAGGCTGCGCCTCCGAAACCGGGGAGCTCTCCCGGTCGGCAGGTTCAGCACTCGGCGCCGAGAATGAGGGCACTCCTTGCACTGGCGCTTCCCGACCGACCGTTGCCCTCGATCGCTCGGGAGGCAGAGCGCTCGGTGCTGACGCGGCATGGGGAACCGATGTTGGCGACCAATCGCGGCCCGCGTCCGTGAGCACCGCACGCCAGGAGTCACCGTGGCCCGAGATCTTGACCAGGCCACGAGAGGCGAGTGCTCGCGCGGTGAGGCGGTGGCTATAGCCCTCGGTGTAAACGCCGTCGGGGCAGCCCGCGCGGACCCATGCCAAGACGCTCGCCTGGGCATCGTTTAGTGCGGCACTCGTTCCCATCGAGCAATCATGACTCCCACGAGTGCGATAAGGAAGCGCTATAAGCGCGGAACATTCGGAACCCATTTCGCGTCGCTCACATGATGCGCGAAGGTGCCGACTTCGCGCGATTGCGAGCGTTGCCGCTCAGCGGCTACCACCCAAGCAGCGGGGTAAGACGCCGGGTGGTCAAGGATCTCGCTCACATGCAGCACATCATCGAGTTGGCTGGCAGTACCTAGCGGATCGAGCGCCGCTCTGGCGCCAGCCTTGCGGAGCGCATCGAGAATCTCCGCCGAGGGACGGCTCAGCATTCTGGAACTAGCGGCACGAAGGATGGGCCACGAATGTGCGGCGGGCGCGCTCATCGCCGCAAGGTCGCCGTCAGCGATGAACTCCATTGAATCGAACGACTCAGTCTGCGCGGCGAAGTGCGATAAGAGCAACTTTGTGCGCATGCCAAGATCTGCCGACAGCCTCACGGTCTCACCACTGAGCCGACGTTGCGACTGCATCAAACCCAACCGGCTTGACGCCGCCGCGAGGGCCGCGAAGTCATCGTCCGTCTGGCCCGCGAGATGCTCGTCGACACGTTCAAGTTGGTCCATCACCACGGCGGGCTCAGCGGTGGCGAGCAATGCCAGAGTCCAGGTTGTCCGCGACAACGCGTCCTCATAACCTTCGTGTGTCTCGACCCACCACTCGGCAGGAGGTCGGCCGTGGATCCTAATCACGAGGGTGCCATAGTCCACCGTGGCGCCGAATGGTTCGCCATTGCGGTCGATCGACCCCGACGCGAGCGTGCCGGTGCTCGCACCGCCAGCGACCGCTATCTCAGCAGCCAGAAGGGATGGTCCGTACAACTTCTGGAGCACGCGCGCGGCACCTTGCCATGGTTCGGTGGTGCCTTTCTGCCCCTTGCCGCGAGGGTTCGCAGCTCGCTTGAGCTCTTCATAGCGCGAATCGATCTTCACGAGCGTGTTGAGCGCTGCAGCGCGCCCGGGGCGATCTGCCTCGGCGATCCAAGCGTGTCCCGTCGCAATTCGCGGACCCCTTCGACTCGCGTCGGTCACCTGGTGATACCACTGGGGACGCATCGCACGGAGCAGTGCTCCAGCCTCGCTAGACCCTGTGGTGACGACGTCTGAGCACCAGCCGTCCAGCACCGCACGCACGAGTCGCCGATCAGACTCGCTGCGGGGCTGGGGCGACGCCCCCACACTGAGAACTGCGCGGCAGTCCTCAGCTGACTCGAGCCGCGCCTTCGCAACTCGTTCGTGTTCGAGGCGCGGTACGCCATACGCCCGACCAAGATCGAGCCAGCCGTTCTGCCCCCCCTTCCCGAGGCTCGCGTCCACACCGGCGCGCCACCACTCGAGAAATTGCTCTTTGACGTCCGCCGCTCGGTGCCTAAGGAGTCCGGCTCGTGCTGCCGCAAGGTCGCCTGACGGGGATTGTTCGATGCTGGCGAGCAGTGCAGTCGCAAACTCATCGCCGCCGTTCGCACGTGTCAGGCGCGGAAAGTTCACCGCCGCCTCTGGGTCTGTCGAGATCAGGACAACGCTCAGGTCGTCAGCGACCAGCCCCGCAACGTCGCGCTGAACTGCCGGTGCATTCGCGAAGATCCCATCACTCAGCAACGACCACGCCGCTCCTCGCTCCTGAAGCGGGTGCTGGGCGGCCGTCAGTGCTTCCTCGAGGCCGTAGCGCAACGTCGCTAGTTCGTTCGGCGGCGCGAACCCCGCGTAGAAGCGCGCCGTGTTCGACCAGTACGCGCGCTCAATGAGCTCCTTCAAGACTTCGTTCTTCAGCAGAGGAGTCCGCTGGTCGCGTCCGCCCCACTCCGCGAGGAAGCGCGCCGCGAAGTACTCCTGGACAGGCTGCACAGCGAATTCGAAGTACCCATCTACCTTGCTGGTCAGCGCCCAGAAGCGATCCGACGCCGCCGTCAAGAGGCTCGCTGCTTGGTCGTGCGGGCCACCAACCTCTCGGAAGTACAGCAACAACGTGGTCTCGATGTCCTTACGGGACATACGGCCAGCCGTCGGCTCGGTCTCGAGGCCGGAGTGCATGTGCCAGCCCAGGAACGCCGTAACCTCCTCCACGAGTGGAACGCGCGTCCGGTCGATCTGCTTGCGCTCTACCTCTCGATCGAGCAGGGTCCTCATATAGTCCGTATACAGCGGGGTGCGTGCTACAGGAACAGCATCGCCTTTCCTGCGAATCAAGAACAGCAGAATCGTCAACTGCATGGGATTGTCGGCGAGCTGCGCAACGTGATCGAGCGCGGTGCGATCGGCAAACGTGCGCCGGAGACTACGGCGCTCCTTGCCGTGTATGCCGTTTGCGTCACACCACTTACTGACGAACTCGCTCTGCAGTTTGGTCGTCAGGGGCTCAAGACGAAGGGTTTGGAACAACTCCTTATCTGGTTCCGCGAGACCAGACACGTTGGGACGCGCCGTTACAACGATCTGGAACGGTCGTTGGGGACTGCCCCGGGTTTCGTTGACTCGCGGGGGTTGGTGTTGTTAGGCGGCTTGTAGGCCGGTATTGATTATCTCAAACTCGAGCGGGGTGAGTCGACCCAGACGCCGCTGGCGGCGTTTACGGTGA
>Ga0314774_1001714_pt1 | contig 13505 bp, 14 predicted proteins | sample MetaGCBIA2018_FD_204515 | JGI IMG/M metagenome (GOLD analysis project Ga0314774, IMG submission 204515) | Cryopeg brine microbial communities from Beaufort Sea near Barrow, Alaska, United States - CBIA 2018 | ecosystem: Environmental > Aquatic > Marine > Coastal | place: USA: Alaska | collected... | reverse complement strand
AGCGCAGCGATGAGCAGGTCGACCGTGAGCGACGACACCGCCGGGCCGCTGTTCACCCAGTCACCGATGAAATCCCGCAGCTGCACGATCGCCAGAACGTTGAAAGTCCACGTGCCGGCGAGCCCGATGAGGCTCAGCGCCAGATAGACGAGAGCGAGCGGGGTCCAGTGTTTGGTCATCCCGTCATTATGCCCGCCGGAGTATCGGCAGTCTCTTCCAAAACCGGTTCACGACCGGCCCTGAAATCGCGCAGCTGCCGGCGGCGCATTGTGAACTAGTGGCCGCCGCCGAGGTTGCCGGCGAGGCGGGTGTGCAGTTCGTGGCTGGCCTCGTTGAGTCCCTCGATCACAACGTACTTGTTGTGCCGCTCGTACTTGTAGGTAATAGCGTCGAGGGTGGCGACGGTCGAGGCATCCCAGATGTGTGAGGCCGACAGGTCGATGACAATGCGGTCGGGGTCATCGGCGTATTCGAACTGGGTCATCAGGTCGTTGCTCGAAGCGAAGAACAACGCACCGGACACCGTGTAGTAGGCGGTCGGCACGGGCTGGTCGAGGTCGACGGTGCGTTCCACCCGGGCGAGGTGGGCCACGCGGCGGGCGAACGCGACCATGGCGACAATTACCCCGATAACGACGCCGATGGCGAGGTTGTGGGTGAGAACGATGACGACGACCGTGGCGACCATGACGGTGGTCTCACTCTTGGGCATGCGCTTGAGGGTGGAGAAGCGGATGCTGTGCCAGTCGAAGGTGAGATACGAAACGATGATCATCACCGCGACCAGGGCCGCCATGGGCACGACGGCGAGCACGTCACCGAGTCCGAGAACCAGGACGAGCAGGAAGACGCCGGCGAGGAACGTGGAGATGCGGGTTCGGGCGCCGGAGGCCTTGACGTTGATCATGGTCTGGCCGATCATGGCGCAGCCGCCCATGCCGCCGAACAGGCCGCTCATGACGTTGGCGACACCCTGGCCCCAGGTTTCGCGGGTCTTGTTGGAGTGGGTGTCCGTGATGTCGTCCACGAATTTCGCCGTCATGAGCGACTCGAGAATGCCGACCAGGGCCATGCCGAGGGCATAGGGGGCGATAACGGTGAACGTCTCCCAGTCGAGCGGAATGTTGGGAATGAACAGCTCCGGCAGGCTCTTGGGCAGTTCGCCCTGGTCGCCGATTGTGGGCACGTTGATCGCCATGAGTACGGTGACGATGGTGATGACCACGATGGCCACGAGCGGTGCGGGAATCACCTTCGTGATGCGGGGCATGACCACCATGATGACCAGCCCGGCGGCGACCAGCGGGTAGACCAAGAACGGAACGCCGAGCAGCTGGGGGAGTTGTGAGGTGAAGATGAGAATGGCGAGGGCATTGACGAAGCCGACCATGACGCTGCGCGGAATGAATCGCATGAGCTTCGCGACGCCGATCAGGCTCAGCAGAATCTGAAACACCCCGGCGAGGATGACGGTGGCGATGAAATATTCCATGCCGTAGTCGCGGGCGACCGGGGCGATGACGAGGGCGACGGCACCGGTGGCTGCGGTGATCATGGCGGGCCGGCCACCGACGAACGCGATGGTGATGGCCATGACGAACGAGGAGAACAGACCCACGCGGGGGTCGACGCCGGCGATGATCGAGAAGGCGATCGCCTCGGGGATGAGGGCCATGGCTACGACGAGGCCGGCGAGTACTTCGCGGGTGAGCAGCCGGGGCGTGCGCAGGGCGGTGAGCACGGAGGGTTCCGCTTTATAGCGATTGGTCGCGGTGGATTTTTGATCAATGGCCATGAGGCCTCCAGAAGCTGGGCCGGTATGAGGCCGAATGGATAGAGAAGAGTTGAGTGGGCGCCGCGTTGCGCACCTCCACCGGTCATCGAAGACTCTGGCGGGCAGTGGGCTCACAGATGAATGTCAGCCGACTTCTGCAACACTACCCTAACGTAAGGGTTGATTGCGTCTCGAGAGAAAGAGGTCTTCCGGTGATATCAGGCGGAACAGGGGCAGCGATCACGATGCACATCGGCGAACTCGCCGAGAAGACCGGTCTGTCGTTGCGCACCATCCGCCACTACGACGAGGTCGGCCTGCTCAAGGCATCCGCTCGCACCGAGGGCGGATTTCGCCTCTACACGGAGGAAGACCATGCGCGGCTGATGCTGATTCGCCGCATGAAGCCGCTCGGTTTTTCCCTCGACGAAATGATGGCGCTGCTGAAGACCATCGACGCGTTGCAGCAGGGTGTGGCCTCGGTAGAGAATCCGGGTACGCGAGCGGAACTCGACGCGCTTATCGCTCAGGCCACCGAGCGGCGGCAAAAACTCCAGGAGCAACTGCACATGGCTGACGAGTTTCTCGAGTTGCTCCGGGCTCAGTGACGTTGGCGAATGCGCACGGCAAGGCCGGCGCACGCGATGACGGCCAAGCCGCCGACAACGGTCTGCCACGTCAAATGTTCGCGTAGCAGCAACGCTGCCCAGAGGATGCTCAGAACGGGTTGGGCGAGCTGCACCTGGCTGACTTGGGTTATCGGGCCGATTGCGAGGCCGCGGTACCAGGCGAAGAAGCCGAGAAATCCGCTCACCGTTCCGAGGTAGGCGAAAGAGGCCCATTGCACGGGGGTGCCGGTCGGCGGCTGATCGACCATCGCGACTGTCGTGAGGGTGATCATGAGGGGAGATGCAATCACCAGCGCCCACGACACCGTCTGCCACGACCCGATCTCGCGTGCCAGCAGTCCGCCCTCGGTGTATCCGACGGCGCCAGCAATGACGGCGCCGAAAAGCAGCAGGTCGCTCCACTGCAATTGGGCGAGTCCGCCGCCCTGTATCGAAGCGAAGAGCACGGCTACCAACGCGCCGATGGTAGCCATGATCCAGAAGAACAGCGGTGGTCGTTCATGTCCGCGGATGACGGCCATGACGGCCGTCGCGGCCGGCAAGAGGGCGATGACGACAGCGCCGTGACTGGCGGTGGCGGTCGTAAGAGCGAACGACGTCAGTAGCGGAAAACCGATGACGATGCCGCCCGCTATGACGGCCAGGCGAAACCATTGGATACCGCGGGGAAGCTGTTGTCGGGTAATGGCCAACGCCGCAGCTGCCAGCACCGCGGCGATGACGGCCCGCCCCGATCCAATGAAGAGCGGAGACATGCCTTCGACGGCAATCCGGGTGAGGGGAACGGTGAACGAGAAGGCGGCAACGCCCAGAAGTCCCCACGCGAGTCCGGTATGCGACCGGGATAGCGGTCGACGCGCAATTCGGATAGCGCTACTATGGTTCAACATGAATAACGATAGCAGTTTTCGGATTGTGAACGCGTTGCGCGACTGGATAGCTCAGGCGGCGCCGGGTGCGCGGCTTCCGTCGACCCGCGCTCTCGTCGCGGAATATGCGGCCAGCCCCGTGACGGTCCAGAAGGCGCTGCGCACGCTCGCCGACCAGGGGCTCATCGAAACGCGTCCCGGATCTGGCGCTTTTGTGCGCGCTGTGCGCACAGCGCGGCCGCTGGACTACAGCTGGCAGACGGCGGCTATGCGATCCCCGCAGCGCCGCATCCCAACGCTTGGCGCCCCCATGCGTCCGGCACCGCAAGACGCGATCGCCCTGCATGCCGGCTATCCCGACCGCGAGCTCTTGCCCGAGCGGTTGATCCGTTCCGCGTTGGCCCGCGCTGCACGCAGTGACGCCGCGCTCATCCGCTCGCCGCTGGCCGGACTGCCCGAGTTGCAGGCTTGGTTCGCGAACGAGTTGGGTGCTGTGATGCCGGTCGGGGTCACCCCACCCATGCCGAGCGATGTCATCGTGCTCCCCGGCAGCCAACCCGGCCTCACCACAATCTTTCGCGCTCTCACCACGGCGGGGCAGCCGCTGCTGATGGAATCGCCCACCTATTGGGGAGCGATCCTCGCCGCAGCCCAAGCCGGTGTCGAGGTCATCCCCGTCCCCACCGGGCCCGACGGTCCCGATCCCGACGAGCTCGCCCGCGCCTTCCAGGAAACCGGCTCCCGTGTCTTCTACGCACAACCCAACTACGCCAACCCCACCGGCGCCCAGTGGTCGGATGCCGTTTCAACCCAGATTCTCGACGTCGTGCGAGCCCATGGAGCCTTTCTCGTCGAAGACGACTGGGCCCATGACTTCGGCATCAGCACCGACCCGCGCCCCGTCGCAGCGCACGACGACGCCGGTCACGTCGTCTACATCCGGTCGCTCACCAAAAGCGTGTCGCCGGCCATTCGCATTGCAGCCGTCATCGCCCGCGGGCCAGCCCGAGAGCGCATCCTCGCCGACCGCGGCGCCGAGTCGATGTACGTCAGCGGAGTGCTCCAGGCGGCAGCACTAGACGTCGTCACCCAGCCTGGCTGGCAGACTCACCGGCGCAACCTGCGCCAGCAGCTGCGCGCGCGTCGGGACCTTCTTCTGACCAGTCTCCGCGAACACGCACCGGATGCCCACATCATCAATGTGCCCGCCGGCGGGCTCAATCTTTGGGCGCGCCTGCCCGATGCGACGAACGTCGAGCGTCTCGTGGCGGACTGCGAGGCGGCGGGAGTTTTGGTCGCAGCGGGCTCAGACTGGTTTCCGGCCGAGCCGACCGGACCGTTCATCCGGCTCAACTATGCGGGGCCCAACCCGGGAGCCTTTGCCGACGGGGCACGCATCATCGGGCAGGCCCTGGCCTCCAACAAGTAGCTCGGGTCGCGCGAAACGCGCAACGCACCTCTCACATTTGCGTGGTGACGGCCGCGCTATTTGGGATCGTTTTTTCTGGATGCGCTACGCACCGCTCCGGCGGCGCAGCACGAGAGCGGCTCCGGCCAGCAATTGGGAGCTGCAGAACTAACGCGAAATGGTCGACAAATTTCTCGAATTGCTGCGCACTGGGTGAAGCAGGCGACCTGATTTCTCAATTTGGCAGGTCAGGGCGTGGCGTCCCAGACGAAAGACTTCGGGTGGGGCTTGTTCACGTTATCGTCGCGTTCCCAGCTGATGGCCTCGAAGTTGAAACTCACCGAGTCGAACAGTGTGGGGGACCCCAGGGTGAGACTGGTGACCATGACCTTGGTGAGGACGGCCTTCGCTGCGCAGATGGATGCCTCACAACCGTCAACCTCGACTGTGTCCAGATGCGCGCCGCTGGCCACTGCGCTGAGCAGGGCAATGGTGCCGGGCCCGGTGCGGGTCTCGGCGACGACGTCGGTGACGTTCGTCGAACCGGTACCTCCGCCACCCCCCATATGGGTGGAACCGGAATATGAGGCGCCGAGGTTCCAGCTGCGGGTGGAGATGACACTGACCGGATCCGGCCCGCGCAGGGTGGTCGTGTAGGTGGTGTCCCTGGTGGATATGGCCTGGGTGGAGCCGCTCGAGGATTCCACTTTGTTCTCAGCGATGTTCCACTCGTAGGTTGCGATCTCTCTTCCGCGATCACGGATCGAGACCTTCTCCCTGGCGAAGTTCAGCGCGACAGCCACCGATGCTTCCGTCGGGGCCTGATGTACGCCCACCTCGACGACCAACACGTCGGTCAGCGAGAGCTCGAGTGTGCAAGCGCCGGTTCTCTCGTCTGGTTTGCACATCTCGACGGTGGCTGTGGGCAGGCGGGTGCCGGTGGTGAGGGTGGTCAGCTGGGTCAGGATCTCGGAGTTCATCGGGAGGGATGCGGTGATGTCTTCAAAGTTGGCTTTGCCGGCACCGCCGCCGCCTCCCGTGTGAAAGCTGCCTGACTGGCTGATGCCCTGGGTGAACCCGGTGATCTCCATGGTCGGGCCGGTGCCGATCTGCATCCGGTAGGTCAGGTCGTACGGGTTGAGGTCGACGACGGCTGAGTCGCCAGCGGGGCCCTGTGCTCCTGCGTCGCCCTTCACCCCTTGCGGTCCAGTTGCGCCGGTTGCACCGACCGCACCGGTTGCACCGGTTGCGCCGGTTGCGCCGGTTGCACCGACTGCACCGACTGCACCGTCGGCACCCGTCGCGCCCGAGATGCCCTGTGGCCCTTGCGGGCCGATCGGCCCCTGCGGCCCGACGAGGTGCTGCGTGGCTCCCGGCCAAGCGCCAGCGGACTTGGGGCCGTAGACGACAAACTCCGTGGTGTCCAAATAGAAGTCCCCGTCCATGCCCAGGGCGTCCGACGGCTGGTCGGACCCGTTGAGGATGCTGTTTCCATCCTTGCCGGGAAGCCCCGTAGCGCCGCTGACGCCCTGCGCGCCCTGCGCGCCCGCAACTCCAGTCGTACCGGTGTCGCCGTTCTCGCCAGGTGCACCGGTTGCGCCGGTCGTGCCCTTTTCCCCGTCAGTACCGCTGGTGCCCGCGTCGCCCTGCGCGCCCGCAACTCCCGTTGCTCCGGTGTCGCCGCTCTCGCCGGTTGCGCCGTTCTCGCCGGTTGTGCCGCTCTGGCCGGTTGCGCCGGTGTCACCCTTTACCCCATTGGCACCGTTCGTGCCGGCGTCTCCGGTTGCGCCGCTCTCTCCGGTTGCTCCGGTTGCTCCGGTTGCCCCGGTTGCTCCGGTTGCCCCGGCGTCGCCCGAAACACTTTCGGCCGGTACAGTCAGTGCCGGTTGCTCATCGTCAACCGGCACAGCGGACACCCAAGAAACTGCGACTTCGGAAGGGGCGCAGGATGGTGCGGCGCCGGATCCCAGGGATATTGCTGAGAATTGCAGAGTTGCCTTGTCGAGGCAGGCGTTGAACTTATCTGCTTGCGCCTCCTGAGGGGTGCAACCAACCAATATCAAGGAGGCCACCATCGCGGCGGAGACGAAAAGCAGGCGTTTCTTTCTTGCGCTGACGGCCATGGAACATGCTCCTAAGAGACTAAATCTCAGGACTGTCCAGGGCAACAGACCTACAACGCGGAAGCACCCAGACGCGACGTTAAACCTCTCCCCAGAAGAAGCCGAATCAGACGGGTGCAAGTGAAGACTACTTGCCAGACTATGTCAGGGTGGCGGAATCTGGATTGCTAACGGAATAGTGCCCTGATCTGGGGGTAGACCGCTTTTCTGGGTAGCTGTTGACCACGTGACGATCCTTCGGGGCGTACTCCAAATTGATGGCCGGCCGCTGTTGATCAAGGCAGGGACGACAAACGGCCCTTGATCGCCGCAGTTGGTCAAATTTGCCAGCGACCGTTCAACTGCGACGCTTCGCTGCTCTGTTCCTGTTGAGGGCGATCGCAACGAGCACAGCGAGAACAGCGGCAACCGCATGCGTGGCAGGACTCAGTGCACCGGCTTGAGCCCACATTAAGACCGGGCTGGCTTGAGCCTCAAACTGCCCCCCGAGACCTATCGAGCGCACGGAATAGTCCTTCGTGGCAGAAAAACCGATAATGCAAACCAGCAAGACCAGAAGCGCGAACACGGCGGAAAAAAACTGTGGCGCTGAACTGTGGCGCTCCTTATCGGTCGTCCCGTGCAGGAACCAAAAGACGAGCAAGCCGCTCAAGGCGGCCACGGCCAAGTTCAGCAACCACGGTGAAGCGACGCCCGTGACCAAAACCATGTGGTTGTTCCAGTCGAGAGCTACGCCCAGTGTCATTGCATAAGCCCTCAGGTCGATGAAACCCACCAGCAGCAGATAGACCAGCGCGAACACGACCGAAAGTACGATCTTTGCGTAACGAATGAGATTCCCCCGAACAAGATTTGTCGCCGAGCCTAGCGGGCCGCTGACCCGGCGAGCGTAGCATGCGGCAGTTCCTCGGCTCGTATGGCGATGCTCTGCTGTAGGTCGAGGCTGCTCTTAGAGCTATTTCTGCGGCGCTTGCACTCGCCCACTATTTCGAGCTTGCCCGAGACTCGCTAGCAGGCCGGTCGTCTCGGCAGCCTTTCTTCGAGGTCCGCCGAGTCTGCTGGGTTTATTACAAGTTGGCGGGCGCCTATGTATTTGGGAGACTGAATGATCACTGAAGAACAACTTGCAGGATGGGTTGGTCCGTCCAGCTCTACTGAGCAGGAGAAGCAAGAACGCACTGAGCGTATGGTCGGCGACGCTATAAAGAATCACGAGGCCTTTCAAGGCACCTCCTACAGCGTTTATGCCAAGGGCTCCTATGCCAATAACACCAATGTTCGAAGCGACAGCGACGTGGACATCGTGGTTGAGTGTCAAGAAGTTCGGTACTGGAAAGAACACGATTCCGCTGCCGGCGGACATCCGCCGGAACCCGTCTACGCGGGTGACTGGACGCCAAACCAGCTGCGCGCCGAAGTAGAAGCGGCGCTCAAGGGAAAATTCGAGCCCTCAACGGTCTCAAAGGGCAGCGCCGCCTTCACCGTGCGCTCGAGCTCGGCCCGCGTGGACGCGGACGTTGTTCCGTGCTTCACATTTCGTTACTACTTCGAAAACGGCACCTACCGTGAGGGAACCAAACTCTTCAAGAGTGAACCGTCCCTGATTTCCTGCCGCTTTCTTTCTGGTGAAAGGATTCGGTTATGCCCAAGAAATACCCAGATGAGGTTCGTGAGCGAGCGGTTCGTATGACGCTTGATCGGTTGAAGGATTACCCGTCGATGTGGGCCGCGTGCCGCGAACTGGCACCCAAGCTCAACGTCGGCCCGGAGACGTTGCGGAAGTGGGTCAGGCAGGCGCAATCCGACGCCGGAGAACGGACCGGTCCAACGAGCGAAGAGCTCGAGGAGATCAAGCGCCTGAAGCGCGAAAACCGGGACTTGCGGGAAACGAACGAGATCCTGAAAGCAGCGGCGTCTTTCTTCGCGAGGGAGCTCGACCCTCGCAACCGTCCATAGTCGCGTTCATCGTTGAGATGAAGGCGAACGGCCATGGAGTCGAGCTGACGTGTGGCGTCCTGCGTGAGCAGGGCGTCGCTGTCACTTCACGGTCGTATCGTGCATGGAAGGTTCGCGCTGCCGCGGTTCGGACTCGCAGCGACGCTGTCCTCTTGGATCGGCTCAAAGCGCTGACAGTGCGGGACGTTCAGGGTCGGCAGCAGCCGGAGATTCTCTATGGCCGCCGGAAGATGACGGCCTGGCTGAGCCGCGGTGAATTCGCCGGTGTGTCCAAGCACACGGTGGACCGGTTGATGCGTCTTGAAGGCATGAACGGCCTCGTTCGTGGCCGTAAGCCGCGCAGCACCGTCTCCACCGGAAAGGATTCGGCCCGTGCTCCTGACTTGTTGAAGCGCAATTTCAGTGCGCCCCACCCGAACCACAGCTGGGTGACGGACTTCACGTATGTGCCGACGTGGGGCGGGTTCGTCTATGTAGCCTTCGCGATCGACTTGTATTCTCGCGCGATCGTTGGTTGGCATGCGTCCACGGTCAAGGACACCCCGTTCGTTGAGGTGTGTTTGAACATGGCGCTGTGGCGACGAGACAACGCCGGACACACCGTCCAGCCCGGGCTTATCCACCACAGCGATGCCGGGTCGCAATACACGTCCATTCGATTCACGGAGACCGTAGCGCTCGAGGGCCTGGTCGCATCGATCGGGACGGTCGGTGACGCGTATGACAATGCGGCCGCCGAGACTGTGATGGGCCTCTACAAGAACGAGGCCGTTGCGAAGAATTCACCTTTCATCACCGGTCCGCTGAAAACCCTCGCCGACGTTGAGAAGCTCACGTTCGACTGGCTCGACTGGTACAACAATCGGCGGCTACACAGCGCCCTGGGGAACATGCCGCCGGCCGAATATGAGGTCAACTATTACGCTGGGACAAACGGCCCGATAAATATCGAAGCCGCCAACAAAACGGCGGCATGAAACCCGGGACGGTTCAGAGTGACGGTGGCACCATCGTCAACTATTCAAAACTTCAGCTTGCACTCGGGCGTCAGAAAAATACGGACACGAACGGTGCCTACAAGAAGGCTGTGCGGATTCTGAAGCGGTTAGAAAACAAGATGACAGCCGAGGGCGTTCACGTCGCTATGCCCTCCTACCTGCTGGAATGCTTGATCTACAACTGCCCAAACGAATACTTCAACCGTTCTTCTTGGCGTGCTGTCATGCGTGGGTGTCTCGCGGACTCGCACAACAAGACCATGGGTCCAGAGCCCACCGAAGAGTCGCAGCGTTGGCTTGAGGCAAACAGCGCCAAGTTCCTATTTGGGCCAGCCCAGAAATGGACTCGCGCCAGCGTACATGCATTCGCAAGCGCGGCTTGGGACTATATGGATTTTGAATAATGCAGAGTGGAACAGTCATCCGCTTCGCCGCCATCACTATTTCGGCTGTATTCGTCCTAGGAATATGGATGACAACGGGATCGCCTGATCTGACTTTACTTCGATTCTTTTCAGTAGCGGTCCTCGTCGCCTCTATATTGCTTACTGCGTGGGATAAGTTTCTCTGGAAGTTGGCTCCTGTTCAAAGGACCCCGCGCGTGCCACGTGACGTGAATGGGACTTGGGAGGCGCGCCTCGAATCGTTTTGGGTGAACCCAGAAACAGGCACGAGAATCCCTCCCAAAACCGTTTATGTCGTTATCCGCCAGACGAGCTCAGCGGTAAGTGTCACTCTTTTATCGAACGAGTCGAGATCCAAGTCTTCTATAGCTCGCTTGGTTCAGGAAGACGGATCTTGGACTTTGCACTACATATACACGAACGAACCCGGGTACTCAGTCGTCACTCGGAGCCCAATTCATCACGGCTCCGGCGTTCTCCGTGTCATCGGCCAGCCAGCGACAAGGATCAATGGCGATTACTGGACAGATCGAGATAGCAAAGGACACCTGCATCTCAATCATCGAGTCAAAGCTATGGCCGAAGATTATGCAGGAGCAGTTCAACTGTTCGAAGAGGTTGCTGCCTAGAGCATCTGGTTGTGGCGGTTTGGATACTTGAATCCACAATTGAGATTTCTGAAAAATCAATCGAGGTCGAGGTCGAGGTCGAGGTCGAGGTCGAGGTCGAGGTCGAATAGGACGAACTCGACCACTCGTTGCGCCGGCCTCGAGCGTGGTCCTTACTCGAATTGGTGTCCGTTTTCGCAGGTGAAGGATCGGAGGGTGGCGGGTTTGGTGAGTGAACGCAGCGTGCTGAGCTCTGCGATTCTTTGCGCGGCCGTGACCGGGGTGTCCCCGGTGATTGCTAGGTAGTGGTCGATCGGTTCGAGATCGACTCGGACTACTGACAGGTCCGTTGCGGTCTGGGACCTTAGCGGATAATCGTGCTCCCACATGATCTCGAACGGGGCGTTCAGGGTGATGGCATCGCGGAGGGCAAGCAGGGTGGCTCGCATGTAGATCCACAGTGCCTGCACTATGTCAGGGCAGGGCGTTCCGACGCTGGCCGTTACGACCTCGGTGAGGAGGGTGTGTGCGTCGGTGAACAGCACGGTCGGGTTGAAGAATCGACGTGCAAAGCTGTCGTCAGTGATGGCATCAATCGTCGTGATCGTGGCAACGAAGACGCGGGGCTCGGCTTTCTCGGGGGAGCGTTCGCTGTGGAGCGTCTGGGCGAGCGCTTTGGTGACGTCAGAACGTGAATGGGGGAGCGTGCTGTGAGTAGCTTTGATTTCGTGAACCTGGGTTGGCCTGAGATCCGCAATGAGGCGCGCCGAGCGGAGCACTACACCTTTGGTGATCCACGGGCATCTACGTTCGGGGCGCGTCGAGCCCTCGAAGTCACTGTTGAGTGGCTCTGCAAAGCAGATGCCACCCTCACCCGGCCCTACAAGGACGACTTGTCGAGTCTCCTGTTTGAACCCACGTTCAAGGCCCTCGTAGGCTCGGCCATTCACACGAAGATGAACTTGATTCGGAAACAGGGAAACCGTGCCGTTCACGGCGCCACCCCGGTGCAGGACAGCGACAGCCTTTCAGTGGTGCGTGAACTTTTCCATGTGCTGATCTGGTTGGCCACGACCGGCATGGACCGCTCCGCGGCGACTGATGCCTTGAGCGCCTTTGCCGCAGATGTAAATCTCACCGGTATCCAGCACGCGTTCGTAGACCTCGTCATCGATCAGCTCACGACACGTGGTTCAGTGTCGATCGAGCTGCTCTACGAGGCACCGTTTACCGACTACGCACCAATGGGCCCGGACGGACTATTCGTGGAGGCGCAGGTCACTCAGCTCGTGAGTGCTCTCGATCGTGTCGCTGCTACAGCTACAGCTGAGGCCTCGTGAGCTAGCTTCCGAGGAGGGGAGCATGCGCTGCGTATGTCAGGCCCAGCGGCCCGTGACACGCGCACAGACTCAGATATCGAGGCGATTTGTCCGAACTGGGTGGCAATAGTCCGAACTGGACTGACACACGACAGGTGTGCCCCCAGGCAGATTCGAACTGCCGCCCCTGCCTCCGGAGGGCAGTGCTCTATCCCCTGAGCTATGGGGGCCAGGGTGGTTCAAGGTTAGCATCCTGCCCGGCTGTCACCGACCCATCCGTGCCAGCCAGGCGGTATCTGCTACCCGAGGTGGCCGAGAACCGCCGACATGAGGTCCTCAGCAGCGCCGGGCTCGTTGTAGAAGGCCGGGGAGCTGATGGTGACCCAGTAGGTGCCGGTGAACACCTGGGCCTGGCCGCTGCCGCCGGCGTAGGTGAAGAACCCGTCGACGGTCGGCGGGGTGCCGTAGGTCGGCACGGCCTGGCTGTCGGCATCCGCTTGCTGCTTGAGTGTGGTCATGAGCACATCGTTGGGCGCCACGACCGAAACTTCGATGAGTTCACCGCTGGACTGGTTCGAGTAGCCGCAGGTGAGCCCATTGTAGGTCGCGGCAGTTTCGGCCAGGCTGCCGGCGGTCGGCGCGTAGTCGGCGGCGGTGCCGTAATTCGAGTTGAAATCGTAGATGTTCTGCAGAGTCAGCAAGTCGCCGCAGCTTTGCGCGATCGGTGAACCGGTCGCTTCCGGCGTGGGGGTCGGCGACGACGAGGGTTTGGCGCTCTCGGTCGGCTCAGCGGTCGCCCCGCTCGTCGCGGTCGCCGAATCAGACGGGGAAGGCGTGTCGCTGCTGGCGCATCCGCTCAGAATAACGGCGAAGAGTGCGCCGCCGGCGAGCACAAGGCCGGCTCGTCGGCGCGCGGAACGCGCAGCGGTACGAGCAAAAGAGGGGTAGACGCGTGTATCAGTCACGCGTTGACCTTACCAAGTGGAGGGGCCGGTACGATTGTTCAGTGACTCCTGCCGAACTCTCCCAGTCCCTTCTCGACCTCATCCTCGACGTCAGCGAACGCCGACGCGAGGCCGACACTGTTGGGGTAGACCTTGGGCTCACCCTCGCTGACGTCGCCGTCGAACGCCCGCGCAACCGCGACCACGGCGACTGGGCGTCAAGTATCGCGTTGAAAATCGCCAAACCGCTCGGCGCGAAACCGCGCGATATCGCCACCGAATTGGCGGCCGGACTCGAGCAGCTGGCGGATGTCGCATCCGTTGAAATCGCCGGCCCCGGATTCATCAACATTCGCCTTGAAGCGGCCGCAGCGGGCGCGCTTGCCCAGACGATCGTCGACCAGGGCAGTGTTTACGGCACCGGCCACATCTACGACGGCCTCAAAATCAACCTCGAATTCGTCTCGGCGAAC